>JAABUQ010007922.1_pt1 | contig 15146 bp, 16 predicted proteins | sample 5560001 | NCBI WGS metagenome assembly JAABUQ01 (sample SAMN10711888, study PRJNA513371) | rock metagenome | isolation source: Antarctica rocks | place: Antarctica: Victoria Land, Finger Mt nord | collected 2015-12-18 | reverse complement strand
CGCTCGTGACGGCTCTCGTTAGCACGGGCATGAGCGCCGTGGGGACGAACTTGATCAATAATGTGCCGATGGCCCTGGTGCTTGACCGGGCCATCGGCGACGCCCATAATGTCACGGGCCCGGTCGGTCATGCCCTTGTCTATGGGAGCATGCTGGGGTGCGACCTGGGGCCGAACCTCACCACGACGGGTTCGCTGTCCACCATGCTGTGGCTGCTGCTGTTGCGCCAGCGCGGGCTTGAGGTTTCCTCGCTCCAGTACCTGCGCCTTGGCCTGATCGTGACGCCGGCGATGCTCGCGGGCGCGGCGGTCGTGTTGGGGGTGATTAGTGGTTAGAAGTCAAGTTGGTTGACGAAGTCGCGGAAGACGCCGAGCTTGTCCTCCTCTTCGGGGGGGGCTGAAACGGTCACGGCGGCCTGGGAGAGCACATCTTCCTCGACGTAGATCGGCGCGCCGACGCGGACGGCCAGGGCAATGGCGTCACTGGGGCGCGCGTCGATCTGCAGTGTCGTGTCGCCCTGCTGCAGGGTCACCAGGGCGTAGAAAACGTCGTTCTCCAGATTGTTGATAACAATTTCAGTGATCTCGCCGCCGAGGCGCTCGACGATCGTGTGCAGGAGGTCGTGCGTAAGCGGGCGCTCGTAGTGCGCCCCCTGGAGTTCGGAGGCGATGGCGTAGGACACGTCCTCGCCGATCCAGATCAGCAGGTAGCGCTCGATCTTGGAATCCTTGAGGATCACGACCCTGCTGTTGTTGGCGAGGTTGATACGGACGCTGTCGACGACGCATTTAACGAGCATGATGTGTTGCCATTCTCATACCAGGACCGCGGGGCCGGAAGGCTGAGGCGCGGAAGCCTTTGACTGCCTGACCTCGTGAGTCCACTATGACCGTTATGACCGTGTACGCTCCGTTACGCCCATTGTACCACTGCTTTTCGCCTAGCGCCCACCGCTGCCCACTCCCCGGGCGTACCCCATGATTGTGAAACGTGACCTGCGATTGACATCGCATGGCAAACAACGGCGACTAAAGTCGCGCGGGCGCTACGCCAAGAGGCACTTTAGTGCCCGTGGTTTGCCATGCGACTTTAGTCGCAGGCCCACGGCGCTCACCATCACAATCGCGGGGCGCCCCCCACTCGCCAGTCGATGGCAAGCGCCGTGGGCCAGGCTTCGCGCCGCGAAGTTCAGCTGGACCCGTCCACAATCACCATGCCTGAGAACATCACGCTCGATCTGAGACAATGCGTGAGGACGGCTATTAGATAGAGAGTGGGAGCGACGGAGGCGTGATGGAGGGATCTATGACGGCTGAGGCGGGCGGGGGACGGCCCCGTATCCTGGTGACGGACGCCTTCGCGGCCGAGGGCATGGAGATATTGCGGGCGGGCGCCGAGGTACGCGTGCAACGCGGGCTCGACGAGGCGGGGCTCGTGGCCGCGTTGGACGAGGGCGGTTACGACGCCCTCGTCGTGCGCAGCGAGTCGCGCGTCACCGGCAAGGTGCTGGGCGCGTCCGCGGCCTTACGCGTGGTCGCCCGCGCGGGCGTGGGCGTCGACAACATCGACGTGCCGGCCGCCACGCGCCACGGCGTGCTCGTGCTCAACATGCCCACCGGCAACACCGTCACGACCGCCGAGCACACCATTACGCTGCTCCTGTCCATGGTGCGCTCCCTGCCGCAGGCCAACGCCCTGCTGCGCGCGGGAGAGTGGGAGCGCAAATCGTTCCTGGGCATGGAACTGGCGGGCAAGACGCTCGGCGTGGTGGGGCTCGGCCGCGTCGGCGGCGAGGTGGCCCGCCGCGCCCTCGGCCTGGGCCTGCAGGTGCTGGCCTACGACCCCTATATCGCGCCCGAGGTGGCCGAGCGCCTGCATGTGACCCTGTGCGCCTCGCTCGACGAGCTATTGCCGCGGTGCGAGCTCCTGACGGTACACACGCCGCTCAACGAAGAAACGCGCGGCATCATCGACGCCCGCGCGCTCTCCCTGCTCCCGCGCGGCGCCCGCGTCGTCAACTGCGCGCGCGGCGGCATCGTCGACGAGGCGGCGCTGCTCGCCGCCCTCGATGACGGGCGGATAGAGGGGGCGGCTCTCGACGTGTTCGTAGGCGAGCCTATCCGCGACGCGCGGCATCCGTTGATCAGCCACCCCAGGGTCGTGGCCACGCCGCACCTGGGCTCGGCCACGCACGAGGCCGAGCTTAACGTCGCGTTGGGCACGGCGCGTGCCGTGCTCGACGCCCTGCGCGGCGCGCCGGTCCCGACGGCGGTCAACGCGCCGGTGTCGGGAGGATCGCTCGACGCCATCGCCCCCTACATGGACCTCGCGCGCGCCCTCGGCGTGCTGGCGGTACAGTGGGATCGCGGTCCGCTCACAGCCCTGCGTGTGAGCGTTTCCGGCGAGCTCGCCGGTTTGGAACTCGCCCCACTAGCCGCCGCGGCGTTGACCGGCGTCTTCTCAGCCGTGACCGCCGAGCGCGTGAACACCGTCAACGCCCGGCTGGTGGCCGAGGAGCGCGGCTTGCGGGTCGAGGAAGTACGATCGAGCACGGGGGCCGAGGAGGGCTACCGTGGCGCGTTGCACGCGCGTCTGCAACGCGACGAGGAGCACGCGGTGACGCTCACGGGCGTGGTCGTGCATGGCCAGGCGCACCTGCTCTCCATCAATGGATACCGGCTCGACCTGCCGTTGCAGGCGGGCGACTGGCTCGTGACACGCCACCACGACCGGCCCGGTCTCGTCGCGGCGGTCAGCCAATTGCTGGGCGAGGCGGACGTCAACATCGGCTTCATGCAGCTGGGGCGCGACCAGCCGCAAGGCATGGCGTTGATGGTCATGGGCGTGGACGCGCCGGTGCCCGACGAGGTCTTCGCGGCGGTGAAGCGGCTCCCGCAGGTGCAGAGCGCACGCCGGCTGCGAGTCTAGTCGGAAGTGAAAGTCGAAAGTTCTCTGCTTTCGACTTTCACTTCTGACTCGTTGTGGGCATAGTTCTTGCCCTTGTCCCTAGGACATGTGTAGGCATCCCGATGCCTACCAGGGAGCCCCAACATAAACGAAGAGGAGCGGCACGTTAATGGCAGATCAGTCCAAAGAGACCCAGACGATCACGAAGTACCTTGGTGATATGCACGCGCTCGAGTCGCACATCCACAAGGCGATCGACAACCAGATCAAAGGATTCCCGCAGGGCCACCCCGAGGCGTTGCAGCAGGTGCGGACGTTCCACGACACGTTGCAGAACCACCTCTCGGCGCTCGCGTCGCGCCTCCAGGCGCTCGGCGGCAGCCCGACACATCCTGTCAAAGAGGCTGTCGCGGCGGTCGCCGGCGTCGCCGCCGGGCTCTACGATCAGGTGCGCAGCGAGGAGGCCTCGAAGGACCTGCGTGACGACTACACGGCTCTAAACCAGTCGATCATCGCCTACGTCATGCTGCACACCACGGCGTTGGCCTTCAACGACCAGGAGACCGCCGACCTGTGCCAGCGCCATCTCACAGACACCTCCAACTTCGTGATGCAGATCCAAAGCTTGATGCCCGCGCTCGTCGTCCAGGAGTACGAGCAGGACGGCGGCTTCTCTACGATCAACAAGGATGCTGCCATCAGCGGGACGAAGCAGGTCATCGACAAGGTTTGGAACGCCAATCCTCAGCACGGCTAGCGCGCGTCAATCTGGCCTGATATGCCCTTTGAGGGGCGTAGCCGCTACACAAAGGGGGCGGCGATGGTATAGTGCCATCGCCGCCCCCTTTGTGCTTGTGCTATTCCGCCAAGGCTTTACTTGGTGCGATACGCGGCGACATGCGCCAGGGGTAGTGAGGCGTGCGCCGCCGTAGGGTGGGGTTGCGCGAGCGGGCCCACGAGTGCGAGGCCGACAAGCAGGGCCAGGATGACGCCCGCCCACGGCGCGCTCCCAAACTCTTCGTAACGCGCCTTTGTCGTTCCCATCGCCCCTCCATGCGCATCTATACATGATATAGCGATGGTAGACGACGGCGCGTCCAGCGGCAATAGCCCGAAGGGGCTGGCGGAGGTAGTACTTTTGAGCGATGAGCGGTTAGCGATTAGCCGTTAGCTTCTGGGTGATAAGGACGCCGTTGAGCGCCAATGGATGACAGTGTTATGTCACTCGTCACTCTCATAGTCGTCGCCGAACGTTGCCGTGTCGTAGTACATGCGGATCTGGTGGATAAGGTCGTCGCGCAGGGTGAAAAAGAAGGCGCAGGGCGTGAAGGTCTGCTCACCGTCCTCGGTAGCGGTGATGCGGCCCTCGAGGGCCGCCACGTCGCCCTCGGTCAGGACGGCGTCGAGGTGCAGGTACTGGTCGGGCAGGGCGTCGGCGGAGGTCACAAAGAACGCGCGCACGCCCTCCGCGTCGCGATAGGGGGCGGCGGCGAGCGGGTGTATCAGTGTCACATCGGGCGCGCACACCGCCAGTAGCGCCTCCCAATCGCGCGCGTTCGCGGCATCGACCAGCCGCCGTACCACGTCCATGCCATCGGCCATCAGGCCCTCCTTCTAGTCGATAGTCGATAGAGCGTCATCTGTTACTACCATCGTACCACTGAACAGGGTGGACAATGGGCGAAACAGTAGCAGTCGGTCACTGCTGCCCTATGACTATCGACTATCGACTATCGACTAACGACTAACGACTAACGACTAACGACTGACTACTGCCCCGTCGGCGTGGGCTTGGGCGGCGGGTCGACATCGAGGACGAAGCTGGCCTGCGCCCTGGCGCGGCGGTTGGGGACGGGCGCCCAGACGCGGTAGATGCTGGCCGCCCCAAATATGCCGGCGTACGCAATGACACCCCGACCGCTCCCTGACTTGTCGACGTGGAGGCGGACGAAATGGTACGTGTCCATCGATATGGCGACCGCGTCGTAGTCCGTCCCTTGCGGCGCCGTCACGTCGAGCGCGCTACGCCCTCCGCGCAGATAGACGAGCCCCAGTTGCGCCGGCCTATCGGACTGGATGGCCCCGACCGGCGCCCCCAGGACGACCGTTAGGCCGCCGACGCTCTGGCCGCGCGCCGCCTCTTGCCCGCGCAGCGTCGCTCTATGCGGCTGGCAGGCGCGCGACCGGCAGGCGCCGATGTGCAGGAAACCGGTGGGCGGGTTGCGTTTCGCCTCGTAGCCGCCCTCCCGCGGTTGCATCTCTACGAAGATAGCGTAGTCGTCGGGGCGCGGGAAGGTGTAGAGCAATTTGTAGCTACCGTCGGGCCAGCGCAACGCTACCCGCCGGTCGAGGTAGGTCAGGGACGCGTTCGTGATTGTCACGTCGACACATTGTACGCGCGCCGGACAGCGCCGCGACGACGACAGGGGTATCAGTCCTTTGATCGCATGGCCCGAGAGGACGTTGCGCGGCGTGAAGCTCAGCCGGTATTCGTGGCTCGGGCGTGTCATGTTGGGCGGCCCGAGCGTCACTTTCCACTGTAGCGCGTCGGACGGGCGCTTGATCCAGGCGTTAGTGACGAAGAACATCGCCAGCATGCAGGCCACGACCGTGCCCGGAACGATGAAGCGATCAAATTTGCCCATACGTTTCGCAGTGTACCGCCCACGCCCAAACCTGCCGCTTGATGTCCGGGTGGCGTCGATCCAATCCCGTTGATCATGGACCGCTTCGACATGCGTTTCGGCTACGAGCGCTTCTGCCGTGGCGCCCATGACTTCCTAGCGAGAAAGCTGCTGACGTGACGACGTATAGGCCAATGTACAAAAACTATAGAGGGCAAGACTGGCCGGCGTTAGGCGGCCAGCACGTCGTGCAGAAGTGCGACCAGTTCGGTTTCATCGTCGTCGGGGTGGCCGCGCGCGTGGGGATCGTGTGCCAGGTGAACCTGCTCTTCCGGCGTCAGCACGCCCAACAGGATCACATGTACCCCTTGCAGGGGCTCCAACTCGCGCAGCGCCTGCAAAAGGGCGAAGGCCCGCTCGTCGCCGAGGTCCACGTCGGCGATTACAACCGAGGGGCGCGCTTTGCGGGCTAGCACGAGGGCGTGATCGACGGCATGGGCCGGCACGGCATAATAGCCCGCGTCGCGGACCACTTGACGGCGCCGCTGGAGCCGCTCCGGCTCCGCGCTCACGAGCAGGACGAGGTGTATGACGCGCCGTGCCACCGTCTACCTCCTCAGCGCTCGACATGCGCACTGCTGTTTATTGCGTGTTAATAGAAGCGATTAGCGCAGGATGTGTGCCATCAGTGGCAGTTGTGCTATGCTCTAGGCGGCACGTTATTCGCCCCTCTGCGCGAGCGATCGGAGTCGGGTATGTCCAGGCGCATTGCGGTTATCGATGACGAAACAGTTTTTCTCGAACTGTTGGACGAGTTGCTGTCCGAGGAGGGCTACGAGCCTCACCTCTTCCCCGACGGCGCGGCGTCCTATCCGCGCGTCCGCGACCTGGCTCCCGACGCCATCATCCTCGACCTACGCATGGAGAGCCCCACGGCCGGCTGGCAGTTGCTCGAGCGCATGTGGCAGGACTCGGTCCTGCATGCCACGCCCGTGATCGTCTGCTCGGGCGACCTGCCTCTGTTGCGCGAACATGCCGCGGACCTGCGGGCGCACGGCTGCGCCCACCTCGCCAAGCCCTTCGACCTCGGCGACTTGCTCGCCCTGGTCGAACAGATGTGCGGCGCGGCCCCCGCGAACGGGTAGGTGCAGGCGTCAGGCGTCAGGCGTCAGGCGTCAGGCGTGGCATACTACAGGTGTTTAGTTGCCATAATAGGCGCGCCCGGCGTCGCGGACGCCTAGAGGACCCCTGACATGCTAGGTCGTATCACTATTGTCGAGACCGGGAGCCGGTCGTGAGTGCGCGGATGTATGAGGTACCGCGATCGGGGCCGGCGCGGCCGGCGCGCGGGAGACGCGGAGGCGGACTGGGTCGCAACCTGTGGCTGCCGATTCTGGCCTTGCTCGTGCTGCTCGCGCTGGTCACGCCGGGCCTGGTCAACGTGCTCGTCGGCTACTGGTGGTTCGGCGAGCTCGGCTATGCCAACGTCTACACGACGGGGATCGCGGCCGGCATCGCCCTCGGCGTCGCCGGCACGGCTGTTTCTTTCCTGATCCTGAAGGGGCTGTCCCTGTTCGTTACGCGCGTAGCGCGGCGGCAAGGACGCGGGCAGGCCTACCGCGGTTTGGTGCGGCTCGGCGTCAACGCCGCTATCCTCGTCCTCGCCGTGTTCCTCGGGCTCGGCCTCTCCGGCGACTGGCAGCGCGTGCTCTTCGCCCTGCATCAAACGCCGTTCGGCGTGCGCGACCCCGTCTTTCACCGCGATGTGGCCTTCTATGTGTTTACCCTGCCCCTGTTGCAGGACCTGCTGGGCTGGCTGGGCCTGGTGCTGTTCTTCGGGCTCATCGTTGCCCTGGTGTTGCTCTACGCGCTCGACCTCGGCGGGCGCATCAACGCCACGCTCGAGCCCTACGTGCGCACGGGTCAGGTCGTGGGCGCCCCGCAGTTCGACATCCGCTGGCTGCGCCCCTACCTTACCGTCGTTTCGTTCTGGCTGGCCCTGCTGTCCCTCGTCGTGGCCGGCTCCAACTGGCTGATGCGTTACGACTCACTCGTCTCGCCCGGCAACGGTTTCCAGGGCGGCAGCTACGTCGACCTGCACGCGGGCATCCCCGGCTGGACGGCGCTGACCGTGCTGGCCGTGCTCGGCGCGCTGATACTGCTCGTCAACGCCTTCACCTGGCGGCGCTGGGCCTACATCGCCGGGGTCATCGCCGCCTGGCTCGTGGCCTGGCTCCTGCTGGTTGGGCTCTACCCCGGTGTGTTGCAGGGGCTCAAGGTCAACCCCGCGGCGCTGCAGGCCGAGGCGCCCCAGATCCAGCACAACATCGACGCCACGCGCGCCGCCTTCGGGCTGGACCGCGTGCGCCTTACCGACTTCCCGTCCGATCCCATTGGCGCGAGCGACGTCGCGGCCGGCCGCGCCGGCATCAACTCGTTGCGCGTCGAGGACCCCGACCAGTTTACCGAGGCGGCGCAGCAACAGCAGGCCATCCGCCTGTTCTACGACTTCACGGCGGCCGGGCTCGACCGCTACCGCATCGGGGGGCAGCTGCGCCAGCTGATCGTGTCGCCGCGCGAGCTCAACCAGACCCAGTTGCAGAGCCAGAACCAGACCTGGCAGAACCTCAACTTTACCTACACGCACGGCTACGGCGCGGTCGTGTCGCCGGTCAACGGCGTAGCCGGCGACGGCTCGCCGCAGTACCTGGTCAGGGATATCCCGCCGCGCGCCAACGGGGACATCCCGGAGGCGCGCGACCTGCCGGCGATCACGCGCCCCGGCATCTATTTCGGGCAGGACACCACGAACTCCGTCTTCGTCAAGACGAACGCGCGCGAGTTCGACTACGGCACCGGCAGCACCGAGTACTACACGCCCTACGCCGGCTCGGCCGGTATCACCATCGGCGGCTTCCTCAAGCGCCTGGCCTGGACAATCTACTTCGCCTCGCCGATCAAGTTTGGCACCACGAGCTATCTGACGCCCACCTCGCGTGTGCTCTTGCACCGCGAGATCACGGACCGCCTGACCACGCTGGCCCCTTTCTTCACGTACGACCACGACCCCTACCTCGTGCTCGGCCACGACGGGCGCCTGACCTGGATCGTCGACGGCTACACCACCAGCGGCGACTACCCCTACGCCGAGCCCTACACGACCGGCGACACGGCCGCCGACGGGGGCGTCAGCTACATCCGCAACGCCGTCAAGGTCACGATCGACGCCTACGACGGCACGGTGCGCCTCTACGTGGCCGACCCCTCCGATCCCATCGTGCGCACGGTCGGCGCCAGCTTCCCCGGCCTGCTGCGACCGCTCACGGCGATGCCGGCCGACCTGCGCTTGCACCTGCGCTACCCCGAGGACCTGCTCACCGCGCAGTCGGCCGTCTACGCGCGCTACCACCAGACCGACTCGCAGGCCTGGTACAACAACGACGACCAGTGGGCCATCCCCACCTACAGCGACGGCGAGAACAACCACGCCGTGCCGCCCTACTACGCCGTGACGCGCCTGCCGGGCGGGGGCGGCGACGAGTTCGTCTTGATGCAGCCCTACAATCCGTTCAACAAGAACAACATGGTCTCGCTGCTGGCCGGGCGCTCCGACGCGCCGCACTATGGCGAGTTGGTGGCCTACCGCTTCCCGCTCGGCCGCCAGATCCTGGGTCCGCAGCAGCTGCAGGCCAACGTCAACCAGCGGCCCGAGTTCAGCCAGGTGCTCTCACTCTGGAACCAGCAGGGCTCGCGCGTACACTGGGGGCAGATCATCATCGTGCCGGTCGCGCGCGGCCTGCTCTACCTCGAGCCGCTCTACCTGCAGGCCTCAAACTCGCGCATCCCGCAGTTGCAGCGCGTGATCGCCTACGCCAACGGCAAGCTGGTGTGGGGGAACAGGCTCGAGGACGCCCTGGCGCAGATCTTCGGCTCCGCCGCCGCGCCCATTACAAGCACGACGCCCGCGACCGGTACGGTCCCCATCAGCCCGACCAACCCTCTAACTGGGACGACTGGAATCACCGGGACGACGCCCCTAACGGGGACGGCGCGCCAGATCCTGCAGCAGGTGCAGGACCACCTCAACAAGGCGCAACAGGCCGCCGGGCGCGGCGACTTCACGACCTACGGCAAGGAGGTCGACGCGGCCAACCGCCTGCTCCGCCAGGCCCTGGGGCAACGATAGCGACAAGGAGCCGGCCCGTGTTCGAGGGATTCACACTGGCGATGGTCGACACCGGCGAGGCGACGCTGCGGGTGCGCGACACTTATCAGCAGGGAGCATGATGACCGCCTTACCAGGTATCCACATCGGCCACTGGCACGACCTTGAGGGCGTGACCGGCTGCACCGTGCTGCTCCCGGAGGCGGGCGCGATGGGCGCGAGCGTGTCGGTGCGTGGCGGCGCGCCTGGCACGCGCGAGACCGACCTACTCGCGCCGGAAGCGACGGTACAAGAGATTCACGCCCTACTACTCACAGGCGGCAGCGCCTTCGGGCTGGACGCGGCGACCGGCGTGATGGCCTACCTACGCGAGCAGGGCATCGGCTTCCCCACGCCCGTCGCGCGCGTCCCCATCGTACCCGGCGCCGTCATCTTCGACCTCGACACCGGCTCCCCCGATAGGTGGCCCGACGCCGCGGCGGGGCGCGCCGCCTGTGAGGCCGCGACGGCGGACGAGGCGCGCGAGGGGACCGTGGGGGCCGGTTACGGCGCTTGCGTCGGGCGTATGCTCGGTCCCGCGCACCGGACTAAAGGCGGGCTCGGGCTCGCCTCCGACGCGTTGCCGGGCGGCGTCAGGGTGGGCGCCCTGGCGGTCGTCAACGCCGTGGGCGACGTGCTCGACGAGCGCGGCGAGGTTCTGGCCGGCGCGCGTCGGGAGGACGGCCGCTTCGCCGACTCGGCCAACCTGCTCAAACAGGGCGCCGGAGTTGCGCGTCCGCTGACCAACACCACGCTCGTCGCCGTGGCCGCCGACGCGCGACTAGACAAGACTGCCCTGCAACGGCTGGCGTCAAGCGCGCACGATGGGCTCGCCCGCGCCATCAGCCCCGCGCATACCTCCTTTGACGGCGACACCGTGTTCGCCCTCTCCACCGGCGACAGGGAAGCCTCGCCCGACGCCATCGGCGTCCTCGCCGTCGAGCTCGTGGCGGCGGCCATCCGCCGCGCCGTCCGCGCGGCCACCGGCGTCGCGGGCGTCCCCGCGCTGCGCGACCTCTACAGGCCGATATCTTCGTAGATTAGGTCCATCGGCAGCGTCAGGGCCACGCTCGCCAGCACAACGTCGTCGCCCGGACCGTAAGTCGTCGCGGTCCACGCGCCGGTGTCGTCGCGGGTCCACACCTCGACCTCGCGCCGCCTGTATTCGACGAGGACATACTCGCGGAACGTGGGTATGGTCTTGTAGCCCTCGAACTTGTCGCCGCGATCGTGGCGTTCGGTAGAGGGTGATAAAACTTCAATAATCAGGGTAGGATAGTCGATCCAGTCTCGGCGCGGCGCGTCGTCGCGCGGGTCGCACGTCACCACGGCGTCGGCGTATACGTAGTCCTCGGACGACTGGCGTACCTTGATATCCGTGTTCAGAGCGCGGCAGCCGCTGCCGCGCACACCCGCGCGCAACAGCGCGACCAGGTTAACCGTGATCTGGCTGTGGTCCTGCGAGCCGCCGGCCATCGCGTAGACGTAGCCGCCGTGGTACTCGTGCTTGATTTTGCTGTATCGCTCCAGGCTCAGATATTGCTCGACGGTCCAGAGCGGCCCCACCTGCTGTGCGACCATGGCTTGTCCTCCCACATGCAAACTACTTGGCTAAGGCTCTATGCGGTTTGCGCCGGGAACTTTACTAAGGTCTCGGTCGTAGCTATAGACCCCGTCGCAGTCGCCGTTTTGGACTTTGGCAATCGCTACAGTATCAACATAATCCCGAATACTCCGATTATCCCCGAAAATGTTCAATGCTTCGAGACACAGAGGCTTATCCGTAAGATGGACGCCCGGTAAGTCGAGGATGGGGTAGAGTCTATCCCGTATATCCTGATGGGTATAGTTGTAGAGGCGGGGTGAACTGAGGACGGCGCACACCTCGTGTATGACGCCTTCACCTGTCATGATCTCTTCGTGACCTTGGATGACCCGCTGAAAAAGCTCCTGCGTCCTCAATTGCTTCGCGGGATCGTCGCCGGTGAAGTAGCGGATGAAGATATTCGTGTCGACGAACTTCACCGGCTATCCCTTACCTGTTCAACGCTGTGTCGCGCGCTATCCTCGTTCGCTTGGCGGATCGCATCCTCTATCTCTTCGTTCGAAACGTCCGCTCCTGATCGTCCATCGACAGTTTTGACGGACGCATAGGCTGACCCTGCGGTGAATGGGGAAGATGTATCACCGACCAGGTTGACCCGGTAGGCAAAGCCGTTCATCTCGACGATGACGGCCCTATCCCTTGCGGCTTCGAGTATCGGCTCTATGTGGGTATCCTTATCCACCTTGATGTGTGTGACTTCGGTAGCCATAGTGTTTGCTCCTGATCGCTCCATAATCCTCATGCGTAACAAGTAAAGTATAATAGTCGCTAGCCTGCCCAATCCACCGTGTTTCCCAGAGCGCCCCCGCCTTTAGGCGTGGGGTAGGTGACACGCCTTTACAGCGCCCCCTGCGCCGTGCTACCGTATCACTATCATATGTGGAGGTGTGCAAGTCCGATGGCTTCGCTCGGTCGCTAACCGTCAGCTAGAGTCGTGCCATAACGGGGGAGGGGCAAGCAGCGCGCTGCTATGCCGCGAGTGCGCATACACGCGTACTATTCCCCCGCGCGGACGCTCTATGCTGACGGTGTGACCGCACAGCAACCATAATTCGTCGCGAGATCGGCATCAACCGATCCCCTCCCATCCTTGCCTGAGCTGTCGGGGGCCGCACGTCAGTACGACGTGCGGTCCTTTTATTTTGTGTTCTGTGTACGGAGAGCAACATCATGCGACGCATCCTTGCCGGGCGCGCCACGCTCACGGGCCTGTGGCGCCACCCGGATTTCGTCAGACTCTGGCTGGGCCGCACGGTCTCGCGGTTCGGCTCGCACATCGGGGGCACGGCGCTCTCGCTCACTGCTGTTTTGGCGCTGCGCGCGACGCCCGCGCAGATGGGCTTGCTCGCCGCGTTGGAGTCGGCGCCGCTGCTGGCCGTTGGACTCGTCGCGGGCGTCTGGGTCGATCGCTTGCGCCGCCGTCCCATCATGCTCGCCGCCGACTTCGGTCGCGCCGCGCTGCTGACCTCCATCCCGCTGGCCGCGTTGTTGGGCCGGCTGCGCATGGAGCATCTCTACGTCGTGGCCGCGTTGGCCGGTCTGCTGACTGTCTTCTTCGACGTGGCCGACCAGTCCTTGCTGCCCACGCTCGTGCCGCCCGAGCGCCTGGCCGAGGGCAATGGCAAGCTGGCGGCAAGCGACTCCCTCGCGGAGATAGGGGGGCAGGCCATGGCCGGGGGCCTCGTGCAACTGCTCGGCGGTCCGGCGGCTATCCTCGTCGACGCCGCCTCGTTCCTGTGCTCAGCCCTGTGCGTGGGCTCCATCCGCGCGCCGGAGCCGCCTGTGTCTACTGGCCGGGGGCACGGCCTCTGGCGCGAGATCATAGCCGGACTCCGGGTGGCGCTGGGCCACCCCCTGCTGCGCGCCCTGGCGGGTAGCGCGGCCACGGCCACATTTTTCGGAAACTTCATCGGCGCCCTCTACGCCCTCTACGTTATCCGCACGCTGGGCCTGCCCGTTTCTATGGTGGGCATACTCGTCGCGGCCGGCGGCGTGGGCGCTCTGGCGGGCGCGCTCGTGGCGGGACGGGTCGTGCGCCGCTTCGGCCTTGGTCCAACCCTGTGCGGGACGGCGCTCGTCGCGGGCGGCGCGCAGGCGCTGAACCCCCTGGCCCACGGCCCGGCCATCGTGTCCGTCGCCCTGCTGCTGGCCGCGCAACTCGTGGGCGACATCGCGTACGCCATCCGCGCCATCCGCGCGGACAGCCTGCGCCAGGCCGTCGCGCCCGGCCGCCAGTTGGGCCGCGTCACCGCGAGCATGCGGGTCTTGACGGAGGGTACCGCGCCATTGGGCGCCCTCGTGGGCGGCGCGCTGGGCGGGGCCATCGGCCCGCGGCCCACCCTGGCGACCGCGGCGTGCGGCCTGTTGCTCGCCGCGCTGTGGCTATTCCTCTCGCCGGTCCGAACGTTGCACGAGCTGCCGGCAGCGACAGAATAGGCGTCGACAGGATGACAGGATAAGGAGGGCCGAGGAGAGTCTGTGAAAAGTCCTGGGACCCACCGACTTTTCACAGACCCTCGAGGGCTGAGGCGTCACAATCCATGTGTGACGCGAACCCGGTATAACAAAGAGAGGATAGTGAAAAGGATGCTGGAACAATGGCCCAATCCATACCGACCCCCTCCGAGGCAGCGCAATATGGAGCGCCTCTTCAGCCTCGTATCATCCGTGGGGCCGACGATCAAGCGGCGGCTTACGACGCATGGCTGGCCCAATGGGCGGATGTGGATGTGGAAGAAGACGAACAGGCGTGGCAACGCGTTAAGGACAGTTTGCAAGAAACACCTCGGGAGTCGAGCCAGCGGCTTCTTTTTCCCGGAATAGGCCTTGGGGAGTGATGGAAAGATACATGGATCAGAAGTGTCTGTTGGCGGTGTACGCGCATCCCGATGACGAGTCGTTCGGCGTGGCCGGGGTCATGCGTAAGTACCGCGATGAGGGTGTGAAGACGGCGCTGGTCTGCGCCACGCGCGGCGAGGCCGGCGAGATCAGCGACCCGGCGCTGGCCACGCCCGAGACCCTGGGTCAGGTGCGCGAAGGGGAGTTGCGCGCCGCCGGGGAGATCATGGGCATCGAAGACATCAGCTTCCTCGGCTACCACGACGGCGAGCTCGCCAAGGCCGACCCTGACGAGGCGACGGGCCGCATCGTTCGCCACATCCGGCGCCTGCGCCCGCAGGTCGTGGTCACCTTCGACAAGATCGGCGGCTACGGCCACCTCGACCACATGGCCATCCACCGCCTGACGATTGACGCCTTCCACAAGGCCGGCGACCCTTCGTGCTACCCCGAGCAACTTACAGAGGGGCTGCAGCCCTACGCCCCGCGGAAGCTCTACGTCACGGCCAATCCGCGCAGCGCTATGCGCAGGATGCGCGAGCAACTACAGACCGAGGGCATTAGCTTCACGCCGGGCGGGAACGCCGCCACGATCCCGGTGGAGCAGATGGGCACGCCCGACGATGAGATCACCACGACTGTGCCGCTCGACGACCGCCAGTTCGACCTCAAGATCGACGCCATGCAGGCGCACAAGACACAGCAGAGCCCCGACGCGCCGTTCAACCGCATGCCCCGCGAGCAGTTGCGCGCGTGGCTGGGCACGGAGCGCTTCGTGTTGCTCTACCCGGAAGGCGCCACACACGATAGCGAGCACGACCTGTTCGCGGGCGTGAAACTGTAATATGGAGGGCTGGGGCCGCTGTGACCCGCACACGCACACGACCTATAGCGACGGGTTGGGCAGCCCACGCGAGGTGGTGGAGACGGCGATCGCGCGCGGGCTGAATGTGATCGCCGTGACCGA
>JAABUQ010007920.1_pt1 | contig 15150 bp, 11 predicted proteins | sample 5560001 | NCBI WGS metagenome assembly JAABUQ01 (sample SAMN10711888, study PRJNA513371) | rock metagenome | isolation source: Antarctica rocks | place: Antarctica: Victoria Land, Finger Mt nord | collected 2015-12-18 | reverse complement strand
AGACCCCTTTGAGCTTTTTATCATCCCCTGCTACCCCCTCGATGCCTCCTTTTTAGAGTCCATGATCCAGCGCATTGCCAGCGCCGCCAATGCCCTGAACTTCCCCTCTACGAGCGCGGAACAATTAGCGAGCACAGCCTATTTTGACGCACCCGACGAACTGGCACAGATGCACACACATACGCAGGGAAATGTAGGCGGCTCACAGATTGGCTCATGTCTAAATATCCCTATGACGGTCGAGAGCCGTATCATCGGTATGCTAAGTCTCTTCGACGAAAAACCAGGGACATTTGATACCAATCTGCTGCAACTGACGACCATGATTGCCGATTATGCCGCGGTCGCGCTGGAGAACGTGCGATTACACGAGCGAGAAAACGCATTGTGGAGGCAGGCGGAACTTGAGCGTATGCGCCTGGAATTGATTATCAGCAGCATGGCCGAGGGGTTGTTGATCACCGACGCCAAAGGCGCCGTTACCTCGCTCAACAAATCGGCCGAACAGTTGCTGGCACAGGCACAGGTTGATTTCAAAGCCAACATCCCATTGCATAAGTTGGCCAGGACAAGCGATGTGCAGTGGCTGCCTACGCTGGCGGAAGTGATCGACCAGGCGATCGCAGGGCACACGGTAAAAAACCAGGAACTGGTCGCGGGAAAAGGGGAAGAGCGTGTTCCCCTCACCTTGAGCATCAGCGCCGCGCCCCTGCATGACGCCAGTGGCAGTTCTACACGACCGATCGGCGTCGTCGCGGTCCTGAATGACATCACCTCAAACAAACAGGTTGAACGACTCAAAGACGAGTTTGTCTCAGTGGTATCGCACGAGCTGCGCACGCCGTTGACAGCTATCAAGGGATACACTCAGCATCTCGTACGTCGCATTGAACGCCGCCTGCGTAAGGCGCGCGATGTCCAGCAGGAAAACCCGGTGGAGCTTCCTGAGAGCTACGATCTGCGCAGCCTGACCATCATTCAGAGCCAGACCGAGCACCTGGAACGCCTGGTAAACGATCTGCTTGATCTCTCCCAGGTACAATGGGGACAACTGGACCTGCACAATGAGCCGTTCTACCTGGCAGACGTGCTGGCAGAAAATGTTCGTTCGGTGCAGGGCAGTACAGAGCAACATACGATTGTGCTGGAGATCAAAGCGCAGGATACAAAAATTACAGCGGATCGCGTACGTATTGGACAGGTTGTTGGCAATATCCTCGATAATGCGGTAAAATATTCGCCACATGGCGGACAGGTGCTGGTCAGCCTGGTTGAAGAGGGCACAGGCTATAGGGTAAGTATCAGCGACCAGGGGGTAGGTGTTAGTCCTGAACACTTCGACCACATCTTCGAACGTTTCTACCGTATACGCAACACAGCCAGTCACCAGTATGCCGGGATCGGGCTGGGGCTCTATGTCGCCAAAGCTATTATTGATAGGCATGGCGGGAACATCTGGCTCGCAAGAAATCAGGGGATTGGCAGTACCTTCCACTTCACTCTGCCATCTGAGCCGCCGCAGTAAAAACAGCTCTTCAGCTTCCCTGCTCCACTCGCCGCCGCAGGCGGCCCACCTCTTTTTTTATATGTTTATTGCGCGTGATGCGATCGAAGGTCGCATCACGCGCAATAAACATATAAAAAGCTTAGAATGCTTGCAATAATTCGGTGGGATGCGCACCAAAGTGATCAAGCAAGTAGGAGTGACCAAAAGGAGTAAAGTGAATACGTGCCCAGGTCGCGCGCAGGAGTTGGATAGTGCGCAGGACACGCGCCTCGCCCCACAGGGGATGGCGCAGATCGCGCAATGCGTTCACCAGGTCCAGTGTACTTGTCACCAGCACCCCACAAATAATCACCAGAACTTTAAATAGCACATTTTCGGGCAGGACAACCGGGCTTAAAGAGGTAAAGAGCCCCAGATAGAGGATACCTCCTGAAACGAGCGCAGGGCAGAGAACATCAAGCCAGATATAAAGGAAGGAGGGTTCGTGGAGAAACATTACTGTGACGCCCAGTGGGCCAACCGCCCAACCGATAAGGGGTTCACGTCGCAATACCATTACCAACAAATGCGTACACTCATACAGGACAAACCAGAGGATCAGAAAAAAGATGACCCCCAGGAAGTTGTTCACATGGATACTGGCGAATATACCTGGCATGTACACGCTCCTCACGCTTGCAGCATACTCTCTACCACAGAATGCAGTATGTTTACTCTCTATTATAGCGAATAGTCCATCTTCGCGCAATCATTTACGAATGTACTTCTCCAGATAGCTAAATATGAGCCAGCGACGGAATACAGCACAGGGACCTCAATATATACGTCTTTCTGGTTGTACTACTCACACCAACCTTCTTCACCAATGAGAGGGACAAAAACGCACCTGCCGAGCGATTCTACGCGCGTCCCCGCTGCGAGACGCTCGATCACCCGTAAATCCTGCATATCGTGACTGCCAACAGGGATGACGAGCCTGCCGCCGACAACGAGTTGGGCCAGCAGATGAGATGGCACATCCGGGGCGGAGGCAGTTACAAGAATACGGTCATAAGGAGCGTCATCAGGCCAGCCCAGTGAACCATCACCAACATAGAGAGAGACATTCTGGATCGCAAGTTCCGAGAGGTGCAGGGCTGCTTGATACGTGAGCTGGGAGTGACGTTCAACGCTATAAACGTAGGCAGCAACGCGAGATAGAATGGCGGTCTGGTAGCCAGAGCCAGTCCCGATCTCCAGGACACGTTCGTGCCCGTTAAGTCCTAGCGCCTGCGTCATTATAGCGACCATCAAGGGCTGTGAGATGGTCTGACCAAGGATGAGCGGTAAAGCGCGATCCGCGTAGGCCTGGTTTTGCAGGTGTTCAGAGATAAACCGTTCACGTGGCACACTGGCGACAGCAGCCAGAACACGTGGATCGTTGACACCAGCACGTTGGAGCGAGGCGATAAGTTGTTGTCTTTGTGAGACAAGATCGTTTGACATTATGGTTTACAGAACATACTATAGGGGTGTAACGGGTGACTGTAAGGGCCCACCTCAACTCTATACAAGTGGAAAAATATGTAGTTTATTACAACAAGAAGAATGGGCGCTACTGGGATCGAACCAGTGACCTCTTCGGTGTGAACGAAGCGCTCTCCCACTGAGCTAAGCGCCCTGGGGTGGTAACGGGAGTAACTATAGCACCAGCCGCATAACTTGTCAAGCGTTTTTGCCGCCAATGGCTGACAAAGACACTTGTAGTGGAGGTGGAAAGAGTGAAAAAGCTTACAGAAGCAGTGTAGCATATTACCACTGAAAGAGTTCCCAAACGCGAGCAGTTTAGAGTACAATCTTACTTGAGAAAATAAACATTGTCTACGTCAAAGTCAAGTACCTGCCGGTAGGAACCTCAGATATAAAAAGTTAGATGAAGGCACAAACAGGTATTCACCGCGCGTAGCATGGTATTAAGGTAAAAAAGCAAAAGGCACCCTTTTTTCTGGCAGTCGTCAAAAAAACGTTACAGACTAAAAAGGAGTTCTGTCATGAGTCCTGTCACAATTTTCCTGATCGTTGTTGTCATTCTTATTCTCCTGTTTATTGTTTTCCCCGGTATCCGCGTCGTGCAGCAGTATGAACGCGGCGTAATCTTCATCCTGGGTCGTCTGACCGGTGCCCAGGGGCCGGGAATATTCTGGGTTCCACCGGTCATCACTCGGATGGTGAAAGTTGACCTGCGTATTGTTACACTCCAGGTTCCGCCGCAAGAAGTGATTACACGCGATAACGTAACGATACGTGTCACCGCGGTCGTCTACTTCTACGTCGTCAATCCAGCGTCGGCAGTGGTCAATGTGATGAACTTCGTTGAAGCCACCATGCAGATTGGCCAGACAACCCTGCGTAACGTGCTGGGTCAGTCCGAGCTTGATGAATTGCTGGCGAACCGCAAAAAAATCAACCAGGATCTTCAGACCATCATTGATGAGTATACTGAGCGCTGGGGCGTCAAAGTAACGGCGGTTGAGGTCAAGGATATTGAGCTGCCAGCCACGATGCAGCGCGCTATGGCGAAACAGGCTGAGGCCGAGCGAGAGAAACGGGCAAAGATCATTCACGCCGAAGGTGAATTGCAGGCATCGACCCAACTGGCTCAGGCCGCTGGCGTCATTGGCTCACAGCCTGGCGCGCTGCAATTGCGTTACTTACAGACGCTCACCGAGATCGCAGCAGAGAAAAACTCCACTGTCATCTTCCCACTGCCAATGGACCTGATCGAACCCATTGTAAAATCTATGAGCAACGGCCATGCACAGAGCGCTATACCCATCCCTGCGCCAGTAGCCCCACCTTCACCAGCAGCACGGCGTGACGATGGGGTCAGACGCACGGTACCGCCCGGATTGAAAGACTAGGCGCTCTCCTCCAGTGCAATGCATCTTGTCTTTGACACTTCTTCTCAGGGAAGCACGTGTTACAAGGAGAAGATGCAATTGCACTGAAAGGATGGTGAAAACGATGAGAAAAACTGTCGCGAAATGGGTTGTGGGCGTGGTCATACTCCCCGCTGTCGTATTGGCGTTGCGTAAACGCATTTTTGCCTTGATTGACGAGTACATGTAAGCCGACCACATGTGGTCTGAGGCTGCGTTCCGCCATATGGTATACTGGAGGGCAAAGTTCTAATACACATTCTTCAGGAGATACCGTGTCAATGACCTCCCCACGCTGTGGGGAGGCTTGTGAAGGGTTCGCCCCCGGCAAGCCGGATTGACCAGACGAGACCTCTGAGCCAGGTGCGCCGAGCAAGCGAGCGTCGCAACTGGTGCTGAAGAGGAAGCGATAGCACGAAGTGTTCCCGTTCGCACCCAGTAATGCTGCCCCAGTTGCTGGCACTGCAACCGGCTTCCTTAAAGAACTGCGGTCAGGAACAGTGGGAAGCCAGAAAGTACCGCGTGCTCTCCGCGTCGAGGGGATCGCTTGTACTCCGAAAGGAGCCTTACCTGATGAAGGTCTTTGTTGTATCACACGAAGGGAAGCCCTTGATGCCTACCACCCCACGCCGCGCACGGCTCTGGCTCAAGGAGAAGCGGGCGCGTGTTGTGAGCCGAGAGCCCTTCACCATTCGACTTCGCTTCCAGACCACCTCCTATACCCAGGGGGCCACCGTTGGCGTCGATACCGGCTCGAAAGTGGTTGGGATCGCGGCAATCACTAACGGTGAGGTGGTCGTGCAGGCCGAGGTGCATCTGCGTGATGATATTCATGCCAAAATGACGCAGCGCCGCCAGTATCGTCGGAATCGCAGAAGTCGCAAGACGCGCTACCGGCCCGCCAGGTGGGCCAATCGTCGTCGCAGAGCCGGATGGCTCTCCCCGTCCGTACGCTCCAAAGCTGAGGCGACGGTCAAGGCGGTACGCTACGTTGCGTCCCTGCTGCCAGTCAAGCAGGTCACTATTGAAGTTGGCAGCTTCGACACACAAAAGATACAGAACCCAGAAATCACAGGCATCACCTACCAGCAAGGAGAGCTTTACGGCTATCTTGTGAGAGAGTATGTGTTGACAAAGTGGAAGAGAACATGCGCCTATTGTGGAGCAACCGGCGTTCCGTTGCAGCTCGAACACCTGCTCCCAAAAGCACGAGGGGGTTCCGGTCGTGTCTCGAATCTCACACTGGCATGCGAGCCTTGCAATAAGCGAAAGGGAACGCAGACGGCGAAGGAGTTTGGACATCCACAGCTTGAGGCCCAGGCAAAGAAGCCACTCAAAGCTGCTGCCCATGTCTCCTCGCTGAAGACCGCTGTGGTCACACGCCTTCGAGCGCAGTTTGGCTCCGATCGGGTGCGCATCACCTTTGGCTATATAACCAAATACAAGCGTATCCAGGTATTGCGCTTGCCCAAGTCCCATGCCAACGATGCAGTCGCCATCGCCTGTGACATCGGTGACGTGGTCAAGCCGCTGGCTGTGGTGTATCAGTTTCGCTGTATCCCACGCGGTCATTACCAATTGTTTAACGGCAAGCGCAGCGAACATAAGGTCTGGGCACCCAAAAAGCTGCGCGGGTGGAAACTCTATGAACAGGTCAAAGCGAAAGGAGACGGAGGCTATATTGCGGGGCGGCGAGAGAAAGGTGCATTTGTCATCAAAGACTGCAGGAGCGGGAAGAAGTTGGCCGAGGTCACCCCACGCACATTGGAACGAGTAGCGCGTTCTACACAGGGCTGGATGATCACACGGCAGTCGGTCCCTGAGAGCATCAGAAAGGAGAGCGGCGCTTCCTCCCCCAGGTGAACCATGGGGGTTCCCGCGCCGCAGTTATAATGGACGAAAAAAACATAAGCGCCAGCGTATCGGCAGTGCCAACACAGGGTCCATCCGCAACGGAGCAAGCCACAGCGGTGCAAAGCGCTGAACCCTCCGCGGAGAGAGCGGGGAGCGAACATCGGCAGGCATATGGAACTGCGAAGACTGAAAATTTACGGGATTCGGGGTTCTATCGCTTTTTGTGGCCGGCCGCTGTGATTGTATTTTGCCTGGCATTGGTGGCAATCCCACTCTTTATCTTAATACCTCTTCTCATTACATCAATAAATGCGATCGGCAACAATCAAGGCGAAGCGCAACTCTTATGGATCTGGATTACGATGATTATCCTTGAGATGGCCATCGTTTTTGTTATAGTACGCGGACTGTTCAAAGTCTTCTTGACCCAGGCAGGGAATTACCCTGGCTAATATATACCTCTTCAGACACCTTTTTTTAGGAGCAGCACTGGCCACATATCGTCTCACCGGCGGTGAGACGATATGTGGCCAGTGCTGCTCCTAATTAAGAATACAGGTTATATTGATTGCTCAGCGCCAGCCAGGCGCACACCTTCTAGTGAAAGCAGCCAGGACTTGGTGGGAAGCCCGCCGCCATAGCCGGTGAGGGTGCCATTGCTACCGATGATGCGGTGACAGGGGACGATGATAGCGACCGGATTGGCCCCGTTAGCAGCTCCCACGGCACGGCAGGCACTCGGTTGACCAATCATGCGCGCGATCTCCAGATAACTGCGCGTTTCGCCATAAGGCACATGGGTCAATGCATGCCATACGGAGACCTGGAAAGGGGTCCCGCGCAGATCCAATGGACAGGAAAACCGCACACGTTCGCCCGCGAAGTAGCGCTGTAACTGGTCTAGAGCCTGGCGCAAGGGAGCGATCTCTTCGCCGCGCACAACACGCTCAAACGGTACCCGGCGTTTCGTTCTGAACAGGCCCTCGTCAATCGGAGTGCCAGGTGTGCCCGTCCAGCACACGCCCGTTTCCGTCGCCATGACAATACACTCACCCAGCGGACCGGGTACGCTACTCCAATACAGAGTCCCTGCCTTCTGTCGAACTGCGACCATCACGATCTGCCTTTCAAAACATATTCAAATCCATACGCCTGCGTCCTGGTCAAAAACCCCAGAGGATTGCGCTACATCTCACGTGCACTACCAGGCAAGGAAAGGGTACAGATGCGAGGAACGTTCTTGCCTTCATTCAAATACCTGTTTGTAGAGACACTATACACAGGTAATCGAAGGAATCTTCTCCAAAGTCCTTTATTCAGCACCTTGCTGAGGAGTAAGTGTACCTGAGCATCTGCGCATTGTCAAATGTTGACACTCTTCCACATCATTTCTTATACTGAGGCCAGATAGTGTGTGGTGCGCTTTGGTGCACAGTGCTCTGGCTTCATCAATCCCTGAGGAGAGGGGTTAGATTCTTGAGCACCTTTCAGCGGACCTCGCCTGGGACAGTATCCTATATGACGTGGAAACCTGCCCAGAGCATGGGCCTAATTGGGCCAGATGAACAAGAGCAAACGATGAACGAAACCCACACGATTGTTCACCATCCCAGGCCGCCCCGGCCTGTCCGCATCCTGGCGAACGCAATAGCGACGACCATTTTGCGTTCCCGCTGGCATAGAATGAGGAGCGATCAGCTCCTGCTTCTTACGTTTACCGGGCGCAAGAGTGGGAAAGAGTTTACGACGCCGCTGCGCTATGTGCAGGAGGGTGAAACCTTACGGATGACAGTAGTGTATCCCTGGTGGAAGAATCTGGTTGGGGAGGCCACAGTGCGCGTCCTGCTGCGTGGGCAGATGCGCATTGGCACCGCGGAGGTACTCCCTGAGAAAGATGGAGAGGTCGTGGTCATGGTCAATCTGCAAGGGTAAACAGCCGCTGTCTCTATGAATGAACCGGAAGACAACGCGAAGCGTTTCGCGTTGTCTTCATTGCTTCTTCATAGTCGTCTTTTGTTGACTGAGCCTGGACTCAGGCTGCTCTGCTCGTAATTGCCATTCCAGTAGTTTGTCGTTCATGGCCAAATAACGGGTATGGCCTCTCTTACGGAGAAAGGAAAGCAGGCGCAGACAAGAGTACCTTCCACTACAGACAAACATAGGAATATCAGGCTAGAGCGCACTTAGACAGATATATTGCCGACCGAAATGCTTGACATTTATAATTCCACCGAGTACACTCATTAGCAGTTAGCAGGCTTCTGTTATTATTTTTGTAAAGAACATGACGACAGAGATATTTATAGGAGGTGAGCCTTATGCAGAATGCACTTGTCGATACAAAGCATTGTATGCGAAGAGATGGGGCTCATCTACTCAACAAGAGCAAGGCATAGCCTGGTCTCTTACGACGCAGGGAACAGTTATGACTCGGAGCTATTCATCTCCGAGCGCTCACTTTCACCTCCATCCTTCCTCACAATGCGCACACATGCCTCAACATAAAAAGATGCAAACTTCACGCGTAGAGAAAGCAACATGAATTATATGCACCCTGTTCTTTTGAACTGCATTCGCTCAATTTCAGCATGTTCACACGATACAGCCATGACAGGAAAGGGATGACTCATTTGCCCGCTTCATCATTTTTTTGTGCTCTAAGGAGAGTAACCGATGACCTCAAAGGAGAGGAGGTGAAAGCATGAGAGGGAAGCTGCGCGATAAGCGCGTAACCAGCAAGAAAGAGGGATTTAAGAGCGAAGATGTAGAGCGCCGCCGTCCTTATAGACGAGATTCCCGCACCACACCGTGGTTAGACCAGCAGGTGGAGAATGAGGACTACGACGAAGCAGATGGAGACGGCGAGCCAGAAGAAGTGATAGAAATCCAGATTCCGCAAAAAAAATAAGGTAACTCCTCAGCCCCTCCTGCGCCTACGGCGCAGCAAAGAAAAAATGGATGTTTGTACCGCATTTTCTACGGCCAGAGGCCGTAGAAAATGCGGTACAAACATCCAAAAAGCTATAGGTTAAGGAATATTCACGTTGGGGAACAGGCGGCGTGCAATGACCAGGCGCTGGATCTGCGCCGTACCTTCAAAGATATCAAAGACCTTGGCATCACGGAACCATTTGTGAAGCAATTGTTTGTTCTCAGAGTCTTCCCCCGGAGCAGTAATACGTACCGCTGCCGAGGTCACCTTCATGACCAGTGCACCGGCGTAGGCTTTACAGATCGAGGCTTCTTTCGAGTTGGGGATACGGCGGTCGGCCATCCACGCAGCACGCCAGACGAGGAAGCGGGCCATCTGCACCTCGCGCCCAAGCTCGTCCAGTTCGGCCGCGATCTCTCCACGTTTGTGAGCCGGATAGCCGGGTGGAAGTTCCTCTTTGAGCCAGGCGAGAGCAGTTTCATGGGCGGCACGAGCGATACCAACGGCAAGTGCGCCGACCATTGGACGAGTAGCATCGAGCGTGCCCATAGCCGCTTTAAAGCCGGCCTTTGTGCTCTGCTCTCGCCCGGCAAGCAGATGATCTTGTGGAATGCGGCAATTTTCAAAGATGAGCTCTGTCGTTTGCGATGCACGCAGCCCCATTTTTTCCTCGATACGGCCGATAATCAAGCCAGGCGTGCCTTTAGGCACAACAAAGGGACGGATACCCTCGCGCCCCAGTTTCTTATCGATTGTCGCAAACGTGATGATGAGATCGGCACGCGCACCATTAGTGATGTAGTGTTTATGCCCATTGATGACCCACTCATCACCATCCAGCACAGCGGTTGTCGTCATGCCGGCTACATCAGAACCGATCCCCGGCTCCGTCAGGGCAAGCGCGCCCCAGTGAAGCTGTCCATCCATAAATCGGCCAAGGAAGCGCGTCTGCTGCTCCGTTGTTCCCTGGGACAGAATGGGCGGAGCGGCCAGGCCGGGACCGGGGATAGCGGTTGCCAGGGCGGCATCGCCCCAGGCCATCTCCTCCTGTGAGAGCATCGAGAGGACCTGCTGCTCCTGCTTTCCCTCGCCCTGTTCCTGTAAACGGGCCTGCCCGGCTGAACCGGCCCGGAAACGCTGCTGCATATGCCAGAAGAACGTATCAGGAATGTGCTCGCTGCGATCGCACTCCAGTGAGATCGGGCGCATCTCCTCAGCAGCGACCTGGTGGGCGTAGTCACGAAAAGCTTCCTGTGTTTTGCTGAGCGTGAAATCTATCATCATCATCACTCCATTGCGGCGGCGTTGCGCATCCACATTTCGACGGGATGGTCCTGCATAAAACCTGCCCCGCCCATAATCTGTACAGCATCCGTTGTAGCTGCTTGCGCTATCTTCAGAGCCTGCCGCTGCGCCGCCTCAGCATCGCTGAGCAGATCAGCCGGCGCCAGCGCACGATCCCAGTTTGACGCGGCATACCAGAGCAACAAACGAGCGGCATCAAGCTGCATAGCCATTTCAGCGATCATGAAGGCGATGCCCTGGTACGAAACGATGGGACGGCCAAAGGCGATACGCTCGCGCGCGTAGCCGCTGGCGTATTCAAAGGCCGCGCGAGCCGTGCCAAGAGCAATGCCCGCGCGCAGGATACTGTAGAGGGCAACGGCACGTATTACCCCGCTATTACCTGGCTCACCAAGCAGGGCCGTCGTTGGCACAGGCACGTCGTTGCATACAAATGAGGTGCTCGGAGCAGCGGCCAGGCCAAGCTTATGCGTATCCTCACTGATCTGTACATTATCTACCTGTGCGGGCAGTATAAGGGCACAGAGTCCATCTGTGCCTGCCGTATCTGGAAGGCGTGCCAGCACAATACGGAGTTGTGCGCTGCCACCGTGGATGACATCGCGCTTGCTGCCGTTGAGCATAATGTGTTGTCCTGCTGGACGCGCGGTAGCGAGCAGAGCAGCAGCGGTATAGCCACCAGTACGTTCGGCAAAGGCCAGGCTGCCGCGCACACTGGCCGCGCTATGCTGGTCACAGAATGGGGGAATAGCGTCAGCCTGTTGGCGCTCATCGCCCGCCAGGGCTACGGTGAGGGGAGCCATCATAGAGCCGATAGCAGCGAGTGCCAGGCCAGCGTCGCCAAAGCCAAGTTCTTCGGCGATAAGCGCGTAAGTAACGGCCTCGATACTCCCAGAACCACCGTACTGCTCAGGGAAAGGAGTGGTCAGGCCGGTTTGCGCGAGCGTTTGCAGTACGTTTGGGAGGATAGCGCCGTTCTTTTCGGCCGCACGTCCCTGCGCGCGTAACTGCTCAAGCGCGATACTATGGGCCAGGCGACGAATCTCTTCCTGTTCGTCTGTCAACGAAAAGTCGAGCATGAAACCATGTCCTTTCACTACAGGTGAGAGAAAGTCTGGTTTGTCACGGGGCAAAACCAGTGAGAGAAGCCGATGAAATACGTCACGCTACACTCCTTTGTGTCTGCTTACGATTGGTAAAACATGTAGGGTTAGTGGTAATCAAGAGGACAAAACTGATTGTATCCATGTATTGTACGAGAAGACAACGAAGGGTAGCAAGGGGGTAATCCCTCATGAATGGCCCCAACGTACTTCCAGACCACCACGGTATCGCTCGATAGCACATTGGCGTCAGGAAGAGATCTGCTCTCGCGCGGCAAAAAGTCAAGTGCTGCGATGTCGTCACCTTGCGGCTGCGAATATGATGCCGTACAATCGGTGTGCAGGATACTATCAGTAAAGGTCAATGAGGATGAGAAAGCGGATCATTACCGTTCCAGATCGCGTGCGCCAGAAGGTCGCGATTTTGGGCGCAGAGGGCTTGAGGTGGTTAGTCGGCCTGGGTGATCTCATTGAGGATTTAGAGCAAGAGTGGCAGATAATCGTAGAGTCGAGCCTGGAAGGTGGCTCCGAGGCATACGTTGCTCAAGCCAGAACCAGGGATGGTTCAAAGGTCATCCTGAAAGTCGCCATTCCAGAAAACAGTGGAAACACGGTGCTTGCACATGAAATTACCGCTCTCAGGATCGCAGATGGGCATGGATACGTTCGACTTCTTCACTCCGATCTCAGTCGCCGAGCTCTCTTGCTGGAGCCACTGAGCATGCCGTTGAGAGATTTAGGATATTCCACCAGAACCCAGATCGACATCATCTGCACGACCCTGAGAGAATCGTGGCTTCACATCTCGTCTGAGTCACAGCTCCCATCCGGGGCCAGCATGGCTCAGTGGCTCTCGAAATTCATTGCCGACCTGTGGGAACATCTCGACAGACCTTGTTCTCAGCAGGCGCTTGACACAGCGCTCTCCTTTGCGCAGGCCCGTGCACGAGCCTTTGACCCAGAAACCGCCGTTTTGGTTCACGGCGACGCCCACAATGGGAACACGCTCCAGACCCTCTCCCAGAACTCCCAGACGCAATCTTCGTTCAAATTGATCGATCCAGATGGGCTCGTCGCCGAAGCCGCGTACGACCTTGGCATCCTCATGAGGGAGTGGATTGACGAACTGATTGCCGACCCGGTGAGACTTGGCCGTGAGAGATGTGCCTATCTCAGCCATCTAACTGGTATGGACACGCAAGCAATCTGGCAGTGGGGATTCATTCAGTGCACGTCCACTGGACTCTTGCTTATGCAGGTGGGGCAAGAGCAATCTGGCATCCAGATGCTCAAGGTCGCCGAGGCGTGGACCAGGCCATAACCTCACAGACCGATTTTCTCTCGTTGTGAGAAATGCATCGGCATGTATGTGGCTTTGTCGTAGACCAACCTGGCTCAGCAAATTTCTTGACAGGTCTCTCCCCACATGTTACGCTTGCTCAGAAAATTGTTTCGCAATTATTTTCTTTTACAGAGAGAAGGAGCATACGAGGTGAGACTGGCAGGGAAACGACAGGGCGAGGTTCTGGAGCCGTTGGAGCGTGTTACGGTGCTTGATTGTGGTCCAGGCAGTGTTACAGTTACGGATGGTATGGGCCGCACCTATTTTCGGCGCGTGGCCGCACCCGAATTGTACTTTACTGTTGGCGGTTCTCTCGGGTATCACACTATCACGCTGGTGGACGATAGTGGGGGGGTGCGTGACCAACTGCATTTCCGGGTGGACGCGCAGACGCGTATCGACGACGAGGGAAGAGAGTTCGCGCAGCTACTGCAAACGCTCTTCTACACATCGGTAACCCAGCCTGGTGAAAACAGCTACGTCAGATATCAGGGCCGCGTCTATCATTTTTTTGTGTGCTGGCTGCGTGACCATGTGCATACGCTGAAAGGCATGAAATACTTCGCGGGCAGGCTTAAAGACGCGCTTGATCTCTACAGTAATACGCAGCAGAGTAGCGGTATGATCTGGGATAACGTCTATCCAAGGACGCGTGAGGAGAACTGGTGGGACACACAGTTTAGTTATGATGGGTTCATTCAAACAGTCGAAGATGGAACGCTGGAGTTTAAACGCATTCCGGTGGAAAACGATGTCGAGTACCTTTTTGTCGAGGGGCTTTACTATACCTGGAAAGCTGTGGGCGATGACCGCTGGCTGGCCGATACGTTGGACGCGGCCTGCAAAGCCCTGGAGTACAGCGTCAGCAGCCCGTATCGCTGGTCGTCAAAGTACAAGCTGCTCAAACGCGGCTATACCATCGATACCTGGGATTTCCAGACGGAGGAAGACAGCGCGCTGAGCGGTATGACGATGGTGATTGATAGAGAGAAGACGCGTTTTGGGATTATGTTTGGCGACAATACGGGCTACGCGATGGCGTGCCGCTACCTGGCCGAGATGCTCGACCATGTGGGACGCGCAGAGGAGGCCGAACGCTACCGGCAGAGGGAACAGGAGATCAGAGAGCGACTCGACAGAGTAAGCTGGAACGGGCGCTATTTTACGCATCACGTACCAGAGAACCCGGAGATCAAGCGTAACCTGGGCGTTGACGAAAAGAGCCAGGTCGCGCTCTCGAACGCGTACTCGTTGAACCGGGGGATCACACATGAACAGTGCGTCGCAATCATCAAAACGTATCAGGGGCTTAGAGAGCAACTCCCGGAGGGATCGCCCGGCGAGTGGTATACTATCTATCCACCTTTCCAGAACGGCTTCGGGGGACACAGCAGTCTGTGGCAATACATGAACGCGGGAGTCACGCCGATCGTCGCGGGCGAGCTGGCGCATGGCGCGTTCGAGCATGGTTTTGAGGACTACGGGGTCGATATCCTGCGCCGCCTGCTCGAACTCGCCAGTCGCTATGGAAACAGGCTACACTGTGTGTACACAGGGGCAAATCCTCAGTCACCAGAGCGCAGCTACCGCGCAGTTGATATCGCCGCCTATGCCAATACAGACGTGGTGGGGGAAGGCGCGCCAGGGGTAGCGGGTTGGACCGGGGAAGGGGAGAACGATCTGCACGAAATGCCTGTGGGATACCAGCACCTCGCGGGCATACCCTTCCTCATCCCTGATCCCATTACAAACAAGCGGCGCGGCTGTATTGGCTTGAGCCAGCGCGAGGGGTACGCCAAGGGGGTTGATCTAGCGGTAGAGGGCAAAGCGCGGGCGATTTATTTCTTACACACCTGCTCACAGACCGGCGTGAGCCGTGTCGCCGGGACGATCACCCTGCAATACGCCGACAACAGCGTCTTTCACCAGTACGTTGTCAGAGATCAAAACGTGCGCGGCTGGTGGTTTCCAGAGGATCTGGCACCGGAGGTTGGGAAGGTCGCCTGGCGCGGCAAGAACAACGTCTGCCCGAATATCGGCGTTGTGGCCTATGGCATGAACAATCCTTACCCCGAGCTGGATATCGAGCGCATCACGTTAACGGCGGCGAAGGATGGCGCATTCTGGGCCGTGCTTGGCGTTACCCTCAGCGATCAGAAGGCATATTTCGGGTCAAACCCGATCTCTTA
>JAABUQ010007919.1_pt1 | contig 15150 bp, 9 predicted proteins | sample 5560001 | NCBI WGS metagenome assembly JAABUQ01 (sample SAMN10711888, study PRJNA513371) | rock metagenome | isolation source: Antarctica rocks | place: Antarctica: Victoria Land, Finger Mt nord | collected 2015-12-18 | reverse complement strand
CGTGGTGTTCTCGCCGCCGATGGTAACCTTGCGGGCCCGGCCGAGGTCGGCGAGCTGGACCGATTCGAGCTCGATGCCCAGGTCTTTGAAGATCGCCTTGCCGCCGGTCAGGGCGGCGATATCGCCGAGCATCGCCTTGCGGCGGTCGCCGTAGCCGGGGGCCTTGACGGCGGCGACCTGGAGGATCCCCCGGAGCTTGTTGACGACCAGGGTGGCCAGGGCCTCGCCCTCGACGTCCTCGGCGATCACCATCAGGGGTTTGTTGGAGCGGGCGATCTGCTCCAGGAGCGGGATCAGGATCTTGGGGGTGCCGATCTTCTCCTCGTAGATCAGGATGTAGGGGTCGTCGAGGACGACTTCCATCCGGTCCTGATCGGTGACGAAGTGCGGGCTGAGGTACCCTCGGTCGAACTGCATCCCCTCGACGACGTCGACGGTCGTCTCGAAGCCCTTGCCTTCCTCGACGGTGATCACGCCATCCTTGCCGACCCGCTTGAAGGCGTCGGCGAGCTTCTCGCCGATGGCCTTGTCGTTGTTGGCGGCGATGGTGGCGACCTCGTGGATCTCCTTCTCGGAGACGGTCTTGGACTGGCCCTTGACGTGCTCGACGACGGCGATGACCGCCTTGTCGATCCCGCGCTTGAGGGCCATCGCGTCGGCGCCCGCGGCGAGGGCCTTGAGGCCCTCCTTGAAGATCGCCTCGGCCAAGACCGTGGCGGTGGTCGTGCCGTCGCCGGCGGCGTCGGAGGTCTTGGAGGCGGCCTCCTTGACGAGCTGGGCCCCCATGTTCTCGTAGGGGTCGGTCAGCTCGATCTCCTCGGCGACGGTCACGCCGTCCTTGGTGACGGTCGGGCTGCCCCACCCTTTGTCGATCACGGCGTTGCGGCCGCGAGGCCCCAAGGTGCTCCGGACGGCCCGGGCCAGCTTGGAGACCCCGCTCGCCAGCTTCTGGCGGGCCTCCTCATCGTAGGCCATCATCTTCGCCACGGTGAATTCTCCCTCGTCGCGCTCGAAACACGCCGACCCCTCAGCCCTGAGGCGGGGACGTCGTGGGGACACCTCGTCGGTTCCCGATTTTTCCGGATTCATCGCGATCGAAGTGCAAGTCGGATGCCGATGGTTTCGATTTGACGCTAATCATTGCAATAAAGTAACTTACGGATTCGCTGGGTTCGACCCCGCGAATCCTGGCCTGCCTTTTTGGCAGATCGGGGCGGGTTGGTGTCATGAGTCACGTGGTCGATCGATGGCGAAGGTCTCGTGCGCCGGAGCGTCCGGCGACCGTGCCGAGTGGATGGGTCGGTGATCTCGTCTTGACAGGGCTGGCCGGCTGGCCCAACATCCAAGAGTCGGGGACGGGCGAACCGGTTCGAAAACCAGGCGGGCAGGACGGGCCGCCAGCCGGTCGGGATATTGGCCGGGCGAGACATTTAGAATCGATGAATCGACGATGGTGTTAGAACCAAAGAACCCCTCGTTCGTGCCCTTCAAGTGCCGGTGTGGCCGGGCCTTGCGGGCCAAGTGGGACCAGGTCGGGACGGAGATCCGCTGCTGGGACTGCCACGAGTTGGTCTTCGTGCGGAGCCCCAACCCGAGGGCCCGGCTCGCCTCCCGGATGTCCGACCGGTTCCAGGCGACGATCCGAGGGGACTGCCTGGCCAGGCTGGCGACCGCCGCCTTGATCGTGACCGCCGCGTTGTCGGTCCCCCAGGCGGGCTTGGGGGTCGCGGCCCTGGTCCTGTTCTTCCTCGCCGCGGCCTACGGCGAGACGATCCGCCGGGGGGATGCCGCGCCCGAGGACGCCGAGATGACCTGGCGGACGTTCCCCCGACCTCGGACGATCCCGGAAGGGATCGGCTGCGCCCTGATGGTCGCGGGGGCGGCGGTCCCGCTCTGGGTGGCCCACGCCGCCGACCACCGATCGCCGCGGCTCGACCCGGTCACGCTGGTCGTGCTCGGCCTGACCTGGCTGGCGATGCCCGCCGTGATGGTGCTGGTCTTCGCCCGGGAGCCCGGGGAATGGACCGGGGGGCGACGGGTGCTGGCGATCCTCGGGCGCCATCCCGGGCTGCTCGCCGTGTCGCTGCTGGTCGTGCCGATCGGCCTGATCGCGATCGAGGCCGGCCTGGGCCTGGCTTTCTACCTCCGGGGGACCTTGCCGTTCTTCGCGATGGAATACATGCCGCTCCCGGGCAAGCCGGCGATCTACACGGGGGTCCCGCATTACGATTCGGTGGACTTCCGCTTGCTGCCCCAAGGCCCATTCTATCGGGGTTATTTCCGCGGCCTCCGGGACGGTTACTCGTTCCTCGGGGCGATCCCGCCCTCGTTGTCGCTCCCGACCCGTGTCGGGCTGAGCCCGGAGATCATCGGTCTGGTGCCGTTCTCCTGCGCGGTCGCCCGGTTCTTCCTCGCGGCGATCATCGTGGGCGGCGCCCTGGTCGCCTACTCGGTCCAGGCTCGCTGGCTCGGCCTGCTGACCCTGCTCGAGAAGGCGTCTCGCCAGGAACCGGCCAAGGCGGACGCCCGTTGAACGGGATCGCGCGACCCTCCTCGAAGATCGGACCGATGCTCATGCGAAACCTCGGACGCTGGTGGCGGTCGCCCTCCTCGATGGCGCTGGTCCTGTGGTCGGCCTCGCTCGCCGGCCCGGCCCTGGCTCGGGAGGAGGTCCCCGCCCGGGGTGAGCCGATGCCGCTCTGGCCGGACGGGCCGCCCGGCGCGGCCAAGGATGCCCCCAGGTCGCGGCCGACCTGGGCGCTCTACCTGCCGCCGCCGGAGAAGGCGACGGGCGCCGCGGTGGTGATCTGCCCCGGGGGCGGATACGGCGGCCACGCCGACCACGAGGGCCGGCCGATCGCCGAGTGGCTCAACGGCCTGGGGATCGCCGGGATCGTCCTCAAATACCGCCTGGCCCCGGCGGACCACCACCCGGCGATGCTCGAGGACGCCGCCCGAGCGATCCGGACCGCGCGCTCGCGGGCCAAAGTCTGGGGGATCGACCCGAACCGGATCGCGGTGATGGGCTTCTCGGCCGGCGGCCACCTGGCCTCGACGATCGGCACCCACTTCGATCTCGGCCGGCCCGACGCCCCCGACCCGGTCGAGCGGCTCAGCTCTCGGCCCGACCGGATGATCCTGATCTACCCGGTCGTCTCGATGGACCCGCCCTACACCCACGGCGGGTCGAGGCGGAACCTGATCGGCGCCGACCCCGCGCCGGAGCTGGCCGCGAGCCTGTCCAACGAGACCCGGGTCACCAAGGACACCCCGCCCGCGTTCCTGGCCCACACCGACGAGGATGGCCCCGTGCCGGCCGAGAACAGCATCCACTTCGCCCTGGCCCTGCGCAAGGCCAAGGTCCCGGTCGAGCTCCACCTGTTCGAGAAGGGACAGCACGGTCTCGGCCTGGGCCGCGAGGGGCTCGCGTTCTCGGAATGGCCGGGCCTTTGCGCCCGCTGGCTGGACGGCCAGGGATTCCTCAAGAAGTGAGCCCGACCCGGGCATCAATTCAGGCGGCGGGTCGCTCGCGGGCGAGCAGTGCCGCGCCGAGGATCCCGGAATCGTCGCCGAGGGCGGCCTGCTCGATCTTGATGGTGTGCTCGGGGTCGATCAGGATCCGCTCGCGGGCGGCGTCGCGGACCTGGTCGAGGAAGATCGGCCCGAGGGCCTCGATCACGCCGCCGCCGAGGATGATGACCTCGGGACCGAGCAGGTTGACCAGGCCCCCCAGGGCGAGCCCGAGATAGTGCGCGGCGCGGTGGACCTCGGCCACGGCCACGGCGTCGCCCGAGGCGAGGGCGGCGGCGAGGTCGCCCGACTTGATCCGGCCGGACTTCTTGTCGAGCTTCGCGGCCAGGACGGTCTCGACCCCGTTGCGGACCGCCTTGCCGATCCGCCGGGTGATCGCGGTCCGGCTCGACAGGGCTTCGAGGCAGCCGCGGCGGCCGCAGCCGCACTTCGGGCCGTTGGCCTTGACGACGACGTGGCCGATCTCGCCGGCGTTGCCGGTCGCGCCTTCGAAGATCTTGCCGTCGAAGATCAGGCAGCCGCCGATCCCGGTGCCAATGAAGGCCGAGAGGACGTGGCGATACCCCCGGCCGGCGCCGAGGCGGAACTCGCCGTAACTGCCGACCCGGACGTCGTTCTGGAGCAGGACCGGCCGGCCGATCTCGCGCCCGAGGTCGGGGCCCAGCGCCCAGTCCCGGACGTTGAGGTTGGCGCTGAAGGGGATCGTCCCGGTCCGGTGATCGATCGGCCCGGGGGAGCCGATGCCGACCCCGAGGATGTCCTCGCGGCCGATCCCGGCCTCGGCGAGGGCCTGGTCGACGCAGGCGACGATGGCCGCGAGGATGGCCGGCCCGCCGGCATCGGCGGGCGTCGGCCGCTTCGCCCGCCCGAGGAGCGAGTTATCGGGGCCAACGACGCCGGCCAGGATCTTCGTCCCACCCAGATCCACCCCGACGACCGGGGCCGTTGCGCTCGATCCCGCCATGAATCGTCATCCTCCGCACTTGTGATCGACGCGACGGACCGACTTCCGCCCTCCGTCCCGGCTAATCTTAATCGGCCTCGAACCGGATCCACATCAGGTTTGCCCGGCTTTGCCCCCCCGCGCGATCAACGCCCGACGGCCCGAGGGGACTTGCCGCCCCTGGCTTCGTTCCGGAGGGTGATCAGCTCGGCCCGGAGCTCGCCGACCAGGCCGGCCCTGAGCAGTTGGGCCTGATGGGGGACCTCGTCGAGCCCCTCCAGCTCCTCGGCCCAGCGGGTCAGGCGGTCGGGCTCGTCGAAGCCGGCCCGGTGCAGCCACTTGGCCAGGCGGGCGAGCTGGAACGACTCGCCTTCGTCGAGGCCGGCGACGACCCATGCGACGAACCGACGACGATCGGCGGGTTCGAGCCGGCCGAGCGGGAGGTCGGCCTCCCAGGTGAAGACCACCGGCCAGCGGGCCGAGGCGTCGGCCCCGGCATGCCGGAAGTTCGTGATCGCCTCCACGCACCGCCAGCGGGCCAGGCCGCCGTCCGACATCCCGCCCGCGTTGATCCAGGCGCGGACCTTGGACGTCCCGCCCAGCGGCAGGGGGGCCAGCGGGATCGTCCGGGCGTAGGCGTCGCGGAGATCGTCGGCCGCGCCGGAGTGCCGGGCGTGCCGCCACCAGGGCAGGGGGGGGAGGGTCTTGAGGTCGAGGGCCCGGGCCGCCACGACCACGGCCAGCCGGGGCCCGTCGCAGGCGTTGAGCATCAGGGCGAAGAACCGCTCGGGCTTCTCCTGGCTCAAGGCGTTGTCCCACCGGGCCACCACGTTGGCCGCCCCCTCGGGCGGGCTGGCCGCGAGGTCGCGGCGGGCGTCGGCCGCCAGGGCCCGCCACAAGGCATCATCCCCGAGCAAGAGCTGACGCCTGGGCCAAGGTTGGTCGGCCTCCACGGCCGATGCCGCCGCCACCACCTCGGCCGCCAGGCCGTCGGGCTCGAACCCCCCTTGGCCGGCGCCCGACAACTTGAGGCGGGCGACGATCGGGACCAGCCGGTCGAGCCAGGACGCGGGCGCGAGGCCGAGGCCCGCCAGGCGGCGCGCCAGGGGCCAGGCGAGCGAGCGGAGCCCGGGCGCCCCCGGCTCGAAGGCGCCCGGCCAGGCCTCCCGGCAGACGTCGAGGACCAGGGGCAAGCCTTCCAACGTCGCCCCGGCGACGTGGTCGAGCATCTGGGCCAGCAGCTTGCCGCGCTCCTCGGGGGGGACGCCGGGCACGTCGATCGCCAGGAGCGAGCGGGGATCGCCCGACTTGAGCGATCGGACGTAGGACCGGCAGTTGTCGATCCGGCTCGCCTGCTCGGCCGACAGGTCCCCCCGCCCCCGGGCCTGGTCGAGCCAGGCGGGGACGCCGAGCTTGTGCGACTCGGCCGAGGAGAGGCGGCGGATCAGGTCCCAGTCGGAGGCGATCCGGCGGAGATAGGTCCCGGCCCAGGCCGGGTCATGCGGCCGAGGGGCCAGCGGCATCAGCAACGCCTCGACCCCCCAGCGGAACGGCTCGTCGGGCAGGCCGGGGTCGCCGGCAACGTCCAGGAACGACCGGGCCAGGGCCGGGCGGAGGGCTTCGGGTGTCCGGTCTCGGAGCCCGGCCCAAGATGCTTTCTGGTCGAGGTTGGCCAGCAAGGGCCGGAGCGCGGGGCCGAGCCAGGCCGAGGCCCCTTTGCCCCGCCGGAGGGCCCAGGACAGCCCCTCGGCGTTGCCCGACGACCCTTCGAGGTCGAAGGCGTCGACCAGCTCCGGCGCGACGAGCGAGATCGCCTCGGGCCGGTCGACCAGGCCGGCCTCGGCCGCTTCGAGGACCGCCGCCGTCGCGCCGGGGAGCCCGAGGGCGTCGAGCACGATCGCGGCGAGCCGGCCGGGCGGGCCGCCTTGGAGGAGGGCCGCCACCTCGGCCCCGGCTTCGAGCGGCAGGAGCGTGGCGCGGTCGGTCGAGGGGTCGGCCCGGAGCTGGCGGAGCACGGCCGAGGCCCCGTCCGGCGTCAGCCCCCGGAGCAAGGCCCGGGCCAACGAAGGCCGGGCCGACCGGGGGGCCGAGCGGAGGACCCCGCCGATCGCCTCGTCGCGCTCGAGGCCCTCGACCTCGCGGAACCAGAGGGCCACCGCGTCGCCCCAACCGGCCGGCATCGCCTCGCCCCGCCAAGCCTCACGGAGGGTGAGATGGGCGAGCAAGGCGGCCCTGGCTTCCGGCATCCGGCGATCCTCGGGGCCGACTTCGAGCCACCAGGCCGGCCCCCGGGGGCGGAGCCATTCCTCGCCCAGGGCGGCCCGGCCGGACCAGGCCGCGAACGAACCCAGATTGGACCAGGCGGCCCCGTCGGCCGGCACCGCCCTCGACCGATAGGCCGAGGGGAAGCCGAACAGGTGGTCGAGCCAGTCGTCGGACCAGCAGGCGTCAGGCGTACTGCTGGACCGGCGGGCGGCCGAGCCCCGGGCGTCGGTGGTCGACCAGTCGGCCTCGTCGATCGGGCCCCGCCCCTCGAACCAGGAGGCGAGCGTCCGGGCCCACCGAGGGGGGTCGATCTTCGGGTCGAAGGTACCGGCCGTGAGGTCGGCCACCACCCCGAGCGCGGTCAGGGCGAGCTTGTTGGGCCGGGCGACGGGCGATGTCCCCTGGATCCGGAAGCCGGGCAGCTCCTCGGGGCGGTCGTGGAAGGTCGAGAACGTCAAGTCGGCCCGGAACGCCTCGGGGAAGGCGAAGGTCAGCAGAGCGATCCAGGGGCCGAGCCGGCCCGGCTCGTCGATCAGGAACAAGGTCCGGCCTTCGCGGGCGACGGCGGCCACGCTAGCCAGGAGCCGGGCCAGGCGGTCGCCATCGAGCGGGAAACCGGCGGCGACGGCGGCGAACTCGGGCGGGGTGGCGAGCGTGTCGGACCCGAGGGCGAATTCGTCGGGCGGTCGACCCCGGCTCGGCTCGCGATCGGCTCGCCGCCAGCCGGGTCCGTCGAAGAGGCCGGCGGGCCAGTGGCGGATCGGGGCGAGTTCGTCCGTTTCGAGTCGGAGGCCGTGCGCGAAGACGCCGCCGGGCCGGCCCCAGTAGCCGCGCTCGGTCTCGTATTCCTGGGGGCGAGGGGAGAGCCAGGTGATCTCGGCGACGTCGCCGTCGCGGCGATACCGCAAGGTCGGCGGGGCCAGGGTCCGGCCGCCCCCGGGGAACGCCCGGAGCCCGAAGTGGCGGAAGTCGCCCGAGATCGGATAGCTCGAGGTCATCCGCTTGATCTGGAACCCGTTGCTCGCCCCGAGCCCATACCCGACGGGGCATTGCGTATAGTAAATCTGTTCCATCGGCCCCGCCTCCTCGGCCCGCCCCCGGTCGAGCCCGATGATACCCGGTCGGGCCAATCGGCTCCATCGGACGAGGCGTGAAGGCCCCGTTCGCCGGGTCCGACTTGCCGCTCGCGGTGATCGTCGCGGATAATCTGTTCAGGGTCGGGCGATGGAGCCTCGATCGCCCCATCGCCGGCGTCCGCACCCGAGATCGGTACCGAAGGCCATGTCGAGCACCACCGAGACCGACCTGGAATCGACCCTCCGCGACCGCTTCGGCCTCGAACGCTTCCGGGCCGGCCAGCGCGAGGTGATCGAGAACGTCCTGAACGGTCGCGACGTCCTCTGCGTCATGCCCACCGGCGGCGGCAAGAGCCTCTGCTATCAGCTCCCCGCGCTCCTCCTGCCCGGCCCGACCCTGGTCGTCAGCCCCTTGATCGCCCTGATGAAGGACCAGGTCGACGGCCTCTTGGAGCGGGGGATCCGGGCCACCTTGCTCAACAGCACGCTCGACCCGGCCGAGCAGCGAATCCGGCTCCAGGAGATCGAGGCCGGCCGCTATGATCTCGTCTACGTCGCCCCCGAGCGGTTCCGGAGCCCCCGGTTCGTCGAGATCATCAGCCGGGTCAGGCCCGCGCTCCTGGCGATCGACGAGGCCCACTGCATCAGCGAGTGGGGCCACGACTTCCGGCCCGACTACGCCCGGATCGGCCACGCCCGCCGCCAGATCGGCTCCCCCCCTTGCATCGCCCTGACCGCGACGGCCACCGACCTGGTGCGCCGGGATATCGCCGACCAGCTCGGCCTCCGCGACTTCGCCCAGTTCGTCACCGGCTTCGACCGGCCCAACCTGAGCTACGCCGTGGTCGAGGCCCGCCGCGACGCCGACAAGCTCGGCGAACTGGCCCGGACCCTGGAGCAGACCCCGGGCTCGGCCATCGTCTATGCCTCCAGCCGTGCCCGGTGCGAGTCGATCGGCCAGTTCCTCGCCAAGGAGCTGCGCCGGCCGGCGGTGATCTACCACGCCGGCCTCACCCGCGAAGAACGGTCCGACGCCCAGGATCGGTTCATGTCGGGCGAGGTCCAGACCGTCGTGGCCACCAACGCCTTCGGCATGGGCGTCGACAAGTCCGACATCCGTTCGGTCGTCCACTTCAACCTGCCGGGGACGCTCGAAGCGTACTACCAGGAGGCCGGCCGGGCGGGACGCGACGGCGGGGCCGCCCAGTGCGTGCTCTTGTACGCGCCCGGGGATCGATTTCTCCAGGAGATGTTCATCGACAATGAATATCCCCAGGCCGACGCGATCTACCGGGTCTACGAGTTCCTCCGTAACATCGACGCCGACCCGATCGGAAAATTCGGTGTCGGTTCTTTTTGGAAAATGAACTGACACTATGTGACATCATTCACTTCGGTCATTCTCCGTTGATCGAACGACATTATCAAACACTTTCCCAGAGTCCCCAGATCGCCGGGTGAAACCAGGATGTCCCCTGATGCCCCTTCCCGTCCGGCAGCGGCGTCATCTCAAGCCGTGTTCGCTAGCTAGCGGTCGGACAACCGAAAAGTATACGACCGATAGCGGGCACGGCCCTCGCCCGCGTCTTCCCAGCCGAAGGCGTGCCGGCCCCAGTGCCAGAGGCGGATCGTTGTGTCCGCCAGCGGCGTGATGCCGATCTCCGCCAGCCGATGGCTGAAGGACCAGTCCTCGCCTAGGTAGTGCAGCTTGTCGCCATCGTGCGGGACGATCATCGGCATGAAGAACGGCCACACACCCCGGCTCCACTTCGTGTTGCACAGGGGCAATTCGAGTCGCGCGATCATCTGCCGGAGGACCCACGACTTGATCCTCAAGAAGCCCGTCGCCGCGAATCGCACCGGGTAAGGGCCCACGGCGTCTGGGCCGAAATGGACTTCCTTGACCCCCTCGCCGAAGCGGGACGTCAGCCCTCGCGTCCCCTTCTTGGCGTAGACGCCGCAGAGGACCGGCTCGGGCCGGGCCAAGAGGCGGAGGGCGTCGGCCGGGTCGAAGCCGACATCGGCGTCGATGAAGATCATCGACTCGAACCCGTCATGCAGTGCGCTGGAGGCCAGTTCGTTGCGGGCCGCGTCCACGGCCGAGCTTCCGGCGCGGCGGACGACCTTCACGCCCGCCTCCTCCAGCCGACGCAGACCCTGCTCGCACTCCCACTCGACCCCGTGGAGATGCGGGACCAGCACCACCGACTTCCCCCGCGACTGCGGGACCACAGGCATCGGCCTTGCCCCCGACCACAACCACTCGAAGAACCGCAGATAGCAGCCCGCGAGGTCGTCCGCACGACGTCGGGACTCGGCCAGGGCGTCGGAAAGGCGTCCGCGAGCAGAGTCGGCATCGTCCCAGAGTCGGATGATCGCATCGATCCAGGGTCCAACTTCTTCAGCTGTGGGCAACATCCGCGTGGCCGGCGTGAGGCGATCGGGCAACCGGAGCACGACGCCGGCCCCGCCCACAATCTCCGGGAGCCCGCCGCGATCCGTCGCGACGACCGGAATGCCGTCGGCCAACGCCTCGACCTCGGGACCGGGCGGGCCGTCCCAGCCAAGCTTCGGAACGACGGCCAGTCGCGTCACTCGCCAGTAGTCGCGGGGGTCGCACGTCGATGCCAGGACGTTGAGGTTGCCATGATCGCGAAGGTCGAGGCCGCACGCGGCCAGGTCCGCTTCGATGCCCCGCCCCTCGACGACGAGCAGGGGGATATCGGGCCGGCGCCGGCTGAGCTCGTCGGCGATCCTGGCGAAGGCCCACACGCCGCTGGCGGGCGTCGGGTCGATGAACGCGACGTACTCCGGCCTCCGTCGGTCTCGCTCGGCACGGACACGGACGGGATCGACCAACGGCGGCAGGACGATGCAAGGCGTGCCGAAGGCTTCCAGGTAGTAGTCGGCCGCGAACCGGGTCGGGGCGAGCGTCGCGTCGACGACCTCCGGCGGTGCGGCCTCGCGATGATCCAGGTCGTGGAGGATCTGGACCGTCGCGACGCTCCGCAGACGCCCTCGACGGAGGATCTCCCCGGCGAACCGGCCGCCCGGGGTGAGGAGGATCTCGGGCTTCACCCGATCCAACATCAGTTCCACCAGCCGGAGGAACTCGGCGATCTCCTCGGCCGGAGGTTCGTCCTTCGAACTGGCCGGCCAGCGATGGATGGCGACCGCCACTCCCCCGACCTCGAGCCGGGCGTGCGGGGGCACGTCGGACCGGAGCCCATCGGAGCGGACGGCGAATGCCCCCTCGATCAGCTCTGCCGCCCAACCCCGCCCGGAGTGCGGACGCCCCGAGTTGGAATCGGATCCGCCATCGAAACTCGGCCCGCTGAGGGCATGGGCCTCGAAGCCGGCGTGGGCCAGCATCTCCAACAAGGCGCGAGCGGCTGGAGACGCGCCCGCGTCGTCGAGATAGCAGGGGGCGGAAACGTAGAGGATGCGGATGGCCGTCACCCCCGGGCGACACGCCGGCACGGCCGACTCGATCGTTGGCCGGCGCGACAAGGGAGGGAAGTCCCCGCCGCCGACGGCGGGTGATGACGGCGGGACCGATTCAACGCGCCACCCGCAGCGACAACCCGCGACTGGCCTGGTCGACCTCGCCGCCGGGGCACCAGAGCACCTCGTGGACGCGGCGAACGCGGTAGAGCCTCGTCAGGGGGGTATGCCACTGGCGTTCCAGACTCACGACTTCGATCGTATCGAGTCGCGGGACTCCGAGGATCTTCCCCACAGGCCCCTCGGGGACGTTCGGCCTGCCGTCAAATTGCTTCCGCAGGGCAGCCCCCGCGACCTGGATGCTCGACTTCTCCAAAGCCTTGGCCAGGAGCGACGATCTGGTCGGGTCGGCCGTGTAGTCGTGACGGACCAGGAAAAGAAAACTCGCGCAGAGCCCGACGGCTGCGGCGAGCATCACCAGCCTCGCCCCGGCGAAGATCCTATCCGACTTGCAGAAGACCCCGAGCAGGAGGGTGGCGACGGCGGGGAAGGCCCATTCGATCAGCGGGGTGCCGGTCGTGGTCAGCAGGAGGCAGCAGGCCAACCCGATCGGCGCGAACGGGGAGACCGCTAGGAGCAGGACCCTGATCGGCCTCCTCGATAGGTCGAGATCGGCGAGGACGAGCACGAGGGCCATGGTAGCGGTCGAGAAGAGCAGGTCGAGGTAGAAAGTAAGCACGCCTTTCCCCCTGGTTCGCCGGGCCGCGCGGGCATTCCACGCCGGGCGCGGAAAGGCTCACGCCCGGCATAAGATAAATATATGCTGATGCAATGACACCCTAATTCGTCAATTGTAGGGCCCGAAGGTGTGCCCCGTCCAGGGGATTCCGATCACCCAGAACATCGAACCCGAGACCTTGGCCCCGTCGAGGGCACCCTGGAGCCTGGCCGCGAGGTCGCCGGTCCAGCATCCCCGGAGCTCGATCTGGGTGCGATTGTTCGTGAGGGACAAGAGCATGTTGGTCACGTCCTCACCCCCGACGTAGATCAACGTACCGAGGGCGCCCGCCGGCGGGGGCACCGTGAGGAACTCGTCGCCGTCCCCGACGGAGATACCGGTCCCGTCGGCGTGTCCCTTGATGTACATGAAACTGATGAGGTCCCCCTGACTGTCCAGCATCTTGAGGAGGTTGATCAGGTCGGTCGCCGTTGCCGGGTCGTAGACATCCCCATCGGTGGTCTCAATGTGGATCTGCGTCTGCGCGTCGCTGATGATGCTCCAGCCGGCCCCGTACTTGCCGAGGACGAACGACGAGAGGACGCCGGAGACGATGTTCGAGCCGCTGCTGGTCTCGGTGATCGTCCCGTTGTTGTCCTGCTCGTCGAAGGTCTCCGACCCGCCGTCGTCGTAGACGTCGCCGCTGCCGTCGTCGACCTGCACCGAGGCGTCATCGCCCCCGCTGTCGTCCGAGTTGAAGGTGCCGTAGGTCGACCCATTGGGATTGACTCCGCCGGAGGCCGTGTAGGTGGACGTGCTGTGGTCCCCCACGTTGAGGTAGTTGTCGCCGGCGGTGACGCTCGAAGAGAAGGCGAAGCTGCCGCCGCCGCTGGCGGTGTAGCTCCCGTAGGTGGTCCCGTCGGCGTTCATGCCCCCCTGGTCGGTGAAATTGTAGTGGTCCGAGGAGTGCTCGCCGACGATATCCGAGCCATTCGGGAGGGTCAGGTCGGCGTAGTCGTGCCCGTCCTCCGTGTCGGTGAACGTGCTTGTGCTGGCGCCGGTTGCGTCGCTGCCGCCCTGACTCTGGTTCTTGAACTCGTCGAAGTAGCCCTCGTCCCCCACGCCCCCCATGGGGTCGGTGTACGAGATGGTCTCGTAGCTACTACCGCCGTCGCCTTGGGACCAGTTGCTGGTCGAGATGCCGCTGGCGGCGGTGCTGCTGTCCTCGTGGCCCTTGTAATTGGAGGTGCTGCCGTAGTCGTCGGTGTTGGAGCCGTCGCTGAGGGAAATATCCTGGTGCGACTTCCCGTCGTCATCGGAGTGGGACGAGGCCGTGTAGGTCCCGCTCGTCCCGTTGGAGGTGCCGTGCGATTCGCTGTGGTCGGTGTACTCGTCGAAATAGCCGGAGTCGTCGGTGTCGGCCCCGATCGCCAGGTGCGTGGTGTTATTGTCCTGCCCGTCGTCGTCGTGGGTGGTGTTCGACGTGGAACTCAGCAACCACCCGTAGGGAGAGAGGCTCGAGGTGCGGTCGGAATGGTCCGTGGTATGGCCGACGGCGGTCGTGGTCACGGTATCCAGGCCGTCGGTGAGCGTGAGCGAGTAATCCGCCTCCCCGTGGCTGTCGCTGGACGAGCCGTTCGTCGTCCCGGAGCTGTTGGTGTCGCTGTGCGACTGGCCGGTGCTGTGGTACGAGTCACTCTCGACCAGCGTGGTGAGGCTGTTGCTCTCGTTGTCCGTGCTCAGGGAGTCCTCCCCCGAGCTCCCCCCGGAGTGGCTCGTCCCGTCGCTGTGGCTGTAGCCGCTGCCGTCGCTGTGGTCGTTCTCGTTGTCCTGCACCGAATAAGTGTCGCCGCCGGAGGTCGTCCCCGAATCGGTATACGTGTAATGGTGCTCGGAGTGGCTCGTCCACGATGAGTTCCCGTCCGAGTCCCAGGTCCACGTGTCGTCCCACGACCAGAGGTCGTCCCAGGTCTTCGTGCCCCCATAGCCGTCGGCGCCCGAGCCGCTGCTCTCGGAGGTCCCGCTCGACTCGGAAGACCACGAGTAGTAACTGCCGCTGGAGCCATGGTCGCCGCCGGTGCCGCCGTCGCCCGTGCCACTGGAACTGCCCGAGCTATCGCCGCCCGAGCCGTAGCTGTCCGAGCCGCTTGAATAGCCTCCGGAGCCCGAGCCGCTCGCCATGTCCTTGACGGAGATCATTGAGGCGGCGGGCATCGCGGCGAAACTCGGGGCGGACGAGTAAGGGCGGATCTTCTCGCCTTCGGCGACCGGGCCAACGAACGTCGTCGACGGGAAGCCGGGCGGAGACGGGGCCGACCCCTCCGAGGCGAGTGAATACTGGACATTGGCGGGGATCGCCGAACTCGGATCGAAGCTCAGGAGTTGCTTCGCCTCCAGCCGCTCAACGGTCGGGTGGGACCTGCGGAAGTAATGCGGACGACTCGAGGAGTACGGTGCGCGCATGGTGGCCCACTTCTATTTTGGGGGCTACCTCGGACAAGTCGGCCGGCGAACGGGCGGGCCAAGCATGGCCCATCACTCGACATCGGATTCGGCACGGCATAAATAGACGAGTTCGGTATATTGGTCGTGTGGCCGAGACTTCGCAAGAGGGTAGAGCCCGATTTGCGAAAAGTCTACAGGAGGACTTGAAGAGAAGACTTCAAGGGAGCGGAGCGAAGGGGGGCCAGCGTCCGGCCCCCGCCGGGGAAGGCCCGGAAGCCGAAGTGGCGGAAGTCGCCGCTGACCGGGTAGGCGGCGGTCATCCGCTTGATCTGGAAGCCGTTGCTGGCGCCCAGACCGTAGCCGACCGGGCACTGGGTGTAGTAGATCTGTTCCATCGGCCCGCCTCCGAGGGCTCGACCGGCCCTCTTTCGATCGTAACCGATCCGCCGCCGGGGCTCCATCGGGCGCGATCGCCCCCTCCGGGTTGCCTCGCGCCCCGGGGCTGGCGGATAATGAGGGTGCGAACCCCGAGCGAAGGCGCCCGAAGGTCTCGCCAGGGCCCCTCTTCGGAAGGATCGGCACCGACGGCCATGCTCAGCGGCACCGAGACCGACCTGGAATCGACCCTCCGCGACCGCTTCGGCCTCGAACGCTTCCGGGCCGGCCAGCGCGAGGTGATCGAGAACGTCCTGAACGGTCGCGACGTCCTCTGCGTCATGCCCACCGGC
>JAABUQ010007916.1_pt1 | contig 15156 bp, 9 predicted proteins | sample 5560001 | NCBI WGS metagenome assembly JAABUQ01 (sample SAMN10711888, study PRJNA513371) | rock metagenome | isolation source: Antarctica rocks | place: Antarctica: Victoria Land, Finger Mt nord | collected 2015-12-18 | reverse complement strand
CGCGCCCGGAAGAATCCGGCGCGCGGCTTTTTTGCTCAACGCCATCTATATCTTAAATTGTACTTGAAAATAGATGTTCAGCGGCAGGTTGTAATTAAAGGCACTTGCATCACCATACGTTGGAATGAACGAGTGTGCGAAGTAGGGATTGAGCGCGACGAGATTCGCGGCCGTGTCGTTGGGGCTCGTTCCGTTGTAGAAGTTGCTAATGTAAAAGGTGTTGGACCCGTAACCGCAGACTTTATCGCTCGGCGGGTAGGCGGTGGTCCACGGATGCTTCGTGCCGCCGAAACAGCGATTAACGAGGTTGGCGATCGTCATGTTTGCCCGAACTCGCGGACTGACATCATAACTAATTTGGGCACCCAAGTTGAACTGCCACGGTTGTTGAAATTCACCGAAACGGTCAAAGTGTCCCGTTTCCGGATTCGGAATGTATAGACTCCCGGATGACGTAGGAGCAGCCTTGCATGATGTGTAGTCCGCGGTAAGCGGATCCACGCCTGCTGTCCCCGAGAATCCCTGGTTGCGTTTGCAGGTGCGGGGGTCGATGCCGATTACGTCGCCGGGCGAACCATAATAGGTGCCCGCATTAAGCGTGAACGCGGGAGTGATCGCCAGCCGATTCTTGCGGTAATTTAATACTACGGCGAACGTGTGCGGCGACGTGTAGGGAACGTCTAACCCCGTTTGATACCATCCGTCGTGCGCGAACAGCGGTTGTTGAGCCGAACTGTAGTACGGGTTGCGAATCACCGTCTTCATGGGATTCAAACCGCCCTGTCCATCACAGTTCGGGTCCTTGAGAATGTCCAGCTCTCCGGGGACTACCGGAACGTTTGTTGAGTAGTCGTAGCACGCTACACCGCCGCCGGCTTGCGTCAACCCGTTGTACTGGGTGATGTAGTCGTTGAAGGCATCCACGGGATTCCGGTTCGTTCCCGCAAAATTAGCCCAACGTTCCTTCGAATTCAGGTACGTATACGAAATTAGACCGGATAAACCGTTTTTGCTGAAATCCCCTTTTGTGAATTGAAGCTCAACGCCGGTACTGCGCTCGACGCCCGTGTTGAGCGATGGAGACGAACCTGCGATTGATCCTACGGCGTAAAGCTGGTTCTGCGCGTAGCGATAGTACGGAGTGACTTTTATCGACATGTCGGTGCCCTTGAAGTGTCTCTCGTAAGAGAAATCGAAGTTGTTGGAGGTCTGTGCTAGCGGATCATGCCGTGGCGTATTAAAGCCGTACGGGAGAAATCCCAAAAGCTGATTCGCTAAGTTTTCTTCTTGGCTGTTGTACTGTATTTCATAGTTTTGCGGTTGCTGGATGTAGCGCCCGGCTGAAAGTCTTAACACCGTATCGGGGTTCAGCGTCAGGGTGGCTCCCACGCGAGGTTGAAAGTAAGACTGCGTTATCGTCGATCCATAGTTGTTTGACAGCAAAACATGTCCGTTGAGCCCATCCGGATGCACCGTTTGCACACCGAGAGCGTTCACCGGGCAATTGAACGTCACGTAAGGATCCTGACGGCTAAAGTTCTGCGGGCTATGCGGGATGAAAACCGGCAAGAGTGTCGTTGGGTCGTAACAATATTCCTGTTGCGCCGCCGCGAACCAAAAATTCTTGCCTGGCGAATTCGTACTGGCTAAGTTGAACTGGTCGTGATCGAAGCGCACGCCCAAATTGATGTGTAACCGGTCGGTTGGCCGCCATTCGTCGGTGAGTGAAGCTCCCATGAAGGTGGGAGTCACCGAATTAATGGCAGCCTGGTTCCCCGTGTACGTGATGCGCCAGCTTGCGCCGGCTGCTGCGGCGGCGGCTGGTATGACTCCACCGTTCGTTGGACTGTTGAAGGTCCCTTGAGTATTCGAGTCATTGCACGGCGCTCGCTGACCGGCGACGATGGGATCAACACCGTTGTCGGCAGTACCATCCTGCCACGCATAGCAGAATCTTCCATCTGTTAGGTTGCTGATGGCGGTGCCACCATTGGCAGCCGTGTCGGCGTTGTTAAAGTAATTGAAATTGTTCGTTCTGAAGGTCTTCGCCGTGACGTAGTTCAGGGTACCCGTCAGTTGATGATTGGCGTTGATTTGGTCTGCAAATTGCAGTTCCGCCCCGCGCGTGTGAGAGTTAACTTCGTAGTCGTAGTTAGTAGCGCCGAAGCCGCTACCGATGCCGCGGCGGGAAGCGCCGCTTCTGTTTGTGTTCGAATAAAAGGTGTATCCATAGAGCCGGATATAGGCGTTGCTTCCGATGTTCTTCTGATATTGCAGCTTAAAGATACTGGCGGTGTCCCAGCGGGCATCGCGGTAATCGTTGGGAAGGGGGGCAACCGTACCAGTCGGGCACGCTCCCGGTATGTACGGTAAAACGTTCGCGCACCGCTGCGTCGGCGAACCTGGGAAGTAATAGGGGACCACTTGGGCCGAACCGGCAGGGCTCATAAAAGCAGTTCCGGAGGCAAGCGTCACGTAGTCTGGCCAGTGTGGGGGACTTACAGTGGAGAATGGGACGTTAGTGGAATTTAGCAGGTTCTGTATGAGTTGGGGACCCGCATCGTTGACGCCGCTGTAGTATTGCCGATATTGCGCGGACGAAGTGTATAACAACTGCACGTCGTCGCGACCGCCGTCTCGCTTGTGCGGGATCCCGAAGTGAAAATTGGCAACGCCCTGGCGATCACGAACTGCGCTGATGCTGCTATAAACGGGACTCATATACGAGAAGCAGCCGGGATCACTGTATCCGGGGTATCTTGTCGTACCCGCTACCGGATCGATTACAAATGGATCGGCAAGGTTAGGGAGGCAATTCGGGTAAACTGCCGGGTAATAATGCAGGGCCGTCGTGCTATTAGATGGCCCAATTGCGTAGGGGAAAAGATTCCCAGCGACATCTGCGCCGTTGTTGTTGTTGAAGTAGCGGAAATCTTGATTGTCGGCGCTTGCTCCCAAGTAGTAGGAAAAGAGTCTATTTGGTGACGCTCCCGCCAATTCGGCCGAAAGGTCGTGGTAAAACGTCGGCGCACCCATACGAGTCGAAATAAAACCGTAGCCGGGATAGGTGCCCGTTTTCGTGACTTGATTGACGAAACCGGCGAGACCGGTGGCGGTCGCTCCAGCGCCTCCTCCGCCGGTATAAATCTGCAACTCCTGTTGTCCCAGCGATGATCCTGAATGGCTCGGATAGTTGTCGAACGAGCGGTTAACCGGAACGCCATCGTACTCGTAGCCGATTTGGTCGTAATAACCGCCGCGGATGTACACCGATTGGTTGACGCCCATCTGGCCAGGAGGTACGAACGCTCCTGGCATCGCTGCAATGGATGAATAGAAGGTATCCAGAGAACCCCCGCCGCCGAGTGGCGCAGCGGCAGCCGCGAGTCCGGGATTAACCGAGTAGACGTCAATCGTCGTACCGGGCTTGACTAGATCGATGGAAGACCGCGAGGTCACTCGACCGATCACTCGTAGCGCGCGGTGCAGAGTAAGCGGGAGGCTTTGCGTTTGATCCGCCAAAACGCTCACTCCGCTGGTGCTCGTTGGATCGAAGCCGCTTTTTTGCACCGATAGCGTGTACGTATCGGGCGCCAGCGAAATGAAGGCGAAATGCCCGCCGGCATCGGTCGTGGCGCTTCCGTTTTGCGACGCGCTCGTAACCGTGACGGTTGCATTCGCTATCACGGCACCGGTCGAAGCATCGCGAACGTCTCCGGTGAGTGCGCCGGTAGTTCCGGCGAACGCGTAGCCGAAGGTTGAAAAACAGAAGAGAACGGCAAGCACTGATGAAGCGAGTGGCCTGCGGGTTGATAGCGTGGGCATGAAGCCTCCAAAGAGAAAACAGCAGAAACGGGACCGCTTCGAAGTGCAGTCCCCGTTTGCTTCATTATAAAGAAGCGCCGCCGCTGGCGGTATCCCGGAATTCCGCCATATTCCAACACGGTGACTAGGCGGTTGAAGCAGCGCTCGATTGGGACGCGGCCCAGACCGCCAACTGGCTGCGCGAGCGCAGCTTCAAACGTTGAAAAATGGCGGAGAGATGGTGCTCGACGGTATTCTCGCTAATGTGGAGGCGCTGCGCGACAGACCGGTTGGTAAACCCCAAACCTATTAATCGAGCGATTTCTAGTTGGCGGGCCGTAAGCGGTCGCAGTTCCTCATGCAGTGGTGCTGCCGTTGCCGAGCGCAAGCGCGCAACGTCGCGCAGGCTACCGATCCGTTCGTACTCTGCTCGCGCGGCGGCAAAGTCGCCCGCCAGCTCCGTTGCCACCGCCGCAAGCAAGAGCCAGCCATGCGAAGAAAAACGCGCAGCCGCTTCACCTGCGGTTTCGCGCGCTGCACCATCCTCGTCGCAGCATGCGGCCGCGACGGCCATCGCAAAGGCTTCGTCCGTTTTGGTGCCCCGTGCGCCAGTTAACTGTGAAAGCTCCCAGGCCCGCTTGCGCACCGTCGCGTCTCCGTAGCAGGCGCCGGTAAGGAACAGCTGGCGGTTTCGGTGGACGGCGCGCGTGTAGTCGAACGCTCGCCTCAAGAGAAGTTGCGCATCGCGTTTCATTCCTTGCGCTTGGCGCAACTCGGCAAACGCGATGGTGACCGCCGACACCCGCTGCAATTCGCCCGACTGATACGCAAACGCAATCGCCCGGTCGTCGTCGCAGGCTTGGAGCATACCGCGATCGTTCAACATCAGGCTTAGCGGAATGCCGACGCTGGCCGCTTTGGTCTTGAAAGTTGCCGTATCCACCCCGCAATCGAGTGCCTCGCTGACGAGCCGGTGGGCTTCCGGCAGTTGGCCCGCGAGCATGAGCGTTTGCGCAAAATTCAAAGCGGAGTACGAATATCTCCAGGGCAAACTGGTCCCGCGCGCCTGAGAAACTGCGGTGCGATGGTGCTGCATCGCAGCCCCTATGTCGCCCAAATCCGCTGCGGCGATTGCTGCGTTGTTCTCTACTTGGGAAATCAAGTCGCTCAAACCGGATTCCGCGGCGCAGCGAGTCGCGCGGGAAATGTCCTCAAAGGCTCCGGAAGCATCTCGTTTCGCCGCCCGCACCTCCGCGCGCACCTCATGGAACATTGCAGAGAGCTCCGGATCGTCGCTTTTCGCTAATACATCGGCGGAGGCAATGCACTTCTGTGCGATTTCGGTCTTTCCCAGTGTTATTGCGAAACGGGCCCGCGATAACTGTGCCCGCGAGGAAGCTGGTGCATTCCGCGTTTCTTTCAAAAGTTTGTTTGCCGCGGAGGCTGCAGCTAGGGACCGGCGGGTTTGCGCGTCCACCCAATACTGATCCGCCAGCAGCAAGAGCGCATGAGCCATGCCATTGCGATCCCCGAGCGCTTCGTATTCGCTATAGCAAGACTTGAAATAGCCTTGCGGCTCCTCGCCCCGGCCGTCAAGATACAGCAACGTCCCTAACCGTTGGTTGACCTCGGCTCTCTGCACGCCGGCTGGGTAGTCCCAATGCAATGCGGCATCGTACCAGCAAACCGCATCTCCGTAGGCGTACATAGCCGCAGCTTCCTCAGCGGCCTTCTGGGCGTAGCGGCGCGCGCGATCGGCGACTTGGGCGGCCGCAAAGTGGTGCGCGAGTTCGGCCGAACGAAGCGAAGCATCCGGCGCCGCTTCAATCTGCTTAGCGATACGCAGGTGGAGCGGTGCGGCGACCCCGATGAGTAAACGGTCCGCAAGCGCCTCACGAATCAGTGTGTGACGAAAAACGTAGGCGTGTGTCTTTCCTGGAACCTCGGTGATCAGTCGCTCATTGGCGGCCCGTTGTAGCAGATCGTGTATCCGCCCCACTGAAACGTTAGCGATTGAAGCTAAGAAATTCGCGTCGAACTGCTTGCCGATCACGGCCGCTCTCACCAAAAGGTCGTTATCCGCTTCTGTGAAGTTGGCTAAACGTTCCGCGAGCATCGCTTGCAGGGAGATGGGCATCGTCTCGGGCCGTAAGGCAATGCGCCCATGGTTTTCCACCGCCAATCGAATTAGCTCCTCAGCAAAGAGCGGACTGCCTTCACACAGCCGCTCAATTTGACTGCTCGTTTCAGCGCTTAGACGCAATCCGCGTTCCAACAGCGTTTGGCCGACGAGGGCGCGAATCTCATGGCGGCGCAATCCGCGCAGTTCAATAGTGTGCTGGCGCGATCTAGCAACGTTTGCTAACAAGGCGCTGGCGCGGGGATGGCGCTCGGCTTCATAAGGACGCAAGGTAATGACGAACAGGATTGGAGCCTCATGCAGATTGCGCCAAAGAAACTGTAAGAGCTCCAGCGTCGCACCGTCGGCCCAATGTGCGTCTTCGATGACGCAGACCAGAGGGCGAAGGCGGCTTTCCCGTTCGAAGATCTCGGCGACGCGCGTGAAAAACTGCGCTCGTTCTCCGCTGGCGCGCCGCAAGTTGAACGGTTTTTCGTGTCCCGGGTCCGCCGTTTCACCCAGCTTTCGAAGGACCGTTCGGAACGCGAAGTACGGCAACTCGATGTGTTCTGGGCACTCCCCGATCACGAAGCGAACGTGCTCGCCGCACATGCCCGCGAACTGCGCGATCAGCCTCGATTTGCCGATGCCCGCTTCGCCTTTGAGCGGAAGCAGCCGAGGTCCACCCTCGCGGGCGGCGTCTAGCTCTTCTTGCAGGAAAGCGAGCTCTTCTTTTCGTCCGACAAACGCATGGCAAAAAAACGGTGAAGAGATCATGATATACTAGAGAACCATGAACGATCCAATTGATCCCGACTCAACCGAAGAAAGCCCCCCGCCCGAAAAAGCACCCGGGCAGCCCGACGAGTATCAAACCGATCCCGATTCCGAAGCGCTTCCCGAGGGATAAAACGCCGCACGGTTAGGTACTCCATTCCCAGGTGTTCCAAAACGGGGTAGATGCGTGCGCGGGCTTGTAGTTGTGAAAATCGCTGTTGATCAAACTGAGGTCCTGCTGATACCACAATAGGATAATAGGCAACTGGCTGGCTACCGCTTCTTGCACCCGGGCATATGCCGCCTTGCGGGCGGCTTGATCGTAGCTCGACAAACCCTTTTGAAGCGCGGCGTCGACGGCTCGATCGCAAAAATGGTAGATGTTCCATCCGGCGGGAGGCGCCATTGCGCATCCAAAGAGCTGCGAATCATCAGGGTCTGTTCCGTTTGACCAATTTTCAAAGACCACATCGAATTTTCCGGCTTGTTCGATTCCACCGCTGCCCAGTGTTGCGTACAGCGAAGCCGAGGGATAGTTCTTAGTGGAAACGTCGATGCCGACGTCCCGCCATTCTTGTTGGACGAGAGTTTCCGCCTCCGTGGCCGTGGCCGAGCCCGTAAATCCAACGAGCGTCAAATGCAGCGCCTGCCCATTCTTCTCGCGAATCGCTCCCGCGCTTCGGGCATGACCCGGCTTCCTCAAGTAAAGCTGCGGCTCCGTTTGGAATCATACTCGTACCGCTGCACGCGAGGATTGTAAGCCCAGTAAAACGGTGGCTGGTCACTATCAGCGCGCAGTGCAATACCGTGGGTAACCTTATCGACCAAAGTACGGCGATCGGTGGCATGAGCTAATGCACGCCGAACTCGCACGTCGCGCAGCGCGCTCACTCCGGCGTTCAAACCCAAGTCCGCGAAGCGAATGAACGGAGAAATCACCACCCGCATGCCCGGAACCGAGCGTAAGCTGGACGCCAGCGTTTCAGAAGCGCGATAATAAAAATCGATGTCATGCGTTTGCGCCATCATCAGGATGGTGTTATCACTTGGGATAATGTGAAAGTCGATTCTTCGCAGCTTGGGAGGTCCTCGCCAGTACGCGTTGTTCGCAGCAAAGCGAATCAGCGAGCCTTTCTCGTACGACACGATCCGAAACGGACCGGTTCCCACGGGCAGGTTGGTGTATGGAACGCGATTGATATCCGCATACTTGGCTAAGAGATGTTTTGGCAAGATGCAATCCGGGTGCGGGCCCAAAGTAAAGAATGTCGTAACAAACGGCGAGAAGCGTCGTTTGAGATGCACGACGACCGTAAAATCGTCGCGCCTGTCGATGTTCCGAATGACGTCGTAGCCCTGTCGCGTAACGACGAGGTTTTTGGGATTCATCACTTGTTGCCAGGTATAAATCAGATCGTCCGCGGTGAATCGTGCACCGTCTTGCCACTTCACGCCGCGTCGCAAGCGGTAAGTAACGGCAAGTCCATCTGAACTCATATCACCGTTTTGCAAGGTCGGCTCTCGTGCGGCTAGTTCCGGTACTAATTGATTGCGGTCGTCATATCGAAAAAGGTAGGCCGCCCAAAACATGGATAAGTCAGTGTCCACCGTCTGTGTGCCGAGCAAGGGGTTGAGGTTGCCGGGCTGCTGACGGGCCGCGATACGCAGGATTCCCGGCTTCGTCCAAGGATTGCGCTGCGCGGCTTGCCTCTCGCCGTTTCCTACGGTGGCGCAGCCGGCGATGCACAACGTCAGCACCACCGCTAGTCCCTGTCGGCATTGCGGCGCTCGCATCAATGATGATCTTTTCGGATGGCGGCTTTGCGAGCGCGCATCTCGTCGATCAATTCGACGATGCCTGCGGCTGCCGCGTCGAGAAGTTTGCGACCCTTCTCGGCTGAGGCCTTCGTCGGGTCGCCCATGACGCCGCTTTCACTCAGAGCACTCCACGGTTCCATCATCGCCAGGGGACCGTCACCGCCAATGAGGTCCGTCCAATAGTTCTTGGATGGCCGGTGTGACAACTCGTGGACTGTTTTGGACACGTCGACCAGTTCCGGGCGTAGCGCGAGATACAGCGACGTTTCAAATTCACAGGCGTGATTCATCCCTCCGATGCGCTCCGATTCCCTAAGGCCCTCCGCGACCTCGCGCACTCCCGGAGCAGCCCAGTAGTTCACCGCTGCGGCCAACGCACCGGTTTCAACAACGGCTAAGCGTGCAATGATATCGGCAAAGGGCGTATTGCTTCCGTGTTCGTTCACGATGAGAATCTTTTTAAAACCATGGTGAACGAGACTTCGAGCGACGTCGACGCCGTAGTCGATGAATGTATGCGCTCCAATCGTGATCGCACCGGGAAAGTCCATGTGATGCGGGCTAAAGCCATGGTTAATCGCCGGGACGAGCACTGCCCTGTCCGAAGCGGTGCGTACCGCCTGTTCGCAAACCGACGTGCACAAGAGCAGATCGGTGTCCACTGGTAGATGGTAACCGTGGTCTTCCAGCGTGGCAATAGGGATCACGGCAACTCGGTTTTGCGCCGCAGCATCCTTGATTTGGGGCCAGGTCATTTCGCCATAGCGGTACTTCGCGACGGACACCATTACTGGAGGTTCAACGAGTAAATATCGTTTTCTTCGACGGAGTCGCCGCTTGCTTGTCTAGAACCATGGCAAGGATTGCTGGACTGCATCGCCCGACCAGCCTCAGCCCTTCGACAAGGTCAACCCTTCGACAAGCTCAGGGTGACAGGAGAAATTTCCGCACGCGTTGTCAATCGTTTGTTGGCGGCAAACATGCGTCATTGTGCTGTGGCTAAATGCACGAAGGATTCCATGCGCCCCAAATGCTAGTCAATGGCTCACAAAGTTTTCTTTGGAGGATGGATGCGCCTCATGCTCATTCGCTTGCTGATGATTGCCGCAATGGTTGTATTGCCGGTGCAGCAAGCACGCGCGGAATCAGCAAGTGAACTGATCGCCAAAAACCTCGCTGCCCGTGGCGGTGCCGAAAAGTTGGCAGCAATTTCATCGATTCGATTTACCGGCAAGCTGGTGTTCCCGGGCGACTTTGAACTGACGTACCGCGAAACGCGGCTCCGAAAAAATGGCGCAGCGCTGTTAGAATCGAGTATTCAAGGGTTGACGCTCGTTCAGGGATACAATGGAAAGATTGGTTGGCGCATCAACCCTTTCGAGGGACGGCGTGACGCGGAACGGATGTCCCAGGACGACACCCGTGCTCTGGCTGACGATGCAACGATCGACGGACCGTTGCTCACCGCCAAAACGCGTGGAAGCACCGTTAGTTATTTGGGCCGTGAGGATTATGAGGGCACCAATGCCTACAAACTGCGCGTCAGCGATCGGAGCGGTGCCGAATACGTCTACTACTTAGATCCCGATACGTATCTGGAAATCAAGGTCGTGGAAACGCGAAAGCTGCGTGGCGCGCGTCAGGTAACGCTGAGCGAATTGGGTGATTATGAGATGGTCAACGGTGTCTACTTTCCGTTCGCCGTCGATAGCGGACCAATCGCCAGCACGCCCGCGCAGCGTCAAAGGTTGACCATCGATAGCGCGCAGGCGAACGTCCCGGTGAACGAGGCAATGTTCGCGATGCCCGCCGCACCGTCCTCAAAGTAAGAAGGAGCCGCATGATCTGCAAATCGATGGTGTTCTGCCTGCTTGCGCTCGTAACGACAGCGGCCATGGGCGGCGCTGCGACTTTCGATTCGAGCGCAGTTTCGGGGCTGGGCGTTCGCAACATCGGATCCGCTTCAATGTCGGGACGTATTTCAGCAATTGCGGGCCGGCACGAAAAAGACGGTAAGGTTACACTGTTCATCGGTGCGGCTTCCGGAGGCGTGTGGAAATCGACCGATGGCGGTACTTCTTTCGAGCCCATCTTCGACCGCGAGCCGGTGCAATCGATTGGTGCGATCGCCTTGGATCCGACGCATCCGAATGTGGTTTGGGTTGGAACCGGTGAGAGCTGGACCCGCAACAGCGTTTCGATCGGCAACGGCATCTACAAGTCGACGGACGGCGGCGAAAATTGGAACAACATGGGCCTGCCGAACAGCGAACGCATCGCACGGATTCTAGTGAACCCGAAGAACGGCAACATCGTGTATGCCTGCGTCCCCGGAAGACTCTGGAGCGACAGTGCCGATCGCGGACTTTACCGCACGACCGACGGGGGCGGCCACTGGTCGCGAATTCTGAGCGGCCCCAACCTTTCGACGGGATGTTCCTCGGTAACGATGGATCCGCGCAATTCCAAAGTTTTGATGGCCGGGTTTTGGGATTTTCGGCGCAAAGGTTGGACGTTTCGTTCCGGTGGCGAAGGTCCGAGCGCGCCGTCGGGGAGCGGCCTGTATCGTTCTACCGATGGCGGCAACCGGTGGACTAAAATGACGTCCGCCACGAACAAGGGTCTCCCGAAGGGCCCCTGGGGGCGTGTTGAAGTTGCCATCGCGCCATCGAATTCCAGAGCCGTCTACGCGTTCATCGAAGGCGTGCGCTCGGCGTTGTTCGGTTCGCAAGACGGCGGCCGCACATGGGACGAACGGGATCGCAGTCAACGCATGGTGTGGCGTCCTTTCTATTTCGCCCGCCTGGTAATCGATCCAACAAACGACAAGCGCTTATTCAAAATGAATCTGCGCATGATCGTTTCGGATGACGCCGGTCATAGCTTCGCCGATTCCTCGGGCGGAAGCCACGGAGACTGGCACGATATTTGGATCGATCCCACTAACTCGAAACGCATCGTTGGCGGCGACGATGGCGGATTATGGATTAGCTACGACGGCGGCACGAAATGGTGGAAGGGCGGAAATCTACCGATCAGCCAGTTCTACCACGTGAGCGTTGACGACAAAGATCCGTATCAAGTGTACGGCGGACTGCAAGACAATTCCACGTGGGTCGGCGACAGTGCCTATCCTGGCGGCATTACCAATGAGCGATGGGAGAATTTGTACGGCGGCGACGGTTTCTGGGCATTTCCCGATCCAAAAGATCCAAATTTCGTGTATGCGGAAGCCCAAGGCGGCACAATCGGACGCGTCGACCGGCGAACGCTGGAAACGCGCGACATACAACCCAAAGCTGGATACCACGAAAAGCTGCGCTGGAATTGGAACACGCCGATTGCGCTAAGTCCCAACGAGCCGGGAACCATTTACATAGGCTCCCAATTTTTGTTCCGTAGCCGCGATCATGGCAACACGTGGGATCGCATCTCGCCGGACCTAACGTCGAACGATCCTCAAAAGCAGCGGCAGGAAGAGTCCGGCGGAATTACCGTGGACAATTCGGCAGCCGAGACGCACACAACGATTTACTCGATATCCGAGAGCCCCCGTGATGGGCGCGTAATCTGGGTAGGAACCGATGACGGCAACATTCAGTTGACGCAAGACGCCGGAAAGTCGTGGACGAACGTCGTCGGCAACATCGCCGGCTTGCCGACGGCAAGTTGGATCAGTTGGGTTGAAGCGAGCCGCTTCGATCCGGCAACCGCCTACGTTGCCGTCGATCGCCACACGTTTGGCGACATGGGAACATACGTCTTTCGCACGACAGATTTTGGAAAGACCTGGACGCCGCTCCTCAGCCCCCAAACCCCAAATGTGCGCGGTTATGCCCACGTCATAAAAGAAGATACGCGTACGCCAAATCTGCTCTTCTTGGGGACGGAATTTGGGATGTGGGTATCGCTCGACCGCGGAGGATCTTGGGCGCCCTTTAAGCCCGGGAATTTTCCGGCGGTGGCCGTCCGCGATCTTGCCATTCAAAGTCGCGATCATGACCTTGTCATTGCGACGCACGGTCGCGGGATGTGGATCGTCGACGACATATCCCCGCTGCGCACCCTATCGGCACAAACCCTGGATTCCGATGCTGCGTTTCTTGCCGGCCGTCCGGTACAGCAACGGATTGCGGGTAATGGCGGCTGGGCGAACGGCGACGCGGTTTTTGTTGGTGACAACCCGCCCCAAGGTGCCGTTATCACGTACTATTTACGGCAGCGTCAGGTTATCGGAAAGTTGACCATTGACATCCTCGACGGCGCCGGCGCCGTCGTCGACACCGTTTCGCCGGGCAAGCGCAAAGGTTTGAATCGAGCCTTCTGGTCAATGCGCACGAAACCGCCGCGCGTTCCTCCTGCTGCCCAAATTTCTGGTAATGCCACCCAAGGCCCGCGGTTTCTACCGGGCGCGTACACCGTGCGCTTAACCAAAGCAGGCAAGGTGTATACCATGCCGCTTACCATCGGGTTGGACCGAAGGGCAAACTATTCGCTCGCAGATCGCAAGGCGCAGTTCGATGCGGCAAACCGGGCTAAAGCACTGTTTGGTCGCATGACGGTGCTGGTCAACCAAATTCTTGCGCTGCGAGCTCAAGCAGCGGCATTCGGCGGGAAACTTCCGCCAAACGACCCGCTTCGCGCGCAACTCGCGCAGTTTGCGGATCGTGCCGACGCTTTGCGCAAACAGGTGGTGGCGACGAAAGAAGGCGGTGCTATCACCGGCGAAGAGCGTTTGCGCGAACACACCGATTATGTGTACGGTGCCATCATGGCAACCGAAGGCGCACCCACGCCCTATGCTGTGGCCCGTGTCGACACGCTGGACCGCGAACTCTCAGAGGTCGAAGCCAGCTTTGCAACCTTGACCCGCAATCAGTTGCCGCCATTGAATGAGAAGCTCAAAGCGAAAGCACTCCCGCCGCTCAACGTTCCCCCGATTGAAGCCGCTGCACTGCCGGGCGGCGGTAAGGCGGAAGCGCTATTCCGTGGGATAGTTGGCTTACGGTACCGCGGCCCAATCGACGCCAGCGCGAGGGTGCAAGACCGGTACTAACGGTTAGCGAGCGAAGACGCGGGCCACTCTCCGATGAGCGAACCGAACAAACTGCTTGTGTAGCACGCAATAACGGAATCACGAATGCGAAAACCACTGATTGACGGGCGCGCGGGCGCGCGCTGAAAGAAGCTCGTGTTCGAACATCCGGCGCCCATACAGCCTTTGGTCGCACTCGGCGTTATAGCGGCGACGGCCGTTACCGATGCCGTGTACGTGATGTTTACTGCAGCGGTCTCGGGACGACGGCGTGTCGCTGCGGCGACGTGGAGCAGCGTCTGGTACCTGCTCTCCTCGTTCGCCGTTATTTCATACACGCGAATTGGATCTACGTCGTATTCGCAGCCGTGGGATCTTGGATCGGTGCGTATGCCTCGATGACGTTGCTTCACAAGCGTCCGCCTCGATCGCAGAAGAACGTCAGTCCGCCTTTTGATGCAGACGTCCTCTAATGAGTTCGTGCATTACCGCCGCAATATCGCCATGTCGTGCAGATCCGAAGATTGGCAGCAAAGCGCAGAGCGGGGCCGTCGTCGCATTCATTGAGAACGCTGCGCTCGCGCGGGCCTGATTTCTTCGAGTTCTTCAAGTGTGCGCGGAAAACTCGGTCCCAATAGTCGGGAGAGAGCTCGGTCTGCCAGAATCTTGCCGTCTGTTTGGCATCGCGCGCAGTAGTTAGTCTCGTTGTCGGCGTAGCGAATCCGCTGCACTTTTTCTCCGCAAACAGGACACGGTTTCCCGTAGCGCCCGTGAACGGTCATCTGGTCACGAAAGGCGGTCACATGTTCCGGAAATCCGGTACCGGCCCCGTCTGTAGACGGGATGTCCAGAGCTTCAGTGTTTCCTGTGTTGCGGTGAACAGTCGATCCAACTCTGAGAGACTCAAGTTTTGCGTAAGGGCGATGGGCGAGAGCTTCGCCGCATGCAGAATTTCATCGGAATATGCATTGCCGATGCCGCTCACGGCTCGCGGATCGGTTAATGCGCGTTTTAGCGTGTGGTTTTCATTTGTAAGTGCGGCGCGGAACGACGCTAGATCACATTGCAACACATCGATGCCTCCGGGGTCGATAGAATACAAAGCTTCCTCACCGCTCAATATATGCAGCGATGCACGTCGCTTGGCGCCAGCCTCGGTGAGCAGAAGAGTGCCGTTCGGGAAATCGAACGCCGCTAAGGTCGTGCGCCCGTGTACCTTTGCCCCGGCCGATTTCCAATGCAGCCGGCCCGCAATCATCAGGTGAAGCACCAACCATAAGTTGCCCTCTACACCAATAGCAATACGCTTGCCGACGCGTCTCAGTTCGCGCACGGTCCGCCCTTCGACGGCTGAGATTGGCGGGTGAGCTGTTCGCAGTAAGAAGGGGTTTGCGATTCGTACGCCCTCAAGTGTTAGCGCCGCGATAAGACGGACCCAGTATTGCCGCGTTAAGATGGACCCGCCCGGCGCGTAGTTTTGCCGGTGGTGGAGGTTGCCCCTTGGCGGGTTTTCATGCGGTAGCTCTCGCCTTTGAGACTGAGGACGTGGCAATGATGGATGAATCGATCGAGCAGTGCCCCGGCGAGCACGGTGTCGCCCAAG
>JAABUQ010007915.1_pt1 | contig 15157 bp, 17 predicted proteins | sample 5560001 | NCBI WGS metagenome assembly JAABUQ01 (sample SAMN10711888, study PRJNA513371) | rock metagenome | isolation source: Antarctica rocks | place: Antarctica: Victoria Land, Finger Mt nord | collected 2015-12-18 | reverse complement strand
CCGCGGGTTCATCAGCCCGCGGTACTTCGATACGCTACGGATCCCCTTTGTGTCCGGCCGCGATTTTACAGAAGGAGACCGCGCCGGCACGCAGCCCGTCACGATCATCGACGAGAATCTTGCAAGACGATATTGGCCTCACTCAAATCCGATTGGACTACGCCTGCGCAATGGAGACAATTCGAAGTGGGCAACGATCGTGGGTGTCGTAAAGCACGTGAGAGCCTACAACTTCGATGCGCATGATACTCGCGGCATTTACTACATGCCCGTCTATCAGCAGCCCATCAGCACTATGAACTTTGTGATCAGAACGGCTGGCGATCCGCAATGGGCAGGTCCACTTATAGCGCAGGGCGTTCACAAGCAGGACTCCGCGCAATCCGTATTCGACACCGCGACCCTGCGACAGCGAATTGACAACACACTCGGCCCGCAACAATTCGCGGTAGAACTGCTGGGCATTTTTGCTGCCGTAGCGATACTCTTATCCGCCATCGGCCTTTACGGCGTCATTAGCTTCAGTGCGGGACGCCGCACAAGGGAATTTGGCATACGGTCGGCACTCGGCGCGAGCCGCGCGCAGATTCTCGGCATGATTGCCAGTCAAGGTTTGCGGCTTACGCTCGCCGGGTTAACTCTCGGCTGCGCAGTCGCTATCTTCACGGTGCGCGTGATTTCGCAGAGCTTCGAATACGCTTCGCTCGACTGGTTCACAATCGTGCTTCCCATGCTGTTGCTCGGCTTCGTCAGTCTGATTGCCGCCCTGGTGCCCGCCTGGCGTGCTACGCGCGTAGACCCTCTTTTCGCGTTGCGAAATGAGTAAATCTGAAAAAGCAGGTTTTCAGTACCCTGGAGGCAATGTTCCCGCATCAGCTTCTGCTTTGCCTTACCCTGGTCGCAATAGCGCTCCCACACAAGTCGTCAGCCCAGATCGAGAACCCGCTACGCAAGTTTCAACAACTCTACCGCTCTGAGCTTCAGCGATGTGGGATCGTCGGCAGCAGCGTTCTCGTCGTTGCAGATGGCCGGACGGTGTTGCGCGACATGTATGGGGAGGCCGGCCGGGAAAGCGCTCGCAACGTGGACGAAGACACGACCTTCCATTGGGGATCGATCACAAAAACCTTCACCGGTATCGCAATCATGCAGCTGCGCGATCACGGTCTGCTCAAGCTGGACGATCCGGTTATCAAGTATGTTCCCGAATTACGCGCTGTTCATGATCCGTACGGTCCCATCGATGCGATCACCATCCGGCGGCTGATGTCCCATACCGCCGGCTTCCGCAGTCCGACGTGGACATGGGCGAGCGGCAAGGAATGGGAGCCTTTTGAACCAACGAAATGGTCGCAGATAGTGGCGATGCTGCCTTATACCGAACTCCTATTTGCCCCGGGTACCCGTCACAGCTATTCCAACCTGGGAGTCGTCTTTCTGGGCCAGATCATCGAACGGCTTTCCGGAGATGATTACGAAGTCTTTGTAGACAAGAACATCCTGAAGCCTCTCGAAATGCATGCCAGCTACTTCGATCGTTCTCCCTATTTTCTACTGCGCCACAGATCTGCAGGGTACTTTCGTTCTAACAACATCTTGACCCCGGCGCCTTTCAACTTTGATTCGGGAATCACGGTTTCTAACAGCGGGTTGAACTCGCCCGTGCCGGACATGGAGAAGTATTTACGCTTTCTGCTCGGGCTGGCGGCGTCGAACAGGCTTTACGACGAGATACTGAAGCGCGACTCGCTCAACGAGATGTTCGGGAAGCAGATGGCTCTAACGCAAACTGACCCCTCACAAACACTCTCTCCCAACGGTCAAGACTGGGTAGGTCTGAGCTTCTTCATCCACCAGGAAGGTAACCGCACTTACTTCGGCCACGGAGGACAGCAGGGCGGCTTTATCAGTCATTTCTACGCAGACCCGGCGCATCGGAATGGCTACGTGATAGCGTTCAACACCGATAGCAGCGACCCCACTACAAACACGCAGAAACTAGACGCCAGGTTGCGAGACTATCTCCTCAAGAACGTATTCGCAGGTATTTAGACAGGCGATTCGCCCGCCTATTGATTGAGGGTTGCAACCGGAGGCTGGTTGACGAAAACAGAAATGTCCTGAGCAGCTTTGGTTTCCATGCCGGGCTTTTGCAGGAAACCGAGATCGCGGAACCAATCGATAAAGCGAAATTGCCAGGTGCCGAACGGCGTGTTATTCCGATCCGTCAATCCGCCGCTCATCCGGCTCCCGTCTTTTAGCGGATCGCCGGGGTGACGGCCGTTCCCGTAAAGGTGCATCTCGATATTCGGCACGCCAAGCTGCAGCATCGCGTTGAAGTACTCCATTGCCCAAACAGTGTGGATGCGATCTCCCGAGCCGCCACAGGCGACAAACGACGGAGGAACATTGCGGGGAATTAAGGGCGGAGTGCCGCCCCGGGCGAAAGGCGATGGGCCGGGATAAATGATACCGGCAAAATCTGCCCGCGAAGTAACTCCGGCCAGCGGATCACTACCCGCGCTACTTTTCTTATCAAAATCTTCGAAGCCCACGGCTGCAGCGGCCGCTAATTCAGCACCGGCGGAAAAGCCCATGATGCCGATTTTATTCGGATCGATACTCCACTCCTTCGAGTAAGCACGCACTAATCGAACGGCTTGCAGAACATCGTGTACCGCGTCAATCTGCGGGTTGTAGCCATCGCGACGCAAACGGTTGCGCAAGATGATCGTGTTGACGCCATAGTTGTAAAAGAACGGCACGAAGTCAGCGCTCTCACTGCCTACGTTCAGCGTGTTATGTCCACCGCCTGCAATTAAGATCACCGCAGCACCAGTATTCAAGCCGCGCTCCACTGTGTGAATCTCGATCGACGGATTGTGAATATTGACGATGCTGTTGATACGGCCCGGCACGCTTTGGCTCAGGTTGTATTGTTCGGGCTCGCGCACTCGTTCCATCTTCAGAAAAGGTGATCCGGGTGGGTAGAGAGTCACAACTATGCCGCCTTGCAAAATGGGCAACGGAGCGTAAGGGTTATTGGTCGCCGGTCCCGGCTGCGGTAATCGAGGAGGGGCAGGAAGCGGCGCCAGCGCTGTCGGCCGGGCCGTGTTATCTGCTGTTGCAGCTTTGTTCTGTGCAACGGCAGATGTTCCGGCCAAACACAACAAAACCACAGACACAGCAATATCTCGCGAATGTGGCAAAAGCAATTTATAATCTGACATCATGTTCGCAACGATCTCACCGGAACAGGCGTTTGGCCGGCTTATTCTCCGGCTCGTCTTTATCGCTTGCCTCATATCCGCAAGCCCTATCTATACTCTCGCTGCGAGTTCAACCGCAACAAATTCAATCGACAGACTCTACGTATTCGGCGATAGCTATTCTGATACCGGCGCCGGATACGTGGATTGCGACGGTCCAACCGCGGTCGGATATCTGGCTCAACGGCTCGGATTCCCACTCCTCCCGTCAAATGCTCCTAACGGCGCCAATCAAAGCCTGAACTTCGCCGTAAGCGGAGCCCAGACGGGCAGGAGTTCCGGACAAAAAATCAAGACCGCACTCCTCGGGTTAGGTATGCGCAATCAGGTGGAAGACTTTCGCGAGCGCGTGCGCTCAGGCGCGATTCGGTTCAAACCCGAGTCTACTCTTTTCTTTATCGCGGGAGGCTTGAACGACAAACGTTTTCCTACTGAAACAACCGTAAAGAATATCGAGGACGAGCTGCAGATTCTGTACGGGGTGGGCGGCCGCAGATTTCTCGTTGCACTGCTGCCGGTGGTTGTTCCGGAATGCAGGGAGATGGGCCAGCGTCTAAATCCAGCGCTCGCTCGTATTCCGGAAGAGAACAGGCCCAATCTTCCTCACGCGTATATCGGTCTCAGTCAGTGGGGCCACTTCTTCGATGAGGTGATGGAGAACCCGGCGAAATTCGGAATCAAGAATACAACTTCCGCTTGCGCCGGCCGTGCAATCTTCAATGAGGACGCGACGCCCTGTTCAGAGCCGCGCACCTACTACTATTTCCACGCAGGCCATCCGTCGACCGCTGTTCATAAGATCGTCGGTGACCGTCTCTATGCAGAAGTCCTGAAGCTTCCGGTTCCGGCACTTTAAATCCGCCGGCCGGCTCGCATCCGTTCTAAGGCATGGCCGCTATTCGCCCGATGACCAGGCAACTCTGAACTCAGGATATAAAGTCAACCCGCCGCATACGTACAGTGTCTGACCAGTGATGTACGAGGCATCGTCCGAAGCAAGGAACACGAAAGCCGAGGCCATCTCCTCTGCCGTGCCCGCCCGGCCCATGGGGATGTGACTCTCCACTTCGGCGCGTGCCTTGGCGTCATCGATCCACGTACGATTAATCGGCGATACCGTGGCGCCAGGAGCCACCGAATTGACCCGGATGCCGCGGTCCGCGTATTCTAACGCCAGCGTCTTTGTCATGTTCCCCAAGCCTCCCTTGCTGATTGAATACGGAAGATACTTGGGTTTGGGGATGATCTCGTGAACGCTCGAATTATTCACGACGACCCCGCCTTTGCCCCTCGCGAGAAAGTGTGCAATTGCCTCACGAGCGCACAGAAAGGCGCCCCGGAGGTTCACTCCCACAACCCGGTCAAAATCCGCGGTTTTGATTTCGTGGCTCGACTTCGGCATCTGGATTCCTGCGTTGTTGATCAGGATGTCTATTGATCCAAAGGCTTCGGCTGTTTCGCGAAAGATTCTTTTCACTTGCTCTTCGTCCGCAACATTTCCGCCTACAACCACCGCGCGCGGCTTGCTGCCCGCTAGATGAGCGCCAGCGCTTTCCACTTTCTCTTTAACTGCTTCCGCATTCCGGGCATTCGCAAAATAATTGACTGCCACGTTAGCGCCTTCCTGTCCAAAGCGGATAGCGATAGCCTCGCCGATACCTGACGAGGCGCCAGTTACAAGTACATTCTTTCCTACGAGCTTTGCCATTGTTCTGTTTTTCTGATCCCGAGACAGTCTATCGAACATGAGTCTCGGGAGTTCCTGACGTTCCGCCTGCTCCGGCGGCTTCCTCGCCCATCTACCAGAACGCGAACACGGCAATGGAGGCTGAACCGGCGCGCTTAACTCAACCTGCAAACGCGCGGATACGACCCGGTCGGCGCAGGAAGTTCACTGCCCCGCAGTCTTCGTTCTGCCTCTTTTTTCTGCAAAACGCTTTCAATCTGCGCCCGGAAGTCCACGTTAATAAAAGGTTTCAGAATGTAGCCAAAAGGCTCCGGCAGCTGCGCCCGTTCGATCGTTTCCGCGTCCCCGTGCGCGGTTACGTAGATGATAGGCAGATCGAATTCCCGGCTGATGCGCCTTGCCGTCTCAATACCGTCGTGGTCGCCTTTGATGCGTATATCCATCAAAACGACATCAGGTTTCAGTGTTGCAACGCCTTCAAGCGCTTCTTCCATATTTTCTGCCAGCATCACGACCAAATAGCCCAGCCGTTCCAGGCGGCGTTGCAGATCAAGGGCGATCAGGCCCTCATCTTCAACTATAAGAATGCTGCGAGGAACCACGATTCTTAAGTACGTAATTCATGTAAACGTCTCACTCATGATTTACCGACTGTTTCCTTCTGTACTGCTCATACCCGCCGGTGATCCTCAACGGGTGGTTTGATGATCGACTTCATCCAGCACCTGTTTAGCTCCGATTTCATGCCGCATGGAGGCTGCTATTTCTGGCGTCAGGATCTCGTGTGGTTGCATTCCGTTTCCGACGGCTTGATAGCGCTGGCGTACTTCATGATTCCGTTCAGCCTGATCCGGCTTGTGCGCAAACGCCAAGATTTCGAATTCAATCCCGTCTTCCTCATGTTTGGCGCATTTATTCTCAGTTGCGGCCTCACCCACGTGATGGGTATCTGGAATATTTGGCATTCCACCTATCGGCTCGAAGGATTAATCAAAGCCATAACGGCGTGTGTTTCGATCCTGGTCGCGCTTCTGATTTTTCGGCTTGTGCCCAAAATCGCCGCTCTGCCTACGCACCGCCAATTACGCGAGGAAATGGAAGAGCGTTCGAAAGCCCAACGGGCTGTACTCGTCCTAAACACCAAGTTGAAAGATATGCAGCTCTCGGACGCGGAACAGCGGTTTCGCCTCGTAGTGGACGCAGCCCCGAGCGCCATGCTGATGGTGGGAAGCGATGGGCGAATCACCTTGGTCAACGCCCAAACCGAAAAACTGTTTGGCTACCGGCGCGACGAATTGCTCGGGCAGCCCATCCGAATGCTCATTCCGGAGCGCTTCCTCTCTCAATATGGTTGTGAGCCGAACAGCCTGTTCTATGGTCAAAGCGCAAGACACATGGAAGATGACTCCGAAGTATTTTGGACTCGCAAGGACGGAACCGAGATGCCGGTCGAGATCGGCCTCAACGCTGTTACGACCAATGAAGGCCAGTTCGTACTGGCTTCCATTATCGACATCACTGAACGGAAAGCCGCCAAGGAGAAGATCCTGAATTCTCTTCGCGAAAAAGAGATTCTCCTCAAAGAGGTCCATCATCGCGTCAAGAACAATCTTGCTGTATAGCCACGAGAATTTGGATCGGATCAACTTTGCGGACTACATCCAAAGGCTGGCGGAAGAGCTCTATGGTTCCCTGCTGATTGCACCCCAGCGGGTGAATTTGCAAATCGATGCGGACGGGGTAGATCTTTCTGTTCATCGGGCCATTCCGTGCGGGCTGATTCTTAACGAGCTTTTGTCTAACGCGTTCAAATACGCATTTCCCGAAGGCCATAGCGGCGGGAAAGTGGTCGTTTGTTTCCGCAAAGAGCAGCCTGACCGCTTGACCCTCACGGTCCAGGACAACGGAGTCGGCATTCCCGAAACTTTCGACTGGCGCAAGGCCAAATCTCTGGGCCTGCAGATCGTCCGCATTCTCGCTAAGCAAGTCAATGGTTCAGTCGAGCTTTACCGCGATTCCGGTACCCGGTTCACCGTGACCATGCCCTCATCCACGGGCTTGACGTAAGGCCGGCAGGCCTCCCGCGCGGAGTTCTTAACCCGCCATACCGCAACCAACCCTGCTGACCAGAGAAACATTACCAGGCTATTTTCGTGTAGGATTTCCAACCGATTTGGCACGGAGCGGAATCTAACATATATGTTGAATGACGTTCGGACAAACAGACGCGAGCTGCTGCTGGCACTTGGAGCAGGTCTGGCGGCCTCCAGTGCCGGAGCTGCACCCAGCCAAAGCGAGATTCCTTATCGCACCCTCGGCCATACAGGCGAAAAGGTTTCTTGTATCGGCATGGGCGGCTCTCACCTTGGGAAGCCCGAGGTGACCGAATCGGATGCCATCAAGCTGGTACACGCCGGCGTGGGCCGTGGCATCAATTTCCTCGATAATTCCTGGGACTACAACAAAGGCGAAAGTGAGAAGCGGGTCGGCAAGGCTGTGAAAGACGGTAATCTCCGCAGCCGCGTCTTCATGATGACCAAGAACGATGGCCGCACGAAGGACGAATTCAACAAGCAGCTCGACGAGTCTCTGAAACGGCTGCAAACCGGTCATGTGGACTTGATTCAATTCCACGAAATCATTCGTTTCGAAGATCCCGACCGGATCTTTGCACAAGGAGGCGCCGCCGAAGCTGCTCTCGGTGCGAAGAAAGCGGGAAAGGTTCGATACATCGGCTTTACCGGGCACAAAGATCCCAACATTCATCTCTACATGCTCAAAGTGGCGGACCGGCATAAGTTTCAGTTCGACACGGTGCAGATGCCTGTGAACGTGATGGATTATCATTTTCGAAGCTTCACGAATGACGTTCTCCCCGAGCTGACCCGGCGCAACATCGGCGTCCTCGGGATGAAGAGCATCGGCGACACGGTCATTCTAAAGAGCGGCGCTGTAACAGCCCTGGAGTGCTTACAATTCTCACTGAGCCGGCCTGTATCGGTTCAGATTACCGGAATCGATAAGCCTGAAATCCTGGACCACGCAATCAAGGCGGCTCAGACTTACGACGAGGTCTCAAAGGAGCAGATGGCGGCTATTCTCGACCGCACAAAACCTCATGCCATGGAAGGTAAGTGGGAACTTTTCAAAACGAGTGCCCTCTTCGACAGCACTGCGAAACATCCTGAATGGCTCGGCTCCGCCTCTCCACACGTGAAAGCTGTGCAGCCTTCCATGTCTTAGTGCCGGGCTTCAGCTTCTAGTTCGCTTCAGCTAACGAGGCGCGAGCGCTTTCAACAGGTGAGCTCTTGCTGGTAACCGGCTCGAAGCCCTCCGTGGTGATCGCCAGGGCCAGCACAGCATCCGTATCAATGACCAGTACAGGCTCTGTTTCACATGGAAGGACGGATCTGCATATGAAGTCGAAATCATCGACTACCACTAAGGTGCAGCCCGAACTGCTGCCACTTATTACGCCGGGCGAGTATCTCGCCGAAGAGTTTCTCGATCCGCTTGGACTGTCCTCCAATGCACTTGCCCTCGCGCTCTGCGTCCCAGCCACACGTATACAGGCGATCGTGAAAGGCGAGCGGAATCACCGCTGATACCGCGCTGCGCCTGGCCCAGTATTTCGGTACGACTCCTGAGTTCTGGATCAACCTGCAGGGGATTTATGAGATCGAGAAAGCCAAACGTGAAACGCTCGATCAGATCAAGCGTGAGGTGCTGCGCCGCAGTGCCGCCTAGAACATGAATTCGGATCTCATTGGAGCCGACAGAGGGACTCGAACCCCCGACCCGCAGTTTACAAAACTGCCGCTCTACCAGCTGAGCTATGTCGGCCCTTGAGCAACATTTTACACTGCTCTGCCCTCTCATCTCGGATCGGATGCTGTCCTCGATCTGCCGCATTCCATCGCCCTACAAATGTGGGTTCGGGAGCTAACGGTATAGTATGGGAAGGCTTAAAATTAGGATTACAGAGAGGTTTAAAAAATTATGCTCGCCGAGTTGCGACGGTTAGTAGTTTCGAGCGGTTTGTTCCTCCTCGCAGCCTCTGGTGCGTGGGCCCAAACTGCCACGCTGCAGGGCGATGTTAAAGGTCCGGACGGGCAGCCGCTGAAGGGTGCGGTCATCAAGCTTGACCGTACAGATATCAAAGGGCACTACAAGGTCTCGTCGGACAAAAAAGGCCACTGGCTCTACACCGGACTCCCAGGCGCAAGTACATTCGATATCTCTTGCGAAGTCGACGGCAAGGTTGTAGACAAGGTCGGCGGCGTGAAGGCCTCCTATGGAGACAATCCGCCCATCAACTTCGACGCCGGCAAAGTGCAAGCGCAGCAGGCCGCTGCCGCCCAGGCCAACACTACCGGTCAAGCCTCCCAAGACCAGGAGCGCGGCATGAGCAAGGAACAGAAGGAACAGTACGAAGCTTCGCTCAAGAAGAATGCCGAATCTATCAAGAAGAATAAAGCGCTGAACGACATCTACAACGCGGGCCAGGACTCGCTCAAAGCAGCTGCGGCTGACACGGATCCGGCAAAGAAGACGGCGGATTATCAGGCGGCAATCGACAAGCTTAATCAGGCCAGCCAGATGGATGCGACTCAGGTCGCCATCTGGGATAGTCTCGGACAGGCCTACGAAGGCCTGGGCAAGGCTCAGACCGGAGATGAGCGCACCAAGTCGCTCGATCAGGCCGTCGAGTCATACAAAAAAGGTTTAGCTATCAAGCCAGACGATCCTGCAGTGTACAACCAGCTCGGGAATATCTACGGGATGGAAAAGAAGATGCCCGAAGCATCTGAAGCTCTCACCAAAGCTGCCCAGCTCGATCCCGCGATGGCTCCCAAGGCGTACTTCAACATGGGCGCGAATCTGGTAAATGGGGGCCAGCCTGACAAAGCGGCGGAATATTTCAAGAAGGCGACCGATGCCGATCCGAATTACGCGGAGGCTTGGTATCAATATGGCAGCCTGCTGATGATGCAGGGCAAGGTCGATCCGAAGAGCGGCCAGCAAACTTATCCGCCCGACACCGCGACTGCTTTGAAGAAGTACATTGACTTGCAGCCCAGCGGTCCTCACGCCCAGGAGGCAACTGCCATGCTGCAGGCGCTCGGCGAAACGGTGCAAACCAAGATCACAGTGCCCGGTGCCAAGAAGAAGAAGCCCTAACAGCCCAACGCACGTCTAAATAGTGGAGCATCCGGAAGAGCGGCGAGATTCATTAGCTCTTCCGGAGCCAAGCATGATCCGAGCAATTATCGAATTTCTGCTAATGATCGCCGTTGTGCTCGTCGCACGCGCGGTGTTGACGAGCATCATGCGAGGAGTCGCCAGAGCCTCTTCCCAGTCATTCGGAGCTCACAGCCGTACAGCACAAGACTCCCCAAGGCAAAGCAGTGAGGCCCGGCAATCCTCTAGTTCAGCCGGCCAATTGCACAAAGATCCTGTCTGTGGCACTTACGTCGCTGAATCAGCCGCTCTAAAACGGCAGGCTGGCGGCCAGATTTTTTACTACTGCTCGGAAATTTGCCGCGAAAAGCATGCGCTGGTCGCTCGATAGTTCCGTCTCATTCCCTCACTTCTTAACCCAGCCACTTGGGATTTTGCGCGGTCCCATCGAAAACGGAACTTGTTTTAAACAGCTCAAACTCGCCGCGCGCGGAAGCCTGTAAAGTCTTATCGAGCAAAGCACTCATCTCGACGTCGCTCATCGGTTTAAAAGTGCGCGCTGCCTCGAAAGCCTGATCGAGAATCTTCATGCCGTCGCAACCCGTGATCACTACCGACGTGGGCAGGTTCAACGCGTAATGAAGACACTCGACCGGCGTCACCGTATTGCTCTTCAGAATGTTCCCGCCGCCCATCGGCTTCATTCCGAGTACGGCAATTCCCTGCTCCACCAGCTTCGGAACCAAATTCTTCGCAAAGCTGCGAAAGTGAGCGTCCATCACATTTAGCGGCATCTGGCACGCGTCAAAGTGGAAGTTATTCAGCTTTGCCATCTCGAGCATTCGTTCGTGCACCAGCGGATCTTTGTGCCCCGTAAAACCTACGTAACGGATTTTCCCGGCCTGCTTCGCGGCTTCCACCGCCTCCCGCGCTCCCCCTTTGGAAAAGAAACGGTCGGGATCCTCCAACCGTATATTCTCGTGAAATTGGATGAGGTCGATATGGTCTGTTTGTAACCGCCTCAGCGATTCGTCAATCTGCTGCGCCGCCGCTTTGGCGGTTCGCCCGTCAAACTTGGTCATCAGAAACGCCCGCTGGCGATACCCATCCCGCAGAGCTTTCCCCATACGCACTTCAGAGACTCCGTCGGCGTAGTCCCAGCAATTATCCAGGAACGTGATGCCCCGGTCCAGGGCTGACCGGACGATGTGAATCCCTTCCGCCTCATCTTTCGGAACTGAGATATGAAACCCGCCCAGTCCGATCGCCGACACCCGCTCTTTGGTGCTGCCCAGCTGGCGGTAAATCATGCCGTTCGAATCCTTCTTGTCTGTCGTCTGCCCCGGGGCATTTTGAGCCGTTGCGTTTGAAGAGAGAGCGGCCATGCCCGCTCCGGCAATCACGTTAAGCGCTTCTCGTCGATCCATTTGAGCCTCGATTCATCTTAGTCCCAATTCATGCTGGTACAACGGGAGTAATGAACTGGACCGCAACAGGAGCCGTGCTGATGGCGGCAGCAGTCGCACTCGGCGCATTTGGCGCACACGGCCTGCGCGACAAGTTAGATGCGTATTCCCTGTCCGTGTACGAGAAAGCGGTCTTTTATCATTTCGTGCATGCGCTCGGCATCCTGCTGGTAGCGATTCTCGCGCGCACGCAGCTGATCGGTGTGGCGGGACAAACGCGCGTCGGTTGGCTGCTGCTCGCGGGAATCGTAATTTTCTCGGGCAGTCTATACGTGCTTGCGATCTCGGGCATTCGCGCGCTCGGCGCGATTACTCCCATCGGAGGCGTTGCCTTCATTGCCGCCTGGCTGCTGCTCGCTTATGAAGCGTTGCGCGCTCCACGTCTCTGAGCCGTAATGCTCACCAGGGTGCGCGTTCCAAGTTTATCCGGGAGTTCATAACGGCAAAGAACTTTGGCATCGTGACGCCGCCCGTCCACAGCTTCCAGCTCTGCTGTCACGTCCGGTCCCTTGTAAAGCAGGAGCCGCGCACCACTCTGCAAAGCTTTCGCGAAAAGATCAACGAGCCGCTCCGCAGGCGCCACCGCCCGTGCAGTGATGATCTCGGGACGCTTGGTTTGCGCTCGGGACTCGGCTCGATCCGCTGTCACTTCCACGTTTGCCAGGTCGAGTGCTTCGACCGCTACTTCCACGAATCTCGCCTTCTTCTGAATCGATTCGGCCAGCGTAAATCGAACGTCGGGTAGCGCAATCGCCAGCGGAATGCCAGGGAAACCTGCGCCCGTGCCCGCGTCCAGCACATGCCGGCTCCCGGCAAATGAACGCCACGGAATCACGGAATCGGCCACATGCTTGATCGCCGCCTCGCGCGGGCTCGAAATGCGCGTGAGATTCATGTATTCATTCGCCTCCGCAATCAAAGCCAAATGCTTAGCCGACAATTCGATCACGCGCTCTCTATGCGGCAGATCGGCGGGCAGCACTCGCGCCAGTTCTTCGGCGAAGCTCACGTATTCATCTTGCCATCTGCTCACATCTACAAGCAGATTTCGGCGGTACGCGAAAATGAAGTGGAATGTTACGAGCTGGAATCGTTGGTCTTCCCAACGTAGGGAAGAGCACCTTGTTTAATGCAGTCACGCAGACTCGGAAAGCGATGGCTGCCAATTACCGATTTTGCACGATCGACCCGAATACCGGCGTCGTCACGGTACCCGATGACCGTCTCGAAGTGCTATCGAACCTGAGCAAATCGCAGAAAGTGATTCCGGCGGTATTTGAATTCGTCGATATCGCGGGCCTGGTAAAAGGGGCAAGCACCGGCGAAGGTCTCGGCAACCAGTTTCTCGGCCACATCCGCGAGGTCGACGCGCTCATCCAGGTTGTCCGCTGCTTCGAAGACAGCAATATCGAACATGTCATGGACACTGTCGATCCAGTGCGCGATATCGAAATCATCAACACTGAGCTGGTTTTGGCGGATCTCGATTCTGTAGAAAAGCGCAAGGCCAAGCAGCAGAAAGCGGCCAAGAGCGGTGACAAGAAAGCACTCGCGGAATTGCGGCTTCTCGAAAGACTCGAAGCGCATCTTAACACCGGTAAAACTGTCATCACGCTTGATCTCACACCGGAAGAAAAAGCTGCTGTGCACCTGTTCTTTCTCCTGACCGCCAAGCCTACTCTGTTCGCTTGCAATGTCGCCGAAACCGATCTCGCGACAGCAGACGACAATCCGTTCGTGCGCCAGGTCCGTGCTTATGTGAAGGAGCATCACGACACGAGCGCTGTTGTGGTCTCAGCCGAAATCGAGTCGGAACTCGTCATGCTGTCCCCCCAAGAGCGTGCTGAGTATCTGGTCGAGCTTGGCGTCACGGACACCGGTACCAGCCAGCTGATTCGCGAGGCCTACCACCTGCTCGGGCTTCGAACCTATCTCACCACCGGCGAAAAGGAAACCCGCGCCTGGACGATCCACGCCGGCGATAAGGCTCCACAAGCCGCCGGCGTGATTCACTCCGATTTCGAGAAGAGCTTCATCTCCGCCGAAACCGTTTCTTACCAGGATCTGGTCGACGCCGGCTCTTTCGCTCGCGCACGTGAACTTGGCAAGCTGCGCACCGAGGGCAAAGAATATGTGGTGCAGGATGGCGACGTGATGGAATTCAAGACTTACGTTTAGCCACTCGCGTTTGTTTCCGCAGCGCGGTCACTTCCGCCACGCTCAGTTCGCGCCAACCGCCCACGCTCAGACCTTCAAGCGCCAGCGGACCCAGTTTCACTCGCACCAGCTTCAGAACCTTCGAGCCGGCGATCATCCGCCTTACCTGCCGATTGCGCCCCTCCGTGATCGTGAGTTCCAGAAACGTATATTTCTCTGAATCCCGCACCCTGTGCACCTTCGCTGGTTTCGTCAACCCGTCGCGGAGCTCTACGCCGCTTGCCAGTTCCGCAAGCTGCGCATCCGACAGCCTCGTAGACGCCTTGACCAAATACCTCTTCGGCAAGAGCGGTCGGGATTCGTTACCGCCTCGGCTAAATCGTTATCATTCGTCAGCAACAGCAGGCCGGAGGTGTCGAGATCCAACCGCCCGACCGTGCCGACGAATTGGTCGATCCCGCTGATCAGATCATAGACCGTCTGCCTGCCGCCGGGATCGCGATACGTAGTCAGATAGCCCTTCGGCTTGTACAGCAGAATGTAGCGCAGCTTCGCCTGCTCGAGTGGCTTCCCGTCAAGCGTGACCTTGTCGCGGTTGATGTCGACCCAGTGATCGGGAGTCTGTACCACTTTCCCGTTGACCCGTACCCGGCCGCTCCCGATCCAGCTGCGCGCGTCCGTGCGCGAGCCCGCTCCCGCTTTCGAAAGTACGCGATCCAGAGTCTTGAGAGGGCGTTGGCCGGTCACTCCTTATCTTGCTCGAACAGCGTCGACCGGTCGATCCGTTCGCCTTGAAAGTAAACAGCGTTGATGTGTTCAGTGACCGAAATATCCTGCAGCGGATCACCGTCGAGCAGAAGGAAAGTCGCATCGCGGCCGTTCTGCACCAGCCCGAGCCGGCTCTCCTGACGCAGCACTTTTGCCGCATTGAACGTAGCAGCCTGGAGCGCGGCAGCAGTTGGAACCCCGGCTTTTACCCAAAGCTCCATCTCGTGCTGTACCGTCGGCCCATGCAGCACCAGCATGTTGCCCGCATCGCTGCCCGTGATCAACAGCACCCCGCTTTTATAAGCCCGCTGCAGATTGGCAGCGATGTTCTCGAGCATGGGCCGGAAGTGAGCCGCCTCCTGGTGCTTGCTTGTCTCGAGGTATTTGCGAGTGTTCTCGATCAGATCAGCCGGTCCAACCTGCTGGAGTAGTGAGCGGTTCAGCGGCTCCGGGTTGCCGGTTAGAAAATCGGCGAGCGCTTCGTACACGCTCAGAGTGGGATCATAAGCAATCTGCTTTTCCTTCATCAGCGCAAACAGTTCACTCGGGACCGGTTCATTCATCGATCCGTGCTCAATGCTGTTTGTCCTCGCGGCAATCGCGTCCTTCATGTCAAGCAGCGTGCCCGT
>JAABUQ010007914.1_pt1 | contig 15157 bp, 12 predicted proteins | sample 5560001 | NCBI WGS metagenome assembly JAABUQ01 (sample SAMN10711888, study PRJNA513371) | rock metagenome | isolation source: Antarctica rocks | place: Antarctica: Victoria Land, Finger Mt nord | collected 2015-12-18 | reverse complement strand
GTCGGGATCATCAATACGCCGAACCAGCCTACGTACAGGCGGTTTTCGGTGGAGGTGATCCAGTTACAGAACCGCTCCCATACATTGGCGCTTTCGCGACGTTGTAAGGTTGTTGTCATGGTTTTATAATTGCTTGGTTAACTACAAACGATTTGTTTGAGAATGAATCAGGCTAAATGTTTTCGCCCTGTATTGATTATTGTTACATTACTTCACTGGAATTGCTCGCTTGATTTTATTTAATTATCTTATCAAAGTCATTAGCAAATTTTATAATAAGATTATTTGACCCACTCAATAAGCGGTAGCGGCACCCACAAAGTCCACGGCGGTTAAAACCTCCCGAGCCGCTTGCCTCCCAGCTCTCTCCGAGACTGGGTTTCCCGCATCCCGAGTCTTCTTATGAAGCCGAGCTAAATAGTGCTTGACCCCGTGTATTCTATCCTTCAATTCGTGTCATAACTTAGGTTTTAGTTTTACTACTTTGACAATCGGTAAAAATCAGAGTAAGAATCATCAAAAAGTCATAATTATGCTACTATGCAAGTGCTGTAACATTGGAATAGAAGCATTTTATGGCAATACAAACGTGGGGGCCGAAAACTAACTCAGGCCCTAAATTACTTACCCTTTTTCAATGGTTAGAAGCAAATCCGCGACCAAGTCGGACGCAGTTCCAAGTATTACAAGTCTTCCGCCCAGCGCAATATGAGACTTATACATTCATGACAGACGAATTTCGGTTGAATGTATACAAATCGTATCAAGACTACGAACGACTAAAAGACGTTTTTTCGTTTTGGACTGATACGAAGACAGCGCTTTTCATTTTAGTGGATCCATTAGAACAATCGTGGCAGTTTGGAACTGACGACGACTACGAAGCAAGCTGGTGCAAGGAACTATATGGTTACGCTTGCACAATTGCACAGGGTAAAAAGTGTAAGGATTCAGGTACTCGGTTGGAGCAAGAGAGATGGCGCCGTCTTTCTGTCAGGAAGGAATGCGCAGGTCAATATAGGCGTTCAAAATATTAATATAGTAGATCACGAATCATTTGGGAAAACCGAAATTATGAGCAACCCTAATCCAAAATACAAATTTAGGAATGACCAGGTAGGAGAGGTGGCGCGAAGATCAATATCGGTTAAGCTGCCACCAGAAGTAGATGCGTTTGTTCGCTCGCTACCTAATCGAGCTGAATGGCTACGACAAGCGATCGCGGCTCAAGTAGAACGCGATTTGCAACAAGAAAGAAATGGGCAACCCTAACCGCTTCACGCCAAACCCACTTTGACCCCAGCGTTCTGCGCAAGGGCTGACCGAAAATCCGGGGAGTGTGAGGGGTTGCGTGCTGTTCCGCCTGGCTGTCTTGTCACGGGGTAAACGCAACCCCTCATATATACAATTGAGCGACAGCGAATCCTTGTTAAGATTGCGTGCTTATAGTATATTAATTAACATATAAACCCTGGTCGCGGTTGGGTGCTGGTAACACCGAAAACCCACCAGGAGGTAACCTGTACAGAGGTCACATGAAAAGCCTATCACAAGCATCTAAGGCGCAAGGCTGTGGGCAATGCTAATCGCCTACAACTACAAATTAGATCCATCTGGCAACCAAGCGGCGACGATGGAAAAGCATATAGAAATGTTGTGGTTGCAATACAATTTTCGCATCCGTGAGCGAACAGAAGCTTATGCTCAAGCGTCTCATCCAGTAATGGGAGATTACTGCGATTTAAAAACAAAAGCCGAATGCTGTCCTCTAGCTTGCTCTGTCAGTAAATCAACTTTGTACGGCGACCCATGGACGACGGATAAGAAAACTGGTGGGGCAAAACTACGTAGTGCTAAAGCACAACAAGACGCAGATTTACCAAAATTAAAAGTATCGCGTCCTTGGTATGGGCAGATTCAGCATCATGTCTTACAGCAGATGTTGCGGCGTGTTGATGATGGATTCCAACGCTTCTTTAGCGGTGAAGCGAAATATCGCAAAACTAAGCGACGTGGGAAGTTCCGTTCATTTAGTTATCCGCCAGGAGATGTCCGGTTTGATGGTAATCGCGTGCGCCTGCCTGGGGTGGGCTGGATGCGGTTTTTTCAGTCTCGAGCATTTCCCGATGGCTTCAAAGTTCGTTCGGTTACGGTGCGACGTCTTGCCAATGGATGGCATATATCTGTGCGGCTCCAAGATGATAAAGTGCCATGCTCTCCTAGTCCTAGTGAAGTTAAAACACTATCGGTGTAGACTTGGGAATTGCGAAGTTAGCCTCACTCAGCACTGGGGAAACTATACCAAATCCACGATTCGGAAAGACTGTTGAGCGTAGGCGAAAAATTCTGCACCGGCGAGCTAGCCGTAAGGTCAAAGGCTCAACAAAGCGTCGCCAGGCATACCAGCGACTAGCACGGTTAGAAAACACGGTGGCATCCCAACGTTTAGACCATCAATGGAAGTTGGCTAAAAATAGGACTTACGCACTGTACAAGTTGATCATTATGTGCATTAACGAAAATAGGACGTTCCAGGCTGTTCTCAAGCATCACTTGAGCAGTAGCGATCGCTAAAAAAGCGTCGAAAAATCAAGCTTGAAGACCTGAAACCCATACCCCATAATTTGTCTTTCCTGTCAATGCGTAAGTCCTAAAAAGTTAACTAGGATGGCGGAATTGGTAGTATTTGAAGATTTAAACATTTTGGGAATGTGTGCCAGATGTAAGCCCAAAAAAGATGAATTAACTGGTCGATATCTTGAAAACGGACTCTTCTGCTAAATCAGGGTTAAATAAAGCGATTCTTGATGCCTCGTGGGGAGACCTCAAACAGAAAGTTAAAGTCATGTCTGAGAAGGCAGGCGTAATTTTCCTAGAAGTTAACCCACGTCACAGCAGCCAAGAGTGCAGCGAATGCGGCTATATCAGCCCGACCAACCGCGACAAAGAGCGATTCCTTTGTGAGGCATGCAGTTATTTAGCTGATGCCGATGTGGATGCTGCCGTTGTGATCCGAGAACGTGGTTTGAAAGAACTGGGTATAAAGACGCCTAAACTACCGGGGGTCCCCCGGAAAGTTACGCCTAAGAAGCCGGTTGAAAGACCGGGGAAACCATCGGGGTTGCCTGATGGGTTTAGGAAGCCTCCTGTATTCGTGAGGGAGTTGCCGGAGGGCTGTGCCGTCCGGCAAACTCCCGTTCAGTTATCGCTGTTCGATTTATGGGAGAGCGGGAAGGGGGCGTAAGTCTCTTTAGAATCCCCCGCATTCTATGCGCGGGGAGTCTTCAAGCTACAAATACTGGGGGAACTACGAGTCTACCCATGAGCCGCTGCTGCTTCTTGACAGAACTTGTAGGGGTCTTTGTATCAGTAACGAATGCGTGGGTCAATTATAGCGTTCAAAATATCAATGAGAATGCTGGCAAGCACCACGAGCGCGGCGAAAAAGACTAGAATACCCTGTACAGTTGGGTAATCACGCAAAGAAATTGCTTCATACAGCCGGTTGGCTAATCCAGGCCAAGAAAACGTTACCTCTGTTAAAATCGCGCCGCCGAGCAGGGAAGCAAACGTCAGACCCAGAATGGTGATCACTGGAATTAGGGCATTTTTCAGGGCGTGGGCTAACACAATCCGCCGTTCGGGAATTCCTCTGGCGCGGGCTGCTTCCACATAATCAGCTTGGAGCGTTTGCTTCAGATTCACCCGAACAATACGCTCGAAGATACCGCTCAGAAGGACGCCGAGTGTCAGACTAGGGAGAAAGAGATAGTACAGCGCTGTGAAAAACTGCATGAGGTTGCCACTCAGCAGGCTATCGATTGTGTAAAGTCCTGTCGGACCTTGGGGAGCGCTAAGCGCTGTAGGAAAGCGTGTGCCTAAGGGGAACCAACGCAACTGCACAGAAAAGATCAACTGCATGAGCATCCCCACCCAGAACAACGGCAGGGCGTAAGTGATGATGCCAAACAGGCGTCCTCCCACATCCAGAACGGTGCCGGGGTGCGAGGCGGAAAGCACACCGACGGCGATTCCGACAAAAAGCGCGATCGCCATACTGAACACTGCGAGTTCCACCGTCGCCGGAAAGTGTTCCTGGATGGTATCCCAGACGGCTTCACCCTGGCTGGTGAGCGAAGTCCCCAAGTCTAGGCGTAGTAAACTGCCTAGATAGCGGAGGTATTGCAACCACAACGGGTCTAATAGCCCCAACCGTTGACGATACTCCTGCTTGATGTTATCAGGGGCGCGACTACCCAACACCGCATCTACCGGATCACCGGGGGTCGCACGCAGCAGCAGAAACACCACTGTCGCGATCGTCCACAGCATTAGCGGAGCCAAAAGCAGGCGAGCCAGAATGTAATATTGTAGGGAACGGGAACGAGACATAATTTGTTAAATCTCAGGATTTACTGATATCTGAGAAGGCAAGCTTCAGAATTGGATCTAAATGCATGCCCTGTAGCCTTTTCTGGGCGAAGGCATAATCTTTATTCTGGGCGATCGGAACAGCGGGTACATCCTGAGCAACAAGGTTTTGAATTTGGGCAAAAATTTGCTGACGGGCAAGTTTGTCTTGTTCCTTGCGTTCCTGTGAAATCAGCTGATTCATGCGATCGCTGTAGTAAAACGACCCCTGAGTTTGACTTGCTCCCTGCTCACAACCAGTTGCTGCAGTTCCTTTGGCACAACTGAAGAACGGCTGAATGTAGTTGTCAGGGTCCCCAAAGTCAGGATACCAGTCGAGCAAAACGGTCTGATAGATTCCCTTGCCAATGTTGGCAAATAAGGTGGCTGACTCCTCAGCTTGCGGTTGGATCTGGACTATCCCTTCGAGTTTCTGCGCCGCATATTCTCTGAGCGTACTAGCAATCTGCTCCCGCGTTAGTGAATCCGCAGGGTACACGACCTCTAATTTTAAGGGGTTGTCTTTGGTGTATCCCGCCTGAGCTAGCAGTTTTTTAGCCTTAGGCAAGTTGCCGTCGCCGTAAGTTGTTTGGAAAAGTGGTTTGTAACTGTCAAAGGTCTTAGGAATCATGCTGTAGAGCGGCTCAGCTTGCTTCTGATAGACACGCTCGGTTAGGAGGGGACGGTCGATCATGGAGGCGATCGCTTGTCTCACCACGGGGTTATCCAGGGGCTTCTGCTTCAGATTCAGCACCAGATAGTCCACCACATTGCTTTTCTCTTCAATCACCTGCCATTCGCTCGATGCCGCCCCGTGTTTCAGACTTTCAACCTGCTCCGGATCGAATGTTTCGTATGCGATATCCACCGCACTCGTGCGAATGGCATTGAACAAATTAGCGGGACTGGTGAGGATCTGAAAGTCAATTCCTTTATTAGCAGGTTTTTTGCCCCAGTATTTGTCAAAAACATCCAGCCGAAGCAAATTCGGAGTGAACTGAACTAACTTGTAAGGACCAGTTCCTACAAACTCCCTGGGCTTGAATTTTCCCGTGCCAATCTCGTAAGCCTTGGGAGAGACAGCACACATACCGGAAAAAGCCAACAGCGAAGGAAACGCCGCAAACGAGTTTTTGAGTTTGATGGTGAGCTCGTACTTACCAGTTGCTTTGAGCGATGCAACAATATCGGACAGTAGTGCTGAGGGTTTGCCACCGTTTTTGATAAACCGATTCAGGGAAAAAGCCATCGCTTCAGCGTTGAAGGCTGTACCGTCGTGAAAGACAACCCCCTGGCGTAACGGGATAGTGTAAGTTAGACCATCCTTACTCACTTTGGGCAGTTGTGTGGCAAGTTGGGGTTCCAGTTCGCTGGTGCCTATCTTGTAGGTATATAGGCGATCGCTCAGGCTAGTCAAGACGTTGCTACCCGCAACCTCGTAGTTATCCGCCGGATCAAGCGTCCGTGGCTTCAGTGTTGTGCCAACGCTAAGGTGATCATTACCCCCCGTACTTGCTGTTGGTCCTGGCGCTGGGCGATTGTTACAGCTCACAATTAGCAAGGAGCACAGACAGAATAAGCTCAAGAATTTGACAATCGCCCCCAAATGTCTACGGGGCAGACCCAACCAGTTTATGATATGCATTTAGAGATTCGAGAGCAGCGATTAGCGACAAATATACAATTAAAGCTCAAAGCTGAACCCCGAATACGGTGAGAGAGTAATTGAATTAATCACACTGGGGGCTAGAAGCTAAATGTTAAGTATTTTTACACGGAGTTGTTAAGCTCTATTTCAACTTGACCGGATCTGACGCAACCCTAGTCAGGCTCTTCAAAAGTCCGTGATACGATGCATTCCTAGCTCTTGAAGATTGGGAGAAAACCTTTGACACTACGGGTTGCTGTTGTTGGGTCAGGTCCAGCTGGTTCCTCTGCCGCCGAGACCTTGGCGAAAGCCGGGATTGAAACATACCTGTTTGAGCGCAAGCTAGACAATGCCAAGCCCTGTGGCGGTGCAATTCCGCTGTGTATGGTTGGTGAGTTTGACCTGCCGCCGCACATCGTTGACCGCCGTGTGAGGAAGATGAAGATGATCTCGCCCTCGAATCGAGAGGTGGATATTAATCTGGTAAATGAAGACGAATATATTGGGATGTGCCGCCGCGAGGTGCTGGATGGGTTCATGCGCGATCGCGCGGCACAGTTGGGAGCGAACCTAATTAATGCCACGGTTCATAAACTCGATATTCCCACGAATAAGACCGACCCCTACACCATCCACTATGTCGATCACACAGAAGGTGGCGCTCAGGGGATCGCAAAGACTCTGAAAGTGGACGTAGTCATCGGAGCAGATGGGGCAAATTCCCGCATTGCCAAGGAAATTGATGCCGGGGATTATAACTACGCGATCGCCTTCCAAGAGCGCATTCGCCTCCCTGCTGACAAAATGGCCTATTACAATGACCTGGCAGAAATGTACGTCGGCGACGACGTTTCCACCGACTTCTACGCCTGGGTTTTCCCCAAATATGACCACGTTGCTGTTGGCACCGGCACGATGCAGGTAAACAAAGCCAGCATCAAACAGTTGCAAGCGGGTATCCGCGCCCGTGCTGCGAGAAAACTGCTCGGAGGTAAAATCATCAAGGTAGAAGCCCATCCGATTCCGGAACATCCCAGACCCCGCCGTGTCGTTGGTCGAGTTGCTCTGGTAGGAGATGCAGCTGGTTACGTTACTAAGTCCTCTGGTGAGGGAATTTACTTTGCCGCCAAGTCGGCGCGGATGTGTGCCGAAACCATAGTCGAGGTTTCCAACGGGGGCGATCGCATCCCTACAGAAAACGACCTCAAGCTCTACTTGAAGCGCTGGGATAAAAAGTACGGCCTCACCTACAAGGTACTGGACATCCTGCAAACCGTCTTCTATCGCTCTGACGCTAGCCGTGAAGCGTTCGTAGAGATGTGTTCTGACCTGGATGTGCAGCGGCTAACATTCGATAGCTATCTTTATAAGACGGTCGTGCCAGCCAACCCCATCACCCAACTGAAAATTACTGCCAAGACCCTTGGTAGCCTAATTCGCGGTAACGCACTGGCTCCCTAGGAGGTACGGGGGATTTTGTTGCAGGAGGTGTTCCAGATCTGTTGATGTTGTCTTCAAGTTACCTTCAACCGCGAGAAGGCCCCCACTATAACGGCGAGCGCAAGACACTTGTACCGAACTTTGTTCGGCTACAAGTGTCAGAGCGAGACGTTTAGTGGGGGATGAATCGCGGACGGAATCTAGGCTACCCAATATTTTATCCAAAAACTTAACGGATAAGCTACAATGTTGACATGATAGTACTTGAAACGAAGTTAAAAGGCACAGAAGATCAGTACGGGCGGCTAGATGAAGCCATCCGTACTGCCCAATTTGTCAGAAATAGCTGTATCAGGCACTGGCTCGACAACCGGGGTGTGGGGAAGGGGGATTTATCAAAATTATGTGCTCAGTTAGCATCTGAGTTTGAATGGGCTAAAAAGCTCAACTCAATGGCGCGACAAGCTAGTGCTGAAAGGGCGTGGCAGTCAATTTCTCGGTTCTATAGCAATTGCAAGCAGAAAAAACCAGGGAAAAAGGGTTTTCCGCGATTTAAGAAAAACACACGCTCAGTCGAATATAAAACGTCGGGATGGAAATTATCGGATGACCGCAAATCAATCACGTTCACCGATGGGTTTGAAGCAGGTCAATTCGAGATCTGGGGTACTCGTGACCTAAACTTCTATCAAATCTCTCAAATTAAACGAATACGAGTAGTCAAGAGAGCAGATGGATATTATGCGCAATTTTGCGTTGATATTGAGAGAGAAATCAAGCACGAGTACACTGGCAAAATAGTCGGGATTGACCTTGGGCTGGAACACTTCTATACCGATTCTGAGGGGCAGACGGTAGCTAATCCACGTCGTTTAAGAAAATCAGAAAAACGTCTCAAACGGCTACAAAAAAGAGTTTCACGAAGGAAAAAGGGTAGCGCGAACCGGAAGCGCGCCATCAACAAGATGGCAAGACAGCACTTGAAGGTGAGTAGGCAGCGTAAAGACCATGCTGTAAAGACAGCTGGTGCGTTGGTAGCGTCTAATGACCTCATTGCCTACGAAAACTTACAAGTGCAGAATATGGTGAAAAACCATAAATTAGCTAAGTCGATATCAGATGCATCTTGGTCAATGTTTATTGGCTGGGTGGAATATTTTGCCAAACTGCACAAAATTGTGACAGTAGCAGTTTCGCCTCAATATACAAGCCAAGATTGTGTTGGGTGCGGTAATCGAGTCAAGAAGACTTTGAGTACTCGCACCCATCAGTGTTTGAAATGTGGACTTAGATTGCATCGTGACCACAACTCAGCCAAAGTAATTCTAGTCAAAGGACTGGAATCTTTGGGGGTTAAACAAAGTACCGATGGGCAGTCGGGAACTTATACGCCTGGGGATGAGAATCACCTCTGGTCAATCGAAGGCAACTTTGGTTGGTTAAGTGGACTCGCGGAGCCAGGAACCTGTAGAGGTGACTCTATGGAATCCCCCACTATAATCAAGAGCGCTTTGCGCGAATGATTTAGTGGGGGAGGATGTCAATTAAACGGCCTTTGTCTCAAAGATGTCATCAACAGATCTACAACACCTGCAGCTTGCCGAGACCATGGCTACAACTGTGATTATTGCTCGAACGGTGCATTAGGGAGACAGCTCCACTCATTCCACGAGCCGTCGTAGTTACGGACATTTGGATAGCCCAGCAAATACTTTAAGATAAACCAGGTGTATCCTGAACGCCCACCAATGGCACAGTAAGGAAACACTTCCTTGTCAGGCGTGACGCCTTTACCACTGTAGAGACTCTGCAATTCATCGCTCGACTTGAAGGTTCCATCTTCATTCACGGTTAGTACGTGCTCAATATGCACTGCACCTGGAATATGTCCCGCGCGTTCTGTTCCTTCCGGTGGCTTGATCATAAACCACTTACCATCGTACTCTTGAGCTGTGCGGACATCTAACAGCACGCGCTCCGTCTGACCGATGGCTGCCTGAACTTCCGCATGCGACACCCGCAGGCTAGAATCTGGAGCCTGGGCACTGTATTGAGTCGGTGTGAAGTTCGACAACTCCACCGCCAGCGGGCGACCTTCCGCCCTCCATTTCTGATGCCCTCCATTCAGGACACGCACATCGTTATGTCCAAAAACTTTCAACAGCCAGAAGATCCAGGCTCCAGTCCCAGGGTAAGTGCCATAGGCAACTACGGTCGTCTCATTCGTGATCCCAGAGCGCGAAAGCAGTCCTTGTAGGGCTGTTGGATCGAGATTGATGCGCAGATCTGGCAGTAGCAGGTCAGTAAAGATATTCCAGAAGACTGCGCCTGGGATGTGAGCATTCTTGTATGGCTCTGGACTCACATCGACTTCAACCACACGAACGTTGGGCTCGTTTAGGTGCTCCGCCAACCATTGCGTATCGACCAGAACTTCAGGATGAGCGTAATTAAACATGGATATCTCCTTTGAGGTTAAGTCGTCCTTGAGACTAAAGCTAAGATAAGGTGGGTTGATTGACTGCGCCTAGACCTCGAACGGGTACACTTTGCTCTTGTGCGATCGCAAACCGTTGCTGTAGGGAAATCGCCATACCCGATGCTAAAGACTGATCGCCTTACGCCCCGTGAACGGCAAATTGCTCTGCTTTATAATTTGCTGGGTTCAACTCGTTAAGAAACTGTGCTGCTATCAAGGCTCAGATCAGGAGAGATGAAAAATGCGGAGCGGCAACAACCGATCAAGCAAACAGATCATCCACTGGCATAGACCAACTTGGCACAGCTGGTTCAGTTTCAGCAACCTCACTCCGGCGATAAACCTGTGGCTGTTCAGGATGAAAAGCGCGATACACCCGCACAACTTCCTGTTTGAGAACATCTACATCCCACACAACCAGCGTACCCGCCGCAAAATAATCTGCACGCTTCGCTGCCATTTGCTCTTCTGCTGCATCACCGTAGTCGTTTTCACTTCTCACTTCAGCGGCAAAAACTGGCGCACCATTGAGGAACTTCCCCCCGGTGGGTTGCCCTATGTAGAATGCGGCATCAGGGCTAAAAGAGCGGCGACTCGGGAGATTGACAAGGAAACCCACATTATCAGGCAGAGCATACCCACTCTTAGTGCGGCGTTCATAATCACGCAGACTAGCATAAATTTCACCCCCAGCCCGCCCTGGCAGAAAACCTGTCGCCGCCATCAACATCAGTTCTCCATTCACAATCTCCGCTTTACCGTCTTCCGGTACGCGGTACAGGTCTAAAATTGTTGCCTCAGTTTTTGTACTCATCAGCTCCTTTTATGCCCATTCAAATCTGCGCTTCAGGTCGTTACAGTGAGTATTTTTCAACTAATTCCGCAAGGAGTCCCGCGCTATAAAACGAGGGTTTTAACCCGATGTTTTTAGCGTCGGGAGGAATTGCGGAGCGAGACGAAAGCTACCAACAAGTAGGCCAGTGGCACGTTGCAGTAATTCAACTTTACTTGGGGTGAACTGCCCAATGCGAGTCCAATTAATGTCATAGAGAGATATGTTTTTAGATTTTACTGTTTGGGTAAATCCTCCGACCCAGCCCAAGTAAATTCTGCCTGCTTTTTCAGCTCGAACGTAGTCACCAGAGCGAAAGCCAAAGGGAGTAACAGTACCACCCTTGCGCTTACGATACTGGGTAAGATTTGGTTTTTTGGAATCTGGTTTCTCAAAGTGAAGTTGGCGACGGTAGATATTTGGCCTAGCTATGACTACAAATGGCGCAGAAGTCATAGCGGCTGTGCCAAACCAGTTGCGTCCGTGACTATTACCTAATTGCCACTTTTGGTATTTGACAAAGTGAGTAGAGGCTAAAGCGACACCGTCGTTGGCGTGAGTCTCTGGTGTGGCAGCAGATTTATCAGTTGTGTTCTTTTCTAGCCCCAGATGTTCTCTTATGATTGATGTTTCCCAGCCGTACTGCGTAGTTGTTGGTCGCAATTCCTCTAATCGTTGGAGCATCCATTTTTGAGCTACCATGACTGGGCTAAACCCTTTGTTCCCTTTAGCTTTCACATATTCATAGACTATGTGAGAAATTGGGAAAATCTTAATTAGCTCTTTGACTACCCGCAGTTCGAGTTCTCGATTAGCGCGGATGCTAGGAGGAATCTTTTTCTGTCTACGGTTATCAAACCGCTTTTGTCGATGGTTCCGAAGCTTAAATGGTCGATTCCTTTTGATTCGCCGTCCTCTACGACTACGCCGAAGAGTACTACGTGAACTGAGTTTTTCTTTGACACTCTTAAACGGCAGTTGAAGGTGTCCTTTAAAATGAGTCGATGAACCTGATTGTACTCCAACACCTGAAAACAACTTACCTGGGTCAATACCCACTGCTATATCTTGAGTTTCACGCCCAGACGGTTGGGCAACCAACTGAATGCAAAAGATGTTTAGATCATTGTACACTACCACTGCTTTCCCATCCCTGAGCCAGCGTCGTGCGCGGCTCGGTTTGGTAGGCATAAGCGGCGATCCATCTGGCGCTAAAACTGGCACTCGTTGCATGGAGATAATCCTTGCTTTGAAGTTATTGGTCCCTTCGCACATTCCTACCAAGATGTCTTTTCTAAAAACACTCCCGACCGAGAGAGTTTGTATTTAACCCGGACTAGGGGGGTATCCGGGGGTACGTGCCAGATAGGAACTCGTTGCGCTAGACAATAAATTGCTCCTGCTTATCGGTTCAGCAAGCCCGCGCCATATCGCCTAAGCGGTTGGCGTCGGGTCATTGACATTTGCTGCTACGTTTTTGCCGCTCACTTGCATTGACTTTCAGGACAAACGGCTGACGAATTGCTCCAGCGAATCCACTGCCAGTGCCACCTCTACCAAATCTTCGAGTTGATTGAGGTCAAGTGCCTGCAAGCGAGTCTGCACCTCCCTAGGCACTGACCCAAAGCGAGACTGGAGTAAACGCAATAACTGCCGACAGGCACCTTGTTGTAGTCCTTGTTGTAGTCCTTGTTGTAGTCCTTGTTGTAGTCCTTGTTGCTCAGCTGCTTCCTCTGGTAGTGGGACAAGATGGCCTGCTGCGTCATAAAACCGCAACCACACTGCTGTTTCTCGGTCTATCGTTCCCTCCCAGGTTCCTAACCAAAAGTCTAATGTCTGACACCAGAGCCAACCTCGCTCATCTGGCACCAAAGGCTGATAACCCTGAGAAGGCTCCAAGTGCCAACCTTGCAAGGAATGCGGGTCAAAGGGGTCAAAGACAAAGTAATCTGGTGTTCTGAAGGTTCGCTCGTAAATATCCTTCTTAGCTCCCGTGTCTACCTCAGCGGTGGAGGACGACATTAGTTCCACAATCACATTTGGGTAACGACCACCCTCCTCCCACACCACCCAACCTTGCCTTTGGGCTGTGCCATCAACGTCCAAGACTGCAAAGAAATCTGGTCCTCGGAAGTCCCTGTTACGAACCTGAACACTGCTGTAGTAAACGAACATATTGCCACCCGTGAAAAAGTCATTGCGGTCAGCCCAAGCTTGCTGCAAGGACCGAATCAGGGTATTCATGGCAATACGGTGGCGATTAGTTTCTAATGGTTCACCATCGTCAAAGATTAACTCAGTGGGCGGCATGGGGGGTTCCCATTCCACAATCTCTGCGGTTTGGGACATTGTTTCTTTTGTTACCTCAGCTGACATGAGACCAGCTCCCTATTTTGGGTTCCTGCACAATACATTTAGATTAACCTAGACCTGATTTTGTCAGCATTTCAAATAGTTCATCCATCGACTTTCGTAAAGATTGAGAACTCTGCTCCCACGCTTGGATTAACACTGATAAAGGTTTCTAAGCTTCCCTTCCAAACCCCGCTCCCTTGGTAGTTGCTCGCACATAAAGTGGGATGCTCAGATTTGCCTGATCCGCTCGAATTTCATCGAGCGTGGCAACCTTAACCACCCCGTCAATATCCTGGAAAGCTTGATAAGCTTGGAGGATTTTCTGAATGTGGTCTTCCTTCAGAAAGCTCTGCGATCGCTCGCGGATAACTTCATTTACGCAAAAATATGGTTGATGTGTTCCGGCTCTAAAGTGTTCTGGTTGCGGCCCTTTTTGAACAGCTGTGAAGCATCAATAATTAGAACGCGCTGCTGACGTTCTACTTGCTTGCGTACCCGACACACGAGGATACGAACATGCTCTAAATTGCGTTGCTCAGTGCTGTCGCTAATATCCGTCTCAATTGCCCCAGGACAGATAACAACGTAATGATCACGGAACCGCCCTGCTTTTTGAGGTAAGGCACGGCATACTTAACCGTCAAAAACGTCCCCTTGAGATTGATGTTCAGTGTTTTATCCCACTCTTAAGCGGTTCTGCTCCTGTTGGACGAGCCCATAACACCCGCAAGCGGCTTCTTCCAGACCAATCCGTTCAAGGATAGTGATCTGGCCGTGAGAGTAGGAGATCAGCCCTGCCTGTTGCAGCATACCAGCAACTACTGTGACACCGGCGCGGCGCACGCCCAGCATTTGGGAGAGGAACTGATGGGTGAGCGGAAACTGGTCAGAACTCACACGGTCATGAGTCATCAGCAGCCAGCGGCAGCAGCGCTTTGACACTGAGTGGTGGCAGTTGCAGGCAGCCGATTGCGAGATCTGGAGCATCAGCGCATATGTGTAGCGCAGCAGTAGAGTGTGAAGTGAGCTACCCCGGTTGAGCAAATTTTTGAAGACATCCGCCTTCATCCGCATGGCATCGCCTGGAACCTGCACAATCGCCAAGAGGGGCGTTGTCTCGACTCCCAAGAATATAGGAAGGCCCGCCATTCCTTCTAAGCCCACTAAACCCACTTCGGCTAGGGTGCTGGATTCGATGTTCGTGAGCATAGAAATGACGCCATTGTTAGGAAAATACACCTGCTCGATGGGTTCTCTGGATTTGTAGAGGACTTGCTTGAAAGGCAGGGAGACAGTCTCTAAGTGGGGAAGGAGACTTAGGTATTCTTCACTGGGCAGGGCGGCCAGAAGGCGGTTTTTAACTGGAATCCGGTGGTCAAAGTTCACAGACAGAATAGTCCTCCTTGGGCCAGTTATGTTTAAAAAAAACGACTAGAGGCACAAGAAGAGGACTTTGAACCCTGCTCTCGATGTCAGAAGGTGAATTCTCTAAAGAACAAGCTTTACGAAAATTTGATTGCCAGAATTATTCTAACACTTCCTGGTACGCTAGCGTGCAAAAGTGATATAATAAGATTTAAGTACGTCGGCGTACATGATATAGCGGTTTGCGTTCGGATGAAGTACAGCATCAGCAGGACAATGTCATATAGGGCTTGACTTGCGGTGTATCGCACTCAAATGCAAACCGCTATAATTCAACTGGTCACAGAGAAAGGAGGTGCTTGGCTAGGAAGGACTCTGCCCAAAGCCCATATTCAGCCGGTAGCCTTAATTGACAAGGGGGTTTCTTTGATTGGGGCTTTTTACCCAAGGGTAACCAGCATCAGAGCATTTTTGATTCACAGCCAGGCTGATTAATAACTTATTACAGCGGTTTTTATTCGGATAGTGTACACTTGAAATAGGTAAACTTCTTGACTAGTTACGGCAACGATGAAAGCATACTCCCTCGATCTGCGTCAAAGAATTATTAATGCGCATAAGAATAGAG
>JAABUQ010007912.1_pt1 | contig 15161 bp, 17 predicted proteins | sample 5560001 | NCBI WGS metagenome assembly JAABUQ01 (sample SAMN10711888, study PRJNA513371) | rock metagenome | isolation source: Antarctica rocks | place: Antarctica: Victoria Land, Finger Mt nord | collected 2015-12-18 | reverse complement strand
CAGGCGCGATCATCCGGGCCAACAGTGTGCTGCCCGCCGAGCACCGCTCACTGACACTCGAGACGGGTGACGGGCTGCGCCTGGTGGCCCAGCTCGCGCTCCCGCTCGACCGTCAACCGGTGGCTACGCTCGTCTGTCTGCATCCGCTGCCCACGCAGGGCGGCTCGATGGACAGCCACCTGCTGCGCAAGATGGCCTGGCGCCTGCCCTTCCTTGCCGGCCTCGCGGTGTTGCGGCTCAACACCCGGGGGACGCAGAGCACCCACGGGCGCTCCGAGGGCGAGTTCGACGAGGCGGTCGGCGAGCGTTTCGACGTGCTCGCCGGCATCGAGTATGCGGAGTTTGCCGGGCTGCCGGAGCCGTGGCTGGTCGGCTGGTCGTTCGGCACCGACTTGGTACTGCGCTACGGGTGCGACCCGAGTATCGCCGGCGCCTTCCTCATCAGCCCGCCGCTGCGGTACAGCGAGCCTGAGGATCTGCGAGCCTGGGCCGCTGCCGGCACGCAACTGGTGGCAATCGTCCCGGAGTACGACGACTACCTGCGCCCGGCCGAGGCGCGCCGGCGTTTTGCCGTCGTACCACAGGCGGAGGTCGTCGCGGTCGACCGCGCCCGGCATCTATTCGTCGGCCACACCGAGACCGTGCTCGACGAGATCGTCCGTAGGGCCGCGCCCGACAGCTACCCGTTGCCGCGCACGGTGAATGCCGGCGTCGACATGGTCACGGCACCCACTGACCGACCCCCGACCGGTAGCGGCTAGCGCGACTCCGCGCGCAGGTTGGCGTCGCCAGCAGCACCGGCGTCGTCGGGCGGCAGCTGTACCTGCAGCGCCGCCGCCAGGCCCTCGTGCAGGCGGGCCAGCTGGGTGTGGACCGCGTCGCGCTGGCGCTCGAGCTCCGCCAGCCGCCGCCCGGCGATGCGCTGGTGCTCCTCGGCCTCCGCCTGCGCGTTGCGAACGATCTGCGACGCTTCCGCCTGGGCGTTGCGCAGCATCTCCTGGCCGTCGGACTCGGCCTCACGAATGCGGTTGGCGTGCTGCTGGTCGGCATCGGCGTGGGCACGCCGGGCGTCGGCGAGCAGGGCGTCGGCCTCCGCGAGGCGCTGCTGGCGGATGCTCGCGCCCTCCTCCTCCGCAAGGCGCAGGATGGTCCCGATCCGCTCGCCGAACGAATCCCAGTCCGGACGCCCCGACTCGAGCTCTTGGCGCGCCTGCGCGGCCTCGCGACGAGCTTCCTCCGAGCGCCTGTCGGCCAGCTCGCGGGCCTCCTCGGCCTCGCGCAGCTGGTCTTCGAGCCAGGCCACGTGCCCGTCGACCTGTGAGACGTCGTAGCCCCCGCGGCGCACGACAGTGAACCCGGGGAGCCCGTTCGACTCGTCTTCTGCTGCCGAGTGCATCGGCAAGAGGTCCGTTTGCTCGCTCATGGGTTTACTGTGCCACCCTCAACGCTCAGGGGCACAGCGACACGCGCCGGTCCTCTATTTGCCCAGACCTCCCGCCGCACCGGCGTCAGACTCCTCGGAAGCGGTTGATCTTGTCGAGGTGGCGGGCCCGCATCTCCTGGTCGCGCACACCCGAGCCCTCCTCAGGCGCTAGGCAGAGCACGCCGACCTTGCCCTGATGGGCGTTGCGGTGCACGTCGTACGCGGCCTGCCCGGTGTTGGCCAGCGGGTACGACCGCGAGAGCGTGGGGTGGATCTGGCCCTTGGCGATGAGGCGGTTGGCCTCCCACGCCTCGCGGTAGTTCGCGAAGTGCGAGCCGATGATGCGCTTGAGGTTCATCCACAGGTAGCGGTTGTCGTACTGGTGCAGGTAGCCGCTGGTCGACGCGCAGGTGACGATAGTGCCGCCGCGCCGGGCGACGTAGACCGACGCGCCGAACGTCTCGCGGCCCGGGTGCTCGAAGACGATGTCGATGTCGTCGCCGCCCGTCAGCGAGCGGATCTTCTTGCCGAAGCGCTGCCACTCCTTCGGGTCCTGGTTGTGGGCGTCCTTCCAGAACTTGTAGTCCTCGGCGCTGCGGTCGATGATCAGCTCGCCGCCCATCCGGCGGACCAGCTCGGCCTTCTCCGGTGACGACACCACGCACACGGGGGTTGCGCCGCCGTTGAGCGCCATCTGGGTCGCGTACGAGCCGAGCCCGCCGCTCGCGCCCCAGATGAGGACGGTGTCGCCCTGCTTCATCCCCGCGCCGTTCGTGCTGACGAGTTGTCGGTAGGCCGTGGAGTTGACCAACCCCGGCGAGGCTGCTTCCTCCCAGGTCAGGTGCGCCGGCTTGGGCATCAGCTGGTTGGACTTGACCAGCGCGAGCTCAGCCAGCCCGCCGAAGTTGGTCTCGAAGCCCCAGATCCGCTGCTCGGGGTCGAGCATCGTGTCGTTGTGTCCCTCGGAGCGCTCCAGCTCGACGGACAGGCAGTGGGCGACGACCTCGTCGCCCGCCTTCCACACGTGCACGCCGGGGCCGGTACGGAGCACGACGCCGGCCAGGTCGGAGCCGACGACGTGGTAGGGCAGGTCATGCCGCTTGCCCAGCGGTGACAGGCGCCCATAGCGCTCCAGGAAGGAGAAGGTCGACACCGGCTCGAAGATCGAGGTCCAGACGGTGTTGTAGTTGATGGCGCTCGCCATCACGGCGATCAGTGCCTCGCCCGGGCCGAGCTCAGGGGTCGGGACCTCGTCGAGGTGCAGCGACTTGCGCGGGTCCTTGTCGCGCGTCGCCATCCCCTCGAACATCGTCGCCTCGTCGGCGTGGACGGTGATGCCCTGGTAAGACTCGGGCACCGCCAGCTCGGCAAACTGCTCCGGCGGCGTGTCGCCTGCGAGCACTGCCTCGAGGATCTCCTTCGTCGACAACGTGCCTCCGGTGTCACGGGCGCTCACGCCCAGGGCCTGCGCTGGTCGCGCCGATGTTACCGACGGGTCACCTGCTGCGCGGACCTCGCGGCGAGGCGTTCGCCACGTCTCGGCTGCACGCACCCGGCGGTGCTATGCGTCCCCTTCGACCGCTTGCACCAGTTCCGTGAGCACGCCGCCGGTGTCTTTGGGATGCAAGAAGGCGATGCTCGCTCCCATCGACCCGTGACGCGGGCGGGCGTCGACCAGGCGGACCCCGGCCTGCTCGATCGAGCGCATCGCGGCCTCGACGTCGACGACCCCGTAACCGATGTGGTGCACGCCGGGACCGTTGCGCGCGAGGAACTTGCCGACGGGGGAGTCCTCCCGGGTGGGCTTGAGCAGCTGCACGTATGAGCCCCCGACCGGAGTGTGCGCGACGAGGAGCATCGCCTCGTCGACGCCCTGCTGCTCGTTGGTCTCCCGGCTGAAGACGGTCAGACCGTAGGTCGTCTCGTACCAGGCGATGCTCTCGTCGAGGTCGTCGACCGCGATCCCGACGTGGTCGATACGGGTGAAGAGCGGGAGGGGGCGCTCGGAAACGCTTTGTGCGGGCTGTGGAGGTGCGTCTGTAGGGGTCACGGCCTCGTATCCTGGCATCCTCGGGCTCGCATGCGCAGGCGGTGCCCCCACCTCGAGGAGTCGTCATGCCTGGTTCCGTCATCGTTGCCGGTGCCCGCACGCCGATCGGAAAGCTCTCCGGTTCGCTGAAAGGATTCACGGCGATGGACCTCGGCGGTGCCGCGATCAAGGCGGCGCTGGAGCGAGCGGGCATCACTGGCGATCAGGTCGAGTACGTGATCATGGGACACGTCATCCAGGCCGGTCAGGGGCAGATCACCGCGCGCCAGGCGGCGCTCAAGGGCGGCATTCCGATGAGCGTGCCGGCCATCACCGTCAACAAGGTCTGCCTGTCTGGGCTCAACGCCATCGCGATGGCCGACCTCTACATCTCCTCCGGCCAGTACGACGTCGTCGTCGCCGGCGGCATGGAGTCCATGACCAACGCCCCGCACCTGCTGCCCGGCGCACGTGCGGGGTACCGGTACGGCGACGGCCGCCTGATCGACGCCACCTCGCACGACGGCCTGTTCTGCGCGATCGACGAGGTGCCGATGGGCCAGGGCACCGAGCGCTACAACGAGGGCCTTGGCATCAGTCGCGAGGACCAGGACGAGTTCGCCGCCCGCTCCCACGAGCGCGCCGCCAACGCGATGAAGGAGGGCCGCTTCGCTGACGAGATCGTGCCCATCGAGATCCCGCAGCGCAAGGGCGACCCAATCGTGGTCACCGACGACGAAGGGGTCCGCCCCGGCACGACGGCCGACTCGTTGGCCAAGCTGCGTCCGGCGTTTGCCCCGGACGGCACCATCACCGCCGGCTCGGCGTCGCAGATCTCCGACGGCGGCTGCGCGGTCGTCGTGATGTCACGGGCCAAGGCCGAGGAGCTGGGTGCACCCATCCTGGCCGAGGTCGGGGCCGCGGGCTTCGTCGCCGGGCCCGATCCGTCGCTGCAGTCGCAGCCGTCCAACGCGATCGCCAAGGCGCTGGAGAAGGAGGGCATCAGCGCCTCCGACGTCGACCTGTTCGAGATCAACGAGGCGTTCGCCGCCGTCGGGATCAAGTCGATGCGCGACCTCGGCGTCTCGCCCGATGTCGTCAACGTCAACGGCGGCGCGATCAGCCTCGGGCACCCGGTCGGCATGTCCGGTGCCCGGATCGTGCTGTCGCTGGCGATGGAGCTCAAGCGGCGGGGCGGCGGCGTGGGAGCCGCCGGCCTCTGCGGCGGCGGTGGTCAGGGCGACGCGCTGGTCATCCGCGTCTCGGCTTGAGCCAGGCCGCCCAGCCGGAGGACTTGATCGCTGTCTCGTCGGTCGGCGCCGCGGGCCCGTTCGTGGGCGTGACACCCAGCGCGCGCCGTGGCGCCAGCGTTGCCGAGCTGGTGGCGGCCGTGCTAGAGCACGACCGGCGGGCGATCGGCCGGCTGATCTCTCTCGTCGAGGACGGCTCGCCTGCGCTGCGGGAGGCGATGGCGCTGCTTGCCCCGTTGACCGGCAGGGCTCAGGTCGTCGGCCTGACGGGTTCGCCGGGTGTCGGTAAGTCGACGTCGACAGGTGCACTGGTTACGGCGCTGCGGGCCCGCGGACGCCGGGTGGGTGTGCTCGCGGTCGACCCGTCGTCACCGTTCACCGGCGGTGCCCTGCTGGGCGACCGGGTCAGGATGCAGGACCACGCGCTCGACACCAACGTGTTCATCCGCTCGATGGCCTCGCGCGGGCACCTGGGCGGGCTGTCGGCGGCGACACCGCAGGCGCTGCGCGTGCTTGACGCAGCGGGCTGTGACGTGGTGCTGATCGAGACCGTCGGCGTGGGGCAGGCCGAGGTCGAGATCGCCTCCCTCGCCGACTCCACGCTGGTGCTGCTGGCCCCCGGCATGGGCGACGCGGTGCAGGCGGCCAAGGCGGGCATCCTTGAAATCGCCGACTGCTTCGTCGTCAACAAGGCCGACCGCGACGGCGCCGACCAGACCTACCGTGAGCTCAAGCAGATGCTGCAGCTGGGTTCGAGCGATGTGGCCGGCGGGGGTTGGAAGCCGCCGGTGCTGAAGACGGTGGCGTCGACGGGCCTAGGCAGCGAAGAGGTTGCGGACGCGATCGAGGCGCACCGGGTGTGGATGGTGTCGGCGGGTGAGCTCGAGCGGCGCCGGACAGCTCGCGCCGAGCGCGAGATCGAAGCCATTGCTGTGGCAACGCTGCGCGCGCGGATGGGCGACCTGCGGGGGGCTGCCGGGATGCAGGTGCTCGCCGGCGCGGTGGCGAGGGGTGAGCTCGACCCGTACACCGCTGCAGACCGGCTGGTCGATGGCGTGACGGACGAGGGCTGACTCACGCTGCCACCGGTCTCGCTCCGGGTGCTGACTGCTAAGGCCGACGAGCTCACGTCCATCAGCTGCTTGCTCGTGCAGCACTGTAGCCACTTCACCGCGTCTACCGCGCCGAGCCGTACGCGTTACAGCAGGGTGCTCCCCGGCAGCGCTCAGGGCCCGGTCCACACCGCGTTCCGCCGGGCCTGGTGGCCGCACAGGTCGCACTCCCACAGGCTGGAGCGGTCCCACGCGGCGTCGCCGACGACGCTGATCGTGCCGCCGCACAGGTGGGTCTCGTGCCGAACCCGCTGGCCCAGCTTGGCTCGGGGCGGCAGTTCCTGTGCAGGCACCCGTCCATCTGTCGTGCCTGGCGGGTCGCTCAAGATCGGGTCCGGAAGGTCAACGTCGGCGGTCATGGGTCCACTGTCTCCCAGCACCGGAAGTGCGTGACCACCGGGGGTGTCGCCTCGGCCGGCCAACGCAACGACCCGGCCTCGCAGCAGCGGCAGACCTTCCGTTTGCCGATCATGTGCAAGCTCGAAGCTGCTACCCCTGCCTGCCGAGCTCGGGGATGGTGAGGCTCTCATCGTCGCCGAGAGGGAAGCCGGGGTTGTAGGCGACCTCCCAGGCGTGCCCGTCGGGATCGGCGAAGTGGCCCGCGTAGCCGCCGTAGAAGGTGTCCGCGGGCGAGCGGGTGACGGTGGCGCCTGCTGCCCCCGCCGCGGCGACGACCGCATCGACGTCGTCCCGCGACCGAACGTTGTGCGCCAGACTGACTCCGCGGAAGCCGCCGCTGCACACCTCGTCGAGGCCGGCGTCCTCGGCCAGCTTGTCCTGCTGCCAGAGCACCAGCCCCAGGCCACCGACTTGGTAGAAGACGGTCTCCTGCACCTCCTGTCCACGCCACCCCAGGCGCTCGTAGAAGGCACGTGCTCGCGGCACGTCGCTCACGCCCAAAGTGATCAGGCTGACCCGCTGCTCCATCGGGTCAGCATGTCAGCGTCAGCCGACGTCCGCGATCCCTCGTCCCGCAGAACGAACAACCCGCGGAACCTCGCTGCGCAGGATGCAGAAACTCGTGTGCCGTGAGGGTCGGCGAGCACGACTCAGCCGGCGTCGGGGTGGGGGTGCTACGACGGCGCCGCGTCGCCTCGCGCGGGCAGCCCGGCGCCGGCGGTCAGTAGCTCCCCGAGACCGACCAGGGCCTGGGGCACGAGCCGGAAGTAGGCCCAGACGCCGCGTTTGTCGCGGGTGACGAGCCCGGTGTCGAGCAGCACCTTGAGGTGATGGCTCACGGTGGGCTGGGACAGCCCGAGCGGCTCGGTCAGGTCGCACACGCACGCCTCGCCGCCCTCGTGTGCCGCGATCATCGACAGCAGCCGCAGCCGGGCGGGGTCGGCTAGTGCCTTGAGCACGCCCGCCAGCTGGTCGGCACCGGCAGCGGAAAGCGGCTCGCGGACCAGCGGAGCGCAGCACGCCACCGCCCGCTCGGCGGGGCTGTCCGCTAGCGCCAGTGTCGTGGGGGCCATAGCAACAGTCTGCCGCAGCCATTGACAAGCGTCCATGTCTGACGCACGCTCAACGCATAGATGACAGTCAATGCCGCGTCTGGTGACGGGGCGAGGAGGTGGGACCAATGTCCGCTACCAGCACGCACAGCACCGCCGGGCAGCCCGGCCCGGCACATGCGGCGGAGGCGCCTACGGGCGGGCGGGTGCAGCTCGCGCTCAACGTGCGCGACGTGGACGCGGCCGTCGGCTTCTACAGCAAGCTGTTCGGGGTCGAGCCGGCCAAGCGGCGTCCCGGTTACGCCAACTTCGCCATCGCCTCGCCGCCGCTGAAACTGGTGCTGATCGAGAACCCCGACAGCCGCGGGGAGGGGGTGACCGGCGCCCTGAACCATCTGGGGGTCGAGGTCGGCGACAGCGAGCAGGTCGGCGCAGCGACCCGTCGGCTGACGGGGCAGGGCCTGGACACCCTGACCGAGGACGCCACGACGTGTTGCTACGCGGTACAGGACAAGGTGTGGGTGCATGACCCGGACGGTGCACCATGGGAGGTCTACACCGTGCTCGCCGACGCGCCCGCCAGCAGCTCGGCCGTCCAGACACTGGCCGGAGACGGGGACTGCTGCACCGGCGGCAAGGGCGGCTCCCAGCCGGAAGGGCAGGCCGCGACAGCCAGCAGCACCGACCGGGCCGCGGACCACACGCCTGCACCAGAGGCAGGCACGCTCGAGATGACCGAGCACGGCGTCCCGCTGCCAGCCCGTACCGGCTGCTGCTGACCGGCGCTGTCCAGATCCCGGAGCAGCCGATGGCAACGGGGCGAACCGGCAGGCCCGAGGCGCCCACGGTGCTGGCGCGAAAGGCGTTCGCCGAGCTGCTGGGCAGCTTGCTGCTCGCAGCTACCGTCGTCGGCTCCGGGATCGCCGCGCAGCGCCTGAGCCCCAGCGACGTGGGACTGCAGCTGCTGGAGAACGCGCTGATCACCGGCGCGGCCCTCGTCGCGCTGATTCTCGCTCTTGGGCCGGTCTCCGCCGCGTTCAACCCCGTCGTCACGCTCGCCGAGCGCGCCTTCGGTGCGGTCGACACAGCCGCCACCGCGGTGCTGATCGCCGCGCAGGTCACCGGTTGCTGCATGGGCGTCGTCCTCGCGAACCTCATGTTCGACCTGGACCCCGTCACCTGGTCCACCCACCACCGCAGCTCCGGCGGCCTCTGGCTCGGGGAGGTCGTGGCCACCTTCGGCCTGCTGGTCGTCGTCTTCGGGGTCGTGCGCTCAGGCCGCGCCGGCCAGGTCGGGTACGCCGTCGGCGGCTACATCACCGCCGCCTACTGGTTCACCAGCAGCACCAGCTTCGCCAACCCGGCCATCACCGTCGGCAGGGCCCTGACCGACACCTTTGCTGGTATCGCCCCCGTCTCGGTCGCCATGTTCATCCTCATGCAGCTGCTCGGCGGTGCCCTCGCCGTAGGCGCTGTCGCGCTGCTCTACCCCGACGCCCGGCATGTCGCCAAGAACCTGGCCGAAGGCAGCGAGGCCACCAGCCGGCCCTTGGCCGGCCACCCGAGCACCCAAGCACCCGGCGAGCCAGCCGGTCACGACCCGAACGCCAGCCGCAGTCCGCGCAGTCAACCGGAACAAGGAGCCAGACCGTGACCGGCAGAGCCACCGCGCCCGCAACTGCGCCCGCCAGCCGCCGCCGGCCCTCCGTATTGTTCGTCTGCGTCCACAACGCCGGCCGTTCACAGATGGCCGCCGGCTTCCTCACGGCTCTGGCCGGTGACGCCGTCGAGGTCCGGTCCGCCGGCAGCAGCCCCGCAGCTGCGGTCAACCCCGCCGCGGTCCAAGCGATGAGCGAGGTCGGGATCGACCTTGCCGACCAGCGGCCGAAGGTCCTGACCGCCGACACTGTCGAGGCCAGCGACGTCGTGATCACCATGGGCTGCGGCGATGCCTGCCCGGTCTTTCTCGGCAAGACCTACCTGGACTGGCAGCTCGACGACCCCGCGGGCAAAGGCATCGAAGCCGTGCGGCCCATCCGCGACGAGATCTGCCTTCGCGTGCATGCACTGCTCGACCAGCTCCTTACTGCGCCCGAACCCGCAAAATAAGGCGCGGGGCAGTCGAGGACACCGAGTAGCACGGCACATCGAGCCCGCACAGCGCGGCCTCGCCGCCTCGCCGCCTCGCCGCCTCGCCCAGTCCTGCGCTGACGATGGGCACCACCTGCGCGTCGCATCACGCCGCGATCGAGGGCCGCCTCACCCTGCGTCACCTGCGCCGGCTTCAGGCGCCGCGGTGATCTGGCGATGACACGGCATGAACTGCCGCGGGTTCCTCCCGGCGCTTGCCGTGGTGACGGTGCTCGCGTCGGTAGCAGGGTGCGTACCACCGACCACCCTGAAGCCGGGATGGCGGCCGGCGTGGAGCGTCGCCCTCGGGTTCCCCGGTCACTCATCCGAGGCGATGCACTGCCGGTACGTCACCAAAGTCGCTGCTGAGGGCACGAGGATTCGCGCCGAGTTCAGCGACCCGTACCCCACCGGTGCCTCGACGGGCTTCCACGTGCGCAGTGCCGCGATCGAGCTGAGCGCCGTTACCACCGTCACCGCGTCCTCAGCTGCTCCTCACTTCCCGCTCACCTTCGGCTCTGCCACCGGGGTGACGGTCGGCGCACGCGAACAGGTCACGTCGGACCCACTGGCGCTGCAGGTGAACGCCGGTCAGAACCTGATCGTCGACCTGCAGGTCGACCCGGGTGACGCACCGACGACGGTACTGACCGCCGAGCACACGCTCTGCCGTGGGCTGACGGACGGCACGAGCCATCCCGATGTTCCGGTGCGCTGGCTGTCGGGGCTGCTTGTCGACGGTCCTGCGGTCCGCAGCATCACGGCCCTCGGTGACTCGATCACAGAGGGGACTGCAGTGCGCACCGGGGCCTACCAACGATGGACGGACTACCTGGCCGCAGCCGGCAACGACGTGACCAACCGCGGGGTCTCCGGGGGCGCCATCAGCCGACCGGGCTTGTACCAGTCCCTCGACGGACTGACCCGGTTGCGCAGCCTCGTCAGTGAGCCCGGCCTCACCGATGTCGTGATCGAGCTGGGCACGAACGACCTGGGCATCGGGGTCAGCCCGCTGGGGGTGCTGGTCGCGCTCGATCAGGCGCTGACGATCGATCGCAGCCACGGCCTGGCAACCGGGATCGCGACCGTCCTGCCCAAGAGCGTGAGCGCCCTTCCACAGGAGCAGGCTCGGCAAGCGCTCAACGCGGTTCTGCGCGGCAGCTGGCTCACCAGCCGCGGCGGCACGCTCATCGACCTCGACGCAGCGCTACGCGACCCGGCGGCACCGAGCCGACTCGTCCCGGCCTTCGACTCCGGGGACCACTTGCATCCCAACGCGGCGGGGAACCGGCAGATCGCCCGCACCGTCGCACTGGCACTGAAACTGCCCTTGCCGCACTAGCCGCTGGTATGTCGACCCTGCGATGGGAGATGCTGGGCCGGTGGCAGAACGCAACGTCCTCGGCGGCGAGCTGGAACTGTGTGGCACCGATCCGTTGACCGGCTTCTACCGCGACGGCTGCTGCAGCACCGGACCGCAGGATCTCGGGAGCCACACCATCTGTGCGGTGGTCACCGCTGAGTTTCTCGAACACCAGCGCAGCATCGGCAACGACCTGTCCACCCCGCGACCCGAGTACGGCTTTCCTGGCCTGGTGCCCGGCGACCGCTGGTGTGTCACGGCGGTGAACTGGGCTCGGGCTTACCGCGACGGCGCCGCGGCGCCGGTCGTCCTGGCCGCCACCAACGAAGCGGTGCTGCGGATCGCCCCGCTCGAGATGCTGCAGCAGCACGCCGTCGACGTCCCCGCCGACCCGAGCCGACTCCAGCCCTAGTCGACGCTCCACTTGTCGCCGCCAACCTCGGCAGCGGCCTGCGGCTCAGGTTCCGCAGAAGGTCCGGTAGGCGCCGAAGTCATCCGGCACGGGGGCGGCGTACATCTCGAGCCCGGGGCGCTCGTCGTAGGGGGCCGTCACGGCTTCCAGGAGCCTGTTGACGGGCATCAGGTCACCCTCGGTCGCAGCGGCCAGGGCCTGCTCGACGAGGTGGTTGCGCGGGACGTAGATGGGGTTGACCCGGCTCATGGCGTGGGGGTCGGGGCTCATGGCACGCCAACGCTCCACCCACGCATCGATCGCCGCGAGGTCCAGGAACAGGCTGCGGGCTGGCTCGGCCGCCCCGCGAGCGGCCCCGCCAAGCTGCCGGAAGAACGACGTGTAGTCCACGTGGTCCTGCTGTAGCAGGGCAAGCAGTTTGTCGACCAGAGGCGTGGTCGCGGCAGCGTCCAGGCCGTCGGGCAGGCCCAGCTTGGCCCGCATGCCGGCAGACCAGGCGGCGCTGTACTGCTCCCGGAACCCGCCGAGTGACGCCATTGCAAGTGCGACGGCCTGCTCCTGGTCGGTGTCGACGAGGGGTAGCAGCGCTTCGGCAAGCCGGGCGAGGTTCCACTCCCCGACGACTGGCTGGTTGGCGTAGGCGTAGCGGCCACTCGTGTCGATCGAGCTGTAGACGGTGGCCGGGTCGAAGGCCTCCATGAAGGCGCACGGCCGGCCCGTAGTCGATGGTCTCGCCGGAGATCGTCATGTTGTCGGTGTTCATGACCCCGTGGACGAAGCCGACGAGCATCCACCGCGCGACGAGCGACGCCTGGGCGGCGACCACCGCCTCGAACAGGGCGAGGTACGGGCGCTCGGCGTCAGCGGCGCTGGGATGGTGACGGCTGATGGCATGGTCGGCGAGGCGGCGCAGGAGGGTGATGTCGCCCGTGGCGCGTGCGTACTGGAAGCTCCCGACGCGTAGGTGACTGTTCGCGACCCGTGCCAGCACGGCTCCCGGCAGCGGGGTCTCGCGATAGACGGGGCGACCGGTCGCCACGACGGCGAGGGAGCGCGTCGTGGGGATGCCCAGGGCGTGCATCGCCTCGCTGACCACGTACTCGCGCAGCATCGGCCCGACCGCGGCCAGCCCGTCGCCGCCGCGCGCGAACGGGGTGCGCCCGGAGCCTTTCAGGTGCAGGTCGCGCAGCCCGCCGTCGGCGTCGACGAGCTCGCCCAGCAGGAGCGCACGCCCGTCGCCGAGGCGTGGGGAGTAGCCGCCGAACTGGTGCCCGGCGTACGCCTGCGCCACCGGTGTGGCAGCGCTAGGGACGAGGTTGCCGACCAGCAGCCGTAGACCCTCGGAGCCCCGCAGCCAGTCGGCATCGAGACCGAGCTCCATGGCCAGGGGCTCGTTCAGCACCAGCAGCTGCGGGTCGGGTGCCTTCTCGGCGTGCCACGGAACACCCATCTGCGAGAGCTCGCGGGCGAAGCGGTTGTCGAGGGCAATCGTCGGTGGCGGTGCAACGCTCACGCACTGAGACTACGGGGCAACTGTGGCCCGACAGCTGCTGCAGCCCGTGGTGGACGAGGTTGACTCCGACACTGAGAGGGTTGTCGCTGATGTCGTGCTTGGCGGCCGAGACATGGGGTTGGCCACCCCTCAGTGCGCCAACCGGCTCGCCACCGCTTGCAGCAGGGCGCGGACGTCGAGGGGCAGTGACAGCACCTCATGGGCCCCGGCCGCACGAAGACGCAGGTGCACCCGGGGGTCCTGCTCACCCGTGAGAACGATGCGTGGAACCAGCGCCGACAGCGGGTCGCTCGCGAGCCGGGCCAGCACCTCGCCGGCTGTGGCGTCGGCCAGCTCCGCGTCGAGCAGGACGAGCCGGGGCTGACGAGCCCGAACCGCCTCGAGCGCGAGCTCTCCCCGCTCGACCGTGACGACCTCGACGCCCAGCCGCTGCCGCAACGCCTGACCCACCAGCGCGCGGGCACCGTCCTCGCTGCTCACGTGCAGGACGAGGGGCAGATGGGCTCGGTTGCCGGCAGCCTCGGACTCCTCCGGCACGTCCGGCATTGCCGGAAGCGTGAGGGTGAACGTCGTACCCGACCCCAGGGCGCTGGTCGCCGACAGCGAGCCGCTCATCGCTTGGGTCAGAGCCTGGGCCATCGCGAGCCCCAGACCGGTGCCCTCGACGCCGCCACGCTCCTGCCCCAGCCGGTCGAACGGCCGAAAGACGCGGTGGAGGGCTTCGGGGTCGATGCCCGGCCCGTCGTCGCTCACCTCGACCACGACGGTCTCCGCGCCACCGCGACGAACCGCGACCCGCACCAAGCCCCCCTCGCGCCCGTACTTGACGGCGTTGCCGACGAGGTTGAGCAGCACCTGCCACAGCCGCCGCCGGTCAGCAAGCGCGATGAGGTCGCTCGCCTCCTCACCTGCCTCACGCGCATCTACCAGCCGTCGCACGAGGCGCCGGTCGGCGAGCGGCTCGACCAGGTCGACGACGCCCTGCACGACCTCCAGTACCGGCACCGGCCCCACGTCGAGGTCGATGCCGCCGCCCCTGACCCGCGAGAGGTCGAGCACCTCGTCCAGCAGAGCCTGCATGTGCCGCCCCGCGGTGAGGATGCGGGCGATGTCCTCACGCTGCTCGCCCGGCAGGTCACCGAGCTCCAGCAGCTGCGCGAACCCGAGGGCAGCATTCAAGGGTGTGCGCAGCTCGTGACCCAGCCTCGCGACGAACACGTCGCGGGCGCTGACCTCCCGCTCGGCGGCCTCGCGGAGCCGGGTCTCGCTCAGGTCGCGCGCGACGACGGCCGTGCCGTCATCATCTCGCTGCACGGAGCAGGAGTAGCTCGCGCTGCGACCCGGCTCGACGACCAGCTCGACTGTTCCTCGCCAGACCCGGCCTTCGCGAAGGGTGCGCTCGACATCCTGACCCAGCCGGTCGGCAGCATCGGGGACAAGGTGCTGCACAAGCTGACCGACGGGCATGCCCAGCTGGCCCGCGTCTCCCAGCAGGTCCGCGGCAGGCCGGTTGAGATGCGCCAGCCTGCCCAACGGGTCGAGAAGGACGACAGCATCCTGGGTGCTCTCGAGCAGCAACCTCAGCATCGGCGCATCGTAGGCCCGGCGCCCTGCCCGACGTGGTGAGCTCGCCCCGCATCGACCTCCGGCGTAGAGGCACCCCGGCGGCTCGGGTTCAATAGCACCATGCGCGGCATGAATCCTGCGAGCATCTCCCTCCCCGGCGCCATCGACCTCGGCGCCCGAGCGGCGGGCCCCGGCGCGCCCTCGGGGGGCATGAGTCCCTACGTCATCGACGTCACCGAGGCGACGTTCCAGACTGAGGTCGTTGACCGGTCTCAGACAGTGCCGGTCGTCATCGACTTCTGGGCGACCTGGTGCGGACCGTGCAAGCAGCTCTCCCCGGTCCTCGAGAAGCTGGCTGCCGAGGGCGCCGGCTCGTGGGTGCTGGCGAAGATCGACGTCGATGCCAACCCGCGCATCGCACAGGCGGCGGCCGTGCAGAGCATCCCCGCGGTCAAGGCGGTCGTGGCCGGGCAGGTCGTGGCCGAGTTCAACGGCGCCCTGCCCGAGCGCCAGGTGCGCGGCTGGGTCGACCAGATCGTCGCGGTGGCAAGCCGTGCCGCCGGCCAGCCCGAGGATGCCGCGGGCGAGCCGGGCATGGCGGCCGAGGACACCGGCCCTCCCGTCGACCCGGCGATCGAGCGGGCCTACGAGGCGCTGGAGCGAGGCGAGTTCGACGCAGCCGCCGCGGAGTTCAGGGCACGGCTCGCGGACGCGCCGGACGACGCCGACGCACGCAGCGGAGTTGCCCAGGTGGAGCTCGCGCGCCGATTGTCAGTCGTCGACCCGCAGGACCTGCAGCGCCGGCTGCAGAACGGCGCGACCGACCGGGAGACCCGCCTGGCGACAGCCGACCTGCTCATCGCCACCGGTGAGGCGGAGCAGGGCTTCGACCTGCTGATCGCGCTGGTGCGC
>JAABUQ010007911.1_pt1 | contig 15161 bp, 9 predicted proteins | sample 5560001 | NCBI WGS metagenome assembly JAABUQ01 (sample SAMN10711888, study PRJNA513371) | rock metagenome | isolation source: Antarctica rocks | place: Antarctica: Victoria Land, Finger Mt nord | collected 2015-12-18 | reverse complement strand
TCCATGGCCGGCGGCGATGAGGCGATCCAAGCCCTCCGCGAAGCCTTGCGGTTCTCTCCCGAGAATCTTCCCCTGCGGAAGCACCTGGCCGAGACCCTGCTGAGCCACGGCCACGCCGATCAGGCCGAGGCCGTGTTCCGTAACGCCCTGGCTCTGGCTCCCGACGACGCCCAGATCAAGGCCGGGCTGGCCCACGCCTACCACCAGCAAGGGAAGGGGACGCATGCCCTGGTCCTCATCGAAGATCTGCTGAAAGGGCCCGAGGTCCCCGCCAGGGCCTTCCTCCTGCACGCCCGGCTCCTCTTCCGGGGCGGCGAGGTCGAAAAGGCCGTCGATCAATATCGACGCGCCATCGACGCCGATCGTTCCATCGCCGACCCCGAATTCGCCGGCAGGCTCGGCATCCGCGTCAAGGCCGAGGCTCCGGCCGACCTCGATGAGCCGGAGGACGACGACGAGGAGGACGACGACGACCTGCCCCCGGATGTGGTCGACGGCCGGGTGCGCAACTCCTGGCGCGAGGCCGAAGCCGGTCCCGGCACGAGCGTCGAGCGCCCCGCACAATCGTTTCAGGACGTCGGCGGCATGGAGGGGCTCAAGGACGAGATCCGCATCAAGATCATCCACCCGCTGGCGCATCCCGAGCTGTACAAAGCCTACGGCAAGACCGTCGGCGGCGGCATCCTGATGTACGGCCCCCCCGGGTGCGGCAAGACCCATCTGGCCCGCGCCACGGCCGGTGAGATCCACGCGGGGTTCCTCTCCGTCGGCATCAACGACGTGCTCGACATGTGGTTGGGCAACAGCGAGCGCAACCTCCACCAGCTCTTTCAGCAGGCGCGTCGGGAGTCCCCCTGCGTCCTGTTCTTCGACGAGGTTGACGCCCTGGCCGCGAGCCGCTCCGACCTGCGGGCCTCGGCCGGCAGGCAGCTCGTGAATCAGTTTCTGTCGGAACTCGACGGCGTGCAGACCACCAACGAAGGGGTGCTGATCCTGGCCGCGACCAACGCCCCCTGGCACCTCGACGCCGCCTTCCGCCGCCCCGGCCGGTTCGACCGCATCCTCTTTGTCCCGCCGCCGGACCTGCCCGCCCGCGCCTCGATCCTGCGCCTGCTCTGCCGGGGCAAGCCGATCCACGACCTGGATTTCGAACACCTGGCCAAGAAGACCGACGGCTGCTCGGGCGCTGACCTGAAGGCCGTCGTCGACCTGGCCGTGGAGGCGAAGCTGCGCGAGGCCATGAAGCTGGGGGTCCCCAAGCCGTTGACGACCAAGGACCTGGCCACGGCCGCCTCAAGCGTGAAGCCGTCAACGCGCGACTGGTTCTCCACCGCGAGGAACTACGCGCTGTATTCCAACCAGGGCGGGCTGTACGACGACATCCTCAAGCACCTGAAGATCTGACCTCATGGGCGCCCACTACGACCGCGCCTTGCTCCTCTACGAGCGTTGCCGCTACGACCTGGCCGAGGGAGAGCTGCGCCAGGAGCTCGCCGAGAGCCCCGACCACGCGCTGACCCACTCGATGATTGGCCTCTGCCGGCTCAACGTCGACGACTTCCCCGGGGCGCTGGACTGGGCCGTCAGGGCGGTCGGCCTGGCTCCCGACATGGCGTACACCCATTACGCCCTGTCGATCGCTCTCGGCCGCCTGGGCCGCCCCGACGACGCCCACCAGGCTATCCGGGAAGCCATCCGCAACGACCCGACGCGGGCCGTTTACTTCTTCCAGGAAGCCTGCGTGGAATCGGACCGGTGTCGGCATCGCGAGGCCCTCGCCGCGGCGGAACGCGGGATGGCCGCCGACGCCGGCCACGCCGACTGCGCCGCGATCCGCGCCCTCGCGCTGGCAAGGCTCGGCCGCCGCGCCGAGGCTGAGCGTGCGATCGAGGCGGCCATCGCCCTGGAGCCCGAGAGCGACTTCGTCCACGCCGCCGAAGGGTGGAAGCAGATTGCGCAGGGGCACAAAGGAAGGGCGCATAACCATTTCCGCGAGGCCCTGCGGATCAACCCATTGAACCGCTGGGCGAAGGATGGACTGTCGGCCTCCACCTGGCAGGATTTCGCCTTCGTGATCCTCCTCCTGGTCTGCGACGGCGCGATCCTGGCGATCCTGGCCTGTTACCGATCGTAACCCGAACACGGTCAAACCTACGTCATCCCCCCCGGGGGCGTGGGGACCGTGATCGCGGGCTCCTCACTTCTGTCGATCCTGCTCCTCTGGCTGGGCAAGATGCGGGGCGGCCAGGTGCGTTAACAGGATCACTCCGCGAACGAGACTCACCACACGACGCGAGGGGCCATGCCCGCGAACATCGACCGCGCGATCCTGCTTTTAAACCAGTCGCGCTACGACCTGGCCGAGAAAGAGCTACGCGGCTCGCTGGCCGACGACCCGTCGGACCCCGCCGCGCACGCCTTTCTCGCGCTCTGCCTGATGGGTCGCTCGGAATGGGACGAGGCCGGTCGAGAAGCCGGCGCGGCGGTGCGGCTCGCACCCGGGATGGCGTTCGCCCATTCCGTGGCGGCGCGGATCTTCCTGCATCAATCCCGACGGGAAGAGGCCGAATCCGCCGCCCGCGAGGCGATCCGGCTGTCACCGGGCGATGCCGAATTCTACGCGCTGCTGGCGACCATCCACCACGACCGCCGCCGCTGGCCCGACGTGCTGGAGGTCGCCGATCAGGGCCTTGCGATCGACCCGGGCGACGCCGATTGCGCGAATCTGCGCGCGATGGCGCTGGTGAACCTCGGCCGCAAGAAGGAGGCGGAGGAGGCGATTCGGGGGGCCCTGGCCAGGGACCCGCGGAATGCCTTCTCGCACGCGAACCAGGGCTGGACCCTCCTGCATCAGGGCGAACACGCGAAGGCGCTGGAGCATTTCCGAGAGGCGCTGCGGATCGACCCGGAGCTGGAATGGGCCCGCGCGGGGATCGTCGAGGCCCTGAAGTCCCGGCACCTGATCTACCGGCTCATGCTGCGTTATTTTCTCTGGATGTCGACCCTCAGCGGCAAGGCGCAATGGGCCGTCCTCCTCGGGATCCTCTTCGGGCGCCGCATCCTGGCGGGCATCGCCCGCTCGAACCCGACGCTCGCGCCGTGGATCTGGCCGCTGATCGTGGCCCTCCTGGTGTTTGTGTACCTGACGTGGATCGCTGACCCGCTCTTCAACCTGATGCTCCGCCTGAACCGCTTCGGCCGCCTGGCCCTGTCGAGGGACCAGCGCGTCGCCTCCAACTGGGTCGGCCTCTGCGTCCTGGGCGCGACCCTTTCGGCGGTCGCGCTGGCGGCGACGAGGGACCTCTTCTGGTACGGGCACGTTCTGATTTACTTCGCCGTCCTGATCGTTCCGATCTCCGCGACCTTCCAGACGCCGAGGGATTGGCGGCGTCTCCTGCTGGGAACGTATACCACCCTGCTGGCCTTGATGGGTATGGTCTTCTTCCTCGGCTTCGCCCTAATCGTGACCGTGACCTTGAGGCTGGAACACCTCAAGTTAATCCTGGCCCCCCTGGCCTCGATCCCGTACCTCTTCCTGATGGGTGCGATGCTGTCCACCTGGATCAATCCGCTGCTGAAGCGGGGGCGCTGAGGCCCTCCGCCCCTGGCACCTGAAGGGTCTCGAACGATGGGGCCTTGGCTCGACCGGATGGCGGGTCCGCTGCTCGACGCGATTCTCGCGGCGACGGCGTGGTTCGGCGTGATCGCCCTGGCGATGGTCGCGAACCGCCAGCCGGCGCGTCGCTGCGCGCTGGCGAGGGCGGGCCTGGTCGGGGTGCTGGCCGTCATGCCGCTGGCCTGCATCGGCCTCGTCCCGCGTTTCGACCTGATCGCCGGCCTCCGCGCGATGGTCGCGCCCTCCTGGACGTGGCCCCCCGCCGACCGCCTGTTCGGGTCGCGGTGGTTGATACGCGGGCTCACGCTCGCGTATCTCGTTGGCGTCGCGGGCGGCCTGGCGCGGCTGAGCCTGGGATGGTGGGGATGGGGCTGGATGTCCCGGCACTCGGTCGTGCCCTCGCGGCGGACTCGCGAACTCTTCGAGGAACTGGCCGCGGGGCTCCCGCCGTCGCGGCGTCCTCGCCTGCGAGTCGCCAGGAGGCTGCGGCGTCCCGGCGTGCTGCGCGTCCTGCGCCCCCTGATCGTGATTCCGCCGGAACTCGACCGGCCCGAGGCCCGCGACCCACTGCGGCTCTGCCTCCTGCACGAGTTGGCCCACGCCGAGCGCCGCGACCCCGGGTTCGCGTTCCTGGGGGCCCTGGTGCAGGCCCTCTGGTTCCCCTTGCCTCACCTCTGGTGGGTTCGCGCCCAGATGCGGCTCGACCACGAATTTTTGGCGGACCGCCGCGCCGCGGGGGACTTCGGCGGTCCGGGGAGCTACGCCTCGTCGCTGGTCGCCCTCGCCGTCCCCTCGCCCTCGGCGAGCGGAGAAGGAGCCGCGTCCTTGCCGACGCCCGCGGGTCGGCTCGGCTCGCCGCTCTTCCGACGCATCCTGATGCTGGTCCGCTGCCCCTTCCCGATCGAGCCTCGTCCGCCCGCCTGGTGGCGCTGGTCGCTGCCCGCGGCGACGGTCTGCGGGATCGTCCTGGCATCGACCCTGACACTCCGCGGCCCCCCGCCGACCCGCGCACCGGGACCGAAAACCGGGACCTTCCGACTGGCCCGCGTGTCGCTTCCCGAGCCGACTCCGGAAGGCGCTTCCGCCGCGGAGCAAGACCTGCTGTTCTTCCCCCTCCCGCCGCAATTCGTTCTGACCCTGGAAGTCTGGGCAATCGACGCCGAGGCCCTTGCCCAGATCCGAGTCGTCGGCCACCCGCTCGGCGGCCCCTTGGCTCCGCGAGACCCGTTGCCGCCTTCCTGGCACGCCGTGCGACTCTCAAGAGGCGACGGCCTCGTCAGCCTAAGCGTCGATGACCGGCCGATCCTCGACCGCGTGCCCGACTTCTCCACCTCCCCTAGCTTGAAGGTCAAGCCGCCGTTGAAAGGCCCCGGCGAATTCCGGAACGTCCGGCTTCATTGGTCAGATACCCCATAGGTAAACCTAGGGGCTTGTCAGTCGTCTCGTCTGGGTTTCGAGCCCGGAGTCATCAACGCCGACAATAGGCCGTCTGACTTCGGCCCTGCGTACCGTCTCACGACGGGGGCGATTCGTATGCCCGAAGGCATGGTTTTGTCCCTTTGTAGCGTCCTCTTTCGAGGTGCCTTGGGACGTAGACAAGAGTGTATCATAACAGGGTCTTCGATGCCATCGCAATCCCAGGAAAACCCACGCGATTCCTCCCCATGCCTGAAGGCAGGGGCTTCCTCGCTAGGTTCGGTGAGACTCGCCGACTGCCGATTTGGCATGGAGGCGGTTCGCGCCTCCTTTCAATATGGCAGTTTCGGTGCCCGCCGGGGAAGAACGGTTGGAAGGACGACTTTTCCATTTGCAGCAAGCCCTTCAAACCTCACAGGATAGAACCTCACTTCTGGCTGCCATTTTTGCCATCGGCCGAATGGCACGGCTGCTGCATCTGTTCTTCCCGGACACCTTTTCCTTCACCTTCCTCCGCGAGGTCCGGTATGAGTGGCATTCATTGGCAGAGACGGTGGGACCCATTCCGCGAGTTTCAGCGCGAAGTCGGTCGCTTCTTCGAGACGTTCGAGCCCCTACAGAATTGGCGGGCCCCTCGTCCCTTCCCGGCGATCAACCTGTATGACTCGGGCGAGCAATACTTGCTGACAGCCGAGTTACCGGGAATGGCCCCGGAGGACCTCGACCTCTCGATCACCGGCGCGACGATCGCGCTCCGAGGCGAGCGGAAGCGTCCCGAAGGAGTCAGCGAGGAGAGCTACCGCCGCCAGGAGCGTCAATTCGGGCGTTGGGCGCGGACCGTGACCCTTCCCGAACACATCGACGGCGGTCGGGTCTCGGCCGACTTCGCCCACGGCATCCTGACCGTCAGCCTTCCCAAGGCCGAGGAGACTAAGCCCCGACACATCGCCGTGACCTCGGCCGCCGCGGCGGCCGCGAGTTCGACCGATGGAGGAGTCCAATCATGAACGCAAGCACCGACCCCCGATCCATCCGGGTCGCCGTGAGCTCTCCGACCACCAGGGGGAACCCGCATCCGCAACAGGCGGAATCCCCCGTCGCTCACGCCGCCCCCGTGGGGCATGCCCCGCTGATCGACATCCACGAGGGGCCCGACGGCCTCGTCCTGGAGGCGGACCTCCCCGGTGCCACCGAGGACGGCCTGACGATCCAGCTCGAAGACAACGTGCTGACCCTCCAGGCCACCGTTGAGGCCCCCGCCCCCAAGGGCTCGCTCCCCTTGCACGAGGAATACCGTGTCGGCCCCTTCCAGCGCTCATTCATCCTGAGCGAGGAGGTCGAGCGTGGGCGGATTACCGCCGAGTTGAAAGACGGCGTCCTGCGGGTACACCTGCCCAAGGCCGAGCGGGCCAAGACGCGCCGTATTGAGATCAAGACGAGTTAATTTGTCCGTCCGAGTGTCCGTCCTGGGAGCGTCAGGCCATGAATCCACGTCACATCTGGGAGCGGGAATTCGCCGCCCCCTTGAACGTCCTCCAAGAGGACCTGCAACGCCTCTTCGAGCACTACCGCAACGGCGGCGCCACCCCCACGGCCGCATCGCATGCGCAGGGCCAATCCCCCGCCGGCCACGCGCCCGAGCCGGCGTGGACCCCTCCCATCGACCTGTACGAGACGCCCGGAGAGATCGGCGTACTCGTTGATCTCCCCGGCGTCGATCCCGCCGCCGTCGAGCTGACCGTCAGCGGTCGGACCCTGACCCTCAAGGGCGAGAAACCGCGCGACCCGACGGACCCCGCGCACGGCGGCACTCTGGAGCGCCCCTTCGGCCCCTTCCATCGCCAGGTCGAACTGCCCGACGACGTTGACGTCGACGCCATCCGCGCCGAGGCCCGGCACGGCGTCCTCTCCATCCGCCTGCCCAGGCTCGAAGCCCCCAGGCCGCAGACGATCCCGATCCGGGTGGCATCGTCCTCCGCGTGAAGTCGCCGTACTCGGTCGGTTGCCGCGGGTGGCATGCTCACGAGGGACGTGAGCATGCCTGCGCAACCGAAAGCCGAGTGATGCGGACCCCTCCAAACTCCAACGTCTGATCATCCGGTTCGGCGCGGCGCTTGATCATGAGGAGCCCTGCGAGGATGCCGTGAGCACCGCACGGACCGCGTCGTCGAGCGCCCGGGGGTCCGTCGCATCCTCGCCTTGGACCCCGCCGCCCGGGCCAAGCCGGATACGCCAGGCCCTGGAGATCGACCCGCCATGCTCGTGCGCGAGGAAGCGGGCGGAGAGGAGAACCCGGAGGCGTTCGGCGGGATCGGGCGCTTCCGCGTCGCTCCAGGCGACGAGCGTCCAACCTCCCTCCGGGTCGCGCCAGGCGAGGTCGAGACGGCCGAGGAAGGTCGTCGTGTCCTCGTCCTCGGGCGGCCAGCAGGCCGACCAGGGGACATCGCGGAGGACTGCCGTCGCCGTGCGCAGCGGCCGGCCGATCCGGTCGATCCAGGGGCCCAGGCGCTCCCGCGCGAGGTGCTGCATCCGCCGGTTCGCGGCGGGATTGTCCGACAGAGCGGCGCGGGCAAGGGCCTCGTCGAAGGCCCCCGGCTGGAACGCGGAGGGGTCGGCCAGCGTCGCGCGGACGAGACGGTCGAGGCGTGCCGAGGCCGGCGAGAGCGCTCGCGACGGGTCGAGGTCGACGAGCTTTGGCCTCCGCGGTTCCTCACGTTCCTGGGCCCCTTCGTCCGCCGGCTCGACGCCCTCGATCGCTTCCAGGATCGCGGAGATCCGGGGACGAGAGCGCGCCGCGGTGTACGGCCCGGGGGAGGTCCCCGAGGGCGGCCCGGCCACGCGGACCGCGGGCGGAACCCAGCCGTCGGGGAGTTTTCCGAGGAAGCGGCCGGTGGGACGGTCGAAGCGCTCCGCGAGCAAGGCCATCGCCGCCGACTGGGGGCGACCGTCGACTGGGGAGCCCGAGGACAGGATCAGGGCGTCGCGCGCGCGGGTCGTCGCGACGTAGAAGAGGCGCAGGGCCTCGTCGGCCTCGGCTCGCGCCTCGGAGAGGCGGTGGATCGTCCAGCCGAGGCTTTCGGGGGCCTGGCCGTCGGGCTCGTCGTCGCGCGAGGGGCGCATCAGCGGGCCAAGATCGGGGTCGAACGCGACGGCGGAGCGCTCGTGGGGAGCCTTGCGGTCGAGGTCTGGTAGGACGACGATCGGGAATTCGAGCCCCTTGGCCTGGTGGATGGACATCAGGCGGACGCTCTGCCCGTCCTCCTCCGTGGACGCCGCCTGTTCTTCCTTGGGGGGGCGCTTCAGGTCGTCGCGGAGCCTGGCCACGAAGTCAGCCAGCGTGAACCCGCCCTGGAGGTCGAACCGCCGCGCCAGGCGGACCAGCTTCCGCACGTTCGCCCGCTTTCTCGGCCCCAGCGGCTCGCCCAGCAGGGCCGCCTCGTATCCCGAGTCGTCCAGGGCCCGCTCCAGGAGGGTGGCCATCGGCAGGCGATCCTTCAGGCCGCGCCAGGTCGTCAGCAGGGCGTGGGCGCGGTCGAGCTTTGGCCGGTCGTCGCCGGGCATCCCCTCGATCCGGCTCCGGTGCTCCAGGTGGTCGGCGAGTTCCCCGCCGCCGCTGGTGGCCAGCCAGTAGAGGCCGTCGTCGCTGAGGCAGAAAAACGGGCTCCTCAAGGCCCCCGCCAGGGCCAGGGCGTCGGTCGGGTCCTCGATCGTCGAGAGGAGGTTGATGAGGTCGATGACCTCCTGCTGGGCGAAGTACGCCGACCCGCCAACGACGTGGTAGTCCAGCCCCTGGGCCACCAGGGCCGCTTCATATGGCCCGACGTCGGTGAGTGAGCGGAAGAGGAGGGCGACATCGCCTCCGTGGGCGTTCCGCGCCTCGCCGGTCCTGGGATCGCGGATCTTCCAGCCTTCCGAGAGGTGACGGGCCAGGTGGCGGGCGATCCCGCGGGCCTCGACCAGCCTCCGGGAGTGCGCTGAGGGCTTCTTCGCGGCTTCGAGCGGGGGCTCGTCGGCCCACAGGAACTCGACGGCCGCGTGGTCGTCGCGCGCGGGCATGCCGGGGCCGGGGCGGAGGGCCTCGCCGGGGTCGCGGAAGGTCTCGGCGAAGAGGGCGTTGACGAAGTCGAGGATCGCCGGAATGCTCCGAAAATTCTCGGTCAGGGAGCGCCGGCCGGCTTCGGGGAAGTCGACACGGAAGTCCTGGAAGATGCGGGGCTGGGCTCCCCGGAAGCGGTAGATCGACTGCTTGGGGTCGCCGACCAGGAACAGGCGGCCACCGCCCAGATTTGCGCCTGCCAGGCGGCGGAGGATTTCTCCCTGGATCGGGTCGGTGTCCTGAAACTCGTCAACGAGCAGGGCGTGCTCCTCGGCGGCCAGCGCACCGGGCATCTCGCGCAGGAGGTCGCGTGTCTTGAGCAAGAGGTCGTCGAAATCGAGCAGGCCCGCGGCCCGTTTCTCGCGGTCGTAGGCCGCCAGCGCCCCGGCCGCAAGCCGTGCGAGCCGCCCGCCCTGTTCGGCCGCCTTGAGCGTCGCGTCCTCGTCCCATTCCAGCAGGGCCTTCACCCTCTCGACCGCCTTGCGGAGCGAGTCGAGACCGGACTTGACCCCTTCATACACCTCGGCCGTCGGCCAGTGGGCCTTGGTCCCGCCTCCCTGCACGCGGGCGTTGGCTTTGATCTCGTCAAGGAGGTCGAGGGCGACGGTCCGTCCGGCGAGCCCCGGCAGGTGTTCCCGCAGGAAGTCGCTCCGTTGGCGCATCACCGGATGATTGGGCTGATGGTCGCCGAGCAAATCAAGGCAGGGTTGCACCCCGTGCACCAGGTCGGCCAGGAGGGACGGCCGGCTCTGAGTCTCCCAGCGGGCCTGCCACAGGGCCACGACCTCGGCGGGGTCGCGCTGGGTCCAGGCGTCGAGTTCGCCGCCAGAGCGGCCGGAAATCAGGTCGGCGATCGCCCCGCGGACGGCGGAAAGGCCGAAGTCGACGGCCAGGAGAATGAGGTCGGGGTCCTGTTCCGCAAGCCAGACGCGCACGCAGCGGGCCAGGGCGCCGTCGCGGAGGCTCGGCGCGACGGACTCTTCCAGGATCGCGAAGCCAGGGGCGACGCCCGCCTCGATCGGGAACCGCCGCAAGAGTCGGCCGCAGAAGGCGTGGAAGGTGCCGATCGGCGCCGCCTCCAGCCCCCGCAGGGCCGCCCGCCAGTGCGCGGCGTCTTCCCCCTGCTCGAGCCGCGCGCGGCAGGCTTCGCGGACGCGCCCGCGCAGCTCGCGCGCGGCCTTCTCGGTGAACGTCAGGGCGGTCAATCGCCCCGCCGGTCTGGCCGCCAGGTCATCCAGGAAGCGGCGCGTCAGGACGGTCGTCTTGCCGCACCCAGCCCCCGCGCTCAGGGCGACGCTGACGCCCTGGATCACCACGGCGGCACGCTGCTCGGCCGTGAGGGTGTCGAGGAGGCGGCTCCTCGTCATGGGGGCGGCTCCATCCTCGGCGCGTCGGCCCACGTTTTCGACGCCGAGCGGGCCTGCGCGATCCGGCAGGTGGCGCGGTAGTCGCAGAGCCGCGTGCAGTCCTCGGCCCTTGGGTGGACGGGGAAGGCCCCCTCGCGGAGCCGGTCGACCAGCGCGAGCACGAACTCCTCGGTCCGCTCGCGGCTGGCCTCCCAGTCCTCGGGCGCCTTGCCGCCGCGCGCGGTCATCTTGACGACCGCCTGATACCCTTTGGATTTCAGCTCCCAGTACCCCGCGTCCAGGGGCGCCGCGCCCTGGCCCGCCAGGGCGTTGCGCTCCACCGCCAGGGCATACAGCGGCAGTTGCAGCGCCAGCCCTTCCGCGATCTTCGACCGCCCCGGGCCCGCCCCCGACTTGTAGTCGATCACCCGGAAGTAGGGACCGTCGTCGGCCGCGATGAAGTCGATCCGGTCGATCTTCCCGCGGAGGTGGACCACGCGCGGACCCCCGCCGAGGACCAGCGGCGGGCTGCCATCCTCCTCGCCCGGCTCGCCGAATCCGACCTCCACCTGCCGGCAGTCGGCCCCGCGGCCGTCGGAGCCCGCGTAATTCTCGAACTGGTTGATGTAGCGCCGGCCGACCTGCCGCAGCCGCTCGGCCTGGATCAGCCGAAGGCCGGCCTCGATGTCGGACGCGGCGGGCAAGTCGCCGTCGAGGATCTGCTCGATGATGGGGAGGATCGATTCAGCGACGCGCTCCGGCGGGGACTGCGACGTGCCGGCGCCGTCGTCGCGGATCAGGACGTGCAGGTCTTCCAGGACGCGATGGATCAGGCTCCCGCGCGCGGCGAGGTCCTCGTCGAGTTCGTCGTGGTCGGCGATCGGCTCCAGGCGAAGGACGTACTTCTGGAAGAACTGGAAGGGGCAGAGCGCCAGCGATTCGAGCTGGCTGGCGCTGAAGGCGTGGCGCTCGGGGGAGAAATCCTCGGAGATCCGCCGGATGGCCGCCGCGTCGGCGAGCCTGCCGTCGAACGGGCCGAATTCTCGATCGACCGACCGCGCCCGAGCGACCTTCAACGCGGCGGCGGCGCCGAGCAGCGCCTTGCGGTGCGCGGGCAGGCGGGCCAGCCTCCGCAGTTCCCCGGCGTCCCCCCCGACGCCTGCCAGAGCCACGGCCCGAGCCCTCGCATTGCCAGGCGCGCCGGCCAGATCGGCGGGCATCAGGGCCGGGTCCAACCGCGCGATCGGGGCAGCGAATTCGGGCTCCGCGCCCTTGGCGAAGAGGCGGCGGGCGTCGTCGAGGAACCCGGCGGCCAGCAGCGATTGCCCCTTCTCGTCGGTCGTCGGATAGGTCAGGGTGAGGCTCGAACCGGCCGAACCGACGACCCGCAGGAAGCGCAGCATCTCGCGGGCAAACGCCAGCCTCGGGGGGGTGCCATCCGCGGCCTCCGGCCCCTCGGCCTGGGTGGGGTCGATTGACTCGCGAGCGGGGAACGTTCCCTCGGCCAGGTCGGCCAGAATGACGTGATCGGCGAGCGTCCCCTCGGCCTCGTCCACGGACGCGAGCCGCACGCAACCGGCCGGGGCGGGTGGGGCGGGCACCTCCAGGTCGCGCACCAAGGCGCGCACCTCCCCGGCGAACTCGGCCCAGCCCCAGGGGGCCTCGCGGCGGCCGAGGCCCTCGATCAGCTCGCCGTGGTCGTCCAGCGCATCGAAGAGGTGCTCCAGCCCGGCGCGGGCCTCGGCGTCCGCCGTCCCGATCCCGAGGTCGGCTGCGAGGGTGCGGAGCTTTTCCACCTGATCGAACCACGTGGCGGGGCGACCGAGCCCGTCGAAGACCTCCGCCAAACGGTCGAAGACCGGCAGGGCGACGCGGGCGCGGGCGGCGCGGCGCTTCTTCGCGCCCTGATCGTCGCGCGTGCCGTCAACGTCGAAGGCCGAGTGCCGCCGGAGCGCCTCGCGGATGCGGGCACGGTCGCGGAAGGCGCGGGTGTCGCGCACGGCCGAGGCCGCGAAGGCCAGGGCCAGGGGGGCCTTCGCCTCGGCCCATTCCGGCCGGACCTGCCCGTGGCGGAGCAACGCGACGAGCCCGTCCGCCTCCCAGCCGCCGGCCTCCAGCCCGATCGCCAGCCCCAGCGCCGCGACGGCCGGGGAGGTCGATAGGCCGCGTCCCCCTTCCGAGGCCGCGGGCAGGCCCCAGGCCGTCAACGCGTCGCGGACCAGTTCGGAGGAATCGCCCCGGCGGCGGAACAGGATCAGGATCGATTCGGGCTCGGCACCGGCCTCGATCAACCCCTTCACCCGCCGCGCGATGACCGCAGCCTCCCCCTCGCCCCTCGGCGCCCCGACCATCGTCAGGCCGTCGGTCCGCGGGGCAAGGGGCCGGGCCGCCGCGTCTTCCCGGAAGAGGTCGCAACCCAGGGCGAGCAAACCCGAGGGCCGGGTTCCCCCGATCGGGAAGGCCGTTTCCTCGAAGCCCAGGCCGAGCAGGCGATCGCGGACGCTCGCGACCGAGGAATACGCTTCCGCCAGCGTGGGCTCGGGGTCGAAGGGCAGCGTGACGCGGAGGTCGTGCTCGCCCTGATGGAGCGCCCGGATTGCCCTCCAGGTCGCCCGGTCGGGGGCGATCGGGTCGAGGATCGTCACCCGCACCCCAAGGGGGAACGTGGGGGGTGCCTGTCGGGAGAAGAGGCGCGAGGCCCAGTGCGCGAACCCTTCGGGGTCCTCGGCCCGCAGAGCCCGCAGGATCTCGCGATAACGCGCGAAGACGGCCCACTCCTCGGCCTCGATCAGTCCGCCCGAAGGCGCGGGGTGGCGGCGGGGGTCGCGTCCTTGCCGCGTCCACGAAGCGACCCGGCCGCGGAGCCGACGGAGGACCCCGGGGGCGTCGGCGACGGGGCCGAGCCGCAGCAGGAGCCCTTCCCCCCGCACCTGCGCGACCGCCTCGCGCAGGGCGGCTCGGACGGCGGCCGTCGAGAGCAAGGCGGGGGCGTCAGGCCGACGGCCCCGCACGGCCTGCCAGAGGTCGGGCCAGCACCAGACCCGCGGCGCATGCCCGATCGCCTCGCAACCGGCCAGCTTTCGCGTGACCTGCTCGCGCGCCAGGGGAGTCGGGACGATCCACGTCTCCTCCGTTCCCCCGAGGGCGTCCCGCGTCGCCCGGTCGCGCACCGCCGACCCGTTCGGGCCGGTCCAGAGCTGTCGGGTGCCGGGCATTGGGCGTCCTCCCCCTCGTCAGCGACCATCCCAGGACCACCGCCCCGAGGACGATCAAGTATACAGAAAAATACCAGACCTTGCCCGATTGGACAACGCGGACCAGCCACAGGATCGCCGCGTAACCCACCGCGAAGGCGACGGCCGTCCCCGCGGCGATCTGGGCCATCCGCAAGGGAGTCAGGTTGGGCAATGGGTCCTTCAGCTCCAGGACAAGGGCCCCCGCGATCCCGATGACGGCCATCAGGAGGCTGAAGCCGACGGCCCAGGTCCGGCTGAATCCCAGCGCCAGCGCGGCGGCGATCGTCAGGCCACTGCGGCTGACGCCCGGCAGGGGGGCGAACATCTGCGCCACGCCAACCAGCAGGGCGTCGAGCCAGGTCGTCCGCTCCGGGCCCTTGTCCCCCTCCTTCAAGAGCGTCGTCAGCAGGAGGACCGCCGCCGTGACCAGGAAGCCGGCGCCCGACCAGGCCGTGTCCTCGAAGGTCTTTTCCAGACGATCCTTGAGGAAGAGGCCGACCGGGACGACGGGCAGGGTCGCGATCACCCCCAGCGTCAAGACCCGGCTCACCATCGGTCGCCGGTAGGGTGAAGGCCCGCCGGAGTCGGGTGCGAGCTCCGATCCCTCGACGCGGGGCGCGGGCTTCGGATTGGCGAGGAACCCCTTCAGCCCGGCCGCGATCGTGGCTCGATAATGGACGAGGATGGCCGCCAGGGTGCCAACGTGCAGGACCACGATCACGAACAGGTTCTGCTTGCCCGAGGCGGACGAGCCCCGGAGGGCGGCGAAGACGTGGTTGGCGACGGTCAAATGCCCGTCGCTGGAGATCGGCAGGAACTCGGTCAGCCCCTGGATCACGCCCAGGGTCAGGATCTCGATCCAGTCCATGCGACCTCTCGGGAACGAACGGAGGAGGAAGGCGCCTCAGGACTCCGGCGCGGAGCCGCCCCTGAGCTTCGGCCAGGCCAGGGCCACGTAGGCCATGCCGCTGTAGAGGGTGAGGCCGACGGCCGCCCACGTCAAGGCGTCGCGCGCGACCAGCCAGGGCCGCGCCGGGTGGACGGCCAGGGCCAGCAGGATCGCGGCGATCGCCAGGCACTGCGTCAGGGTCTTGAGCTTCCCCGCCATCTTCGCGCCAAAGGCCTCGCCCCGGCCTTCCAGGAGGCTGCGCAACCACTGGATGAGCAGCTCGCGCACGACGATGGCCGTGACCATCCAGGGGGCGAGGCCCGTGCCGGGGATCGCCAGGAGGTAGATGAAGCCGCCGGAGACCATCACTTTATCGACCAGCGGGTCAAGCTGCCGGCCGATCGCCGTGGACTGGCCCAGGAGCCTGGCGAAATAGCCATCGAGGGCATCCGTCAGCGCCGCCAGGCCGAAAACCGCCAGGGCCGCGACGTAAGACCCCCCCGCGATCAGGCCAAAGAGGACGAAGGCCATCCCCAGCCGGGCGATTGTCAGGGAGTTCGGG
>JAABUQ010007910.1_pt1 | contig 15162 bp, 11 predicted proteins | sample 5560001 | NCBI WGS metagenome assembly JAABUQ01 (sample SAMN10711888, study PRJNA513371) | rock metagenome | isolation source: Antarctica rocks | place: Antarctica: Victoria Land, Finger Mt nord | collected 2015-12-18 | reverse complement strand
GCGGACGATTCACGGACCCGGGTTCAGGACGTGGGGCGCCTGGCAGCGTTTCCTTGTCCGTGTGTCGTCATGCCACGCATCACCCAGCCCATGATCCGGGCGCGCGCCCAGCGCGGCAAGGGGACAAGCGAACCGAGGAGGACCTTTGAGAGCAGGCCCGGCGCCACCGTCGTCCGGCGCCCCAGGGCATCCAAACTGGCCTGGGCGACGTCCGTGGGGGTCAGCGCCAGACCCATCCGCATGTCGGCGCGGGACGCAAAGCCGCTATGCACGGGACCGGGCGCCGAGGCCAGCACGTCGACGCCCAGCGGCCCCAGTTCGATCCGCAACGCCTCGGCCAATGACTGCACATACGCCTTTGTCGCCGCGTAATGGGCCGCGAGCGGCACACCTTGAAATGCCACCAGGGACGACATCAACAGCAGCCCGCCGCGTCCCTGGCGCGCGAACCGCTGACCGAAGCGCAGACTCAAGGACAACACGGCCCGGCAATTCACGTCGAGCATCGCGTACTCCTGCTCCAGGTCGGACTGGAGGAACGGTCCCGAGGTCCCAAAGCCGGCGGAGGCGACCAGTAGTCCGACCTCCAGATCGCGCGTTCCGGCCATGACCTCCGTGAGCGCCTTCTCCAACGCCAGGTCGGTGGCGATCACGCGGGCCTCGATGCCGTGCCGCGCGGTGACATCCGCCGCGAGTTGGTCCAACGCCGCGCGGCCGCGCGCCACCAGGACGAGGTTCAACCCTGCCTCCGCCAGCCGCAGCGCCATCTCGCGGCCGATGCCAGAGGATGCGCCGGTGACTACTGCCCACGGACCATATCGCTCACGTAAGTGGCCCTGCCGCCATGCGCGCCGCGGCAACGCGTGTCGGCCCCTCCTCACCGCGGGGCCTATCTGTCGCGCTTGAGGGCCGCGCTCATCGTCATGTGCCATGTCTGTTGTCCTCATACTATGTCCGATACAAGTGGCTCAAGTGGGTCAGGGGGAGCAGACCTGCCCGGAAGCGCCTGTACTCCCGTCTACATCGTGCGGAGGAATGCCCCCGCGCTACGACCATCGCCGCCCATAACGTTGCCCCAGACGCGGCGCTAGGCGCGGGATATCCGCTGTCGCGTCAGGGACGGTCGATGGGCATGGCGCGCTAGGCCGCGACCCCGACCCCCACGCGCCGAGGGCGGCGGACGAACAGCGCCAGCAAGACGCCGAGAGCGGCGATCACCAGGGTCACCACGAGGGCGTCGGCGAAGGCCTCGGCCGTGGCCATGCGCACGAGCTGCCCGTAGAGCGCGCCGATTGCCCCCTGCTGGGCGCTGGCCGCGCTGAGCCCCCTGTGCTGGTAGAGCGCGGTCAGGCCGCGCACCGCCGCGACAAAGGCGGGATTGCTTGCGCGCACGCCCTCGGCCAGGCGCTCCTGATGCCCGGCCTCCCCGCGCTGCACCACCGTGACCACCACGGCGATCGCTAGCGAGATCACGATCTGGTTGACCACGTTGGTCAACGCCGAGGCCCGCGGCAGATCGCGCTCGGGGACCATGCCCAGGACTGCCGTGATCGCCGGGGCGATAGTGAAGCCCAGGCCCACCCCGCGCAGCATCAGCGGCAGGATGAAGAGGGTGTAGTCCGAAGTGGTCGTCGCCAGCCCCGCGATCCACCACGAGGTCGCGACCAACAAGACCATGCCCACGACGAGCAGCGGCCGCGGCCCGATGCGGTTCAGGACGGCCCCCGCCAGCGGCGTGGCCAGGAAGGTGACGGCGGCCTGCCAGAGCAGCAGCTTGCCGGTGTCGAAGGGCTGGAGGCCGCGCAGGTTCTGGAAGTACAGCGAGAGCAGGATGGTCGTCGTGAAGAGGGCGGCGAAGGTCAGCCACTGCACCAGCGCCGCCGCCCCGAAGGCCGGGTTGCGGAAGAGGCGCAGGTCGAGCAGCGGCTCGCGCGACCGCAACTCCACCGGCACGAAGACTACCAGGAGGACCAGCCCCAGGACGATGCCGCCCACGATGTTGCCCGCCCCCCAGCCATCGTTGGCCGCGTTGCCCAGCGCGTAGAGCAGCGCGACCGCGCCGCCAGCGATCAGGCCAAAACCAAGCAGGTCGAAGCGCGCGTGCGGCCGGTCGGCGCGTTCGCGCAGCCACAGGGTGGACAGGGCGATGCCCAGGAGCACAATGGGCACGTTAACGAAGAAGATGAGCCGCCACGAGAGATATTGCACCAGGTAGCCGCCGAGCGTGGGGCCAATCGCCGGGGCGAAGAGCACGGGCACGCCGAAGAGGCCGGAGGCGAGGCCGGATTCCTCGGGTGGGAAGGCGGCAAAGAGCAGGGCGAAAGAGAGGGGCAGCAGCGGGCCGCCGCCGAGCCCCTGCAGCACGCGGAAGATGATAAGCGTGTTGGCGTCGGGCGCCAGGCCGCACAGGACCGATCCGGCCATAAAGGCGGCCAGCGCGCCGATGTAGACCTTTTTGATGCCGAAGCGATCGGCGGCCCAGCCCGAGAGCGGGATGCTCACGCCGAGCGCGAGAGTATAGCCGGTGACGACCCACTGGATCGTGTGCAGGTTGGCCCCGAAGACGGCCTGCATCTTGGGCAGGGCGACGGTGACGATGGTCCCGTCGAGCGCCGAGAGGAAGGTGCCGAAGATGGTGGCCACGAGCACCAACCACTTGTTCGTGCCGCGCATGGAAATGTCCTTTCTGGAGATAGGGCGGGGCGTCGCGCTGGACGCCCCGCGCGGGGGCGCGGGCCCTAATCGTGGATGTGGATCGTGACCCTGGCCGAGGTGCCGGGGTAGAGTATCTTGCCCTGGAAGCCGTCGAGCGTGATCTGGACGGGGACGCGCTGCGTCGTCTTGGTAAAGTTCCCACTGGCGTAGTCCGAGCTGGGCAGCGCGGAGAGGTCGCTCGCCGCGACGGGAAGGATGCGCGTAACCGCGCCGTGGAACGTGGTGTCGCCGATGGCGTCGAGAGTCACGTCCACGCTCTGCCCGGGATGCACGTCCTTGATGTGGGTCTCCTCGACATAGGCCGTGATGTAGGCGGTAGAGGGGTCGACGACCTGGGCCAGCGTCTGGCCCGCGCCGATCACTTCGCCCGGCGTCGCGCCCTCGTCGACGATCGTGCCGCTCAGAGGACTGATGACGGGAACCGGCCGGCCGGAGGCGGAGCGCAGGGTGGCGATGGTGTCGCCGGCGCGGACCGCACTGCCGAGCGCGTGGTAGACCCGGATGATGCTGCCGCCGGCGGGGGGAGCGGCCGTGGCCATGGCCCCATCGACGCGCGCGTCGTCGCTGCTGTAGAAGTAGTAGCCCTGATGCCACAGCGCGAAGAGTCCGCCGCCGAGCGCGAGCACGGCCAGCAGGCCGAGGCCGTTGATGAAGAGGAGGCGGCGCCCTCCACTACTCGTCCCACGCGGACGGGAGGTCGGAGAAGGGTGCGGCGTGGATACGGACGGCGCCAGGGCGACGTCGGTCGGCGTCGTGGTCGGCGTGCGGGTCATGTCGTCGGGCGTTTGTTGGTCATTCATCGGTCGGTGTCCTTCGGTCCGTTGGTCTGTATAGCGTTAGTCTGCTTGTTATATGGTCCGACGGTGGTGCGGTGACGAGTGGGCGCGTGGCCAGTGGGGCGACAACGCGGTGTCGGTGTCCGCCGGTCCCGTCCCGACATGGTAGGGGCTGATCGTCGCGTTCAGGCCCCCGCATCCGGTGGGGGTGACGCGGGGGCAGCGCCGGCGCGCGCTCCGCGGAGCAAGCCGGCCTCGACCGCCTCCAGGGTGAGTGCGAACCGTCGTCGCGCGTTCTCCGGGTGTGGAAAGTACCCCGCCAACTCCAGGCTGACCAGGCCATGGACCATCGCCCAGAGCATGTCCGCCACCTCCTCGGCGTCCCCGTCGGTGAAGATCCCTGCCGTCATGCACCGCGCCACCGCCTCCTGGAGCACCGCGAAGCTGCGGTGGCTGCGCCGCAGGCTGGCTTCGGGCGGCGTGAAGCCGGGGACGGCGTGCGTGAACATCACCTGGTAGTAGGTCGGGTTGGTCAGAGCGAACGTCCGGTAGGCCCACCCGATCGCGCGCAGGGTGTCGAGAGGGTCGGCGGCGACGGGCGCCTCTTCCAGCGCCTGCCGCAGGCGGTCAAAGCCTTCTAAGTAGAGTCCATCGACGATCCCCTCCTTGTTGTGGAACATGGTGTAGAGCACCTGCGTCGAACAGGCGAGTTCTTGAGCCAACCGGCGCATCGTCAGGGCAGCGGCCCCCTCACGCGCAAGGAGATAACCGGCGGCGTCCAGGATGACGCGGCGCTCCGCGGCGCGGCTCTGGGCGCGCGCCGTCCGGTAGTCTGTGACAATGTGCTGCTCTAATGACAACGTATCTCTCCTATAACAACGTTATATCAGACGGCGACGCGGGATGCAAACGCGCCGCGATACGACGACGGGCCGCTATCCGCTCAGCTCTTGACCGAGACATAGCGTGCGTCGAGCATGGCGTCTGGACGCCTGCCGCGAGGCGGGGCTCGGTGTGATCCCGTGGAGCCCGCTCGGCGGCGGCTTCCTCTCGGGCAAGTACCGGCGGGGCCAGCAGCCGCCCGCGGAGTCGCGCATCGCCAGCGCCGAAAGCCACTGGGAGGAGGCCTGGCAGCGACGCGCCACCGAGCGCAATTGGGCGGTGCTCGACGCGGTGGGGGCTGTCGCGGAGGAGACCGGCACGTCGTACGCGCAGGTGGCGCTCAACTGGCTGTTGCGCCAGCCGTTGGTCACGGCGCCGATCATCGGCGCGCGCACCATGGCGCAACTCGACGACAACCTGGGGGCGGTGGGCTGGCAACTCGACGAGGACCAGGTGCGGCGACTATCCGAGCCGGGCGCACCGGAGGCCACGTATCCGTACCGCTTCATCCAGCAGGCGCAGCGGGTGTAGGACGCCGTCCAGCGCGATCGCTCCTGAGCGCGGCCGCCTGGCCCGCTCCGCTAGCCTGCATTAGTCACGAGACGACGCCCCCTGGGAGCGCCGGCTTGCTGGCCGACGCGCCGGGGCCGCGGGACCCCGAGCGCGCCGCCTTCCTCGCCGTCTCTCGCGGCGAGCCTCGACCCCTACCAGCGCCCTGGACCCTGCTCCCGCATCCGCCGAGCCCGCTGTCCCCACGCCTCCTGTCCTGCTCTTTGCCCCGCTGTCCCCGCTGGTGGGCCGCGAATGTGAGGAGGCGGCCGTTGCCCACCTACTGGGCCGCCCTGACGCGCGCCTGCTCACTAGTGACCCGCTGACCGGCTCTCGCTCATCTACGAACAACGTTCCCGTGGATCAAAGGCTAGAGTTGCACATCAAGCTATTCTAAGTGACGGCTTCACCGTTTACACTATTATGTTCTGCGGCCCAAGAAATCACAAATCGTTGCCATCACCCACTTAGCCGTGGGGCGCCGGGCCGCGAACGTGGTCCAGGTACGCGGCAGCGTACATCTTCGCATCCTCGACGATCGCGGCAACGTCATCCGGCGCCCTCGCCAGGGTATCGTCCACGATCGTGACCGTGGGGATGATGCCCTGGCGCAACGGTGCGCGCGTGAGGGGATTGTAGCCCAGTTCATGCGCCCCCGTGCTGCCCCTGCCCGGATCACCCAGGCACAGATGCGCGAAGCCGCGGTGGTAGGTGTCGAAGAACGGAGCATAGGGGGCGTCATGCCAATGCAGGACGCCATCTGTGTGTCCCGACTGCATCAGCGGCGTAACGCTGCCCACGGCGTCGTACCAGCCCTCACCAGCCACCAGGATCTCGGGGTGACCCTCCCTGATGCGCGCGATGAGCCCGACCGTCCCGTCGTAGACGTTGTACTTGGGATCGTTCCACCACGCGGCGGAGATATCGAGGAACACCGCGTCAAACCCGTATCTCTCGATCAGCCCCCTGATCTGCCCGACGAGCCTGGTCTGCCAGGTCCGTCCGCCGGGATTGAGCAAGCTGCCCCACCCGTGGTCGTAGTGCCGCGACCCGTCCCAGTCGACCGAGCCTCCCGCGGGGTTCCCTCCGGCGCTGGTGAAGGCCGCGGGGGCGCCCCACTGCTCGTAGTTCTCCGTGTCCCTGTTGACGATGTTGATGCCAAACATCGGCATTACATGCACGCCGAGCGCGCGCGCCGCCGAGACAAGGCGAGCGAAGCCCTCGTTGCCGCCCATGCGCGGGTCCGGCCGGTAGGCCCCATACTGCCAGTAATAGCGTCCCTCCCAGCCGGGGAGATAGACCAGCACCCGGCGGGGCTCGATGCGGTCGGTCAGCCAGCGGATCGTGTCGAGCACGCGGGCGTAATCGTTGAAGATGTATCCCGTGTAGTGCTGGCAGTGGATGGAGGCCACCAGGGCGATATCGCGCGCCCAGCCGGGGATGTCGCGCCGCTCCACCCAGGGGACCAGATCGTAGGCGCGGGCAACATGCGCGGCCTGCTCCGTGAGCGCCCCTTCGCGGGTGTCGCATGGTCCGACTTCCCACGGCGGGACGACCAGGGCGCCCGTCGCCTCCGTCGCCAACTCTTCGTGGATCAATTCCACGCTGAGCCGCCCCTCCTCGCGCACGAAAGCGAACATCTTCGCCCGCACGCGCGTGTCAAGCGAGCGGATATTCGTCAGCGTCCCATCGGCCGCTTTGACCAGAACCTGCGGTGTGTACAGGCCGCGCCACCCGTCCGGGTACGCGAGGATCAGCCCGTCCGGTCCGATCTCGCGCTCGTCGGTCTCCCGTAGGTTGACGATGCGGCCGTCGGCCATATCCTTGAGCGTGAGCTTCACGCACCGAATCGTCGTGGCGCACCGCGCCTCGACCGCAAAGGTGGTTCTCTGCCCCGACGCGACGGCGCGAAGTCGGACCGACCCGTCGCGGGTCTCCTGCCCGCCGGCCCACGTCAGTCGTTCGCAGCTTACGATATAAGTGTCCCCGTCCTCCGCAATCGTGCAGGCCTCTTTATCGAGGCCATAGACGTTCTCGAAGGTGAAGACCTGGACGCTGAAGGACAACGCGTTGAAGTGGAACAGCGGGTCGTGGGCATCGAAACTCAAGTCCTGCACGTCTCGTCCTCTGTTTGCTTTCGTGAACAATAGTTTGTTTGCAGCACGGTAGAGCGCCGCGACAACGGGTGAATGGCCGCTGTCGACGCCTCAACACTGGGCTACGACGTGCGATAGAACGACACACTGTCCGCTGACATGAAATCTCCCCCGTTGGCTTTGGAGTAGAAGCCGATGGTGCATTGCCCGGTGGTCACGACGATGTTGGGGATCGTGATCCGCGTCCAGTTCGGCCACCCGTTGAGCGGGACGTTCTGCGTGGGATGACTGCCGCCGGAGTCGAAATTCTTGGCGTCCATGTAGACGCTGTCGGTCGCGGCGCCCGCGCTGACAACCCACGCGGCCAAGGTGTACGTGCCGTTGGGGATGTTGGTCAGTGTCTGCGACGTATAGACCTCGTAGTTGGAGGACTTGGCGTGGGTCAAGCGATACGCGCCGGCGTAGCCGCCGCCCTCGGTGTAATCGGCGTCCGCATCCGTCCCCGCGGTCCCCGGCCATGTATCCCAGCTAGAGGGGGTCTGCGTCGCGGCGTTGCCCTCGAATCCCGCGTTGGCCACGAGCGTGTCGTTGTGGGCCGAGGACCCTTCGGCGTAGAACTCGACGTTGTCCACGGACATCCAGTCTCCACCACCAGCTTTGGAGTAGAAGCCGATGGTGGCCTGTCCGTTCGTCACGATGATGTTGGGAATGGTGATTTGTGTCCAATTCGGGGAGCCCGTATTCGGGATGTTGACGGAGGGATGGCTGCCGGACGAGTCGAAGTTCTTGGCGTCCATGTAGACGAGATCGCCGGATTGCCGACCTCCGCTCATGACCCACGCTTTGGCGATATAGGTCCCGTTGGGGATATTCGTGACTGTCTGATCGGTGTACACCTCATAACTGGACCCCTTGGCGTGAGTCAAACGATACGTCCCGACATAGCCGCCCGTCTCGGTGTAGTCGGCATCGGCGTCGGTTCCGGCGCTGCCCGGCCATGTGCTCCACCCCGTCGGCGTTTGCGTCGCGGCGCCGTCCGCCTCGAAACTAGGATTCGTGAGCAGATTGTTCTGGAACACACGCGCGGGGAAGGCCGACACCTCGATATAGTCGAGTTCGGCGTAATTGTCGGTGGTGGCATCCTTTTGCAGGCGGATCGTGTTGCCGCCGGCCTGCAAGGCGACAGGGACCTCCAGGATGTTGCGCGAGAATGCTCTCCAACTGCCCGTCTTGGGGACGAGGATCGTCGCGTAGTTCGCCCCGTTCACGTAGAGATGGAGCCTGCTGGTATCGCTCCATCCGTTGGCTACATTGACGCTCAGGCGATACTCGCCGGCCGTCGGCACGTTGACGTTCCGGAATTCGACATCGCTCCCGACGTTGTTGAGACCGCCCACATAGCTCCCGTTCGACGCGCTGCTCGATGATTCGACCTGTCCGCCCGACACCACGGCGGACTCCGCTTCGTACCGGGTGGCCGGGGGGCTTGTGACCTGCTCCACATGGAGATCGTCGATCGAACTCGCGCCTCCGGCGCCCGGCGGCACATGCAGCCCCACTGTCGCCGTGCCACCGGAGGGCGTGAAGTAGATTGACCGGCCGATTGAGGCCGGATGCGCCAAATTGGCATTGTCCGGGGGCGCGATCATGGTCTGGGAATAGACCGACGTGTAGATGTAGGGGCCGCCGTAATTGTCCACGTAAAGCCGGGCTTCCTGGTTCGGGCTCGCCATCAGATACGCCGTCGCCTTGTACGTCGCCCCTGCCGTCAGGCCGTTCAACGTGACGTAGAGCTTGCCTTCGGGAACGCTACTATCGGTCGTCACGACGCCTTGCCAGTTGCCGCTGTGCGCGTTGCTGGTCTTTTGCGCATAGATGTGCGTGGTGTCGGGGACCGGTGTCCAGGTGGACCAACCCGAGAGATCGCCCTGCTCGACATCGGCGTTGTAGATCGGCACGACCTCAACTGGCGGATTGGTCGCCTGGGTTGGGATATAGTAGTTCGTCGCGTCGATACTGCCGCCGTCGGCCGCGATCTGTGCCTCGGCGTTGCCCTGATAGAGGGACACGAGACTGTCCCACGTCTGCGTGTACGGGTAACTGTTGGTGATGTGCGGCTGGAAGGCGTATTGGGTGCCCGGGGCGTCGTTCTCGTATACCCCGCTCCCGTTGGCGTACACAATGGTCTTCACGTCTTGCGGTGTCCCAGCCATGCCTCCCATGATACCCAGGATAGCCAGCGCCGCGCCAACCTGGTCCTCGGCGTCGTAGTTGGTCAAGGAGGCGATCTTGGCCGTCGTCAGGTAGTCGCCGTTCCCGTAGAGGAGCGCCAGGATCAAGAATCCGTTGTTGAGGTCGGGGATAGCCTGCGCGTTGTCCTGGCCGTACACCATCCTGCGGTATTTGATCATCTCCTGCACGGACGGATGCCAGTCCGAGGGATTCTGGGTGTAGAGTTCTTTGGCGCGCAGGTAGATCTGATACGGCCAACTATTCTCGGGCAAGACGGCCGACGCCGCCTGGTCGACCAGGGACCGGACATCGGTGTTGACGTAGGCGAGCGACTCCATCGTAGCGATGAACTTCGCCCAGATGGGGCCGTCGCCCTCACCTTGGACCTGGGCGAACTTGTCAACGAGGTTATATGTGACCAACGGCAGGCCGGGAGCGTCCATGCCGAGCGTGTCGTTCTCAAGATAAGGCTCTGTCTCCCACGCATAGTCTTGCCACTCGTATTTACCCGTGTAGGGCGGCAGGACTCCTTGATTCATGAGCGCGACGGCGCCGGAGCCGCCACCCCAATCGGACACGCCGTGGGAGACCCACTCGTCCCTGATGTCCTTGGCGGACGGTGTCACGCCGTGGTCGTGCAGGATGAGTTGGTTGAAGAAGTCGATGTGGTAGCTGTCGTACGACCCCACCACACCCGTGGCGTGCAGGCGCACGTAGTTGGGGTAGCTCAAGTTGCCGCACCACGGCTGCGGATAGGGGCCGCAGGTGGTATTCCGACCGCTGTAGGGTCCCTCTAGGATCCCGAACCAGTTGTCGGGCAGCGGAGAGATAGGTGTGCCGTCCGGGTTGTTATCGGGCGTGAACTCGTAACCGGTCAGCACTCCCGCCACCTCGCCCAGGATACCGGCCAGGGTCTTGTCGTGATAGGTCGCCTTCGACAGCGTGACCGTGGATGCGTGGGCCATCCTTGTCGGTGATATGGTGGGGGCAAGGGTAAAGATCAACGCCAGGGCGGAAACCAGCGCGCCGACGGAGACCCGAGAGAGTAGTTTTCTCGCTTTCATCGTATTCCTCTGTCTCACTACGCGTGGATGACGGCATGACACTCCAATGGGCTCTATCAACGCCAGGACCCATGTCCGAGCTACACCATGTGGCGTGAACGACCTTGACGTCCGACTATCCCTCCTCCTTTTTGGAACAACTATCCCTCCATCGAACGCCATCCGCCTGCTGTTAGGCTTTGACCGCCCCGGCCGTCAGGCCACTGACATAGTAGCGCTGAAAGAGCAGGAAGAGCGCGACGCACGGCAGCGCGGCAATGGTCACGCCAGCCTGCAGCGCCCCCCAGTTGACCGTGCCGACCTGCCCGTATTGAGCGTTGAGCAGCATGACGGGCAGCGTGTATTTGTCGCTGTCGGTCATCAGGATCAGCGCGGCCAGGAACTCGTTCCACGCGCTGAAGAAGGCGAAGAGCCCGACCGTGATGACGCCCGGGCGCACGATGCGGAGCAGCACGCGGTAGAGCAGGCTGACCCGCGTGCAGCCGTCAAGCAGCGCCGCCTCTTCCAGTTCGCGCGGCACGCTGTCGAAGGAGTTGCGCATCACGAAGACGGCGAAGGGCAGCTGGAAGGTGATGTAGACCAGCGCCAGCCCGAGCAGCGTGTTCTGCAAGCGGATGGTGTGCAGCACCAGATAGAGCGGCGTCAGGATGGATTGGAAGGGGATCATCAGCGTGACGAGGATGGCCACGAAGAGGACGTTCTTGCCCCGGAACGCGAAGCGCGAGAAGCCGTAGCCGCCAAGCGTGCTCAGCACGATCGTCCCGGCAACAGTGCCCAGCGTGACGACCGCGCTGTTGACGACGGCCTGTCCGATGCCGGACTCGAAGCCGGCCAGGAACGTGTAGTTGTCCCACGAGAGGTGCGACGGCAGAAAGGTGGGCGGCGAGGCCTGCGCCTCGGCCGGCGGCTTAAGGGACGTCAGGGCCGTCCAGGCCAGGGGGAAGAGGAAGACGACGGCGAGCGCGAGGCAGAGCAGATAGTAGAGGGCGCGCGCTACGAGGGACGCGGGGCGTAGGGGGCGTGGCGCCCGGCGCGGACGCCTGTGCGGGAGCGGGAGCGGGAGCGGGAGCGGGAACGGGCGCGGGCGCGGGCGCGGGCGCGGCGCGGCGTGCTGCATGGTCGAGGACCTCCCGGGAGTGAACTATAACCCTAATACTGCGTCGTGTCGCGCAGCAGATACAGCTGGACGACGCTGATGGCGACCAGGATCACGAGCAGCGCGAGCGAGAGCGCGGCGCCGTAGCCGAGCTTGAAATAGGTGAACGCGTTGGTGAAGATCCAGTAGACGACGGTGATGGTCGAATCTTCCGGCCCGCCCTGCGTCACGATGTAGAACTGGTCGAAGGCCAGGTAGGAACCGATGACGGAAAGCGTGAGAGCCAGGGCGAAGGTCCGCCGCAGCAGCGGCAGGGTGATGTAGCGCAGGCGCGCCAGCTGGCCCGCGCCGTCGATGCCCGCCGCCGCGTAGAGGTCGTCCGGGATGGCCTGCATGCCCACCAGCAGCAGCAGCATGGTGAGGCCGGCCGTCTTCCAGACGACCATCGCGGCGACGGCGATGAGCGACCCGGTGGGATTGGCCAACCACTCGATGGGCTCGTGAATGAGACCGAGTCCCTGCAGGATGCCGTCGAAGACGCCGACCTGATCGTTGAACATCCACACCCACAACAGGCTCGCCGTCCCGAAGCCGACCACGGCGGGGAGAAAGTACGCCGTGCGGAATAGGCCGACTCCGGGGACGCGCTGGCGGACCAGCAGCGCCAGGCCGAAGGCCACCACGAAGATGACTGGCGTCACCACGAGGGTGTACTTTGTCGTGAAAGCCAGGCTGCTCCAGAACATGCCATCGGTCGCCAGGGCACGGTAGTTATCCAGGCCGATGAAGCGGGGCGTCCCGAGCAGCGGCCAGTTGTGCAAGGACATCCAGCCCGTGAGCAGCAGCGGCGCGAGGAAAAACAGCCCGACGAACGCGACGCACGGCAGCACGAACAGCAGGCCAAGGGTCCCGTTGTCGCGCTTGCGCGCGCCGCGCCGGGACGCCGGCCTGCGTCTCACACCGACGACTGATGAGGCCATGGGCGTTGCGCGCCTTTCTTTACGTATGCCAAGGTCGGGATCGGCCCGCGATGATAGTCGTGGGTCGATCCCAACGTTGTCGTATTAGCTTGACAGAATCCGCGTAAACCGTTGCTGCGCCGTGGCAATCGCCCCGTCGATCCCGCCGCCGAAGACGGCCTGGTGGATCATCGCTCCCCAGGGCCCATTCGGATCGTTGAACAGCTGATTGTAGTGGACGCTATAGGGATCGCGCCCGCGAGTCAGGGCGGTGTTGGCGACAAGGTAGCGCGGATCGAGCCTGCTGTAGCTGTTGGCCGCGAGATCGGTGCGCACCGGGATATGGCCCTGCTGAGCGAAGAGCTTGAGTTGCGTGTCGGTCGAGAGGCACCAGGCGATGAAATCCTGGGCCTCCTTGACGTGCGCCGAGCCGCGCGGGATACCGATGATGTTGCCCCCGGCGAAAGAGGACCAATTGCCGGTCTTGCCAGGCAAATAGGTCACGCCCACGTCGATAGTGGGGGCCAGGACCTTGGTCAGCGCGATGGCGAACTGACCCAGGGCGACCATTCCCACCTTGCCCGTGGTGAAGGCGCCGACGAAGCTCGTCCCCGCGTCGGTTTGAGCTCCCGGGGACATCTGGTTCTCGGTCCAGAGGCGGTGATAGAACGTCAGCGCATCCTTGACGGCCGGCGAGGTCAGTGTGGCCCTGCTCCCATCGGCGCTGAGCACGTCGCCGCCGTCGGCCCAGATCAACGGCAAGAACTCGAAGGCGTTGCAGGAGGCGCAGTTACCCGAGAAATAGAATCCGGTGACGCCATGGCCCAGCGCCGTGACCCGTTTGGAGTCCGCTTCGATCTGGCCCCAGGTCGTGGGCGGTTGATTCGGGTTAAGCCCGGCCCGGCGGAAGAGACCCTTGTTGTAGAGCAGGATCGAGCTCTCGGCGTTGTACGGGACGCCGTAGAGCTTGCCCTGATAGGCGGCCAGGCGCAGGTGCGAGGGGCTGAGTTGCGCGAAATGGGGCAGGCCGTGGGCAAAGGCCGTCAGGTCCGTCATCTGGCCGGCGGCGGCGAACGACGGCATGGCGACGAGGTCGACGGCGACGACATCGGGGACCGTCCCGCCCGCGCTCGCCGTACTAAATTTGGTCGCGAACTGGGGGTCGGGGATCAGGTTGAGGCTGACCTGTGTCGTATGGGTGGCATTGTACGCCTTGACCAGGGGCTGGCTCGTCGACGCCTCGCTGGCGCGGACCCAGAACGTGATGGTGGTCGCGGCATAGGTCGGCCGGGCCGGTCGCGCCAGCGGCGGCATGCCCAGGCAACAGACGAGTAGCGCCGCGCCGATCAGTGCTCGTGTCTTCATGAACGATCATCCTTTCCTGTTTTCCGGTGGTCGACCTATCGAAAGCGCGCCGGTGGTTCGCGTACGATTCGCTACAGGTCCTCTTCGTCCTCCCTCTCTTCATAACTCAGGCGCGCCTCGCGCTGATGGGTAACGGGCGCGCCGCACGAGTCGCGGATGACCAGGCGGCAGGGAATGCGGACCACGCCGGACTCCCGCTGCCCCGCGATCAGGCCCAATAATTTTGTCCCGGCCAGGCGTCCCAGGTCGTGGAGGTGTACGTCCACGGTCGTGAGCGGCGGCCGCGTCGCCCCGGCCATCGCCTCCCAGTTGTCGAAGCCGATCACCGCCACGTCGTCCGGCACGCGCCGACCCCGGTCGTGCAGCCCATCGAACACACCGCGCGCGATCTGGTCGCTGCCGCAGAAGATGCCATCGACGCGCGGGTCCCTGTCTAGCAAACGTCCCACAGCCTTGTATCCCCAGTTTTCCCGCCACGGACCAAACAGGACGTGGGCGTCGGGCAGAGACAGGCCATGCGCGTCAAGCGTCCGGACCATAGCCTCGTGACGCAGGCGCGCGGCTTCGTACGGGCGTGGACCGGTAATATGGGCGAGGCGACGCCGGCCGTGGGCCAGCAGATGCTCCGTCGCGAGGCGTGCGCCGTGGGCGTCGTCGGGGAGCAAGCAGAGCGCGTCGGGATCCGCCACCTGGGTGTAGACGTAGAGCACGGGAACCCGCGCCGCGCCCAGGTCGACGGGGAGGCGCACATCGGTGCGGCGCGCGGTCACGATGATACCGTCGACGCGCTTCGCCAGCAGCGAATCGACGTACTGGCGCTCGCGCGCGGCGTCCTCACGCGCGTCGCACAGGAAGACCGACACCTGCGCGGGGCCCAGCGCATCCTCGATGCCGGTCATGACGGGGATGCTGAAGCGTCCATAGCTGTCGGTCGATAGCAGACCGACCGCGAAGCTACGGCCGCGCAAGAGGCTGTGGGCGAGGTCGTTGGGACGGAACCCCAAGCGGGAGGCCTCGCCCCGGATGCGCTCGCGCGTCTCCGGGCGCATGCGCCCCTGCCCGCTGAGGCCCTGGGAGACGGTGCCAATGGCGACGCCCGCGGCCTTCGCGACATCGTGGATGGTCGGGATGGATTCATCTCCTCCGCGCCCATCAGCGGACTTTGCTGCCATGCTCCCGCGTGCCTCCCCGCCGTCACATCGTCCATGGACGCTTACAAAAAGCTTTCATCAGGTTGAAAAAAGCCTTTTTCAACCTGATTGCAATACTACACCGTTCGCTATGCCTTGTCAAGGGGTAGAACGTTTCCAGGTATGCGCTCCCTGCTATGCTTCTTGTATGGAAGAGAGGTCATGAGCGGAGCGCACGCGCAGGGGCCGGATGTCGCGGCTTTTCTGGCGCTGGTGATCGTGGTGGCGGTCGTCGCGG
>JAABUQ010007908.1_pt1 | contig 15165 bp, 9 predicted proteins | sample 5560001 | NCBI WGS metagenome assembly JAABUQ01 (sample SAMN10711888, study PRJNA513371) | rock metagenome | isolation source: Antarctica rocks | place: Antarctica: Victoria Land, Finger Mt nord | collected 2015-12-18 | reverse complement strand
GCCCAAACAAATCCAAAACTACATGTACGAGGAAAAATGCATAAAACCCTACCGGGACATGCACACCTGGATGGGCTTCCTCGACGCCGACGAATTCATCGAGATGCGCCACCCCAAGACCCTGCAGGAGTGGCTCAGGGACTGGGACCGCAACGCCAGCGTCGGCGCCGTGGCCGCCAGCTGGCTTACACATAACAGCGCTGGCCACGAGACCCGGCCCAAGGGCGACGCCCGCAAAGCGTTTCAGCGCTGCATCACCAACGATGACCCTAAGGGCGACAACAAGCACAACAAAATGTTCGCCAAGACCTTACACATCTCCACCGTGCACTCCGTGCACCACATCGGCACCGAGGAAGGCACCTTGCAAGTCGACGAACACGGCGAGCCGACCGGGGGGGTGCGGTATCCGCCCAGTCAGGATCTGTGGGCGATTCATCATTATGGGATTAAGAGCCGGGAGCAGTTTGAGGAGAAACACGCAAGGAATAAGGCGCTGGATTGGCCGACGGCGGATGATTTGTTTGACAGGATTAATGGGTTTGAGAGTTATGATTGCCCGGAGTTGGCGGCTTATGTGCCGTAGTTGGCCATGCCTGGCTGCTGTTTACGTGGGTGTCTTTTGCGGGACGGAGCTCGGGGTCGATGCTATAGTTTTTCCATCCCTGAGACGCGCGTGCTGAGGGCCGGAATGGATGCCTGTGGAGTTTCGAGATGCGAGACTCGCTTGTCTGATGCTCTCTGGATGGCGTTGAGGCAGTGGTGGTTGCGAGTTGGAGGAGACATGGCTGGGGTTCTGGAACGGGAGGGTTCCGATGGGGCGATCGAAGGGGCATAGGCGCTGGCAAGAGGCATGCGGAAAGATTCGATGGGCTGAGGTTGCGGTTGCGGTTGAGGCGCACAAGGATGATTGTGCTTATCTGGAGGGTTCGCTTGCGTTGTCAGCTTGTGGAGCCCGTCGAGTGGGAAGTGGGCTGATCCAGCTCTAATCTGATGGAGTGGTCGGCGATTGAGAGGGGGTATGAGCTGTTGGCATGGACTGAGAAGATGAATCATGAGAAGCAAAGCCCCAGGGGAATCGTCGATGCGCACTCCTCTTCGGCTAATTATCTTTCAGTCCACTGCACCCGTTCTATTCGACTTGCCCCCTGATTCCAAAACTTCTTCGGATTACTCTCCCCATAAATCTCTCCCCTCACAAGCGATCTAAGCTCTAGCCAAACCCTACCCTTCTCATCCTATCCGACTTCGGCCTCAAAGACTCGAAAGGTTGTCGTCCGAATAACCCTCCCCACGTACCTTCCACAACTTCTCGAAATCCTTCTTGAATCTAATCCCTCTCACCCGAACCTCTTCATTCTGGCACGCAATCCAAGTCTCAACCACCTCTCTGCACCGCCCTTTCTCCTCCTCGGCGTTGAAAGCTGCTTTGCTAAAGAGTGCCTCAGCGATCTCCACGCTCAGCATGGCAAGCGGGCCCCAAGAAGTTGCATCCCTATTCGTCCCCAGCGTGTACGCTACAAGCACTTTTTCCTTCTCCAAATCGCACCGCAGGCCCGCGGCGTGAATTTCTTTCAACGCGCCATGGTAGGCTACACCCAGAGCTTCAAGCTCCTCTAGCATGCCCCCTAGCTCCCCAGTGAATCTCTCGCACCTCTACTCGAGCGAGGCGGTGGTATCGAGACAGGGATATGGCAAGAGCCAGAGGCGGTAGAGGAGCGTGTCAGGCAACACCGGGGGTGAGCGGTTCAGATCTTTTTGCCAGTCAAGGCTTCGGAGAGACTTGATCTCGCGGATCAGGAGAGGAATGAGGGGTTTAGCACGCTCAATCCAGGCTTTATGCGCTTGTTGGGAGTGAGGAGGTTCAAGTGGGGGTTCCAGCGCGGATACAAAGTCGCCGAATGGATCAGTAGAGTATGTGCTACTATGCAGGAGAGCGAGGGCTTGCGCGTGAACGAGCGATTGAATGTGTGCGATTGAATTGCTGCTGGGCGGGGAAGTGGGTCGCAGGAGAAGGCTTGCTAGGTTGAAGTCTGTGTGCTGGAGGATTGAGGTACCTTGGCCGTAGAGCCAGAGCCATTGTTTGCAGCTGTCCGAAGAGCGGAGGGAGGAATCGTTGGCGATTGTCTGCTTTAGAGCGGCAACGGCTCGGGAAGGGCGGATGTTTGTCAGGATAAATTGGTGGTAGAGGTCCAGAAGACGGGTTGGGACTAGCTCGGGGCAGGAGGAGAGAAGGCGGCAGAGGAGGTGAGGTTTTACGGGAAAGGATGGGACAGAGATGGGAGGACTGTCGGGGGAGTGCGTAGAGATAAATACTTCGACCCATCGAGCGTTGTTCCTCGTTGACAATTCAATGGTGGGTAGCAGTATCTTTTCGACGACCTCTTCGCGTATTTTTCTAGATTTGATGCGGCCCGTCGTGACAGCATTGATGACTAGATCCAGCATGGGTGGAAGGGCGAGCGTGGTCCCGTTGTTGTAGACGTCTGGCAATGTATCAGGCAAACGTGCTTCTTGCCTCGGGTCTCTTTCACTAAGGCTACCGAGAACGGGTATGGTGGTTTGCAGAGCTTTTAGCACTTGCGCCGCTAATCGCTTCGAGGCTTCGTCAACGCAATCGGCCAGTCTTCGCAGCATGCTATCGATCACGGCAGTGCGGATGTCTACCTGGGAGGAGACTTGGAAAAGTTTTGAAAGCAGTTCAATTGAAAGACTCAGCGGAATAGCATCAGTACCATGAAGTATCTGCGCAAGATACTTCACGGTTGTAGTCTTAATGAAAGGCTTCGATGTAGGGACGGAATCATCTGCGTCTGAAGTATCCGCGCTTGCTTCAGCGAAATGTCTACTTCGCTCTTCTAGGTTTGAAAATATCGAGGAGGCGAATCCACGGAGCAAAGCCTCCGCATCAGGAGTCGGTAAGCTCTTTATGAAGCCATATGTCAATAAGTAGCGATACCATGAGCTTACATCTAGACAGTTAAGGACGATTTGTAGAACTAGACAAGAGGCAGCTTGCAGTCGATCGCTTGATGCCAGCGACGACAAAAGCTTGTAGCCAATTTGCTCCTCGGATGAGACGTCAGGCGAGGAGGAGGGGTTGGTGGACGAAACCTGAGGAGCCGCAATTGCTGCAGATTGAAGCAATGTTGGCGGAATGTCTTTGAGAAGCCCATCCACAATTTCGTGAGCTCTGCCTTCATTCTCTTGCCCGCTTTCTGCAATTTCATGACCAAAAAAGTCCTGATCGAGGAAGATAGCTGGATAACGAGCATCATTTTGAACCGGGAATGGGCTTGAAAGAAGCCCCGAATGCTCCACTGGTTTATTAGACAGGAAAGCAAAGCCGAGACGATGAGACATTCCTTTACAGTATATCCCAGCTTGGGGAGGGCGCATAGCATCTCCCAAGAGAATATCTGCGGGAAAGCGAGGGCTTGGGTACTTGGCTCACAGTTTTTAAAGAGGTCAAGCTCCAACCAACGCAAGCATGAATGCATTGTAAGCATACAATCCAATACTACAGGCTGTAGGGTTCGGGGCTCGACGTTGTCAGGCTTGCCATTGGTAGAATTCCACTCTGTGTTCTCATCAACATCAACAACCGAGGGTAGCACCGGATACTCGACAGATTGCTTCTCAACTATTGGAAGTTTCACATGGGGCAGAACGCGCTCGAAAATCGGCTTCCAGAAATGACCAGCTTCATACTCTGACATACGCTCGGATGACAATTTGGTGAGGGCATAGGACCAAGCTCTGGAAACTCGCTCCTCCCTTTCCCTGGGACTAGAACTCTGCCTGACGTAGATCCATAGAGCCGTCTCGTAATGGTCGATGAAACCTCTCAATGCTTGTCGCGTTTCTGTGTCCTTAGGTATTGGAGACAAGGCAATCTTAGGCTCACAGAAGACAATGGCAATCGCTCGGGAGGCTATGTACGGCATATGACTGGAATTTCCATCTTGTGCATCCTCTTTGAGGAAAACAAGATTTTGTATAGGAAGCCCACGAGGAAAAGGTGGTCTCTGCACCGTACTTGCTGGGTAAACTTTGGGGCGGACTTTCTGCCATAATTCATCCCAAGCTTTGGCTAAGTCATCAAGAAAACGACGCGACAGTGGGGAAACGGCTGTCAAGGTCTTGCAGCTGCAAAATAAGGGGCCGTTAGGGCCATTAAAGTCCAAACTTCTGTGCCCTGGCTCAAGCGCTACCTGCTCAGCATGTAGTAGCATACGTAACGAGTCAGCCCATAAGATGTCGTAGAGCTCTTCCGAGATGTTGAGGATTCGTTTCAGTTTGGACTCTCGACTCATCCGAGACTTAACCACATCAAAGAAGAGAGCCAGAGGCCATCCCAGTCGTATGCCTTGAAAGAAGGCTCTCTCAAGGCCATAGTTGCAGAATCTAAGAGACCTAAGATGATCTCATTCGCCTTCGATACCCTTGATTTGATATTAGTGGCGGTCAGCCCTGCTATATTTTCAGGTATGCCAGAAAGCAGAGCAATTCCCTCGCATGTATTGGGCACTCTCCTACTATAAATCTCTTTGACAGTAAGAGGGTCCCGTAAGAAGCGACGGGACCATAGGACAGCTTCAGCATAATGGTCCAACGACCCGCTTGAGATGGCGTGAAGTATAGCCCACTTCGCGAAGAACCCGCGATCTGATTGTTCTCTGCTCTGAATTGCTTTCTTTTTCTTTGCTTCAACGGAACGTGCCGCCTCGTTGACTGCAAGCTCCCCACCACATCCAAGCAGCGCCAGGAGTAAAACTGGATCCCCACTATCAGGCCAAAGGCCTGAAGGGTGGTAAAGCTCGTTGTGATGCCCCAAAATAGAATACGAGTCATTTAGGTTCAAAAAATCTTGGGATGGCTTGAGTCTGATCAGCCTCTGTAGTAGCGACACAGCATGGTCTTGGTCTAAAATTTGGAAGGCAATTGGGGGCCATTTTTCGATAGGTAGGTCCTCCAGCCCTTCGTCCTCATCAATATCGAACCCAAGGTTTCTGCTATGGAGAAAGAAGAGTCGGATTAGGCGATAGCGCATATTCTTCTTCATTGAACGGAAAATGCTTTCGCACTGCGAAAAGTCTTTACAAATATCGAAATCTTGCATCCTAAGGACGGCAATGAGTTGATCTTCGAACAAATCCGGCTCCTTGGACCAACATTTCAGAATGTAATGAGAGAAGCTATCTTTGCTAAGGAGGAGAAAGACCCCGTCTCGGTGGGCTTCCAGGTATCGCAGGGCAATTTCAAAAATTTGCCGAAGGCGAATCATACTGATAGAGCGTCTCAAAGCCCGCCGCATCAGGGGATCCATAAGGTCTGGAAGAAAGCGTCCTTCAGGGAAAGAGGTTCTTTTTTGATTCGTGACTTCATTCAGAACCCTCGTAGAGAATGACATAGAAGCCGAGAAGCCGCGTTCCTCACCCGGACTTGATGGTATGGATTGAAGCAAGCTTGGTAGACAGTAAGTGCATATCGGGTCGGAATCTTGATCCTTTGAATTTTCTTGCTGGTGCTGCCCAGATTGCAGAGTCGCTTCGACTGCCAGTCGACATACCAAAGGATAATGATACCGCACCACCCGTGCCAAGGTAAGCTCCCCATCAACGGAGGGACCTCCTGGCGGAGGACAGTGCCCACAAAATTTGATGTGCAAGCCGGAACAATCTGCGCATAGTATCTTTCAAGCGGTCGTGAGTCCGGAGTTTTAGAGGGACTGTCGGGATAATAGGCTGGCAAGAGCCCTTTTAGGAGCTGCGTCACCTGCTGCCTTTTCTCCTCATGGTCAACCTCCGGCAGTTTCGCACAGTGCCCAATTGCCTTACAGAGCTCCTTGACTTCCAGAACTGACACTTGAGCAAAAACGAAAGCAAGCCTTGAATACCCCCAAGCGCGTCCCACCGTAAGTGCCAACTCGATCTTTGCAAAACTTTGCCAAAACGCGTGGTGGCTTTTGCTCTAATGTATCTGGAATGGGACTGCCACAGAGTGGCCGCAAGTGTTTCTGGAGAATCACAGACAAGCAGCCAGACTGGGAAAAAGCTTGGTGGCAGTGCTCCGTGCTCGACGCTGTTAAGCAAATGATCGGTGATAGTCTTCGCGGAATGCTTCTTAGACAGGTAAAGAAAATGCAGAGCTAAGTTTCGAGGAGTCCCCAGCTTGCGTAAAGCCGCGTTATCAAGGTCCAGAGCCATCTTTTAGTATTCAATACGGCACTCTCTTAGATTTTCGGACGCAGGTTTCGGCGATGCCCCGTTTAAAACCTCACACAGTGCAGGAGAGATCCGATGGGAATAGCTCATCTGTGAGTCAACCAACTTCCAGCGTCGAATTGCAGATTCACTGCGTAAGAAGCATAGTGTCATCCAAAGGCAAATTGTGCTCATTGAATTCTTGATGGAGTATGAAATCTGGAAGTGGCTCTGGCCGCAAGGAGACACGGAAATACGAGATCTGGAGGTGAGAATGAGTCAGATGAATTGAGTAGGGTGTGTGGCAGTTGATGCACCAATCCAGTTCATTGGCCAGTCAACTGACGTTGAATTGTCAATTCAACTGACAATTCAACGATTAACTGCAGGTGGTTGGCCAGTCACCCGGTTGAGGGCCCATCTACGGAGTACCTGGAGGGGCAGTGTTGCATTCACCAAGCTATTCGGCTCGAGAGGCTGGGGTGTGGCTGAAGCACGCTAGCAGCTCTTAGCGGCTTCGCCCCGGCAGTAGTTGCAGCAAAATCTTGGGAAACAAGATTGAGAATTTGAGAACTTGAGAAGCAGGTGGTGGGATCGAACACAGCAATCAAAGAAGAATGATGCTCATCATGTTTACAAGCGATGATGATCAGTTGTGCAACATCTCTCGACTTGAGCCACCCCGGCGTACGTGTTTTACCGACAGCCGCTTTAAATCTATGTTTAGACCTCCAATCCCTTTCCTCCATCATTATGAATTGCAGTACGTGTTTTCGCTGCGTCATGTACGAGGGTTGTCCTGATATGCTGCGGAGCGCAAAGATGTATAGAACTTGTTGATATGGCGCAAGCATTTTGTGCGTTGACGATCTCTCGCTCGACGATGTAGTAAGTATTACACTGGATCCTGCTGCAATTGAAACATTGGGTTCCCACTATTGAGACAGTAAAACGCAAAGCGCGATGCTGATCGACTGTCTTGTAGGGACCTCAGCGTTCCTTAAGCGTGTAAGTCGCGCTGTGGCCGGTCTTACTTCACCTTATAAGCCGGGCGCGAGAGCTGTTTTAGATTTAGCCGACAGGTGCTTGACAACTGAGTATAAGATGACCAAGCTTCCAACGTGACCCAAATAATGATTGTTTTTGCTATACTACTATTATGTTCTTTCCTGATTCTAAAACATGTTCCGCTCTCTTAGTCTTTACAACGACCCTTCTCGAAACATGCGCAGCTTTGAGTTTACCAGGAGCAGCATCAATCAACTCCGCTGCAGGCTTACCCTGCAACAGCATATCACCCCAATTATCCTCCAACAGTTCAATCGAAGCAATCTATGACGTCGACTCACCAGACTACAACCTCCTTCTCTCCGATTACACCTCCACCTCTCCCCAATACGACGTCTTCCCAGCCGCTATCAACGCCATTCCCCAGTGCGACGCCAGCCGCTATGGCGTGAATCTGGATAAGACAGCTTGCGAGAATGCCTTGGGTCAACTCAACGCAATGGATACGACCCTGTTCACCGTTGCGCAACGTGGGTTGGGGTTTCGGCCTTCGATGAATCTTCCGAATCGGACGAGTAGTAGTAAGAGATATTGCCTCTATCTAGGGCCCCGGATAATTTTTGCACTTATACGAATACCAAGTGTTTGATCCGGCTCTACTGACATATGAAATAGCGGACGGCAGATGTGTTATCGACCTTATGACCGCTCCCGGCGTCACTTCTGACCAAGTCTCCAACGCCCAAGTCGCACAAGCTGCTCGGCGTGTTATCGATCAATGCGTCGCTGGGACGGGTCCCATCCAGGGCGGCAGCGTGGGAGCTATAGGCGAGTCATATCCTCCTATCCCCATCCCACGTATCCATCTTCTAACAACATTCCAAGGTAACGCGAACAACCTAGTGGTAATAGTTAGAAGATACACACCCGCTTTCTCTTGCAACAACATGTACGGACAGCCGCCCACCGCCGGATCTTGCAGGAGAATCATCGGAAATATGCCCGTGAGCACCGACGCTCAAGTTTTTGGTTGGAAACGGGCCCAGGGCGTTCAAATACCACTTCCGAAAAATTTCCGCGCTGGTACGGACAGATCGATATCTTGGACAAGTCCAGAAGGATACGTTATATCGTGCTGACAGGAGTCTTCTAGCGAATTCCCGCTGCGTATTGGTGGTCGAGACAGGAGCGGGGGTCTTGACGGCCCCTGCCTCTTGGTTTCAGCTGTGGGCAGGTGCAGTATCAATCGATACCATGTGTGTCAATACGGGAACAGCAGGGATGGCTTATAGGATTGGTGAGTGCAGTCCACACTCGTACCCTTCAAAAATCTGTCGCGGTAGTAACTTAGCTTGTTGCTCGAGATGTTGCAAAAGACTCAGGCTGAATAGAAGAGACAGGCAACGTCGAATCCGGGGGCCTTGCTACCGTCCTTCGACGGGTAGGAGGAGGTCTGGTGGCTGATGGGTAATATTTGCCGCCAAATGGAGAGCTTGAGGGCAGTCAACGAGTCGTGGGAAGAAGCCGACACTACTCCAAATTTTCCGTACATGCCGGGAAACTTATCCTGGGAGGCAATGGGGAACGTGGGCAACATTAGTATGACGGGATGTGAGCCGGCATCCTCCAGACGGTTTGAGGATGCCAGCTCTGGGAACCCCGTGAGTAAGAGTACGTCTATAGGGAAGGTGCAGCATAAAGAGTAGCACCGCACCCACAACTTACAGCGCTGCCAAATTACCGAGTATATTACATTGTCAGGCAACAGTACTATAGAGCGCTTGAACCAAAATATACATGACAGCCATGAAATCTCAATAAAAACTCCTCTCAATTCGAGATCCATATGCAAAGCTAGAGAACTCTTTCTCCCAGCTACGGCCTTATGAGCTCTCATCCAGCTGCCTGCCTAGCTGCTGCCAAGGCATGTGGAAGTGAGTGCATTTGGTAGTCATTGTGAATCGAACGCTGAAAACATTAGGTTCCATCAACACATTCAGACTTGAACTTGTGACGGAGCATGCAGAAAATATCATGAGAGACTCGCCCCATCCGCCATGTCAAAGCTACCAAACTCTGTAGTAATCTCTTCAACTCAAATGACAACAGCGGGCTTGTGTCGAGTGTCGATACAGACCTTTGGGTCGACCACAACGAACCACTGGAAGTCTTGGCATGGGCGCTAGATACATGTGGTTGACCCCTCGGCGAGTTGCATGATGGCTATGAATTCCTCCTTGTTCTGGACGTCAGACGCCGTACCCGATCCAGGTCTTGATCGATGCACTAAGTCAATGCCATGTTTCACAAGCTTACATTAAGATTACTCCGTCAGCCTCTTTTTCTCCTTTTTGGTTCGACGCTTTCGAAGATTTTGATGGACGTGCTCGGAGAAGCTCGAAGGCGATGTATTCATGCGCTCACTGTCATGTTAGAGTGCCTTTCACCAAGTATGCGAGGTTTGCGCTCAAGGGTCTCGGAATGTAGACCGGTGGGTAGAGTGGACGAAGAAGAGGAGTCTGCGTATTTCTTCTTTGTCTATTATGGAAATGAAAAGAGAGTCGTGAGTTTGACATTGTTCATCAACTAGTTATTGAGGTAAGAGATGATGGTTTCCCTGAAGATGGGCGACCTCGTTGACACGATCTAAGTATAATGTGCACTTAGGTGGACGGTGAATGACTAAGCTATGCTACGATATGTGAATATACCATTTGTATATGACATGCCACAGCAAGATTCAAAAGTTGATCTGAATTCCTTCAGTGGCAGAGAGCGGGTTGCTTTAATAGCTTCACTCAATAGCGATGGGTCTTTTAATTAGACCAGTCCCTCTATTCGTCCCTCCTATCGGTTGTCACCGGGCGTGCATCGCTGCTTCGCTGGCCGTAGCTCCTGCTCATCGCCATGCTCCCTCTTCCGCTTCTGACTCGTGGAGTCAGAACGTTGCAGCAGGAAGCGCAGACTTTGACAGGCACCTTGAATTTCTTCAGACAAACAACGTGCACATCTGTTGATGATTTTCTGAATCGTCTTGAGAATGTGCTTGTGCCTGGACTATGCTTATGCTGGGACCCGCTTATCTTTATTGGGGGTTGTCATCAAGGGAAGACCTTTTCCATTGGAATTGGACTCTCGGAATCCATGAATTGAGAGAAACGTTTGGTCTAGGGTCCAAATAAACATGAAGATTGCATTCAGCGTCGACAATTCATTCATGCAGATCTTGAGCCTCCTGATCTTTTGTTCGCAAAGAACTAGGCCCCAACGGCATCTTGGATTTCCGGAAATGGTCGTGATATCTGTTGGTGTTTTCACGACGTTCGTACTGCCAGGTAGGGAGCATCTAAGATTCATGACTGAAGAATGGCAATTTCGAGGCTAGCCGGATTGGGCATGCTTTTCCTGTCTGCATACGACACGCAAAGCTCTCCAACCAGTCTGCAGAGGATCAGAACAGAATCAATTGGTAAAAGTGATTTATTATCTGAATGCAGACTCGTTCTGCATGAGTTTCCATGTCACAGCAGCCATCATCAGTAGAGATGCAGCAACGAGGCTTGTCCCTAGCGAGATTTGCCAAATTGAGAAGAGATCTGGAACGTCCGTCCGTCGAGCTTCGAGAGCGACGAATCCTATCATTGCCATTGCCGCAATATACAAGGTCAGTGCCATTGCTACATCGGCAAGCTCAGTGGCCTCCTGGCGTGGCGCTTTGATCATTGTGTCCAGTTCCTCGTCGAGGCGGTGAGCCATCTTGACCTCAGAAAATTCTTCCTTTACCCTCTTGTTGCCATTTCTCCCCATCTGCTTTAGAGTCGCCTCTGGCATCTCGTACAGCACTTGGTGCATCACATCCTCCCATTGATCGACTCGGTCGACAGAACGTAGCCAGCCAGTTTCCGGATCAAGAATGGTCTCAAGTGGGCCTCCGCTATTTGCCGCAAGGACCGGAACGCCGGCCAGCATAGCCTCGAGAGGGACGATGCCGAAATGTTCGTCTGAGGGTGTATATAGGAGGAGCTTGGCTGTGTGAAGGAGAGACGCTTTGAGCTGCGCTGGGACGGAAAGCAGGAACAGTACCTCGATGTCATCAGGCATGGCTTGGGCGGAAATCATGTTCTTAGTCGTTGCAGCTTTCAGCTTCAATGAGTCTGCTAGCGATTCAAGCTCTTTGAGACATGTCCTATTTTCCGAGACTCGTGTATCATAGCCGCCTATAAATGTTGAGCAGAGCACCTTTCCAACCAAGGTTGAATCACGTTATCATACCTGCGATGACCAATTTCACGCCGTCTCTTTCCGTGTCCTTCAAGCCAGCAAATGCTTTGATTGCAAGGGCTACATCTTTCCTGCGGTCAAAGCGATTGATACTTAGCAAGACTTTTTTGTGTTTCCACAAATCCTGTCCCTTCTGATTGCCCGAACCACTGCCATCTTGTATCTGCTTCTCGGTGGTGTCCACGCATGGGTAAACCACACCCACCCCTCTTTCTCCTCCCAGTCCATTCCAAATGCCTTCAGCCACGCCCTTGGTGAAGCCACTGTTCGCCACCACCCTGTCTGCTCCTCTGATCCCCCAACCTTCGAGCAAGTCGAAGGGTATCCTCCATATCCTTTTATACCAGCTCTTTCTATTCTGCACCAGGAGCAGATCCGGGAAGTGGCAGTAGAACAGTATTTTCACATCTTCCCAGAACCACCTCAAGAATGGGATTCCAGCAGACAATTGGTCGATGAAGAAGGCAGTAGGCTTCAACTTGGCTAGCTCACCGCTCCAGGTTATAGCACATAGGAGATGGAGCTGTCTCAATATCGAGGAGAGGATCTGAAAGCGTCCTAGGATAGTAGCCGGAAAAATGGTATTGCCTCTCACTCGTACGTCGAGGGTCCCATCACGAGCCTCGTCGAAGCAATGAGTGGGATCGCAGTGGGAGGTAAAGATGGTGACCTTGTGGCCGAGATTTTGCAGTCCTACAGCGGCGTCGACAACTAGACGTTCGGCGCCACCGATACCTAGATCGGGGTGAAAGAAGACGAGACTCTTGTGTTTCGAAGACGCGTCCGACTTGAGCTGCTTCTTCGAGGAGCGTTCCATGAGAGATGAAAAGAGCTGGATTCACGATCAATTTCTTTGGGTGATCAGTGATGAATTGATTCCCCCCTGTGGTTAATGCAAGCCAATGCAGTGCCAATGCAGGCCAAGCCCCAGGTGAGGCGACAAGCCTGCTAGGGTCATCGCTGCAGGTCAAGCTCCGGCAGCAAGCGATTGATTCTAGGGAGCACGGCGCTAATTCTGACCTAGAGATAGTACCTCAGTGAAGGCACAAAGGGGCCTAAGTCCGTAATAAGCAATCCTTTGTGTTTCGGCGGGGACGACGTTTCATCCATCGCCCCTCGAATCATCCTCCATCTGCATGACAGCAGCATGATGGCGGCAAGGTAAGTGAAATGTGTTTCGTTTCCACCATATCTTCTCCTTTATCCTCTCCTTTTCAGCTCTACAGGAATCGCCATTCCACATACACTCTTTTAGCGAGTCTATTCTTCTCTATCGCTGGCCGATATCCCATTCTCTCCTTACTGGGACTTCTTGTTCAATCAGTCGCAAGCTTTGAGTGACTGGAGTACCGCCCAAGTGGCCGTGATTGATCTACCTCAGCCTGATGGGTGTCTATATTGTGGCGCTCCTCTATGGCTTCCTCCTCTTTACAATGACCGCAACGGTAGCGCCCTCACCCATCCTTGAAACTAGACAACCACTCACCGGCCCCCGTGTATTCGCCCACTACCTGATAACCATTCAACCTCCCAACAACGACTACACAAATGACATCAAGCTCGCCAAAGCCGCCGGCATCGATGCCTTCGCCGTCAACTACGGCGGCTGGGACTGCTCCTGGCCCCAACTCGAAGGCTGGCTCCACACCTTCTACGAAACAGCCAAAACCCTCGACTTCAAACTCTTCATCTCCTTCGACACCACCATCATAACCGACACGACCATGATCGTCAAGCTCGCCAACACCTATGCCACCCACCCCGCCCAGCTCCTCCTCGACAACAAAGTCGTCCTCTCCTCCTTCTCAGTCGACCCCCCAGCCTGGAACTGGCAAACCGCCGTCCTCAACCAAATCACCCACCCCACCTTCTTCCTCCCCGGCACGCTCTCCCAAGACGCCGCCTCCACCTACGCCTCCAACGTCGGCGCAGGCCCCTTCACCTGGATCCACCCAGCAAGCAGCATCGGCGAAGAAAAAGCCATCGACGCCGACTTCGCCGCGCACCGCACCTCCACCGGCCGCCCCTGGATGGCCGGCATATCCCCATGGTACTTCAAGCGCATGAGCGCTGACATGAACTGGCTGCACGCGCAAGACTCGGGCATGTGGATCGAGCGCTGGATGAACCTCCTGCACCTCAAGCCCGACTACATCGAAATCATCACCTGGAACGACTACGGCGAGAGCAGCTACATCGGCCCCGCGCAGAGCACGCCCCCCGCCCAGCTCGCCGCCTCAAAAACCTACTACGCCGGCCTCGACCACACCGCCTTCCTCGCCATGGCCAAGATCTTCATCGCGGCCTACAAAGCCGGCGACGAGAAACCCGTCATCCGCCCTGCGGACGAGCAGGTCTTCCTCTACTACCGCCTGCAGCCCGCGCAAACTAACGGCGCGACCGACTCCCTCCCGCTCCCGAAGAACACCGCCGAAGTTAGCAATAACGTCTTTGTCATCTCCTTTCTAGCTCAGCCGGCGACAATCACGGTGACTACCGGGGGGCAGCAGAAAGCGTTGAGCTACCCCGCGGTCGTGGGGAGGGGCATCCATACGTTTGGGACGGGGAAGGTCAAGTTGAGTATGAACCGCGCGTTGGGCAGTGGGGAGACGTTGAGTAAATCCGGGCCGGATGTGCAGGGGGGGTTTGACAAGTATCAGGGGAATGTGGTTGCGATTTGAGGAGGTGGACCATCGAGTGGGGGGGGATTGTTGGCAGGGGAAGGGGAGGTGGAACGCAAGTGTAGCGTCCTGACTTAGATTCGCCGCTCTAGTTTGACGCCATGTACATATTCACTTCATCCTATTCTCGACCATACCATGCCCATTCGAGTCCCAAGCAGCGAACCTTCGGCCATGGTATCGCCATCTCAATAGCAGCCCCTTCGCTCATCGCAGCTTCCACGCTCCCTATCCAACCTTGCCTCCACCCTCTTACCACCCCCTCACCCCAACCTCCCAGGCACAAAAGGCAAACCCGCACTCAACCCCCCATCCACGACCCACCCCTGCCCATTAACATAACTCGCCCCCTCCCCCCCCAAAAACCCCACCACCCTCGCGACCTCATCCGCCACCCCCCCCCTCCCCAACGGATTCAACTGCCCAATCCTCCCCTCCGTCCCCCTCCTCCTCGCAGCAGCGAACACCGGCTCCGTCATCCCCGTCTCGATCAAGCCAGGCAAAACCGCATTAACCCTTATCCCCGTGCCCGTGAGCTGGTACGCGGCTGTCTGCACTAAATTGATGACGGCGGCTTTGCTGGCGGAGTAGTCCGACCCGCCGGCGTTGGAGCGCAGGCCTGCTACTGAGGCTGTGGCGATGATGGAGCCGGACGGGTGCGGTTTTGAGGGGGAGGTGGCTTGCATGGCCGGCGCGGCGTGTTTGATTGCCAGGAAGACGGAGAGCACATTCGTGCGCAGCGTCTTCTCAAACGCGTCCACGTCGATGTCGGTGAAGTGCTGGTGCGCCCCGACGGTGCCGGCGTTGGCGAAGAATATGTCCAGCCGCTTGTAGGTGGACAATGCGTCCTGGATTACGGCTTTTACGGCGGACTCGTCGGCAGCGTCGAAGACGCGGGTGTGTGTTGTAACGGTGGGGTGGAGGGAGGTGAGTTCGCGGGCGTGGGTGGAGAGGTGGGCGGGGTTGAAGTCGCAGAGGTAGATGGCGAG
>JAABUQ010007907.1_pt1 | contig 15165 bp, 14 predicted proteins | sample 5560001 | NCBI WGS metagenome assembly JAABUQ01 (sample SAMN10711888, study PRJNA513371) | rock metagenome | isolation source: Antarctica rocks | place: Antarctica: Victoria Land, Finger Mt nord | collected 2015-12-18 | reverse complement strand
CAGCGATCCTGGGGTTCCTGCGTGAGGAGGTGCCCAGAAAGTGGAATGCCTATTGCGATGCGGTAACCGACAACTTCCGCATCATCTCGCCCAAGGATTTTCGGGTTCTGACCTGAACAGGGTATCTCCACCATCAAGGTGCCGCACAAGGGCGACGTGGTGGGCCAGGTCATCGACGGCAGCCACACCGTCCTGAAAGAAAGCATCCGCGCTCTCGATCAGGTGGATGCCTGGGCCGGGGTGTCCCTTTCCGGCAGCGAGCGTTTCGCGCTGGCGGAGGCCGTCCATGTGCTCCGCTTCGGGGAAGCGGAAGGCGGCGAACCGGCCACCCCCGTCAAGCCGCAGCAACTGCTTGCTGCACGCCGCGATGCCGACACCGCACTTGACCTCTGGACCACCACGAACGTTCTACAAGAGAACGCGATACGCGGCGGTCTGACTGCCGTGGGCCGGGACGCCAACAACCGCCTGCGCCGTGTCACCACGCGCCCGGTGAACGGCATCGACCAGGATGTCAGGCTCAACCGGGCGCTGTGGCTCCTGGGGGAGCGCATGGCGGCCCTCAAGGGCGCTGCCTAGCAGGGGCAGGGCAGGGGCGGGGAGCGATCCCCGCCCTTTCTCTTTTGCGGCTCCGCGCCGCTGCCGTTCGGGAGTATGGGCATGACCCCCTCGCACTTTCCTGTTCCCGTCGCCTGGGCCGTCCTGCCGGCGGGCCTGGCCCATCCTGTCCTTGCTCGTTGCCGTGCGCCGCGGGGACCGCCATGGTTCGCCGCCATGACGATGACACCCACCCAGTTCCGCGAGTTCCTGGACGACATAGGATGGTCGTTGCGGAAGCTGGCGCGTCGGCTCCGCTGCGATGACGGCACGGTGCGGCAGTTCGGGACAGGTCGGCGGCCGATCCCCGCCAACTTGGCGAGCTGGTTGGAACACCTGGCCGGGGCACACCGCACGCTGCCGGCGGAGCTGCGGGAGGTGGCGCACGCGATGGAGTGCGATCAAGGGAAGTATGCCCGCAATCCGCGTGGGATACGTCCGATCACGGACGGGGAGGCGGCACTACTGCGGGCCGTTGCTGGGGCACATGCGGCGGCGCCGCTACCGGATGGATGGGGGGCCGAACGGCTGAGAAGGGAGGTCACGGGGACAGGCCCGGCGTCCGGCAGCGCATGACAGGGGCAGTGCGCTAGAGTCCAGGAAACATAAGAGCCAATGCACACTAGAGCATAGATATGATCCTACTATTATTACATCATACAGTTGTTTGATTGTTGCGTTTATTAGGGTGGCCTGCTATACCTATCGGACCGCGGCGGCTCTGCCGTGGCAACACCGGAGGGATATGCCCCCAATGCAACAAACCTATGTCGTCTATTGGCGTGAGGCCAACCGTCAGCTTTTCGGCTTTCGGCAGAACGTCACCGCCCCCTCGCCGCGCGCTGCACGCGAGCTGTTCCGGTCAACCGGACGCAAGAGGCGCTTCGTCCTGGGCGTGAAGGGCCTTGCCTCGTGCGGGCGCCGCTGCTCGCATCGGGGGCGCTGGCTGGGCTGACGCCGGCAGGGCCGGGGCTGGCATCACGCCGGCCCTGGCCTTGGTCTAGTCTGCTTCCTCAACGGGCGGCTTGGCGGCGTCGGGGGCGTCGAAGCCTTGTGGCCGCAATCCAGCAGCCAGGCCGGCGAGTGCTGCGGCTGCAAGGAGTTCCGGTGAGGGCGATCCCACCCGCGCCACCAGGTCTGTAAGGCGCATCCAGACCGTCAATGCATCCGGTCGCTTCCCCTGGGCACGGATGGCGGCGGCCTCCTGATTGAGCATTGCGCGTGCCTCTAGGTCCACCCCGTCCAACGGGTGTGCATCAGCAGTGAACTTCGGCGCTGATCAGCGCCGCATCGCTTTGTGAAGGCTTAATACTTCTGGGTTCCGGGGTCGCGCTGATTTACATCCAGTCAGAGCAAACGCATCAGGCACCACCTCGGACGAACCCTTGGCGCTAGCCAGAGCAGGACACCTCTCTGCTCTGGCCAGTTGCCTCCTAGCTGTGCCAGGTCCCTGCCAATGCCGACCGAAGCGTGGGGTCTGTCGGCATCGCAGCGGCCGTGGCTGGGTCAAAGCCAGGGTTGCTGCCCGCATAAGCCGCCATGGCCGTCGTGAGCTGCCCCACCTGACCGTCAAGCTTCAACCCATTGAACGCTTTGAACTCAGCCACCTGCGCACTCGGGTTGGTTCCGAACCAGCCTTTGATGTCCACGGCGTCGGCTGATCCTAGCACACTGGCGACTAGATCGTTACCCGACCGGCTGAACCAAAGATTCTGCTCGGTAATTCCCGGTCCATAGTCCACCTCGCCTTGGGCCGTGGTCCCGCTGGGCGTCGAGTTGTCAATGGTCGTGGCACCATACCCCTGCCGGATAAAGTAAGTGTCATAGCCGCCTCCACCATTGATCGTATCAGTCCCGCCGCGACCATCGAGCATGTCATTGCTGGAAGTGCCATTGATGATGTCGCTTCCCGCTGTTCCCAAGCTCGCCAAGCCGATTAGCTGTGCTTTGGACCAGGTGGTGCCGTCCGCGAACTGCACCTGCTGCACGCCGTAGTACTGCCCGCCCAGCTCGTAATCGAGCTTGATCTGGTCGCCGCTCGTGCCGTCGGTCAGCACGATGTTGCCCGAGCTGTCGCCCGTCACCGTGACCTGCGCCGCCGTGATCCCGGTGCCGAGCTTGAGCACGTTGTTGGGTGCCGAGCTGTATTCGGTCTCATCCACCTCCAGCTGACCATAGCCGGCGTTGTAGATAAACGTGTCGCCACCGCCGCCGCCGCGCACGTAGTCCTGGCTGCCAGCCGGCGCACCCTTGGCATCGAAGGTGTCGGCACTGCCCGTCCCATAGAGCCTGTCCGCCCCGGTCGTGCCCGTGGTGGCCAGGCCGATCAGCTGCGCCTTGGACCAGGTGGTGCCGTCCGCGAACTGCACCTGCTGCACGCCGTAGTACTGCCCGCCCAGCTCGTAATCGAGCTTGATCTGGTCGCCGCTCGTGCCGTCGGTCAGCACGATGTTGCCCGAGCTGTCGCCCGTCACCGTGACCTGCGCCGCCGTGATCCCGGTGCCGAGCTTGAGCACGTTGTTGGGTGCCGAGCTGTATTCGGTTTCGTCCACCTCCAGTTGACCATAGCCGGCGTTGTAGATGAACGTGTCACCGCCGCCGCTGCCGCGCTCGTAATCAGTACCTCCCAAGCCGTCGAACACATCGGTACCCGAAGACCCATAAAGCCTGTCTGTGCCAGGAGTGCCCGTGGTGGCCATCGTGACCAGCTGCGGCTTGGACCATGTAGTGCCGTCCACGAACTGCACCTGCTGCACGCCGTAGTACTGCCCGTTCAGCTCGTAATCGAGCTTGATCTGATCACCGCTCGTGCCGTCGGTCAGGACGATGTTGCCCGAGCTGTCACCCGTCACGGTGACCTGGTCGGCCGTGATTCCGGTGCCGAACCTGAGCACGTTGTTGGGCGCCGAACTGTACTCGGTTTCGTCCACCTCCAAGTGCCCATAGCCGGCGTTGAAAACGAAGGTGTCACCGCCGCCGCTGCCACGCACGTAGTCCTGGCCTCCAACCGGGGCGCCCCGGGCGTCGAACACGTCAGACCCAGAGGTGCCGTACAGTGCATCCGTTCGGACCGTACCCGTGGTGGCCATCATGACCAGCTGCGACTTGGACCAAGTGGTGCCGTCCGCGAACTGCACCTGCTGCACGCCGTAGTATTGCCCGCTCAGCTCGTAATCGAGCTTGATCTGGTCGCCGGCCGTTCCATTCGTCAAGGTCACATGGCCCGAGCTGTCGCCCGTCACCGTCACTTGTGCGGCCGTGATCCCGGTGCCGAGCTTGAGCACGTTGTTGGGCGCCGAGCTGTATTCGGTCTCATCCACCTCCAGGTGCCCGTAGCCGGCATTGAAGACAAAGATGTCGCCGCCGCCGCCGCCACGCGCGTAGCTCGTAATGCCCTTGCCGTCCAAGGTGTCAGCACCTGACGATCCGTACAGCTTGTCCGCCCCGGCTGTCCCAGTGGTGGCAAGGCCGATCAGCTGCGCCTTGGACCACGTGGTGCCGTCCGCGAACTGCACCTGTTGCACGCCGTAGTACTGCCCGTTCAGCTCGTAATCGAGCTTGATCTGGTCGCCGCTCGTGCCGTCGGTCAGCACGATGTTGCCCGAGCTGTCGCCCGTCACCGTGACCTGTGCTGCCGTGATCCCGGTGCCGAGCTTGAGCACGTTGTTGGGCGCCGAGCTGTATTCGGTCTCATCCACCTCCAGCTGACCATAGCCGGCGTTGTAGATGAACGTGTCGCCGCCGCCGCTGCCGCGCACGTAGTCCTGGCTGCCAGCCGGCGCACCCTTGGCATCGAAGGTGTCGGCACTGCCCGTCCCATAGAGCCTGTCCGCCCCGGTCGTGCCCGTGGTGGCCAGGCCGATCAGCTGCGCCTTGGACCAGGTGGTGCCGTCCGCGAACTGCACCTGCTGCACGCCGTAGTACTGCCCGCCCAGCTCGTAATCGAGCTTGATCTGGTCGCCGCTCGTGCCGTCGGTCAGCACGATGTTGCCCGAGCTGTCGCCCGTCACCGTGACCTGCGCCGCCGTGATCCCGGTGCCGAGCTTGAGCACGTTGTTGGGTGCCGAGCTGTATTCGGTCTCATCCACCTCCAGCTGACCATAGCCGGCGTTGTAGATAAACGTGTCGCCACCGCCGCCGCCGCGCACGTAGTCCTGGCTGCCAGCCGGCGCACCCTTGGCATCGAAGGTGTCGGCACTGCCCGTCCCATAGAGCCTGTCCGCCCCGGTCGTGCCCGTGGTGGCCAGGCCGATCAGCTGCGCCTTGGACCAGGTGGTGCCGTCCGCGAACTGCACCTGCTGCACGCCGTAGTACTGCCCGCCCAGCTCGTAATCGAGCTTGATCTGGTCGCCGCTCGTGCCGTCGGTCAGCACGATATTGCCCGAGCTGTCGCCCGTCACCGTGACCTGTGCCGCCGTGATCCCGGTGCCGAGCTTGAGCACGTTGTTGGGTGCCGAGCTGTATTCGGTTTCGTCCACCTCCAGCTGACCATAGCCGGCGTTGTAGACGAACGTGTCGCCACCGCCGCCGCCGCGCACGTAGTCCTGCACCCCGGCCGGCGCACCCTTGGCATCGAAGGTGTCGGCACTGCCCGTCCCATAGAGCCTGTCCGCCCCGGTCGTGCCCGTTATGGCCAATGCCAGGAGCTGCTGGCGCGTCCAGACCGTACCGTCCGCGAACTGCACTGAACCCACGCCACGGGCGGTGTCGGTGCCCTCCCCATCGAGTGTGATCAGGTCCCCGGTGACCCGGTTCACCAGCACGATGTCGGCTGGATTCGCAGAGTTCGTGCGATAGAAGTCGGCGGCGTTCAGGCCGGCACCCAGCTTAAGCACGCTCGTCTGGGCAGCCAGCCGTGCCCGAACCGCCTCGTCGATCTCAAGGCGGCCGCCGCCAGCGTTGAATAGGAACGTGTCAACGCCGCTGACGCCCACCTCCTTGCTGTCGCCGGTAAGGGCCGCGAACGTCCTGGCGGGGGTGGCCAGGGCAAGGTTCGTGGTCCGCCGGTCCACCGACGCCGCCCAGTTCGGGTCGCTGAAGGTGAGCTTACCGGCGGCGTCAATCTGCACCGTCAGGCTGTTCCCGGCGGCGCTGACCAGGGCCGCAATGTTGGGGGTTGTGGCCGACGCGACCAGTTGCGTGAAGGCCATAGAATCGAGGTGCAGATCCTGTCGCACCCCGTCGATGACCAGGGCAGCCTGACGCCACGAGTCGAGCGACGCCGCCGTGAGCGGGCCAAGCCGCTGGCTTAGATCAGCAAGTGCCGCCTTGAACTCTTGCGCCGGGACGATTGCATCCAGGGTTACGTTGAACGTGAAGTCCCCTTGGTAGGCCGACAGCGGCCCTTGCAGCACCAGCCGTGCCGCAATCCCGGATTGAAGGTCAGCCCAAGCTTGGCTCAGGATTGCGCCCGACAGGCTGCCCGGGTTGCTGCCTCCGCCTGCGAAGGTAGGGGAGTCGCCCAGGTAGCGCTCCATGAAGGCGAGCTTGCGGGCGTCGAACTGGCCACCGCGGCTGTTCGGGTCCAGGGCCGTGACGCCGGCCCACTCGAACATGATGGCCTGCACAGCCGCCATCACGTCGGCATACGGCGTCGTGGCCGGCAGGGCGGCGAACGCCTGGACGAGGGCCTTCAGGGCAGGGTTCCCCGCCATGGCTTGCTGCAGGCCCGCGACGGTGCCGTAGCCGTGCAGCTCCGGCAGCGCAGCAACCTCGGCGGACACCAGGACGGTCGTTGTCGCGGTCGTGTAGGTCGCGCTGTTCGCGAAACCCACGTCCGCGATCTCGCGCGTGGTGCCATCGGCCAGGGTGTAGGAGCCGATGGCCAGGACGCTGTTGCCGGCGAGGGTCTGCTGGCTGGCCTGGGAAGTGAGGTTGATCGAGACGATGCCGAGGTCGGACAGGGTCCTCGCCTCGCCCTGGCCGGTGACCGCGTCGCCGTTCGCGTCCACCCACACCCGCAGGCTGCCGAAGGCGGCGTCAGACGCGTCGATCTTGCCGTCGCCGTTGCTGTCCAGGGTGACGAGGGCGGCGAAGCCGTCCTTGGCGCCGCCTGCTGTGCCGAACAGCTCGGACAAGGTGGTGAACTTGCCGTCGCCGTTCCGGTCGATGCCGAGTAGGCCCGTGCCGGAGCCGATCCAGCCCGTCTTGCGCGCGAAGCCGTTCCCGGCCAGGTCAAAGGACGGCGACCACGGGTTGAGCGACGTGAGCTTCAGGCCCTCGCCGGTCAGGTCCAGGACAAGCGGGTCAATGATGCGGCTGATGGCAGCAGCGGCTGCATCCATTAGTGCCTTAGCGGCATCTAGCAGCCCACCCCCAAAACCTGGAGAGCTAGGATCTAAAGGTCTTCCATAATCATCTGTAGCTGGCAACGGTAGATTAGGATGCAAAGGGTCAGGACCGAGTAGCGCATCCATAAGCCCCGAATTTGACATTGGAAGTGGCCAATGATGCGTACCAGGAGGAAGCAAGCCACCAGCATTGAGCATTCCAAAGGAAAAATCTATGCAGTTGTTAGTCAGCGCACCATAGTAATTACTAGTATCGCGTCCCGCATATGACTGCATTGCATCATATTGCTCTTGGGAAATCTCTCTTTGACTAGAATGGTCTGGCCCACCAACATAATGTTCGGGATCAGTCGTAGTTACTGAACCAGGTCCCGAAAGACTCCCTTGTTTATCTGGCGCAAACCCATATGTTTTTTCAATTCCGTTACTATCTGTCAGTGTCACATCCATATGACCGGCGAGGGAGGAGCCGCTTGTATGGTCGTTGTTGATCGTGGCATGTCCTGGAGCATAGATATTAACAGACGCGGTTAGGGCTGACATCAAATTTTACCTTCGAAATGCATTAGAAATATTTATGCTGAGGTTTCCGTTTGTGTGCCCGCGCCTGTCTAAGTGCCCGTTTGAGAATGCTGCTTTGCCAGTCGTCTGATGCGGCTTTCCTGTGCTCTGGCGTGCAACGAAGCGTTGCGCGGTGCTCGGATCACGACAGCCGACGCAGCGCATTCCCAAACGGGCACTAAGATGCAAACGCTCAATATTGTCTGGGAGGCAGAACTGCCAAGGACGTGACCATGCTTTTTGGGAATTGTGGCATAAATTTGGCTGAGGAACGCACTCTATATCGCCCAGACTCAAGCGTTTTCTCTGCAATGACTCTAAGTTTTGCACCAGACCGATAGCCATCGATGCCTTTGGTTTCTACTATGTGCGGCTCCACTACTATACCCTCGACATCAAGCCTCTCTATTGAAAATTCGAGACTAATCACGGTTCCGGGATTCGCAGACTGGCGCACAATTTCCTTCCTTTCTGCTCGCTCCTTCAACTCTGCACTACTTCCATCGACGCCCGGCACCAGCCGTCTTGCGTTAATGGATCTATCCACCGTGTACATATAGCTTCCGTCACCAAGAAAATTTTCAATAGCCTTAGTATCAGACGCTGCATCAAACCGAAACATGATAACAAAGATGTAAACACCTTTGTCTTTAACATCAAAATCTATGTTAGACTCAGAGATACCCTGCTCAAGCTTCCATGCAGATTCTAGAGGCGGGTAGTGACGTTGATCTTGTCCATTAACAGACATAGGAATTAATCCTACAGTAAGAAAGGTCAAACTTATAATGCTTCTCTTGATCAAAATCTGATTACTCCGCACCTTTCATGATGCCGTGCTGGGTTCCAAATCTATAAACTCGCCTCATAACTCGCGCACCGGCCACTTAGCGATAAAGATAACGAATTGAAGTTCTTAGTAATTAGGGCCTGTGCGGGTCTGGTTAACTGGTAGTTAGGCTATAAGTGCCCGTTTGAGAATACTGCTTCGCTGATCGTCTAACCCGGCTTTCTTGTGCTCTGGCGTGCAACGAAGCCGTTGCGCGGTGCTCGGACCACGACAGCTGACTCAGTGCGGCGCATTCTCAAACGGGCACTAAGTAGAAATACAGCACCTTTTCACCTCTACAATCTTTAAACGGAACGATACGATCTGACCAGCATATAAGACTAACCATGCGGCCTGGTCAAGTACGAAATTCCAAGCTTTTTGCTAAGCTGAGCCTTACTTTGCAAATATACACTTATCAGGGATCGCTATGAAGAGTATGTCAGTATACTGTTGGCTCGATGAGTTATGAAATTTATGGACGACTCTTCGCAGGGCGAATTCGCTCCATAGCTTGCCTGGCTGGCGGCTTCATGCGTAGTGGCGCACGATGATATACGCCCCGATGCGCATCACGGGCGTCTTCCCGCGCACATGATCGAGACTGGCAGGGGTAGCTGACGCAGGCTGTTAAAGAATGGGCGCACGGTCGGGCGACGGGGATCGCGCCCAGCACCATCGGACGCGGCCTGCGCGAGCTGGACGAGGGCGAGCGGTTGGAGGACGGCTGGGTGCGCCGGGAGGGCGGCGGGCGCAAGACGCTGGTGGCGCGTGACCCTGGGCTGCTGGGTGCCTTGCTGGCGCTGGTGTCACCCACCGAGCGGGGTTGCCGCTGCGCTGGACCTGCAAGAGCCTGCGCCAGCTTGCGGACGAGTTGGTGAAGCAAGGCCACCAGGTCAGTCACACGGTGGTCGGCGTGCTGCTCAAGGCCGAGGGGTTCAGCCTGCAAGGCAACAGCAAGACCCTGGAGGGCAGCAGCCATCCCGATCGGGACGCGCAGTTCGCCTACATTGCCCGGAGCACGGCGGCGGCGCTGGCCGAGGGGCAGCCGGTAATCTCGGTCGATACCAAGAAGAAGGAGTTGGTCGGCCCGTTCAGGAACCCTGGCCGCGAGTGGCGCCCGCAGGGCACGCCCGAGCAGGTGCGGGTGCATGACTTCCTCATCGAGGAGCTTGGACGCGCGGTGCCCTATGGCGTCTACGACCTGGCCGCCAACACGGGCTGGGTCAGCGTGGGCGTGGACGGGGACACCGCCGAGTTCGCGGTGCAGACCATCCGGCGCTGGTGGCACGAGGTGGGCAGGCCGCGCTACCCCAATGCCAAGCGCCTCACCATCACCGCCGATGGCGGCGGCAGCAACGGCTCGCGGGTGCGGCTGTGGAAGCGCGAGCTGCAGCGCCTGGCCGACGAGCTTGGCCTGGAGATCAGCGTCCACCACCTGCCGCCGGGCACCAGCAAGTGGAACAAGATTGAGCACCGCCTGTTCTCCTACATCAGCCAGAACTGGCGGGCGAAGCCGCTGGTCAGCTACCGCACCATCGTCGAGCTGATCGGCGCCACCACCACCACGACCGGCCTCTCGGTGCGCTGCGAGCTGGACCAGAAAGCCTACGCCAAGGGCATCCGCGTCTCCGACGAGGACATGGCCGCACTCAACATCTACCGCGACCCGTTCCACGGCGAATGGAACTACATCATCAAACCTCTGAAACCAGAAAATGATGCAGTTATTTTATGACTTGCCCAAAGGCTAGAGTTCCCCTGGGTCCCACACCTGCGCTGGTTTACAGTTTGTGACTTTAACGCAAGGTAGATCAGCCGCCCCCACCGGTTTGACGTTTCTGTGCGATAAGCCGCGAGACAGTGGACTGACTTACGCCAAACAGCTTTGCAGCCTCCGCCGCTGTCCTGCGTCCAGCCCCAATATCCTCCGCGATAGCGGCGCGCTGCTTGGTTGTGAGTTTGGGCGGTCGTCCACCATGTCGCCCCTCTGCATGGGCGGTCTCAAGTCCAGCTTTCGTGCGCTCACGGATCATGGCCCGCTCGTACTCTGCGAAAGCTCCGCACATCTGCATGAACATCGTGCCCGCCGCCGTCGTGGTGTCTATAGCCTCGGTCAAGCTGCAGAAGCCTGCGCCAGCTCCTTTGAGGCGCTCAAATAGGTGTAGCAGGTCTTTGAGGGACCGGGATAAGCGGTCAAGCTTCCAAACAACCACCACGTCACCCGGCCGGAGCTGGTCTAACATCCGGTGCAGCTCGGGGCGGTTCCACCGTCCGCCGCTAGCTGCTTCGTCAAAGAACCGTTCGCACCCGGCCTCCCGCAATGCACGTCGCTGCAAAGTCGTAGTCTGCTCGTCGCCTTTAGAGATGCGAAGATAGCCAAGGCGCATCACATATACCCGCCTAGCGGGCGGGCTGTACCGTGCAGCGGCCAACTCCTGGCATAATGTGGAACCGTGCCGGAGCGCCAATCCGGTCGGAATACTCAAGGACAGGGCCGCGCTCATCTGACGTCACAACAATGCTCTCCATCCCATACTGCCTCGCGGCCTCCTCGTCGGACTGTCCCACGCACCGAAAGGCCAAGCCATAGGTCCGAGTAGGTTGAGCAGCACTGCAACCCACCACGGTGACTGCAACCACAGCGAACAATGAAAAGCGGCTAAACCACATACGCAACTCCTCCAAAAACGGCCGTTTGCGGGGGATGATGCCAGTCGCCAGCGTGTAGTTGACAGGTGGGGTAGTCCGGCACCGGGCGATCAGCTAGTCGGTCCGCCTTCCTGATCGGCCAGCGAGAAGCTTCCTTCCATCACTCTGATGCAGCTTCCGCCGACGTATGCGACCACGGCGCCATCTTGCCGATCTATTCCCAAATGGGTATAGAAACAGGGTGGACGACGCACCATCCTTGAGGCCGCTGATGTGGGTGGCAGGCAGCAAGCGGGATCTGCTGGCGATGCCGGACGAGGTGCAGGATGTGTTCGGCTACGCGCTGCATCTGGCGCAGGCCGGCTTGAAGCACAGCCAGGCCAAGCCGCTGCGCGGCCAGGGATCAGCGGCGGTGCTGGAGGTGGTCGAGGACTGGCAAGGCGACACGTACCGGGCTGTGTACACGGTGAGGTTCAGTGCAGCCGTTTATGTGCTGCACTGCTTCCAGAAGAAGGCCACCAAGGGCATCGCCACTCCGAAGCCGGACCTCGACCTGATTGCGGCCCGGCTCAAGGCGGCGGAGGCCCATGCGAAAGGACAAGCGCCATGAGTGTGGATACAGGGGCGGAAAACGCCGTGGTCGGGATCGAGGGAGGCAGCGCCAACGTGTATGCCGACCTGGGGCGGCCGGACGCCGACGAGATGCTGGTCAAGGCGCAGCTCGCCAGCCGGATCGCCGAGATCATCAAGCGCCGCCGGCTGACGCAGGCCGCGGCGGCGGAGGTCATCGGCCTCCCGCAGCCCAAGCTGTCGGGCCTGCTGCGCGGCCAGTTCCGCGGGGTGAGCGAAGCCAAGATGCTGACCTGCCTGACGCGGCTGGGCCGGGACGTGCGGATCACCATCGGCCCGGCGCGGCGACGGGCCGGGGCGGGCCGCATCGAGGTGCTATCTGGCTAGGGCGCCGCGCCGGCGTAGCCCGCGGCGTACCCAGCCCGGTCCGGGGCGGGCGGGGGCAGGCAGCTCGTTCTACCTGACCCGGACGGACAGGGGCAGCGCGTTGTTCCTGTATGACTGGGACGAAACTTAATCAGCCTGGGGTCCAGACCGCGCGAAGGCGCACCGCTTCGCGTCGGCACCGGCAGCAATCGACATGGCCGTACGCTGCGATGGCCCGAACGACGGGCCGTCCCCAATCACCATTGCTTCCGACGCCGCCCTATGTTCCAGACGGTGCCTGGCCAGTCGGCCCGGTCCAGCCGACGCGCGCCAGGGTGTCCAGCAACGTCGAACGTGGCACCTTGAAGCTGCGGCACACACTGGCCTTGCTCGCTCCGCTGTCCAGCGCCGAGACGATCTGCTCCACCCGCTCAGCATTGAGCGCGGGTGGACGCCCGCCCTTGCGGCCCCGACGCTTGGCCGCGGCTAGGCCGGCGACGACGCGCTCCTGGGTAAGGGCACGCTCGTACTGCGCCAGCGAGCCGAAGATGCCGAACAGCAGCTCGCCGTGCGGCGTGGTCGTGTCCATCTGCTCGGTCAGACTGCGGAACGCGACGCCACGCTTTTTAAGGTCCGTCACGATGGCAAGCAGGTGGGGCAGGGAGCGGCCGAGCCGGTCCAGCTTCCACACCACGAGCACGTCACCCTGCCGAAGGTCGTCGAGGCAGGTTTTCAGCCCGGGCCGGTCGTCGCGGGCGCCGGACGCCTTGTCCTGGTGCAGGTGGCGACCGTCCACCCCGGCGGCGAGTAGGGCGTCGCGCTGCAGGTCCACCGATTGCCGGTCGTCGGCTGACGACACACGCATGTAGCCGACAAGCATGTGCGGAAAACCCTCAATCCGGGGTTGCCGCACAGCACAGCAATCCGACACGGTTTGTCGCATGGTTTTGGCAGGGTTTGAAGGGCCGAGCGGGACCGAAACCTGGGGGTGTCGGAAAACAAGTGTTTTCCGACAGGCCTGGTAGTCGGCCGCTATTAGGAAATGATTCTACAATCCCTGGGAACAAGCGCAACGTGACCCCGCTCGCGCCTCCGTGTACTCTGGACAGATGATGCCGCATAACGACGCTACCCCCGCTCCCACCCCGGACCACGTCGAGCTGCGCCTGCGCCAGCAGGAGTTGGCCGGGCGCTTCGGGCTGTTCGCGCTGGGACAGGACGAGCTGCAGCCGGTGCTGGACGAAGCCTGCCGGGTCGCGGTCGAAGGGCTGGGGGTGCATCACGCCAAGCTGATGCGGTGTGATGCCGAGCGGGACGACTTCCTGGTTGTGGCGGGCGTGGGCTGGCAACCGGGGGTGGTCGGCGTGTGCCGGCTCGGCCCGGGGCGCGAAAGCCCGGCCGGGTTCTGCGTCGAAGTGGGCGAGGCAGTGGTGTCCAACCACCTGGAGGAAGAACGCCAGTTTGCGGTGCCGCTCGCATTGGTCAAGCACGGCATCCACAGCGCGATCAACGTGCCCGTCCCCGCCCCGGCCGGCGGCCCAGCCCGCTTCTGGGGCGTGCTGGAAGCGGACGGCACCGGGCGCAGCCAGTTCAGCCAACCCGACAGCGCGTTCCTGCTCCTGCTCGTGGCCACGCTGGGCGCCTGCGTCGAGCGCGACGCGCGCCGGGCCGAGCTGCGCCGCTTGACCCAGGAGCGCGACGCCGAGCGCGACCTGCTGGTGCAGGAGGTGCACCACCGCGTGAAGAACAGCTTGCAGCTCGTGACCGCGCTGCTGTCCACCCAGGCCCGGGGGTCGGAGGTGACCGCCGTGCGCGAGCAGTTGCTGGAAGCGGCGGGCCGGATCGCAACCATCGGCGCCGTGCACGAGCGCCTGTACCGGGACGGCTCGGGCGAGGAGGCGGACGCGGCGGCCTACCTCGCCGGCCTCGTCGGGGACCTGCGACGGTCCATGTCAGACGCCGCCGCCGGTCGCACGGTGGCGCTGGATGCGCCCCCGCTGCGGCTGCCGGCCGACCGGCTCACGCCGCTTGGCCTGATCGCGACGGAGCTGGTGACCAACGCCCTGAAGTATGGCGGGGGCCGGGTCAGGCTCATCGTGCGTCCCACTGAGGCGGGCATCGAGATCGCGTGCGAGGACGAAGGGCCGGGCTTCCCGGAGGCGTTCGACCCGCGCCGGAGCCGCGGATTGGGCATGCGCCTGGTCGCGGCGCTGGCGAAAGGGGCAGACCCGGTGCGGGTGGACCGCTCCGTGCCGCACGGCCGCGTGGTCGTCACCGTCACTTAGACTTGAACGCCTGCGTAGGTGCCGCAAGGGGCAACTCACGCCGGGGAGACTGCGTTCGCGTTGTAGTTGTATTTAGGTTCGAAGGCACGTGCCTGCATCATGCCCGACCCTCGCCCTGTTACGCTGTTGCTGGTTGAGGACGACGAGCTTGTGCGCCTGACCGTGGCCATGACGCTGGAGGACCTCGGGTTCATGGTGTTTGAGGCAACGACGGGCGAAGCGGCGTTGCAGCAGCTCAAGGCCGGCCTGGACACGGACATACTGATCACGGACATCGACCTTGGCCCGGGGATCAGCGGGTTGCAGCTTGCGGACCAGGTGCGGGCGTTGCGGCCCGGGCTTCCCGTGGTGTTCGTCACGGGCCGGACACCGACCTTGCAGGGGCGACCCCTCCGGGAACGGGAAGCCCACCTTCCCAAGCCGTTCGAGGGCGAGACGCTTGCGCGCGTCGTGCATAGCCTGTTGCCGGCCTGATTGCACCGTAGTTGCAAGCCTCAATTGGCCGGGGCCGCTTCCAGCATAGCCCGCGTCTTGGCCGCGAGGGCGTCCAAAGAGAACGGCTTGCCGATCACCGCCATGTCCGGGGCGAGCTGGCCGTCGAGGAAGGTGCCGGCGTATCCGGGGATGAACAGCATGGGCAGGCCCGGCTGGCGTTCGCGCGCGGCATCGGCGACCTGCCGCCCGTTCAGCCCGCCCGGCAGGCCCACATCGGACACGAGCAGGTCCACGCGCGGGACCTCGCGCAACAGGCGCAGCGCCGCGGGGCCGTCCCCGGCTTCCAGCACCCGGTAGCCCAAGTCGCGCAAGTGTTCCGCGACTGCGGTCCGCACGTCCGCCTCGTCCTCGACCAACAGCAGCACCTCGCCCGCGGCGGCTTGGCCTGCTCAGCCCCTAGTACAACCCGCTGGAAGAACGGCCCCTATTTGGGCGTATCTCATGCGGCAAGGGGCTTCCCTGTCTTGGTCCACTTGAAGGGCTTGGCGAGAGTGCGGTTGAAGTAGTCGATGAACTGCTC
>JAABUQ010007906.1_pt1 | contig 15168 bp, 14 predicted proteins | sample 5560001 | NCBI WGS metagenome assembly JAABUQ01 (sample SAMN10711888, study PRJNA513371) | rock metagenome | isolation source: Antarctica rocks | place: Antarctica: Victoria Land, Finger Mt nord | collected 2015-12-18 | reverse complement strand
CTACTTGACGGGCTCACAGCACCACGTTGGTCCCGACCACTCCTGCGTGCCACCCCCCCTCACCATAGCGCACTCGCCCCCATTTTCACCGGGGATGGTCGCGGCCGCGCCGCGGGTTGCACTCCTTTGAAACAGGCCTGTCGTCTCTGGAACATAACGGCCGATGTCGATCTATGCTAGCACACACGTCCTACTTCTGTCAAAGCGGAACGGAAGAGCCAGCGGCCAGGAACTGGCGGTCGGCAGTGGCACAATGCTTGCGGATTCCGTGTTGCATTCCGATGACCCCTGTAGCAATGGAGGACGTGGCAGATGAGCAGCAGTCAAACCGGGGGGCAGAGCCAGGGCGTGGGATCGCCGATCAGCGACGAAGCCTACAACGTGATCACGGCCCTGCAGACCAAGCTTGAAGGCCTGGCAGCTTATCAAAAGTATCAGCAGTCGAGCACCCGCCGCCAGATCTGGCAGCAGTTGTCCGATCTGGATAATCAGGCCGTGCAGATCTTGAGCCAGGAGTTGGAGCGGCTGGTTCAGCAGGGGCACCTGGCCACGGGAGATCAGGGCCAGGCTGCCGGCAGCAGCGGTGGCAGTACTGGCAGCGGTGGCAGTACTGGCAGCGGCACGGGCAGCAGCGAAGCGTACAACCCGCCTCCTGAGCAGGCCGAGAACCCGACTCCCCTGCACAGTCCCGACTAACAGGCGCGCAAGGGGTCCCAAGCTCCCAGGGCTCGTGAAAAGTTGTTGGCACACGGCCGGGCTAGGGCATTCTGGGGGCGCGGGCGTCTCGCCCGTCCCAGTGTCTGACGAGGACGGGCGAGACGCCCGGCCCCCAGGCCGACAATTCACAGACCCTGTCCCAAGCTCCTGGCGCTCTTTGTCGTACAACGCGGATGTGATGGTCCCGGCAGTAGCGGCCGCTACTACCGGGGCCATCCGTCGTTTTGTTGGTGAGTTTTATATCATGCGCTGTCAGCGGCACTCTTCTAGGCTGGTGAGTAAGGGGAAACGTCTCCACGCCCCATCGCGGTCAACCGACGAATTATGAGCGTGGGCCGGCCGGCACGGCACGATTCGTCGAACGTCGCGGCAAGTTATCACCAAGAGGAAGGGTCTATATGTCCGAATCTCGTACCAGCGCAAGCGGTATCCGCGTCCGCGCGCGTCCTCTCGCCGTCGTCGCGACGCTGCTGGGGGCGCTGGCCATTGGCGTGCTCCCCGCCGCGGTCGTCGGGGGATTATCTTCCAGTATCGTCGCCCAGGCCGCCTCGCCCCAGCCGCGCGTCTCGCCCAGCCTGACGGTCGCGCCGGTGGCGGCAACCGCCGGGACCACGATCACCGTGATCGGCTCCGGCTACGACCCAGCCAATGGCGTCGTCACTCCCACGGTCACGTTCGCCTTCACCGACGCCGTGGGCATCCGCACCACTCTACCCCAGACCGCGACGGATAGCGCCATCGGCGGTTTCGCCGTCATGGTGTCGGTCCCGATCAGCGCCGCGGCCGGGCCAGCGGTCATCGCCGCCACCGACATCAGCGGCACGGCGTCGACGGCGGCTTTCGATGTCCGCCCCGCGGCCGGCGCGACGCGCATCGGCGCCTTGCCCGCCAGCGGTTTGCCGGGCTCGACCACCACGGTCACCGGCACGGGTTTTGCCGCTAACCAACCCATCACCCTGACCTATGCGCAGAACGGGACCGCGACCGGCATCAACGCCGGCGCCATCACCACCACGGCGCAGGGTCTCTTCACGACCACGGCGCCCATCTCGGGCCTCGCCCCGGCTGGCCCTGCCACGTTCACGGCGCAAGACCGCGACAACAACAGCGCGGCCGCGCCATTCACGATCACGCGCAATGGCGCGCCGACCGTCGCCATCACGCCGACCGTCGTTGCGCCTAACTCAAGCGTGACCGTGACGGGTACCGGCTTTGCCGTCAACCGGCCCATCACCCTGACCTTCGGGCAGGGCTCGGCCGCGACGACCATCTTCTCCGGCACGGTCAGCACGGACGTCAACGGGGTCTTCACAGCCACGGCGACGATCCCGACCGCGGCCATCACCGGTACGGCGAGCATCACGGCCGTCGACGCGGCCGGCAATAGCGGGGCGGCCGCGTTCAACGTGCGGTACCCCTACAACGTCAACAACGGCCCGACGACGCTGTACTTCGCCGAGGGCTATACGGGCCTCTACAGCACCAACGGCAAGGCCACGTTCAACGAGACGCTGTCCTTGCTCAACGCCAATCCCTTCACCGCGACGGCGACGATCACCTACCTGATCCAGGGCAGCAATCCGGTCAGCCTGGTGCGCTCGGTGCCGCCAAGCTCGACGCTGCGCGAGTCGGTCAATTCCGACATCGGCCCGGATAAGATTGCCGCCGCGATCGTCAGCTCGCCGTCGCGCATCACGGCCGAGCGCATTATCCAGCGCGTCGGCGGCAACGGCGCGACCCTCGACGGCGATAGCTCACTGGGCAACCCCAACCTGGGCCAGACCTTCTACTTCGCCGAGGGCTACACGGGCATCACCTTCCAGGAGTACCTGGTGCTGGCTAACCCCTCCACCAGCGAGGCGCACATCACGGTCACATTCGCGCCGCAGGCCAACGCCATCACCAGCACGCAGAGCGAGACGTTCACCGTCCCGCCGCTGGGCCGCTACACGCGCAACATCCGCGGCGACACGCTGGGCTTCGCCAACAAGTCGCTCGGCATGGTCGTCACCAGTGACCAGCCGATCATGGCGGAGCGCGTGCTCTACTTCGGCGACGGCGTTGGCTCGGCCAAGTACGGCTCCACGGCCAAAGCCGGCATCCAAACCGTGGCCAACCAGTACCTATTTGCCTACGGCTCGGCCGGCGGCAGCGGCCCGGCCCAGCAGCCCGGCGACCAATCGTACGTCACCGTGCTCAACCCCAGCACGTCGCCGGTCTCGGCCACGATCGTGGCGCAGTTCTACGACGTTAATGGCCGCAGCCTCGGCGTCACGTCGCTCGTGGTAGCCCCGGGCACGCGCCAGACAGTCAACGCCAACGCCGTGGTCAACAACACCTCGGGCATCTACGCCACTATCCTGACCTCCTCGAGCCCCTTCGTGGCCGAGAAGCCACAGTACTACGGCGGCAGCCCCAACGCGGGGGCGCATCCCGGCGTGGCGCCGTCGGGCGCGCCGTCCGGCGTCAAGAGCGCCGCGTTCCCCGACCTCGGCCTGACCGATGCGGCGGGCCAGCAGGAGCAGCAGACGGTGTTCCTGTATAACCCGACCACCGCGCCGATCATGGTCACGGGCACGTACTACGCGACCAGCGGCAGCACGTCGGTGGTCTACCGTATAGCGGCCAACAGCATCACCACGGCCAACGTCAACGCGGACGCGGGCAGCTTGCCGCGCGGCCCGCTCGGCGCCACCTTCGTGGTGACCAGCACGGGAGTGAACGATCAGTTCGTGGCCACGGCCGTCGGCAATACGGCTGACGGGCGCAGCTACACCGCCAATCAGGGGGCGCTCCCCGCGCAATAGGCCGTTGGCTATTAGCCGATGGCCGATCCTATCGGGCAGGACACCGTCGCGGCAAACAATGCCGCGACGGTGTCCTGGCATCACTCGGGTATCAACTGCGGCTACTGACTAATGGCTAATGGCTATCACAGGAGGGTACAGCATGAGCAACGTATTACGGGCAGCCGCCTATATCCGTGCCGGACACATCACTGCCGTGTTTGCTACGGCAAGCCTCAGCGTGCTGTCGCTATCGGCCGCCAGCCATGTCCAGGCAGCGGGCCCCAGCGGGCGGCGCCAGGCGTCGCCATCGTCACCCATACGCGTGTACGTGGGAGGGCAGCAGATCGCGTCGGGGCAGAGCCTGAGCCGGGCCATCTCCGCCGTGCGCGGCCGCGTGCCTTTTACCATTGGATCGCCCGGCTACGTCCCAGCCCGCTATGTCGCGGTCTCGCTGTTCGTCACGCCACAACAGCGTGATGTGAGCAAGGGTTTTAGCACCTTGAGCTACGCGTTCTCCGCGGGGAAGAACAGCTATGGACCGGCGGCGTTCGCGATTGACCAGGGGGCCAGCCCGTTGACGTTCGTCGCGGGCAGCGGCGTCGTCAGCGCGACCATCGGCGCCTACAGCGGCACGCTGCGCGAGTTCCGCACGCCGGGACACGACCTGCTCATCCTGTCGTGGACCGAGGGGACCAACGGCTACGACATCACGACCGACGCCGCCATCTCGCACCTCTCCACGCCGACGCTCACGCGCATTGCCACGTCGCTGCGCTGACGACGAAGTAGGCAGTGGGCAGTGGGCAGTGGGCAGTGGGCAGTGGGCAGTGGGCAGTGGGCAGTGGGCAGTGGGCAGTGGGCAGTGGGCAGTGGGCAGTGGGCAGTAACGAGTGTCGCATCTGTCAACGCAACGGTGGCGGTTGGCTCAAGTCGTCCTTCTGTGAACTGCCTACTGCCTACTATTTCCGCACGTACTCCCGCAGATAGACGCCGAGGTACTGCGTGTTTTGGCCGACCTGACGCCACTTGTCGGCTGGCGGCGTGAACCAGGCGGGATGGCGCGTAGGGCTGTCGCCGCCGCGAAAGTTTATCATGTTGATCAGCCAGAGGCGCCCCGAACGGTCCCTGGGCAGCCAGATGGCCGCGCGAGGGAAGGGCCGCGGGCTGACGCGCTCGATCAGGGGCGCCTGCTGTGTCCACGCAATGGGCACCCAATCGTAGGGGCGAGCCAGGTGGCGGACGCCAGGCCCGCCCAGCGTGTAGCTGTACCACAGCAAGGGCAGGATGCTGAAGGCGTCGTCGCCGAGCACGGCGTCGTTCGGGTAGCGGGCGTGGTCATGCACCAACATGGCCGCGACGCCCCGTAGATCGGCCTGGCCATACAGAGGGTCGGCGTAGAGGCGCTGCAGCGGCCGGACCGAGACGGCGAGGTACGCCGCCACGGCCAGCGTAGCGACGGCGACGGCGATGTGCGGCGCAAGGCGCAGCGCCACGGCGCCTTGCCTCACCCCTTGCAGCAGGCCCCGAGAGATCAGCGCCAGGACCGGCGCCGCCCCATAGATGGCATAGCGGGGGTCGTAGAGCGGTGTGGCCACGCGCGAGATGGCGAACGGAAGCAGCACACCGCTGAGCAGGACCAGGAACAGCAGGGCCCGTTCTTTCCGCTCACCGGGCAGGATCAGGCCGAGCACGACGAGCGCGATCAGCGCGTCGCGCAGATGCGGAATGCCCGTGCCGACGTAGAAGGTGTACTGGTCGAAGGCCAAGCGCAAGGCGCCCAGGCCCGGACGCGCGATCCAGGCGCGCGCGCCGCCATTGTGCGTCTCCTGCCAGATCACCGTGGGCAGCAAGGGGGCAAAGGCCAGGGCGATGGCCAGGCAGGACTTGATCAGGGGCGGCAACAACACGCGCCGCCGCAGAGCGATGGCCAGCACCCAGACGCCCGCGCCGAGCAGGAAAAACACCGCGTAATAAAATGTGTAGAGGCATAACAACACGCTGAGCATCCACACTGCCCACCATGCGCGCCGGTTCGTTTCCACCGCCCTACACAGCGGAATCAGCGAAGCGATGCAGAACATGCCCATCATGGGATACATGCGCACAAACTGCGCATAGAAGATGAGGTAGGTCGAGACCGCGCAGAGCAGTGTCGCCGCCACGCCCACCGCCGCCCCGAAGGCGTGCCGCGTCCATAGCCAGGTAAAGAGGACCGTGCCGCTGCACATCAACGCCGTACCGGCGTGCAGCCACCCTGTCGTGTCCCTGACGGTCATCCAGGCCTTAAGGTAGTAGAAAAACAGCGGCGGAGCGTCGTCGAGCAAGCCCGCCATATCCTGCCAGGGATGCGAGGCGATGGACACGCTGACCACCTCGTCGAACCAGAGGCTCTTGCCCCCGGCGTCGTACAGGCGCAAGGCAAGTCCCACCAGCACGGCCAGCCATCCAAGGACGGTCAGGATGCCCAGCCCGTCGCCCCAGCGCAGCGGCGCCGGCGCGCCCTCGTTCGGGCCGGCCCTGACGGTCGCCAGAGGCGCCGCCCGGAGCGGCCTGCTCTGCAGCATCAAGCGGTACTCTCCTACTCGCTCAACAGTGTCGCGGTCTTGTGTGGTCATACATGGTAGCCGTGGCCTTCGGTGACACGTAGACTATAGACGACGGTATCATTCAGCGCAAGAGAACAGCACCAGCGTTTTAAGGGGGATCAGATGGACGAGGCGGAGCGCGCGACACCCCGCGTGGGAGACGAACCCAGCAACGACGATCTGTTCGACGATATGATCGACAAGATTTGCACTCCCGGCTCACCGTGGTCGTACGAGGAGGCGGTCCACATCGCCAGCGACATGTGGGACACGGAGCCCCACGCGGGACCGCTGCCTACCGACTATGTGCGCGGCGACCGCCGCCGCCGTATGACTGGCGGCGCATAACGGCATCTCAGCCAGATTCGTTTGACCATCGCCGGACCTGCGACCACGAGCGCGGTGGCAGGCCCGCATCCGCTCTCCGGCGGCCCCGCCATGCGCACGATGGGCCATAGCATGGATGCGCGAGTTGGTGCATACTAGACGATGCGCGGCCGTGCTCACGATGGAGCGCGCCGACGCAAAAGGACACAGCACACAGTAGGGGGAAGTCCGTGGGCCATTTGACGTCGTACACAAGCATGCTGGTCCCGGTGGTACTCGCGGTGGTCCTGATCATCGTGGCGGTCCGGATCCTGAGCACCATCGTCAAGGTCCTGGCCCTGGCCGGGCTCGTAGCCATGCTGATCGTGGGCTACTTGCTCTACAGCCGCATCCACGCGATCCAGCAGGCGGTCGATACATCGGCGCGACAGGCGTCGGGCGGCCTCTTGAGTCAGGACGCCTTCCAGAACCAAGTCCAGACCGTGGCGCGGTCGGCCGCGCGCGACGCGGGCCTGGACCCGAACGATGTCCACGTCACCGCCCTGTGCGACGGGCCAAACACGAGGCTCACGCTACGCTACACCGATCAGCAGTTCTTCTGGGGCGTGCTCGACGGCCAGGACTTTACCGTGCCCGTCCCCGATAACAACGGCTGCTAAGGCGGCGCGTGGAACGTCGCATCATCTGAACCGGTCGGGCATGATATTTGCTGCTGCTGTCCTGACGGCTACGCCCGCTAATGGACGTGTCCCACGCCGGACCCGACGGTGTGACAAGCACGATGGCCGCGGGACCGGGTCCGCGGCCGCACACAACGCTTCTTGCGAGGAGACTGCACATGGCCTACGAGCTTCCCCCGTTGCCCTACGACTACGCCGCACTCGAGCCCCATATCGACACGGAGACGATGCATCTCCACCACGATAAGCACCACCAGACGTACATCACAAATGTCAACAAGGCGCTGGAGAGCCACCCGGACCTCGCCGCCCTTCCCGTAGAGCAGTTGATCGCCGATCTCAACCGCGTCCCCGAGGACATTCGCACCGTGGTCCGCAACAACGGCGGCGGCCACGCCAACCACAGCTTCTTCTGGCAGATCATGGCCCCCAACGCCGGCGGCACGCCGACTGGCCCGGTGGCCGAGGCCATCACCTCGACCTTCGGCAGCGTCGACGCTTTCAAGGAGCAACTCGCCAAGGCGGCGGCCGGGCAATTCGGAAGCGGCTGGGCCTGGCTAGTGGCCGATTCCAGCGGCGCCCTGAAGGTGATGGGCACGCCGAACCAGGACAGCCCTATCTCGCAGGGGCTGACGCCGTTGCTGGGCATCGACGTGTGGGAGCATTCGTACTACCTCAAGTACCAGAACAAGCGCCCCGACTATGTTGCCGCGTGGTGGAACACCGTCAACTGGCCCGAGGTCAACAAGCGATACCAGGCCGCGACCGGCAAATAACCTCTCGCTTCCCACCACCGCCACTATAAATAGGCCGGGCCCGCGGCATGTCTGCCGCGGGCCCGGCCTTTTGCCTCTTGACACTGAGTCCGATAACGCCTACTATATCTGTAACGGATGCATCTGCGTCCGACTATATATAGGTAGGAGCAGACAGCGATGGGACGAGGCGACGCGGCGCCTGAGCCTCCATTGGCTCCACTGACACCAGCCGTCTTCCATATCCTCCTGGCCCTTGTCGATGGGCAGCGTCATGGGTACGGCATCGTGCAAGAGATCGACCGGCGGAGCGAGGGGACGGTGCGCATGGGGCCGGGGACCCTCTACGGGTCCATCAAACGTATGCTGGCCGATGGCCTGATCGTCGAGACAGAGCAGCGTCCCGATCCCGCCATCGACGACGAACGGCGCCGCTACTATCGGTTAACCGACCTGGGGCACAGGGTTGCAACGGCCGAGGCCCGGCGCCTGGAGCAATTGGTCCGCATTGCCCGCGCCAAGCATCTGCTGCCGCGGAGCCAGCCGACGAGCGCGCAGGGGGATGCGTGATGTCCACATCCTCATCTTCGCTGCTTCTCTCGGTCACGGATCGACTCTACCGGGCCTTGCTGGCGGCCTACCCTGCGGCCTTCCGCCGCGCCTATGGCCCGGACCTGGTCCAGCTCTTCCATGACTGTTCGCGCGACGCACTCCGGCGCGCTGGCCTGCGCGGCCTGTGCAACTGGTGGGGACGCGCAGTGGTGGACCTCGCCGCAACGGCCGCCGTCCAGCGCGTTGCGCAGGCGCGCATAGAGATAGGCAGGAGGAAGACGCGGCTTGCCATCGCGCTGCTTGCCCTCGTACTAAGCCTGGCCACCGGCTACGTCAACACGCACAACGCGGAGGTGCGGGCACCGATGCTGTGCCTGCTGGTCTCGACGGTCGGGCTTGGGATCGCACGGCCGCGCCACGCCTGGCGCTGGGCGCTGATGATCGGTCTGGCGGTACCCCTGTCCCAGGCACTCGCCGTGGTCTTTCGGGCGCCCGTCCCCTATCCGAACGACGTCCGCCACGTGCTCTCGTCGACCTTTATCCTCATCCCGGCCATGCTCGGCGCCTACGTTGGCGCGGCAATCCGATCGGCGATGAGGTCTCAAGGGAATGCGCCGCTTAGGTCATCGTCCAGGAGAGGCTCTGAAACCTTATGACCGTCTTTGACCTGTTGCTGCTGATCACGGTGTTCATCACCGTGGTTGCGCTGCTCAGCGGCGCGTTCTATCTGGCGCGCCGTCGATGGCGGCCGCTACGACGCATCCTGCTTGGGCTCAGCATCCTCCTAGGCTCGTATGCCGCCGTGCTCATGACGGTCTCGCTCACCAGTCCCCAGCAGGTGCTAGGTCCGCATCAGGTTCGTTGCTTCGACGACTGGTGTCTCTCCGTGCAGCAGGTCGCGCGCCGGCACACCGTCGGACGGTGGCCACACATCGCGACGGCGCGCGGCCAGTTCTATCTCGTGACCGTCGAGGTGTCGAGTCAGGCCCAGCGCGTCAGCCAGCGCGCCGTCGACGCGCAGGTCTATCTCCTCGACGCCAACGGCCGGCGCGACGATCCGGCCGCGGACGCGCAACAGGAGCTGGACGCGACCGGGAGCGGTGGCCAGCCGCTCGACACGGAGTTGCCGCCCGGAGGCTCCTTCACCCGCACCGTCGTCTTCGACACGCCTATGGAGGGACGACCTATCGGCTTAGTCGTGGTCCACGGACTGTTTCCAGCGGTCCTGGTCATCGGCGATCCGCAGAGCTTGCTGCACAAACCGACCCTACTTGCCCTCGGGGATAGCGCCGACCACTGAGCAATCATACCTTGGCTGCCTCCTCTCTGGTACGGCTTTGTTGTACGCTGTTTCCTTCCCCTTCGGCAAGCCCGCCTTATATCAAAACCTCAGCAAAAGGGGGGTGCGCACCACTTTTTCGCGCCTCCTGGGAGCGCCGTCTCGCGCTGCGCTGCCAGCCGGCTGGTCAGCGCGGGCGAGCGCTGCGCCACGCGCAGACAGCGTGGCGGCGACCGTCTGCCGGCTGGCAGCCGGCGCTCCCAGGAGACACGACGCGCGCCTCGCTGACCAGCGCGAAAATGTGGCGCGCACCCGCAAAAGGGAAGCCACTTGACAAATGAGAGCCGATGGACGTACTATAAGCGCATTAGCGGACCCGAGAGAGGAGATGTGGGAAGGGCGGCTTTGGCACCCAGGCGTGTGTCAACGCGGCCCTTCTTTTTTGACCGCTGGAGCCCTCCACGGCACGCTAGCGCATACCCTGCCCCCACCGAACGGGGCAGATCCTTGTAGCGAGGAGGCGGCATGTCGACAGCAGCGGGTGATTGGCACGAAGAAAGCGCGCGGAAGAGCCTTGAGGCGCCTCCCACCGCTCTATGGACGGCGCCGACGCCTACCTTGACCCCGAACGAACCGCGGCCTCGCCCCACGCGCGAGGCCGCCACGTCGGATTCCATCGCTCCGGACGAAGGCCTGCCCATCTACCTGCGCGAGATCGGCTCCGTCTCCCTCCTGACCCCCGACGAAGAGAAGATGCTGGCCGAAATGATCGCCCATGGCAAGGAGGCGCGGCGGGCGCTGGCCGCGGGCGAGGTACCGGTGGCCGACCAGAGCTTGGCGGCACGCCTGGTCGCGCGCGGCGAGGACGCGCGCCGCCGCATGATCGAAGCCAATCTGCGGCTGGTGGTCAGTATCGCGCGGCGCTATCTGCGCCGCGGCCTGCCTCTCCCCGACCTGATCCAGGAAGGCAACCTGGGCCTCTTCCGCGCCGTGGAGAAGTTCGACCATCACAAGGGCTATCGCTTCTCGACCTACGCCTACTGGTGGATCAGGCAGGCCATCACGCGCGCCCTCGCCGACTACGGCCGCACCGTCCGCGTCCCCGTGCATATGGTCGACTTCGCCGCGCACGTGGCCAAGGTCGCCGGTGAGATGGAGCAACACCTGGGCCGCGAACTCGATATGGCCGACATCGCCCTGGCGCTCGGCTGCCCGGAGGAGAAGATCGCCCTGGCCCTGGCGTCGGTGCGCCAACCCGCCTCATTGGAGACCCCGGTGACCGAGGATGGCGGAACGCTCGGCGACGTTCTGCCCGACGACGAACTGCCCGCGCTCGACGAGGAGGCGCGCAAGAGTATCCTGCGCAGCCACGTGCAAACGGTCATGGCCGATCTCTCCGACCGCGAGCGCATGGTGCTGCAGTTGCGCTTCGGCCTGCAAGGGCAGCGCGCCCATACCCTGGGCGAGATCGGCGAGCAACTGCAACTCACCCGCGAGCGTGTGCGCCAGATCGAGTCCGAGGCCCTGGCCAAACTCCGCGCCACCGACCTGCAAGGCGAGATTGACCACGAGGACGTGGCATAAAAAAGTGGCTAGTGACTAGTGATTAGTGGCTAGACGTTCTTTCTAGTCACTAATCACTAGTCACTAGCCACTTACATCAGACGAGGTAGAACAGGGCGAAGAGCAGCACCCATACCACGTCGACAAAGTGCCAGTAGAGCGTCACGCCATGCACGGCGAAGTGGTTGTTCGGACCCCAACGGCGGCGCAGGCCCAGCACGAAGATGATGATCAGCGCCAGCACTCCGAGCGTCACGTGGGCGCCGTGCAGGCCGGTCAACGTGAAGAACGTCGCGCCGAAGATGTCCTTGTTGATGGCGGTCCGCAGATCGATGTACTCGTGGGCCTGGATGCCGAGAAACGTCGCGCCGAAGATAATGGTCAGGCCCAGCAGCAGTAGGAAGCGCCCTTGCTTGCCCTTGGCGATGGCCGTGTCGGCGTAGTGGCACCAGAACCCGCTAATGACCAGGATGCCCGTGTTGGCGGCGCCCAGGACGACGTCGAGGCGGTCGAACGTGGCCGGCGGCCACACGACCTCTGTCCGCCGTAGGTAGAGGTAGGCGAAGAAAAGCGACCCGAAGAGGGCCACCTCGGTGCACAGGAAGAAAATGACGCCGAGCAACCCGTTGCTGATACGGGTGTTGCGGTGGGCCGGCTGGAAGCCGTGGCCATGCCCATGGCCGGACGCGGGCGTCGGAACGGTACTCATGCTATCTCCTTAGCGAGAGACTCTAACTGACCTTGCGGAAGCCCTTGGGGCGCAGCGCGCGCTCGTTCAGCGCGGGCAGCGGGGTGACGCCTTCGTCCTCCGGGCGCGGTTCGCCGAAGTAGGGGGCGGGCACGGTAAAGTCGTACGGGCCCGAGGTAATGACGGGCTGGCGGTGGAAGTTGCCGTGCGGCATCGGCGGCGACTCGGTCGACCAGTCGAGCGTGCGGGCGCCCCACGGATTGGCCCCGGCCTTCTCGCCGTGACGCAGGCTTTGCGCGGCGTTCCAGATGAAAATCAGGAACGACGCCGTTAGCACGAACGACGAGATGGAGATGAACAGGTTGGTCCCCGCGAACTCTGGGGCGTAGGTGTTGATGCGGCGCGACATGCCCAGCAGCCCGATCACGTGCATCGGCATGAACGTGGCGTTGAAGCTGATGTACATCAGCCAGAAGTGCCACTTGCCCAGCCGCTCGTTGAGCATGCGGCCGGTGATCTTGGGCCACCAGTAGTAGAGGCCGGCGAAGATGGTGAACACCGAGCCGCCGAAGAGCACGTAGTGCAGGTGCGCCACCAGGAAGTAGGTGGCGTGCTCGTGCAGGTCAACCGGGACCGCGCCCAGCATGATGCCGGTGATGCCGCCAACCACGAAGGTGGAGATGAAGCCCAACGCGAAGAGCAGCGGCGTCTTGAGTTGCACCTTGCCCTGGTACAGCGTGGCGATCCAGGAGAAGATCTTGATGCCGGTGGGCACGGCGATGATCATCGTGGCCAGCATGAAGTAGATCTGCAGCCAGGCCTGGATGGGACTGGTGAACATATGGTGCGCCCACACCAGGAAGCCCAGCAGGGCGATGGCCACGCTGGAGAAGGCGATGGCCTTGTAGCCGAAGATGGGCTTGCGGCTGAACACCGGGATGATCTCCGAGATGATCCCGAAGCCGGGGATGATCATGATGTAGACGGCGGGGTGCGAGTAGAACCAGAACATGTGCTGCCACAGCACCACGCTACCGCCGTTCTTGAAGTTGAAGAACGGCACGTTGAAGGTGCGGGCGATGAACAGCGAGCCCAGGCCGCCGGCCAGCGCGGGCGTGGCCACCAGCACCATCACCGCCGTCGCCAGCACGGCCCACACGAAGAGGGGCATGCGCGTGAGGCGCATGCCGCGCGTGCGCATATTGACGATGGTGACCAGGAAGTTGATGGCGCCGAGGGTACTGGAGGCGCCCAGGATGATCAGCGCGATGCACCACATACTCTGGCCGACGGGTCCCTGCAGCGAGATCGGCGGATACGAGGTCCAGCCGGCCTGGGGAGCGCCGTAGAGGAAGGACAGCATCAACAGGATGCCGCCCGGGGGATAGAGCAGGTAGCTGGCCGTATTCAGCTTGGGGAAAGCCACGTCTGGCGCGCCGATCATCATCGGCATCAGGAAGTTGGTGAAGCCGCCGATCAGCATAGGGATGGTAAACAGGAAAATCATGGTCGTGCCATGCATGGTGAAGAGCGAGTTGTACGCGTCGGGCGAGAGAAAAGCGCTGCCCGGCTGCGCCAGGTTCACCCGCATCAGCTCGGCCATCAGGCCGCCGATGAGGAAGAAGATGAACGCGGTCACCATGTAGTTCATGCCGATCTGCTTGTGATCGGTACTCAGGATGTATTTCCCGAATAGGGACTGATCCTTGGGAGCGTGATGCTCCGTGCCCTCCGCCCCCTCCGCCCCGTGCCCGACATGTTCAGGCGCGTAAATATCTGGTTCGGCTACCGCGACCATGCTGTCTCCTCCTACTCCTCTCCGAGTTGCGCCAGGGCCGCGCATACTGTACCTACATCATCCGCCTGCGTAACGCCATTATCATCCGCACTGCTCATCGGTTCGGGGCAAACCGCGCGACTTCTCGTTACTGCCTACTGCCTACTGCCTACTGCCCACTGCCCACTGCCCACTGCCCACTGCCCACTGCCCACTGCCCACTGCCCACTGCCCACTGCCCACTGCCCACTCGTCAGTGTCGGACCAGCGCGGCAACGGCATGGGCAGTGCTGGCCGTCCCCGCTGGAATCAGCTTGGGGTTGGCCCCATTCTGGCGCAGCCACTGGTAGAAATCCTTCTGTGACATCACCCACAGCGTGGCAACCATGCCCGAGTGGCCGACGCCGCAGTACTCGGTGCAGATCACGCGGAACTTGCCGGTTTCGGTGGGGGTGAACCACTCGTGGTTAGTGACACCGGGCACGTCGTCTTCCTTGACGCGGAACTCGGGCACCCAGAACGAGTGGATCACGTTGTCTGAATACTCGGACACGTAGACGGGCCGGTTGACCAGCAACGCAACCGTCGGCTTACCGTAGACGCCATACTGAGGCAGGTCGAACGTCCAGTTGTACTGGTAGCCGTGGACGCCCAACTCAAGCTGGTTGGGGCGCGAGGTGTGCTCATCGCCCCACACCCTGATGGTGAAGAACAGCAGCACGACCAGGAACAGGGCAGGGATGGCGGTCCAGGTCAACTCGAGGCGCGTGTTGCCGTGCATCTGCGCGCCGAGGGCCTGATCGGGGTGACGGTGGTCCGAGCGGTACTTCATCACGAAGGCGACCAATAGCACCTGCACCATGATAAAGACCGCGCCGCCGGCCGCGAGCATGAACTTGAAGAGGTCATCCACTTCGACGGCCTGCCGGGTGGCCTCCGGGAACCAGGAGTTGATCGGGGCGACGATGATAAAGGCGATCCACGCCGCCGAGAGGACCACGACCCATAAGGCCAGTCGCAACAGAAACCCGAGTCCCGGTCCCTGGCTCTGCCCATCCATCGCACGCCCAGTCCCGCCCGGTTGAGCGTTCACGTCCGCCATGCCAGCCATGCCATTTCCCCTCCGCTGACCACACCCCAGCATCCTACAAGGGAACACGGGGCGACATTTGACGACACACCGCGACAGCGTGCATCAGCCACGGATGGGGCGTCGTGGACCGTGACGACGGCGGGTAACGATAACTGGGGCCGCTAGCACACGGACGCGGCGGGGCTGCCAACCCGTATAGTGCCAACTCTTCGTAGTGTAGCATAGCGTCCTGTACGTTGTGCAACGATAAGTATCGCTGCGGGTGCACCTCAAAATAGTGGACTGCGGCCGAACGGGCCTGCGACTGCGGTCGCATGGCAAACCATGGACACTGCGGTGGCGGAACGGGGGTCGGAGCAGCGT
>JAABUQ010007905.1_pt1 | contig 15169 bp, 14 predicted proteins | sample 5560001 | NCBI WGS metagenome assembly JAABUQ01 (sample SAMN10711888, study PRJNA513371) | rock metagenome | isolation source: Antarctica rocks | place: Antarctica: Victoria Land, Finger Mt nord | collected 2015-12-18 | reverse complement strand
AACGACAATTAACGTTTGATTTTTTAATTGCTTCTGAACTGATTTACACTGCTGCCAAAATAGTTGTCACGAACATGACTAAATACTTGACATTTGATAAAAGCCCTTTTCGAGATTAGTTTTTTCTTGGAGTGCTTTTAGCACTTTCTCTTCCAGAGAATCAGTAGTAGTGTAGTCATCATTAATTTGCTCCTGAATGGCTTCCTCATCAGGGGTAAGCCACCATAGGCATTGCTCCTCTCGTTCTCTAATGGACGTATTTAAAAAAATGTGAACTGCCTCAGCCCACAATTGGTCTACCTCTGCTGACAGTTGTTTAGTGTCAATCAGTTTAGGGACTGGAAAAACCAAGAACCTTCTAGAACCTGTAGAATCTTTCAGGAATTCCCCATCATTCGCAGTTCCACAAAGTACACAGCTACGTAGAACTGACTCCATTGAAGCACCATAAGGCGGTCTAAAATCGTCTTTGGTTCTAGTGATAAATCCTTTGAGAGAGTTGATGTCCCTATTACCAGTGATTGCCTCAATCTCAGCCAGTTCGATTAGCCAACCTATGCTCAGTTTGAGCAATCCATCTTTATTCTTATCGTCTTCAGTGTACTCAGTGTGCCAGCCTCTGCCTAGAATTCTGAAGAATGTGCTTTTCTTAATACCCTGCTTACCTGTGAGAACTGCTAGTAAATCGACTTGGCACCCTGGTTCTAATGGACGGGCTACACCAGATATCATCCACTTACGGAAGAATATGCCAAAAATCGGGTCATCCATACCCAGGATTCTCTGAGGTACAGTTTCCAAGCGAGGCACTCCATCCCATTTAAGTCCTAGAAGGTAATTAATAACTGGACTAAAAGAATTACGCATGGCAATTGCTCTAGCCCAAGATGCTAAGCGCTCTTTAGGATATACCTTACCCCATTCATTTGTTAGCCGTAGGTCAAACTCATCTATGGAGCGTAAGGGCATTCCATCTAGATAAATCAACCTATCCATAGTGTTGAAAGTAAACCTTTGAGCATAATGCTCCTCCAGAATGTAGAAAAGTTCCATTTCCTTAGACAAAGGGGGAAACTCTACATCCTGGTGGTCTTTCTTCGCATCATTCGCGCTAAAGATTGCTTTCAGGCTGTCCACAGTAATCCCATTAGGTAAACGTCGAGACAGCTTCTCAAAGATAGTATCTCTGTAGCTAGCTAATTTCCTGGAATACAGAGCCTCTACTGCTTTCTTCACTGCTTCTAAATTAGGATTTTGCTGGATATAAGTTTGTGCCATCCAGATTAGTTCTTGTACCTGCCTATCTGTGCGGTAATTTTCTTCCTCATCTACAGAACCGTATTCCTCTGCCCAGTAGATAAGACTACCTAAAGTAATGCCATCCTTATCTCTGTCGAAGCTATTCCAGATTCTACGATTTTCTGCCTCGTCATAGTTACTTCCTTGCTGTGACCAGGTATCAAATATCTCCCACGCTGTCTCAGGGTCAAGAGCAGAGGCATGAATTGCCATACTCACTTTCAGCCATTTCTCTCTCGGTTCACAGTATTCCGCAATTGGTAGAAGCTCTAAGCATCTTTTTATTACTCTTTCATCTTCTACTAAGTTGTTTTTCGCTACTTTAGGTTTCTGTTGATTGTTTTTAAGTGGCTCTACTTTCTTGGGTTCCGGAACAGTAGGGACTACATTTCTCAGTTCCTGATAGCTGTACTTTTTCTCACCCAGGGTAAAAGCACACAAGTGGGGAATTACATCTTTGGTGTGCCAGGAGCCAGGAAGACGCATGACCCTAGAGCGATCGCCGATGGAAGGGTCACACCTCAAGTAGGCAAGCAAGTCTTTTTGAAGCTGCTCTCCTAACTCAGGACTGACAGGCTCATCAAATACCCAATAGGCGTGGATGCTATTCTTTGAGTCAGTCATACCAGAGGGCGATAGCATTTTCTCCTGAAAAATTTCAAGCTGTTTTTCTTTGGTAATGTCATCAAACTCAGCAAAAATAGCCCGATACCTAGTGATGTGTTCCTTTGATTGCCCTCCGGCGTTGACCACGAAGTAAGGGTCATAGCCTATCCGTGTCACATTATTAGCCCAACCTTCTATTGCCTCAATGCTTCTGAATGGTTGTGAAGGGCTAATTCCCTGAAGGTGTTTTGACCCATTCTCTATCTGCTCTTTAGTTGGTTGAAGTCTTTTAGGAGCAAAAGCGCGTAAGTGCAAACCTTCGCTAGGCTCAAGTCCTAGCATGTCCAAAAAGCACTCTAAAGCCTTTCTATCCACTTGTAGAGCAACTTGTGAGTCCTCCACCCGATTTGTAATAGTAGGTAGGACAGCATCGGCTTGATGTGGCTCATCCGATGGAAGCACGTCTTCAATTAATGAAACAGTGGCAGTAGATTGGAAATTAGAAGCAAAAGTCAAGGTCATAATTCTGTTTCCTAACGATATGTAATCTCTCAATTGGAATAACGAAACGAACTAATCACACCCCTGTGCAGTAAACACTGGGGTGTTTTGCATTAGAACGCTCAAGCTATAGTAAATTGCAAAAAAGCAACCGACCGAACCATGAAATATACGGAAAACCGAACTTCAGGGTCAAACAAGGCATAGCAAATGCCACCAAAGAGTGTCTCTTGTAGTAGCCTGTAGTGTTCTGTAGTAAACTGTAGTGTTTTGTTAAAGACTGTATGGGGTGCCGGAATTATCTGGCTCCTGGAACTAGAGGGTGAGCTTTACGCACCTTCCATAGATATAATTATAACATTCATAACTAAAACTTATAAGATATTTATATAAAGCTTTGATGAAGCTTTTAAGTGATGATGAATCATACCAAATCCGGTCACTATGGGCTACTTATCTAGATTCACCAAATCTGCTTATTGACTAGCTCTTGCTACTTAGAGATAAGGGTGATGCCAAAGCGGATTTGGTATGAATACTTCAAACTCTTAAGGGATGAAGAAGCGGCGGGTCTCCATTCAATTAGTTGCCCTAGTGAATGGGAAGCGGAATTCAGGCATAATGATTATCGGTGGCAATTTCGATCAAGGGTATCATTTTCTCTCCAACTCTAACTCGGTCATAAGGGGCAACTTCTTCAGTCGTATAGGGTTTGTCGAATACGGCTAAGTAAACTTTCTCAATCAAGAAATAGGAAGCATTAATGTAGTCTTCCAGCCTTTCTGCGGGGGTCAATTCTTCGTCTTCATATATTCCTTCCCCCCGAAAGCCAATAGATTCGTCGGTTACTGGTTCGGCGCGAGTGCCAGCTAAGCACTCGTTCATCTGAACTAGTGCTATTGTTTCTGCTGGCTTGCAAATAGCAAAGCTAGTAAAGGTGTGACCGAACTTGCGGATATACCGCCCCAAGGTTTGCTCAAACTCGGTTCCATTTCGGTAAAACTCATCCAAATCGTTTACGTCTTCCGTCATTTTTTCCTCCTTAAAGGGAAATCGGACAATAATTCTTCAAACTCTTCCTGTGTCGGGTATGGCATGTCTCCATTCAATTATTTTCCCCAGCGAGTGGGATGATTAACAATAGGCAATCCTCACCTCGGCACTCATGGACAGTCATAGATGTATAAAAGAACGACTAAGGGAAGGTGTAGACAAACAGTGGTAACAAGGACATGCACCTACGATGGGTTGTTAAGTGAGAGGGGGGTAGCCTGCACTGTGACTGACCCTTGACTCGGCGGGTGACGATTGCAGGCAGAAGATAGTGTACGGCTGGATACCCTTATTTGGCGATCGCTGCTGACCCTCCTACCGTTGAGCAGATATTTTTTTCAGATAGCTGGAATGAGGGGCTGTCTAATTACAGCTATATCAATTTTTTAGGTGAAAACGCTGGAAAAGCATAGTTGGAGAGTCTTTCAGGTATATCGATAATTGCGACAAAAATCGCTGTAATTTCCACCACCCTAATTCCAGCCATTGCCGCCTCGACATTTACTTTAAGTGCATGTATCTAAAATTCAGGAATTTGAACCTGTCCAGTTGTGCCTGCGTAGTGGTTGATAAGCACCTCTACACTGTTACCTACCCATTTAGCGATTTGAGTAGGGCTGATTCCTGCTTCCATCGCCATACTACAGAATGTATGCCGAGTGTTATACAAACAACGGTAGCGTTCTACTTTGCCTTCCTGAACTAGCTGAGTAACAATCCCAACGATTTGATTGCCTCGGTGGTTTTTGTATCCCTTCCAAGCACGATTTAAAAAGGCACCTGCATCTATTTCTTTACCTGTAGGACTAGGAAATACTAAAGATTCTGGTTCGCAGTTATCAGGTTTAATGCTTATAAGCAAAGCTTGTAAGGAAGCGTTACAAGGTAGCTTGCGAATTTTGTGAGTCTTAGTATCTTTGCGAATCTTAAATTGGGTATTTACAGATTCACAGAAGGTAATTTGTCTACAATCCTTGCTGATGTGCTTCCACTTTAGGGCTACAGCTTCACCTGTGCGGCAACCAGTCATGAACAGGAAGCGGACAAAATTCGCATAGTAGCTGTAATGACGATGGGAATCAAAAGCTGCAATGATTGCATCGCGTTCTTGGGCAGTAAATGGGTCAATCTCCTCTCTCTGAGAAGAACTAACAACCTTGACTTTTCCAGCCATTTTCGTGAAAGGGTTGTCAGCGATTAGCTTAGCTTCATAAGCCCAATCACAACAGGCTGATAAGTGTGTCAGTACCCGTTTAGCCGTATTTTGTGACTTGGTAGCTAACAAGTAATCTCGGATAGCGATCGCATCCTCAAGTTCTTTAGTGGGGAAGGACGCTATATGATTCTTGATGCGTTTGTAGGTTGTGAGGATTGTCGTTGATTGCAGAATATTGGCTTTATGCTCAGTATATTTCTCCCACAGTTCAGGTAAAGCTAGAGCCTTTTGTGGCTTCTTCACAGGCTCTACAAGTGCTAGAGCTTGACGGTATTTAGCTAATGTGGGGTCAAAGTAGCCAGCTAAGATATCCTTCTCAATCTGCCACGCCTTAGCTTCAGCTTCCTTCTGGTTCTCTAGGGTGTCATCTATGCCCAACGTTAAATACTTCTGCTTACCGCCATACAGTTGACGTGGTAGCCGTAGCCGTAACCGCCCCTGAAAAGATTCAACGCCAACTGAACCCTTGGATGCCTTTGGTTGTGAGGTCATTATTCTATTTGACTATGAAAAACTTTGATTTATTTAATCATAGTCAAATCATAGTCAAATCATAGTCACACGTCAATATAGAGATGCCCCAAACAGGCATAATTTTCAGCTTTACCCGCTAGAAACCCAGTTATTTCGTTATCTTTTAAGGCGGCACCCAGATTTGAACTGGGGGATAAAGGTTTTGCAGACCTCTGCCTTACCACTTGGCTATGCCGCCCGATTTCAGAGATACTATCATACCACAATTCCAATTAAAAGTTTTTCTCTACTGAGCAACGAAAAATTGGAGTATTCCGAACAGTAGGAATATAGCTCAGGACAACAATTATTGAGAGCTATTGGAGTCGGGTATTACTCTGACTAACCAGGCTTAAGATGTCGGGTTAGGACCGCGCGTGATATCAAGTCCGGATACAGCAGGTAGCTTAATTGTCTTGCCAGTACGCGCCGCTTCGTAAATGGTATCGATCAATTTCTGATCCTGCAACCCTTCTTCGCCTGGTGTGTGCGGCTGTTTGTTCTCCATAACGCACTCCGCCATGTGGTCCATTTCTAGAGCAAATTGATTCTTCTCGGTCAAACGGCGATTTTCTACAACTTCTACCATGCTGTTAGTTCTAGATTTGTGCCCTACCATCATCTGCAAACCTGTGTAAGCAAACCCTGGATCTAGTTGCGCCCAAGCATCAGATCCGAATACGCGGTAGCGTCGAACCTCATGATAGCCATAGCTGGTAGAACAGTTAGCTAGAACACCGCTAGGGAAGCGCAGCAAAAAGTTAACATTTTCTTCTACCTCCTTGAAGCGGGGATCGCCTGGTGTGCTATGCATCATGGCGCTGATTTCAATTGGTTCTTCTCCTGTGAGGTAGCGGCAAGCATTCAAGCAGTAGATACCAACATCGGGTAAGCAACCCCCACCTGCCAAGGCTTTTTTCAACCGCCATTGGTTCAAGTCGCCGCCTTGATTCTGCCCATTATCGGCTTGGATCAACTGCACTACGCCCAACTCTTTATTCCGTACCATCTGAATCATCGCTCGGTTATATGGTTCGTACTGGCAACGGTAGGCAATCATTAGCTTTTTATTCGCCTGCTTGCAGGCATCAATCATTTGTTGACATTCTGCGGGTGAAGTAGCCATTGGCTTTTCACACAGGATATGCTTGCCTGCTTTTGCTCCACGTACTACATATTCAGCGTGCATTGAGTTGGGCAGGACGATGTAGATGATATCCACAGCCGGATTATTACGAATACTGTCGTAGTTCTGATAGTTGTAAATATTTTTGGAATTGATGCCGTATTGTTGTGCAATCTCCTTGGCTTTATCTGGGCTACCACTAACGAGAGCGACTGGTTTGCATCGCTTAGTTTGAGCAAACGCAGGTAAAATTTCCTCCAGCGACAGCGTACCTAGTCCCACGATCGCAAAACCCAACCGCTCATTAGGAGGCAATGCTCTCGGTGGTCCCTCCGACTCCTTCTCTGTCGGTGCCATCAATGGCGGTAACTTGATTTTTGGCGGCAGCGACGTTGATGGTAGGGCAGCAACTGGTTGGATCATGTCACCAGCCGCAGCACTTGCCGCGACTAATCCTAAGCTGGCTGTGGTGAGAAACTTACGGCGTGTCAACTCAGGCATGATGGTTTCCTTCGAGTTATGTTGCTAGAATTTAAGGGAGTGTAGTTGTTGTTACAGCGAAGCTATTTGTACAGTTATTCTAAAATTAGTTTTCCAAACTGGATCGGTTCTAAACCTTATCAATTAGTTCTAGTTGCCGCTTCTAGCAACCGATCGACTGTACAAGTGCGAGTAATGTGATTCTTAATTTCTCCTTTTGTTACTATTAGCTTCGATCGAAAGCAAATAAAGTTAATCTATAAAGGTAGTGGTAGGCATCTGCCAGAAGCCGTAGGTATGTCTTATTGCTAGATAGCGATTGTTTTGTGATGTAGAAGATGTACCTTTAAATGTGGCAGATGGAGGAAAAAATGGTTTTAGGGCAAAAAAGACACGCTGTTGGTAGATTTGCCAAGCGGCAGGATGCAGAACAAGCACTGAGCCAACTCAAATCGGCTGGATTTTCAGTAGAGCAAGTTTCGCTCGTTGCCAAATATACAGATATTGAACAAGTCGCTCCTGATAAGAGCAATTCTTATGAAGTCGAGCATAAAGAGGCAGCAGGAGCGATCGCGGGTGGGATGCTAGGTGCTGTAGTCGGTTGCTTAATTGGGTTGGGGATGTTAGTTATTCCAGGAATTACTACTGTTTTAGCCGTCAAAACTGCCGCGACTGCTGTTGCTTCAACTTTAACTGGTAGTGGGATTGGCATTGCTGGTGGTGGCTTAATTTCAGTTTTAGCTAGTTTAGATCTCCCCCATCGCTCTAAAGTTGAGCGCGATCGCCGCTTGCCTGGTGAGTATTTATTAATAGTTGATGGCTCTGATGAAGAAGTCCTGCGAGCTGAGTCGATCCTGAGCAAGTCATGCTCAACTAAAGTATGGATTTACTGACATAGTGAACCGATAAAATCGTATACATATCAACTAAATTGGATGCAGCAATGGAAGAATTAACACAACAAAAGTGTACTGCTTGTCATAAAGATGCTCCTAAAGCAACTGAAGCAGAGATTGCCGAACTTAAACATCAGATTCCTGATTGGAAAATCGCGGAGAAAAATGGAGAATCCCGCCTAGAGCGTATATACAAGTTTCCAGATTTTGTCACAGCACTTACCTTTACACAAACCGTTGGCGAAGAGGCAGAGAAAGAAGGACATCACCCAGCATTACTTACAGAATGGGGTAAGGTGACAGTGACTTGGTGGACTCACGCGATTTCAGGACTGCATCGAAATGATTTTATTATGGCAGCAAAGACTGACCAACTTGCTACAGATGCCAATGTTGTTAAATAAACCTGAGTACGCCCACCTTATGGCATTTCGTCTTTGTTCTCCACAGGCGGCACAAGACTGGCTTTCGATTTTGGTTTAACTTGAATCACCTGCAAACTCCCACCCGCGTGTAAAGTGTTACTACACACCTGAAACCCAGTTTGCTCAAGCAGCCCAGCTAAATCAGTTTTCAATAGTCGCCACGCTGTTTCGGTTTCAAACAATATTAAGAATAGAGCTAATCCAGGCCACAATATCCAGTTATTGGGAGTATGAAAATCTACCAAGGCAAAGGTTCCGTCTGGTTTCAACACTCGGTAGACTTCTTGGAGAATCTGCTGTAGTTGAGTAGATTCCATTTCGTGTAGTGCTGCACTAGTATGTACTAAATCGAAGTGATTGTCAGGAAACGGCATTGCCTCAGCAAAAGCTTCCACATAACTTGCTTGGGGTACATTTTGCTTTGCCCGTTTCAGAGATAAAGGTGAGGCATCCAGTCCCGTAACATGCCGAGAAGACTTTACCAAAAATCCAGTCGCTTGACCACTGCCACAACAGAGATCTAGTACTTGGGTTTCTGGATGAACGGTTAACCCTTGTAAAGCCAACTGGCGAAATCGCACTTCACCGCCTACACTCAGAGCAGCAAGACGGGCGATCGCATCATATAACCATTGATATCGGTAACTCCAGTCTCTTAAAATTGTCGCCACGACTTAACATCCTTTACATTAGATCTAGATATATTGTTAAACTTAGTAACAAAGCTGAAAGGATTGGGGTGCTGTGATTGCTAACGGTCGTATTGGAGTATTATTACTTAACCTCGGCGGACCAGATCAACTAGAGGATGTTGGTCCATTTCTATTTAACCTGTTTTCCGATCCAGAAATTATCCGCATCCCCTTCACCTGGTTGCAAAGACCTCTAGCTTGGTTGATCTCTACACTGAGAACCAAAAAATCGCAAGAAAACTACCGACAAATCGGCGGTGGATCTCCTCTACGTCGCATCACAGAAGCGCAAGGTCAAGCCCTGCAAGAAAAGTTGCGTGAGTTGGGTCAAGAAGCTATAGTCTACGTGGGAATGCGCTACTGGCATCCTTTCACCGAAGAAGCGATCGCCAAAATCAAACGCGATCGTATTGAACGGCTGGTAATTCTACCTTTGTACCCTCAATTTTCCATTAGTACTAGTGGTTCTAGCTTCCGGTTACTCGAACGAATTTGGCTAGAAGACCCAAGACTGGAACGGATTGAGTACACACTGATTCCTTCTTGGTATAAACAGCCTGGTTATCTTCAAGCAATGTCTGAGCTGATTGCTCAAGAACTTGACCAATTTTCCGATCCCGATCGAGTTCACTTATTTTTCAGCGCTCACGGTGTTCCTCGAAGCTACGTGGAAGAAGCAGGCGATCCATACCAGCAAGAAATTGAGGACTGCACTGCCCTGATTATTCAAACCCTCAATCGCCCCAATCCTCACACCCTAGCTTATCAAAGTCGAGTTGGACCTGTAGAATGGCTCCAGCCTTACACCGAGGATGCACTCCAAGAATTAGGCACACAAGGCGTTGAGGATTTGCTCGTCATTCCCATTAGTTTCGTCTCTGAACACATTGAGACATTACAAGAAGTTGACATTGAGTATCGGGAAATAGCAGAACACGCAGGCATTCACCATTTCCGTCGCGTACCTGCTCTCAACACCAATCCAGTGTTCATTGAAGCAATGGCACAATTGACGATGGAAGCTCTGAAATCACCTATAGTTAAACTAGCTCAGGTGACTCAGATGAAGAAAAAAGTCAAGATGTACCCTCAAGAGCGTTGGCAGTGGGGCATGACTTCGGCTGCTGAGGTCTGGAATGGTCGTCTGGCGATGCTTGGCTTTATTGCGTTAGTAATTGAACTAATTAGCGGTCACGGACTTTTACATTTTGTCGGAATTTTGTGATCGTTAAATGTCTAGTCGTTGATAAACTTGCTCCAAGTGTCTCAAATGCTGCTGAGGGTCAAAACAAGTTTCTAATTCTTCTTCTGACAGTAACTGGGACACTCGTGCATCTTTGTTAATTAAGTCGCGAAAATTGCCTTGCGGTTGGTTCCAGGCTTGATGGGCACAAGACTGCACAACCGCATATGCCTCCTCCCGACTCATCCCCTTGTCAATCAGTGCCAATAACACTTTCTGGCTGAAGACAACACCCCCATAAACATTCATATTCCGTTCCATGTTCTGGGGATAAACCAGTAGCTGTTTGACTAACTCAGTCATCTCCTTGACCATAAAGTGAGTCAAAGTGCAAGCATCTGGTAAAATCATCCGTTCAACCGAACTGTGAGAAATATCTCGTTCGTGCCAGAGGGCAACATTTTCTAGCGCGGCAACGGCATGACCCCGGAGAATTCGGGCTAACCCTGTCAATCGCTCAGAGCGAATCGGGTTACGCTTGTGGGGCATAGCAGAGGAACCTTTTTGACCTTTGGCAAAGAATTCTTCTACTTCCAAAACATCGGTTCGTTGTAGGTTACGGATTTCTACCGCAAATCGCTCAATTGAAGCTCCAAGTAGAGCCAGATGTTGCACGTAGTCAGCATGGCGATCGCGCGAAATTACCTGGGTTGAAGCAGTATCAGGTACTAGCCCAAGTTTTTGACAAGCGATCGCCTCAACTCGTGGCTCAATATTGGCATAAGTTCCCACTGCACCCGAAATCTTACCAACAGCAATTTGTTGCCGCAGAGCAGTGAGACGATCCAAGTGCCGTAAAACTTCTGCCAACCATCCCGCTAGCTTAAATCCAAAGGTAATCGGTTCAGCATGAATGCCGTGCGAACGACCGATCATTACTGTATAACGATGTAACTTAGCTTGTTCGCGAATTGCCTGGCTCAAATCTGTCAATCGCGCTAATATCACATCCAAACTGGCAACTAGCTGGAGCGCCAAAGCAGTATCTAGCACATCAGAGCTGGTTAAGCCTAAATGGATGTAACGCCCAGCATCGCCGACATACTCATTTACATTTGTCAGGAAGGCGATCAGATCGTGGCGGACTTCAGCCTCAATTTCGAGGACACGTTTAGGGTCAAAATTAGCCTTTGCCTTAATTTCCTCAACTGCCGACGCTGGAATATAACCCAGTTCAGCCTGAGCTTCACATACCGCGATTTCTACTTGCAGCCAGGTTTGAAGTTTCGATTTCTCAGTCCAAAGTTCGCCCATTTCGGGCAAGGTATAACGCTCGATCAAAGTCCGCCGCCGAATACAACTGTTCTATTTTACCGTTGTGCGGATGGTTGGGGGACTAATGAACGAAACTTAAGCAGTTCTTTGGATTGGGTACCCTATAATATCAACATTTGTAATGACGACCCTATGGCGATCCTGTTATTAGCACTGGCGAGTTTTGTTGCCTGGTTCATCAGCAGCTTATCTGGTGGCGGCAGTCCTTTTATTATCATTCCGATGGTTAACTTCCTCCTGGAGCCACAAGCCGTCCCTCCAGTTGTAACGACAGGAATGATGCTTGGTAACTTTCAAAGAGTCTTGGTATTTTGGCAGGATATTGATTGGCAATTGACATGGTGGTACTTACCAGGAGCAGTACTAGGAGCGATATTAGGTGCTTTCGCCTTTACTCAGACAGAACTGCAATGGCTGCAAGTGTTTCTCGGATTATTTCTGGTAAGTTCTATTTTCACCCTGGGTTTGGGAAAAGCACAATCATTTAAAGTTACCGGCTGGTTCTTCTTACCTGCTGGTTTTTTATATGCTTTTCTTTCGGGACTGATTGGCAGTATTGGTCCCATACTCAATCCGTTTTATCTAAATTATGGTTTAGTGAAAGAAAATATGATTGCCACCAAATCTGCTCATGTCTTGGTGGTACATGTAGTAAAAATGATCACTTATGCTACTTTGGGAGCTTTGACTCTGCCGGATCTGGGCTATGGGCTAGTAATTGGAATTACAGCCGTTCCTGCTAATTGGTTAGGGCAAAAAGCATTGAAAAAAATTAGCGACGAACAGTTCCGGCAGTTTGTCATTGCTCTTGTTGTTATCAGTGGTTTGTCTATATTGTGGGAACAGCGTGACTTTTTTGTTTTTTGGTGAATTATTAAGGGATTTAATCTCAACCCCGTGAGCAAGATCAGCTATATTGCTCATTCGATGTGGCTTCAAGGTTAAAAAGCGTTTGCAAAGTTTCCATTGCTCTGCGTCTAGCTTCAATATCTTGCTGCGCTCTTAGTTGTACCATTGGGTCATGTAAAATCTTATTAACAATTCCCCGTGTTAGGGCTTCGATTACTTCTTGATGTTTTTCAGCAAATTCACACCCTAATCGAGATAAAGCCTTTTCTAACTCTTGTTCGCGTATAGTTTCCACTTTATTCCACAAACAGCTAATTGTTGAGACAGTTTCAAGCGATCGCCACCAAAGATCGAATGTGGCAACTTCTTCTTCTAACAGCAGCTCTGCTTCTTGTGCCATCTTGCGACGACTTTCGTGATTTTGGGCTACAACTGCCTTCAAATCATCGACATTAAATGCCTGAACGTTCTCCATCTGATTAACATCTGCATGGACATTACGTGGCACAGAAATATCAAACAGCATCAAAGGACGATTCGGTTCTAACACCGCTTCGAGTTTTGGGCGATCTAGTAGTGGTTCGGTAGCAGCAGTACTAGTAAATACCAAATCAGACGTTGCCATGACTGCCATCATCTCTGACATGCAATGGATTGACATTGGCATTGCCTGGAATTGATTGGCTAATTCTTCGGCTCGTTGTCGAGAGCGATTCACAATTGAAATTTGACCAACTCCTTTTGCCACTAGGTGTTGTACCAATAACCGCGACATTTTGCCAGCTCCGACAATTGTCACCCGACAAGCAGCTAAATTCTGCCCTTTGATCTGAGCCAACTCCACAGCCGCCGAGCTGATCGAGACGGCTCCAGTACCAATGCTCGTTTCTGTGCGGACGCGCTTTCCAGCAGTAAGAGCTTGTTTAAACAGCTTGTTGAGAATAGATTTAATCCCCTTGTATTGCTGTCCCACTTTATGAGTTTGCTTCACTTGAGCGAGAATCTGTCCTTCTCCCAGTACCAAACTGTCTAACCCTGCTGCCACCCGCATTAGATGCATAACAGCATCTTCATGCAGCAACATAAATAGGTGTGGGCGTAGCTCCACAAGCGGCAGTTTACTGTAGTCACACAAAAACTGCGTCACTTCCCGAATCCCACGTTCAGTCTCTGGGGTAACTAAATAAATCTCTAGACGATTACAAGTGCTAAGAATAGCGACTTCTTCAATATGAGGACAGTTAGTGAGGTGCGCGATCGCACTTTCCATCTGCGATTCTGGAATACTCAGCTTTTCTCTAATTTCAACTTGCGCTGTCTTATGACTCAGCCCAACGACTACAATGTTCATTTTTTCTTCCTTATTTCCTGGCTTTGGGAGTAAAGGTCATATTGGGGTGGGGGTAGGGTGTAGGGTGTAGGGTGTAGGGAAGAGAAAAAGGATAAGAAGCAAGACATCCACCCTTCTTGAAGATTGGATTCATTCCTGGGTAACCACATGCATCCTTCTTCTCCCCCACACCCCACACCCTACACCCTACCCCCATTAATTACCGTAATTGCAGTATCTTTGGCTCCTCAAACATGTGAATCGTATCGACAAATCGTGTTGTCTGTGATTGGTTAGAAATTACCAAAGATTGAGTTCTTGCTCCTCCCTTAAAGAAGCGAACACCTTCCATCAAGGTGCCGGGGGTAATACCGCAAGCGGCAAAAAGAATCGTTTTACCTGATGCCAATTCATCAGCATTGTAAACTTTATCTGGGTCTTCGATGCCCATTTCTTTCAGCCGAGCAATGTTGCTTTCTTTACTTTCACCAATTAAACCTGTTTTCACTACTTCTGGATCGTAGATCAATTGACCTTGAAAGTGACCGCCCAAGCAGCGTAAAGCGGCGGCGGAAATCACACCTTCTGGTGCAGCTCCAATACCCATTAAAGCGTGAATATTTGTTCCAGCAAAGGCGCAGCAGATGGCAGCAGAAACATCGCCGTCGCTGATCAGTCGCACTCTCGCTCCGGCATCCCGAATTTCCTGAATCAGTCCTTCGTGACGAGGGCGATCCATCACTACCACCACTAGGTCTTCCACAGCGCGATTCATGCACTCGGAGATAATCTTAAGATTTTGGCTAGGTGACTTGTTAATATCAACATGACCCCGCGCTACGGCAGGAGCTGCCAGTTTTCTCATGTAGAAATCAGGAGCGGCAAATAAACCTCCTTTTTCCGAAATTGCTAAGACAGCCATTGAACCATTTTGGCCGTAGGCAACTAGGTTAGTCCCTTCACAAGGGTCAACAGCAATGTCAATTTCAATCAGCTCGTCTGGGTTGCAAAATGTCTTAGCATCCTCACGAGTACAAATGCCAACTTCTTCACCGATGTAGAGCATTGGGGCATCATCGCGCTCTCCTTCCCCAATCACAATCCGACCCCGCATGTAAATTCTATTCATCCGTTCGCGCATGGCTTCGACTGCCACTTGGTCGGCAATATTTTTCTCACCTTTGCCCATCCATCGCGCGGATGCGATCGCCGCTTGCTCAACGACCTCAATAATTTCTAGCCCCAGCGTATTTTCCACGGATGTCCTCCCAAATACTTGCTTATGACTCAATTGCTCTGGCAATTCCAGTGTACAAGTCTATCAGAAGGGGTAGACAGGTAGATGAACTAGTATTGCCTGTATCTGTGTTAAGTTTTGCTTCTTGGGCTTTGTCAATGATTTAGGCTAGATCTAGTTCATTGCACGCAGCGATTTTAGAATCATGTTGGACTTTCTCAATCCTCTGCTAGGTCGTCATCCTGAGCGGGTCAAAGCTAACGTTGAAATTTATACTTGGCAAACTTGTCCTTTTTGTATCAGGGCAGAATTGTTACAAGGAGTGGAAGGGCGTTAACTACACCGAATACAAAATTGATGGGGACGAGCCAGCCAGAAATTTGATGGCAGAGCGTTCTAGTGGTCGCCGGACGGTGCCACAGATTTTT
>JAABUQ010007904.1_pt1 | contig 15170 bp, 18 predicted proteins | sample 5560001 | NCBI WGS metagenome assembly JAABUQ01 (sample SAMN10711888, study PRJNA513371) | rock metagenome | isolation source: Antarctica rocks | place: Antarctica: Victoria Land, Finger Mt nord | collected 2015-12-18 | reverse complement strand
TGGAGTACCGCGCGGCCAAGGACTCCGGCGGCTGCGTGCTCGCGCGCGGCGCGGGCGAAGTGCTGCACGTCGATGCGAAGGCGATCGTCGTCAAGAACGACGAGGACGGTCTCGAAGAGACGTACGACCTGCTCAAGTTCACGCGCTCCAACGCCGGCACGTGCATCAACCAGACGCCGATCGTCACGGTCGGCGAGCGCGTGATGCGCGGCCAGATTTTGGCAGACGGACCGTCCTCCGATCAGGGCGAGATGGCGCTCGGGCAAAACGTGCTCGTCGCGTTCATGCCGTGGGAAGGCTACAATTATGAGGACGCGATCCTCATAAGCGAGCGCATGGTCAAGGACGATCGCTTCACCTCGATCCACATCGAGGAGTACGAATGCGAAGCGCGCGACACGAAGCTCGGTCCCGAAGAGATCACGCGCGACATTCCCAACGTCGGTGAAGACGCGCTCAAGGATCTCGACGAGAACGGCATCATCCGCATCGGCGCCGAGGTCCGTCCCGAAGACATCCTCGTCGGCAAGGTCACGCCCAAGGGTGAGACCGAGCTCACGGCCGAGGAGCGGCTGCTGCGCGCGATCTTCGGCGAAAAGTCGCGCGAAGTGCGCGACACCTCGCTTAAAGTACCGCACGGTGAAAAAGGCAAGATCATCGACGTCAAGATGTTCTCGCGCGACAACGGCGACGAACTCTCGCCGGGCGTGAGCCATCTCGTGCGCGTCTACGTCGCGCAGAAGCGTAAGATTCTGCAGGGCGACAAGATGGCCGGACGCCACGGCAACAAGGGCGTCATCGCTAAGGTGCTGCCCGAAGAGGACATGCCGTACACCGAAGACGGCACGCCGGTTGACATCGTCCTCAACCCGCTCGGCGTTCCGTCGCGTATGAACCTCGGACAGATCATGGAGACCCACCTCGGGTGGGCCGCCAAGATGCTCGACATGTTTATCGCGACGCCCGTCTTCGACGGCGCACACGCCGAAGACATCAGCGAGTGGCTGCAAGACGCGGGACTGCCCTCAGACGGGAAGACGTGGTTGCGCGATGGGCGCACGGGCGATCGCTTCAACCGCCCGATCACGGTCGGCATGATCTACATGCTCAAGCTCGCGCACTTAGTGGACGACAAGATCCATGCGCGGTCCACGGGCCCCTACTCGATGATCACGCAGCAGCCCCTCGGCGGCAAGGCGCAGTTCGGTGGCCAGCGTTTCGGCGAGATGGAAGTCTGGGCGCTCGAAGCGTACGGCGCGGCCTACACGCTGCAAGAGTTGCTCACCGTCAAATCGGACGACGTCGTCGGTCGCGTCAAGACCTACGAAGCGATCGTCAAGGGCGAGAACGTGATGGAGCCTGGCGTTCCGGAATCGTTCAAGGTTCTCATCAAGGAACTGCAGTCGCTCGCGCTCGACGTCAAGGTGCTCACGGAGAACCGCGAAGAGATCGAGATCAAGATCCAAGACGACGATATGACCGAAACGGCAAAGGACATCGGTCTGCTCGTCGGCGACGACGACTCGCGCATGTCGCAAACGATGGTCGCCGCGCGCGAAGCCGAGCAAGAGCGCGCGCTGACCACGGCGGTTCCCACGGGCATCGGCATGGAAGAGAAGGCCGAAGGCGTTACGGCGCCCGAAGCCGATGAGCCCGAGGAAGACGAAGAGGCCGAAGCGAGCGATGAGGAAGTCGCCGCAGCACAGGCTTCGCCACGCAGCGTGATGCCGGCGTCGCCCGACCTCGACGAGGGTGGACTCGGGCGCATCGGTGGTGCTCCGGGCGGACTCGGTGACGACGTGCTCGACACCGATCTCGTCGAAGAGGAAGCGCCCGCAGAAGAGGAAGACGTCGACGAAGGCTACGTCCTCGAAGAAGAAGAGGACGAGCCCGAAGAGGAGGAAGAGGAAGATGAAGGCCTCGGCCCCCTCGGCGGCGGCGACGAAGACTACTAGCAGCCAAGAGACCCGCGCGATGAGCGTGGGTCTCTTTATGGGCGATTCGCATGCCGGAACGTTGGCGGCTTGACCCCCGCGTCGGTCGCCAAAACGGGCTGATTTTGAATCATTTCGGCGTATGGTTACAGGCGTGGATCGCGCCACGTTGCAAAAAGCTAATCGACCACCTGCGAAGCCACGGTCGTACATAAGCCGCGCTTCGCGAGTGCATACGCAAGCAGTCCCGGGGAGAATGCCCGATGCAAGATCCCGCGCCGATGACCCTAGAAGCGTTCCTGGCCTGGGAGGCGCAGCAGGAAGGGCCGCACGAATTCGAAGGCGGTCGTGTTCAGGCCCTTTCCAGTCCGACGAAGCGTCACAACCGGATCGCATTCAACCTTGCCAAAATCCTCGACCGCGGCGTGCCGGCGACCTGTTCGGTGTTCATCGAGCGCGTCAAGGTCATCGCGGCTCAGGACGTTTACTATCCGGACGTCGTAGTAACGTGCGACGAGCGTGACGAACGCGACGAGTACATCGTCCGCCATCCGCGCATCGTTGCCGAAGTTTTGTCGCCTCGCACGCGCGGCGCCGATCTCACAGACAAGCTGCGCGCCTATAGCGCGCTGCCTTCACTCGCGCACTACCTCGTGATCGAGCAAGCGCAGCGCGCCGTCATCCACTACGCCTTCGGACCATATGGCGCGGAGCGCCGCTTCGAAGTGATCACCCAAGGCGTGATCGACCTCGGGTTTTCGGGTGTGCTCGTCGAGCTCGACGCGCTCTACGCCGGAATTCGCGTTACTAAGGGCCTACAATAAAAAAGCTCTGGCAGAGCGCCGCTCGTCCCGGCCCCGTTTGTCGTAGTTGCGGCAGCGTGGTCGATGCAATCACCTGATCCTCGACAACGCGATCCCATCGTATAATCGGTCTAACTCGATGTGGCAGTGGATCGACGTCGGCGTGACGATCGGCTCTGGCCACGAAATGTCGATCTTACCGTCGATGCAACGTCGCGCTGCGCGCTTGCGAATCGACGATGAGGTACTCGGGTTTGCCGCGCTTCCCAGGTGAGAAACTGGGCGACGGTGATCGGCTCCGGATCTTCCACGTGACCGCTCCCTCAGCAAGTCCGCCGTTATCCGACCCAAACCGGTTCGCGGCGACCCTCGGTAACGTGGGCGGCTTCAGCGGCGGTGCGCAGTTTCGCCTCGCGAGCGTGACATTCGTCGGCGTCGGTCAGACGTTTTGCTGCGAGCAGCGTCTCGAGCGCGGCGAGCCAGTGATGATAATAGGTATCGCCGAGGTGCCGATCACCGTGTACTTGGGCGTCTTTGATCTCGGCTCCGAGCGTTTCGGTCCATTCGGCCCAGGTGAACGCCCCTTGCCGGCACAGTCCGACCACGATCGCAAACGCCTGCGCTTCCCAACGGCGCACGGAACACCGGACCGTCCGCGTCGCGCGGAATCTTCGACAAATCGGCGCCGGGCGGCAGATCGCGCAATCCGGTCACGCATGAGCCTCGAGGTAATCCTCGAACATGTCGAGCGTGACGGAATCCTTCGCCGCGGCTTGTTCGCCCCACAGCGTGCGGGCGGCGAAGCGAACGGTGTACACGTGCTGCGGGTTGTGACCCAGGCCGTGCGCGTTCGTGTCGTTGAAGCAGAAAACGCCGCGATCGGCTTCTACGGTCCCGGCTTTGCCGCGTGCGTAACGGGGCAGGCGGGTGTGCGTGTCGGGGTTGATGTTCTTTGCAACGACGCGATCGCCGGTTTTGAATTTAGCCGGGATCGCGTCGGGCATACGGGCGCTCGCCCCAGTTGCGATCAGGCCGGGCACGGCTTCGGCGGGCAGTGCGGGCATTTACGCGGCACTTTCATCGCGGCCATGCGTCCGGAAATCTCGTCCGCCGTGAGCGTCCCGCGCGCAATCAGCAACGCCTCGATCGCGTGTAGCCAGTGTTCGTAATAGCTGCTCTCGAGGTACTCGGCCGCGTCCATCTTCTCGATGCCGTTGCGAAATTCGTCCACGTTGAATTGCCCGGCGGCGAAATTGGTGAAGAACATGCCGAAGACTTTGCGCTCCCAGTCATGGGCGAACATCTTTTCGTTCGGGTCGGGATTGATCGGGCCAAAACCATGCATCCCCCCGAGATCGTGAACGCCGTTCATGCTGACACCTCCACAATACCGGTTCCGATCATGGAATCGCGGGTGACGAGGGCGGCGAGCTGCTCCTCGGTCATGTGCTCCGTGCCGGCCGGGCGCTCGGGCAGGACGAGATAACGCAACTCCGCGTTGGAATCCCATACGCGCACTTCCTGATAGGGCTTGGGCGTGACGCCGAATTCTGACAGTACGCCGCGCGGGTCGATCACGGCGCGGGCGCGATACGACGCGGCTTTGTACCACCCCGGCGGCAGGCCGAGCGTCGGCCAGGGATAGCACGAGCAGAGCGTGCACACAACCATGTTGTGGACCGCGGGCGTGTTCTCGACGACGACCATATCCTCGCCCTGCACGCCGCTGTAGCCCAGCTCCGCGATTGCGGCGGTTGCGTCCGTCAGCAGGCGCGCTTTGTAAGCCGGATCCGTCCACGCCCGGGCAATAACGCGCGCGCCGTTGTGCGGGCCGATCTTGGTCTCATAGGTTTGTACGATTTCCTCGAGGGCGGCGGGTTCGAGTAAGCCCTTCTCGATGAGGAGGCTTTCGATCGCTTTGACCCGCAACGCGACGTCTTCGCCGCGCTCGTCGTCATGGGTATGCGCAGAATTGCTCATCTTTTACTTCACCGATTTCCAATCGACGCCGGCCTCGAAGGCACCGGCGGCACGGTAGATGGTTTCCTCGTCGTACATCTTTCCGATCAGCATCGCTCCGATCGGCAGCCCGTCCACCATGCCGCACGGAATGCTCATCGCCGGGTGGTGCGTGCAGTCGAACGGGGCGGTGTTGCCGATCATTTCCAGACCGCGCTGGATGATCTCGCCCACCGGCGCATCGGAAGCGGGCAGTTTAGTTGCAGGCATCGGCAAGGTCGGCATCAGTAGCAAATCGTATTGCGAGAGCGCGCGATCGTAATCGGCGCGCAGGCGTCGTACGAGGTTCTGCGCTTTGCCGTAGTAGTGTCCGTGATGACGCGTGACCATGTAGTGGCCCAGCAGCATCGTGTTCTTGAGTGTCTCAGAGAGTTCGTCCGCGCGCTCGCGCCAGCCGCGGTGCGCGTGCAACAACGAGTTGACGTACAAGCCCTGCCAATTGAAGCCGAAGCCGTTGCCCATCATCATCTGCATCGTCGCGCCCTCGGCGGCGATCGGCAGCCAGATTGCTAAGCCGGCCGCGTGCAGCGGCACCGAGACGTCCTCGACGACGGCGCCCAGGCCGCGAAAGCGGTCCGCTGCTTCACGCACGATCGCGTCGCTCGCCGCGACGGAATTCGGGTGGCCGAAACCCTCCGGCAACGACGCCGATCTTGAAGCCCCGGGCGCCCTTGCCGACCGCATCGCGATAGTCTTTCGGCTGACCACCGTATTGCCGCGGATCGAGCCCGTCGGGACCTGCAAGGGACTTCGAGGAGCAGCGCGTTGTCTTCGACCGTCGCCGGTCATCGGGCCGATGTGATCGAGCGTGGTCTCGATCGGCATGATGCCGCTGTAGGGGACCAAGCCGTGCGTCTGCTTCATGCCGTAGATACCGCACCACGCGGACGGCATGCGGATGGAGCCGCCTTGATCGCCGCCGAGCGCCATGGGAACCTCGCCCGCAGCGACGACCGCCGCGCTGCCCGACGAGGAGCCGCCGACGGAGTAGCCCATCTTGTGCGGGTTGTGCACGGGACCCGACGCGCTCGTGTGCGATCCGCCTGAGAAACAGAAAGCCTCGCACGCGGTCTTGCCGACGATCGTGCCACCCGCATCCAAGATGCGGGTCACCACCGTCGCGTCCACGTCCGGCACGTAGCCTTCGAGCGTCGCGGCGCCGTTCATCATCGGTACGCCTGCCACCAGCACGTTGTCCTTGATAGCGACCGTCTTGCCGGCGAGCTTGCCGGACGCGGCGCCCGTGATCTCGGACTTGACGTACCAGGCGCCGTACGGGTTCTCGCTCGCGCTCGGGTGATAGCCGGGGCCGCGCGGATAGGCAACGGCCGGGAGTTCGTCGGACATCTGGTCGACCGCGTTGTACGCTTCGATGGCGCCGGCCAGCGCCGCCTGATGCTGCGAGAGGTCGTCGTCGCTAAAGGTCATGCCCAGTTCGGCTGCGACCGCGTGTAGCGTCTCCAGACTCGGAAGGTTCAGGGATTGCAGCGTTGGCGAGGTCATCGTCATTTCAGTTATCCATTTCAAACTTGTCCAGAACCCGTCAGGTTACGTCGCGCACCAGCTCGATACTGGGGTAATGGTTGACGCACTTATTGAACCGAGCAGAGGCCCATGCACAATGAGCCTTTTCGATGAAAGCGCTTTCTACGTGAGATAGCGGCACGCTTCGAGCCGCATCTTTATGTCGGCGAGCATGAACCCGACGTTCTGGTGCTCAATGACAAGGACGGTCCCGAGCCTCTTTTCGGTGCGCGTAAAGTCGAGCGCGTACTCAAAAGCGGCGCGCATGATTCCGACGCACGCGGCGCCGATCAGCGCGGCCGTTCAGCTAAACGCGCCCGAAACAATGCGTTTGCCCTACCGACCCGGCTGACCGATGGGATTGCCGACGGGCACCCGCACCCCATCGAAGTGTATCTGCGGAGTGACCACGCCGCGATGGCCGACCTTGTCGTACCCGTCGATCACGCGAATACCTGGCGAGTCCTTGGTAACCGCGATCACGGCGAGCGACTGATCAGCTCCTGCGCCGGGTCGGTCCGGCAAACGACGGTGTAGAGCTGGCATCCTTTCTTCGCCCAGCCGGTGCCATTTGTGGTGTAGTGCTTCTCGCCTGAGATGACCCACTCGTCTCCGTCGCGGCGGGCGAAGGTCTGGATCCCGCCGGCTGGGTCCGGGGAGTCGAAGTTCGCGCCGCCGGCCACGTCAGTGAAGGCGTATGACGCCAGTAGTTCACCCTCCGGGTCATCGGCGAACGGCCGAAGGAAGCGCTGCTTTTGCTCAGGAGTGCCGTACTGAATCACGGGCTGGAGGCCCAGCCCAGAAGCCAGCAGTGTGGTGGGCACGTTGATGTCGATCCGGGTCAACTCTTCCGCGGCCACTGCAATATCTATCATCGAGAACCCGGCGCCGCCGTACTCAGTCGGAATGAATGACTTTGTGAAGCCAGCGCGGCTCATCTCGCGATACGCTTCGCGGCCGGCGAGGAACGACTCCCATCCGTCGGCGGCGCGATCGATCGTCGTGACAATCGGTCGCAGCACGCCCTCCGCAAACCTCTGGGCGTCATTTTGCAGCTGCCGCTGCTCATCGGTGAGGGTGAAGTCGATTGCAGACCGGGACCGGATGGTACAGCGACGAGTCAGCAGCGAACGCACGTCAACCAAATTATGGAATCTGCTGGAAGTCCGTGTCGGTCGTATCCTTGGTCGGTTTACCCGCGATGTAGGCGATCGGCGGGCAGTTGACGACGAAGCCGGCCGAACCAAACTTCGCGCCCATCGGTCCTGTCATGAGCCCGGCTTTGACGACCGCCAGCATCTCGTTTTCGTCATTGAGCTGTCGCGCCTTGCCCTGCGCGACGGCTTGCGGGGTCCACTCGCCGACTTGCACGTCCCAAAGGGGGCTGTACGAGAATTCGTGACGCGGTTCGCTGCTTATGGGAAAGTCGCCCTGGATGTTGTTCGACGTGCGAATCGATGCGGTATTCGCCACCGTCGCGTCGCTAGAGAGTCCGCCGTCGAGCGAGACATAGGTGAAACCCTGCGGCTGTCCCGTTTGCGCGGCGGCATTTGGGGGCGACGCTTGTGAGGCACGCGGCCCGTTGGCGATCGCGAAGATTCGTTCGCGCGCCGAACCCATGAAGTCGTCGCCACCCAGAAACGAAGCGTTCGCCAGCAACGGAACGTAGGTCGCGCGTTCGAGCGTCGCTGCGACGGGATCGGACGATTCGGTGCTCAAGTACAGAATAGGCTGACTGGAATCGTACCCGTGCGCGAGCTGCAAGGTTACTTCGGGGCCGTCCTTATCGTAGTCGAGCGTCGTATCCATCGCGACCACGTGATCTTGCGTATTGGAATGATGGATCACGTCGAACGGGCCGTTTCCGACGGCAACGATCGGAGCGTTATAGACGACGTCCGAACCTGCAATGCGGATGAAGGGCGAGTAGTTTGCGTCGCCGACGGCTCCAGGCTGAAATTTTGCCGGCGGGAAACCCTTCGCGCCGGGCTGCCAGATGCGAGTCGGTGAGAAGTCCGGTACGCCCGGAAACGACACGACGGCTTCGGCAAACTTGTTGTCTTTGGGAACGGGTTCCAAGTTCACGGTCTGCACGCACTTCGGACAGCCGATCGCGATGTTCGCAAGCTTCGGTGCGGGCATGATATTGAGGTCGCGCGCGAGGCCCATGTCGGACGTATCGGTCATGATAAACCAGACCGTCTGCCCGTTGTGAACGCCACGGTGCAGCGGTAGGATCGCCGTCTGCCGGGCCGCGTCGACGTCGCGGGCCGACTCGAGCGAATAATGATCTTTCGGCAAGACGTTGGATGCCGGCGCCTCGGCGCCGGCGCGCGTTCCGCTTGCCGCAAATGCGAGCGCCAGGCTTGTGATGGTCGCACCGGCAGCAAGTGCTGCGCCGGTGCCGTGAATGGCCGATCTTTTCATCCGGTTGTTGCTACTGCAAGAATATTGTCGCGATGGTGAAGCGGTTTGCGACCCATGGCGAGTCTGCCGGAACATACGATCCTGCGCGGTAAGAGAGCTTACGCGAAGCCCTCGTGGGACGTGATAGCCTGCGTCTGGTGACGACCGAAAACAAAACGCGCTCCGGCGCAGTCGCGGGTTTGATTGGCGCTCTGGCTATGTCGGCGTGGTTCTTCGTGGCACGTCTGCTCTTCGGAATCCCGACGCCGTCCGAGATGTTCGCGGACGCGAGCGCGCCGCTCATTCCCGTGCACCTATTCGGTGTGTTGATCGGATTCGCGCACGGGTACACACCGCTTAAGATCTTTGGCTTTGCTTCGGTCGTCGCGGGGCAGCTCGCCGTCGGCGCCCTAGGCGGATATCTGTTCGTCGCGCGCGCGCACCGTTCGCCGCGCTTCCTCGCTGCATTCGCATGCGGCGCATGGCTTATCGCGTCCGTCGTGTTTTGGAGCGTGCTGCGGGGGAACTACCTTGGCCGGCCGGCTTCGGCTGCTCTGGGTCTGACGGTCGCGTCCCTGGCGGTCGGGTTCGCGGTGTTCGCTGTGGCGACGTGGTGGTGTGCGCGCAAGCTGGCCACCGATGCCTCTACGCACGCGGAACGCGCCGCAACGACTCGACTGGATTGGATTGCGGGCGCCGTCGCGGCGCTCGCGGCAGCCGCCGGCTGGCAGCGCATGTTCGCACGTGCCACGTTCTCGTATGATGGCGGCGTGGAGGTCGGCCCGCACGTCGTCGCATTTACGCCGAACGAACGCTTCTATAGCGTGACGAAAAACTTCGCCGATCCCAACGTCGATGCGCGCGCTTGGCGGCTGACCGTCCGGGGTGCAGTCGAGCGGCCGATGACGCTGGATCTGGCGACGCTCACCGCTTTGCCGTTCGTCGAGCAAGAGACCACCCTCATGTGTATCAATAACGATCCGGGCGGCGGCCTTATGAGCAACGCGCTTTGGCGCGGTGTTCCGTTACGCGCCCTCATCTCGGCTGCCGGACCGCACGAAGGTATCGAGCGTGCGGTGCTGCATGCTGCGGACAACTATGCCGATACGATATCGTTCGACAAGGCGATGCAGCCGACGACGCTCGTCTCGTATCGGATGAATGGCGTTGCGCTGCCCGATAAACATGGTTTTCCCGTACGCATGATCGTACCCGGCCTGTTCGGTGAAAAGAACATCAAGTGGTTGCGGTCGATCGAACTCGTGACCGAGCCTGTGCGCGGATTTTACGAACGTCAGGGCTGGGGCCCGACCTTCAGCATTCCAACCCATTCTCGCATCGATGCGCCCGATTTCACGCAGCCGCTGCGCTTCGGTAGTCCGGTCGAGTTGCGCGGCATCGCATTTTGCGGCGACCGCGGCGTCGCGCGGGTCGAGGTCAGTGACGACGACGGCCGGGCGTGGCACGACGCTACGTTCGCGTCGCACTACACGCCCCTCTCCTGGCGCTTGTGGCAGTACGCGTGGCGGCCGGCGCGACCCGGAATCTATCGGCTCGCCGTGCGTGCCACGGACGCGCACGGCGACGTGCAGATCGCGACCGATCGACCCGCTGAAACCGAGAGTGCGACTGGATACCATCGCGTCGTCGCGCATGTCGTTTGATCCGCGCAACTGGGCTCTCGCCCTCTGCGCGATTATCGTCGTCGCGAGCTCTTGCGCGTTCGCGCGCAGTGCGTTGTTGCCCGGCCACGCTGGCGCAGGCGTCGCGTACGGTGTGCTCGCAACGAGCGGGTTGCTGGGCGCGATCCTCGCGTGGGAGCGCCGCGATCGAACCGCACTCGTCATTGTGATCGTTGTCGCGCTCTCCGCGCGCGTCGTCCTGTTCGCAAGTCCGCCACTCTTCTCGCACGACGTGTACCGCTATCTCTGGGACGGTCGGGTCATCCTGCCGGCCACGATCCGCTGGCGCTTGCACCCCGGAGCCCGGCGCTTGCGCGGCTCGCGGACGATCGGCTCTTCGCGTATATCGACTATCGCGCGATTCCGTCGCTCTACCCCCTTTCGCTTACGTGTTATTCTGCGCGGGTGCACTCGTCCGGGCGGGCGTGTACGGCGAGAAGGCCATCATGCTGGCCGGCGACGTGATCGCCCTTGCGTTCGCGCTCGCCGTGCTCGCGCGCCGTAACATTCCGCTCGGCCGGATAGCGGCGTATGCTTGGAGCCCGCTCGTACTCGTCGAGTTCGCGCAAAACGGACACCTTGAAAGCTGGACGGTCGTGGCGGTGCTTGCGGCCGCGCTCGCACTTTCCGCGCAACGTAACGGGCTCGCGGCGGCCGCGCTCGCCGGTGCAACGCTCCTGAAGCTTACGCCGCTCGCGCTCGTGCCCGTCGCCCTCGCGCGCGCGCCGCGCGCGGCAGCCGGCTGCGTGCTTGCGTGCGCCGCCGCGTACATCGTCGCATTCGCGTGGGGAGCGCCCGTCTTCGGTTCGCTCGGTCAGTATGTCGCCGCGCAGCGTTTCTTTCCGACGGTCTTCTGCATCGCCGGGCCATTCGGCGCGGCGGCGCTCCTAACGAGTGTGGTCGCCTTCGCGACATGGCGCCGGCGCGGCGGCAGCTCGTTTGAGAGCGGCGTAATCGCCGTGCAAGTCGCGTTCCTAGTGTGCACGCCGAACGCGCTGCCGTGGTATGCGACGCTCGTGCCTGCGTTCGTTCCGCTCGTCGACGCGCGTGGTGCCGCCTGGCGTGTCAGCAGCATGGCACTCCTGCTCGCCGCGGCGACGCTGCCGTTCTTGTACGGACCGCCGATCTTTCCCGCCGTGACGCCGCAGAGCGTTGCGACGTTCGCGTTCGCGGCGATGGCATGCATCGCCGTCTACGCCGTATTTATCTTCGGCCGTCAGCAGCGGCGGCTGTCCGAGGAGTTCGTATGAAAGCCGTAACCCGCGCGAAGCCCACGAAGGGCATCGCGCTCGCCATCATGGCGAAGGTCCCGCACGCCGGCGACTGCAAAACGCGACTGGTTCCGCCCCTCACCTACGCGCAAGCCGCGGCACTGAGCGAACGATTTCAGGCAGACACGGCGGAGAACGTTGTGGCCGTCGCGCGCACCACTGGTTCCGTCGCCATCGTCGCGTACACGCCGCACGCTACGCGGGAGCGGTTGCGCGACCTCTTCGGCGAGAGCGTCGCGTTCATCGAGCAGCGCGGCATCGATTTCGGCGCGCGGCTGTTTAACGTCGTTCGGGATTTGCTCGCGGCCGGGCACGCGGGTGTCTGCCTGATCGATTCGGACAGTCCGACGCTACCGGCGAATTCGCTCGTGCGCGCGGTGCGCGCCCTCGAGAAAGGCGGCGACCGCATCGTCCTCGGACCGGCGCTCGACGGCGGATATTATCTGATTGGGATGAAGCGGGCGCACGACACGCTTTTTACCGGGATCGAGTGGAGCACGTCGCGCGTCTTCGCGCAGACGATGCGTAAGGTCGCAGACGCGGATCTGTCGCTCTGCCTGCTGCCGCATTGGTTCGATGTCGACGACGAAGACGGGCTGCGCTTGCTCTCACGCGAGTTATTGGGACGGGACAAGCACGGCGGCTTTGCGGCGCCCGCAACGCGCGCCTTTCTTGCGACGCTGCCGCAAGCGGTGAAGTATCTCGCACGCGTGGCCGGCTGATGCGAGCCCTCGTGACCGGTGGCGCCGGACTGATCGGGTCGCACCTCGTCGACGAACTGCTGCGCCAAGGCTACGAGGTACGGAGCTACGATGCGCTCGAACCGCTCGTCCATCGCGAGGGAAAGCCGGATTGGATCGCGCGCGACGCGGAGTTCATGCAAGGCGATGTGCGCGATGCGGATGCGCTCGCCCGGGCGCTCGGCGGCGTCGACATCGTCTTCCACCTGGCCGCGTACGGCGGGTTTTTCCCCGAGCTCGGCAAGCTTTGCGACGTCAATGTCACCGGAACGGCGCGCCTGCTCGAAACGATCCGCGACGGCCGCTTCGACGTACGCAAAGTCGTCGTCGCGTCGTCGCAGGTCGTCTATCGGGAAGGCACCGTGCGCTGCGCCGCGCACGGTGAAACGCATCCGCCGGAACGATCGCTTGCGCGCTTGCATGCGGGAGAATGGACGGTGCCTTGTCCGCGTTGCGGACGCGTTTGCGAAAGCGTCGCCACGCGCGAAGACGCTCCGGCGTCCGGACAAACGCCGTACGCCGTCAGTAAATACGCGCAAGAGCGCCTCGCGCTCGTCTGGGGCGCGCAGACGGGAATTGCGGTTACGGCGCTGCGCTACCCCTGTACCTACGGTCCACGCCAGTCGATCTTCAACCCCTACACGGGAATCATCGCGATCTTCAGTACCCGCGTCCTCGGCGGCGTGCCACCCATCCTCTACGAGGATGGCGAACAAACGCGCGACCTTTGTTATGTCGAAGATGTCGCGCGCGCGACCGCTTTCGCCGCGCAAGCCGATCGGCTGGACGGCCGCGCCGTTAACGTCGGCTCGGGACATCCTCTGAGCGTACGCACCATCGCAGACGCGGTGATCGAGGAGCTCGGCGCAAGCTTCGAACCCGAACTCGCGGGTGACTTCCGCCCGGGCGACACGCGCGCGCTCTTCACCGACCCGCGACCGCTCGCATCCCTCGGATTTCGTACGCGCGTCGGATTGCGCGAGGGCATTACGCGCTACATCGAGTGGATCCGAACGCGCGGCGACGTGCGTGAATACTTCACGCAAGCCCAACACCATCTGCGACGCACGGGTCTCGTGCAGCGCGCCGACGTCCGCCGCGCCGCCCATGGCTGAGCCCGCGATCGCCGTCATCATACCGGCACTCGACGAAGCGGCTACGATCGGCGACGTCATCGGCGCGGTCCCGCAGGAAATTGGTGCCGTTGCGATCGTCGTCGACAACGGCAGCCGCGATGCAACCGCCAAGCGTGCGTGCGCGGCCGGCGTTCGCGCCCTGCCGGCGTCGTTCGAGATCGTCGTGTTCCTCGACGGCGACGGCAGCGACGACGCGGCAGCGATGGAGCGTCTCGTGGCGCCCGTTCGCGCTGGACGTGCCGACTTCGCGATTGGCTCGCGAACGCGCGGCATGCGCGAGCCGGGCAGCATGGCGCCGCACCAGCTGCTCGCGGGCCGCATCGCCGGCGCCGCGATCGCGTTCGCATACGGCGTGCGCTATACCGACATGTGTCCGTTTCGTGCGATCGCGCGCGACCGTCTCGGGGCGCTCGGCATGCGCGAAGAGACGTACGGTTGGAACGTCGAGATGCAGGTTCTTGCGGCTCGCCACGGCTTGCGCGTCGTCGAACTACCCGTCGATCATCGCAATCGGCGAGGCGGTGAGTCGAAAGTTTCAGGCAATCCGCAGGCGAGCGTGGTCGCGGCCGTGCGCATCCTCATGGTGCTCGCTCGCACGGCCATGCGGCGGAACGTCCGCCACGGCATCGCGGGCAAAACAACACTTCAGCCGGATTGACCTCGCGCTCTCTGCCGGCGTCGACGCCAGGGTTTGCAGCGCCCGCTGACAAGCCGTTCCCGGCCGTGTCGTCAGATGCGTATGAGGACCTCGTCGATTTCTTTCTTCTCGAGCCAGGGGACGAGAGCGTCATCGGCCGCGTAGCCGATCGGTATAACGACGAAGCAGCGCTCGTTCTCTGGCCGCCGCACGATCTTGCCGAGAAATCCCATCGGATTAGGTGTATGCGTAAGCGTTGCAAGGCCGCCTTGCGTAAGTGCAGCCAGAAAGAAGCCGACGGAAATGCCGACGGACTCCTGCACGTAATAATGCTTGAGCTTGTCGCGCCGGCCACTCTCATCGTCGCGCCATCCGTGCATCTGAGCGAACACGACCGCGACGTAGGGGGCCCGTGTAATGTGATCCTTGTGCCAATCGGTTCCGAGCGGCGCAAGCGCGTCGAGCCACTCGTCGGTCGCGCGCCTTGCGTACGTGTCGAACTCCTCTTGTTCGATTGCAACGCGCATCTGTTCTTTAATCGTCGGATCCGAGACGATGACGTAGGTCTAGGGCTGTTGGTTGGCGCCGCTCGGCGCACGCCCCGCGACGCGGACGGCGTTTTCGACGAGCTCCCAAGGAACGGGCTTATCCGAGTACGTTCGGATCGTTCGCCGGCGCAGCATCGTTTGCAGGAAGCGGCGCGACGCTGCGAACGCTTCCTCCTCCAATACATCGTGACGCGGTGCGGGCTGCATGCGAGCGTTCTGCGCTTTCTCAATGTACGCGCGCAGGCGTTCATTGTGAACGAAGCTCTCATCGGTTAGCGGCTCGCTCGTCCTCTCATCGCTCACGCCGTAGTCTCCTCAAAACAATCTGCAACGGCAACTCGGTCCCCTCTGTTTCAGTTTCGCATGAGGCCAGCTGACCGGGTGCATTTACTGAGGGCGTGAAAGGTCCCACGCATGTCAACGAATCCCGCTCTCGAGCCCGAGGTGCCCGCAAAGGCGACCCGCCGACG
>JAABUQ010007903.1_pt1 | contig 15171 bp, 11 predicted proteins | sample 5560001 | NCBI WGS metagenome assembly JAABUQ01 (sample SAMN10711888, study PRJNA513371) | rock metagenome | isolation source: Antarctica rocks | place: Antarctica: Victoria Land, Finger Mt nord | collected 2015-12-18 | reverse complement strand
GGTAAGCCGTCCTTCTTGCCGAAGGAGCTGATCTGGCCCCCAACTAACCGGTTCAGTCCGGCCTCCAAGGTGCCGATCCACAGAGTGCCAACTGCATCCTCATATAGAGAGACGACTGAATTACCACTCAAGCCGTTCACTTTGGTAAAGGTCTTCTCACGATCAGGGCTCCATCGCAGCAAGCCGTTTCCGTGGGTCCCGATCCAAACCACTCCGTGCCGGTCCACGTAAACCGACCGGATGTCGCTTCCAGCCAAACCTTCTTCAGCAGTGTAAGTATGGAGCAGTCCCGCCGAGAAGCGCGTGAGTCCTTTGCGTGTTCCGATCCATAAAGTACCTGCGCCGTCGCCGGCGATTGAGAGCACGGCATCATCCGCCAGACCGTCTTTTTTTGTAATCTTCTGCAGCTTATTGTGATGGAAGCGGGCCAACCCGGCTCCATCGGTACCGATCCACAGGCCGCCCTGCCTGTCCTCATACAGGCACAGAATCGAATTGCTTGCCAGATCCTCCTGGAGCGGAAACCGGTGAAATTCGCCGTCGCGAAAGAGTGTGAGCCCTCCGCCATGAGTCCCGATCCAAAGAGTACCTTCATGATCGACCAGCAGGGAGGTGATGAAATTGCTTCCCAGGCCGGGCGTTTTGTTCTTTTCAAAAACGGTGAATTGCAAGCCGTCAAAACGGGCCAGACCGCCTTCGGTACCCAACCAGAGGTAACCGTCTTTTGTTTGCGCAATAGCAGCAACAGAGCTTTCTGGTAGTCCCTGTTCGGCTTGCCAGGATTGAGTGATGGATTGGTTGATAGCCTGCGCGGGGTCGAGACTCGCCTTGCTGAAAGGCGCCCCAATCAGCATCAGAGTAACAGCGCCCCACGTACACCGCCGGCGAACTGACGTTGGGGCTCGCTGAAGGGTGCCGGTTGTTGACCTTTTGTAAATCACTGTTAAGTAGGCAACGGCTTGTAATAAGCTGTTTGAGTTTGCGCCCAATATTCTCGATCATTCTTATCCCGGTGAAACAGGAGCTTACCCAGTTCGAGAATCGAATATCAAAGTTTCGGGCAATGCGGAGCCGAATGCTGCGCAATTCGGGCGGAAGAATCCGCGCGTATTAACTGAACGGTGTGAGGTGGTCGGGGCGGTGTGATTCGAACACACGACCCCCTGCGCCCAAGGCAGGTGCGCTACCAGGCTGCGCTACGCCCCGACATTTGCTGCTCCATTGATTCTAAAACACCTGCTAACCCGTCGCTCGCTGGAGACCTCGTTTCGGGCCGCGAAAGGGCCTCGACCGTGTCACAACTGTGCCAGAATCCCGTGGACGAACTGCATCAGGCGAGCCTACCGATACTCCTGATTTCTCTTATCTCGTACGCTGGTCTAACAGGGCTGCAACGCTCATGATTCCGGATAGCGACCCTCAGAAGTCAGAACTTAATGGTATGAGCGACCGACTCAGCATTGCATCGCTCTTATGATGAATACTTGAGAATGTCAGGGCAGCGGCAGATGCGCCTCCTGTTGTGGATCGGCTTCGGCGGGCTGCTCGCGCTTTTAGGCTTTACCGCAATCAGTGCGCTTTCCACCATTCGCCAAGTGCAGGTTCGAAATGAAAGCATTCGGACTGAGTATGTAGAACGCGCGCGGGTGTTGGAGCAACTTCGATCGGACATCTACCTATCGGGGACTTACGTTCGCGATTTCCTCTTGGAGGACAATAGCAAGAACGCCGAAGGGTACCGCGACGAATTCTCCCGAACCCGGAAACGTATCGAGTACGCTATAGAGCAGTATCGGAGCATCCGCCACCCGGACGAGGCTGCCGTTTTCGATTCTCTAGCCAGAGGAACGGCTGCTTATTTCGATGCACTTCAACCTGCGCTCAACTGGAATGTCGAACAGCGGAGGATGCAAGGACGTGCATTCATGCGCGACGAGGTGATGCTTCGCCGTATGACTATGATCAATCTCGCCAATAAGGTTGGAGAGGTGAATCAACGGCAGCTGGAGGCCGGAAATCGTCAGGTGCAACAGCTGTTCGTGCAATCCCGGCGCGGCCTGGTCGGCCTATTTGGGTTGACGCTCTCGGTGGGTGTTTTGCTTGCCGCTTTGAGCATGCGGCGACTGTTCAAGGTCGAAGAACAAGCCCAGCACCGGTATTTTGAAGCCGAACAGGCCCGTCGCGAAGCTCAGGAGCTGTCGGCCAAGCTTGTGGACGCGCAGGAAGAAGAAAGGCGCAGGGTAGCTCGTGAACTGCATGATGAGATTGGCCAGTCCTTGTCGGCGCTCCTGGTCGGCATCGGTAATCTGGCGAAACTTGTGCCATTCGAGACTGACGCGAGCGTACGAGATCAAATGCAGACCATGCGGACGCTTGCGGAAAAGAGCGTCTCTGCAGTGCGGAATATGTCTCTTCTATTGCGGCCTTCCATGTTGGACGACTTGGGCCTCATTCCCGCATTACAGTGGCAAGCCAGGGAAGTGTCACGCTCTACGGGCATGCGGGTCAGTGTCGCAGCGGAAGATATTCCAGACGAGCTTCCCGATGAATACAAGACATCCATTTACCGCATTGTGCAAGAGGCGCTTCGCAACTGCCAACGCCACGCCGAGGCGCAACGGGTCCGCATACAGCTGCAGCAAACACCTGGCAAATTGTTACTCTCCGTGCAGGATGATGGCCGCGGCTTCCGGCCGCAGGACAAAGGGCTCGGTCTCTTAGGAATGGAAGAGCGTGTCAACCGTGTTGGCGGCCGGTTTCAGATCACCTCGAACGAGGGCAACGGCACTTTGCTAGCGATTGAGCTTCCAGGGGCAATCAGCGAACCGGGATCGGTCAGGTCAGGGAAATAAACGCGCTTATGTCACAAGTTCGCATTGTGATTGCTGACGACCACACAGTTATGCGCGCCGGCTTGCGGTTGCTGTTAGAGCGGGAATCCGACTTCGTTGTCGTAGGGGAGGCCGGCGACGGCAGGGCAGCCACCGAGATCGTCGACCAGTACTCGCCCGATGTTGTCGTTCTGGATATAGCTATGCCGAATCTCAACGGCATCGAAGCGGCGGCCCGCATTGCCACCTCGCGTCCCAAGACCGCGATCGTCATCCTCAGCATGCACTCGGATGAAACGTACGTCTTGCGTGCTCTTAAAGTCGGCGCGCGAGGCTACTTACTGAAGGATTCTGCCGAAAGTGATTTGATCGCCGCCGTTCGCGCAGTAGTCACGGGAAGAACGTTCTTTTCACCGGCCATCAGCAACATGTTAGTCGAGGACTATATACGGGCGATCCGGGAGAGAGGCGTCGAGGACAGCTACGAGCTGCTGACCTCGCGTGAGCGCGAATTATTGCAGCTAGTTGCCGAAGGAAAGACGACAAAGGAGATCGCGGCAGGCCTGGGCCTTAGTGCCTCGACAGTCGATACTCACCGGAGCAATATCATGCGGAAGCTGAACGTGAATTCGTTAGCCGAGCTCGTGCTGTATGCCATGAGAAAGGGAATCATTCACTAGACCTGCTCGCGGAACGGTTCTTCCAGAAAGTTACAGCCAACCCACCGATGCGGCGCAGTTCATCGGGCCGGATCGGCTTCGCGACGATATCGAAGCCGCCCTGTTTAACGATCTCGTCAAAGAGATACTCATCCAACACAGAAGAGGCGAGGATGATGCATGGCGCGGGCCGGTGTTGAGCAAAGCTGTGGACTGCCGGCCGCCAGTCATTCTCAGTCAGGTCACGATCCAGAATGATGACGGCGGTATTTGGTTTGGCAGAAAGGGCCGATGCCTCGGGCAGCGTATTTAGCATGGTGAGATCCCAGCCATTGCTCCTGGCGAAATTTGCTAAAGCAGCCTGATCCTGGGAGCTTTTCATAATTGCGAGCATTTCAGGTGGACCGTCGGAGGTCTTAACGTGCCGCGGTGCGTGGCGTTGAGATCGCAGTGGCCACATAGCATCCCCTAAGGGACGAGCCCGGCTTGGTAGTTGAGGATGCTCAACTGAGCGGCGTAATCATACTGCGCACGAGCCCGGGCGAGTTCCGCAGAGGTGTACTGGAGCTGCGACTGACTCAGCTCGACAATGGCGGAAAGGCCGAGGTTATAACGAGCTTGGGACAAATCGAGAGCTAGCCTCGCCTGGTCCAGCAGCTGCTGCGTAAGCCCGAGTCTCTCGAAGGCATTTGTCGCGTCCAACCAGGCGACCCGAACGTCTCGCCTGATCGTGAGTTCAAGATTTTGTACCCCCTTCTGTTCCGCAGCGGACCTGGATTCGGCCTCGAACTGCCTTGCCCGAAATAGACCGCCATTGAAGATCGGGACATTGACATTCATGCCGATGGCTCCATATCGCCCAGGTATCTGGACCGGGCCCGCTGGCACATAGCCGGCCGTTCCGAGCAGATCGATAGTGGGACGAGTCAGGCGCCGCTCAGCCTCGGCGAACTTCTGTGACGCCTGAAACTGGAGCCGGATCTGAATGAGATCGGGGCGTTTTTGCAACGCTTGCTGAACGAAGGCGTTGGAATCCCGAGGAGGACTCGCGATAGTTGGTGGGTCTGTGAGATCGAAGCGGGTGTCATCCGGCACAACCAGCAATTGCGATAGCTCGGCCTCTGCAGATCGAACATCGTTTTCGGCGTTCGAGAGGAGCAGCTTGGCATCAGCGACATTCACATTGGCGAAGCTCAGGTCCAGAGACGATTTCAGTTTGCTCTGAAATAACGCGTTTACCTGGTCGGCTACATCCTGCCTTGCCTTGACAGTTTCACGCGCCACCGACAGTAAGGCGCGGTTCCGCAAAACGGCGAAATACGCAGCGTCGGTCCGTAGCAGGAGATCGGCTTTGGAGTAGTTGATTCCCTCGTGCTGCGCTCGAGCGTTCAGTGAAGCAGATTGAATGAAGCTCCTGGTCCTGCCGAAGTCTGTCACCAGCTGGTTGACCGTCACGCCAGTACCCACGCGATCGTACACGATGGGGTTGTTCAATGCTCCCGCAGCGATGCGAGTTCCTGAATCGGCCCCCACGGCTGTGATGCTTCCTTGCAGGTTAGGATAGTAGGCCGCCCGAACCTCACTAGTGATCTCGTCGTACGCTCGGGCCACGAATTCCGCCTGTGCGATCTGAGGATTGTTCTTTACGGCCAGCTGCTCTGCTTCCGGAAGAGTCAACCGCATCGCTCCTGGACCGGGAGCAGCTGGGGCCATCACTGGCGTACTTGGAACGGCGGGCTGTGTCTGCCCCGGGGCTTGACCGGCGGCCGTTGACGCTCCGCTTATCGCAAGACAAGCTGCCGCGGTCGCCCACAAAGAACGAGCATGCCTGCTCACCTCGGCGACTCCGTCGCAAGCTCTTCCACCGGTCGATTGCGATAAACAAGATAGAATCCGGCAGGAACAAGGAAAACCGTCAGCAGTACCGAAAGCGTCAGACCCCCAAGTAGCGCGCGTGCCAAAGGCGCATAGGACTCGCTACCCTCTCCTAATTTGAGCGCCATGGGAAGCAAACCAATGATGGTTGCCAGCGACGTCATCAGCACGGGCCGGAGGCGAACCCGGCACGACGTCGTGATTGCATCCGCCACAGTCTTACCCTGGTGCAGCAGTTGATGGGCAAACTCGACAATCAGGATGCTATTCGAAAGAGCGATGCCTGCGAGCATCACGATGCCCATCAGAGACATGACATTCAGCGTCGTCTTACTAAGCAGAAGCGTGATGAGCACGCCAGTTATGCCCGGCGGGAGCGCAAGCATGATGATGAACGGGTCGACAAAGGATCGGAACTGGGCGACGAGGATCAGGTATAGCAAGACCACAGCGAGAATCAAGCCCAGAGCGAAACTCTTGAACGATGCACGCATCGCCTGAACCAATCCGCGCAGAGTGACATCTACTCCCTGCGGCAGACTCGTTGCCGCTGTAATCTGGTCAATTCTTGTCGCGATCCGGCCGAGATCCTCGCCGAGCGGGCGCACGTAGACATCGATGGTCCGCCGTATTTGGTAGTGATCCACCTCCGTCGGAGATCCGAAACGCTTGATTGAGCTCACCATGTCCAGTCGCGTCGAATTGGGCAGATTCGGCCCCCTCAGCGGGATCGACCTTACGTCAGCGAGCGACTGAATCTGTTGAACCGGGTACTGCACCGTAAGCATGTAGTTATTTCCGTTCTTGGGATCGACCCAGTAACTTGGCGCAATCATCTGGTTCGAAGTCAGCGAGGTAATAACGTTGTCCACTACTTCTTTCTGCGTCAGGCCGAGTTCGGCTGCGCGAGTGCGATCTATGTCAAGCTGCAGCGCAGGATAGTCAATATCCTGCGGTATAAAGGCGTCTGCAACATTCGGAATTTTAGCGATCTGGCGCTGCAAGTTGACGGCAACAGCGTAAGCCGCTTTCATGTTTGATCCAGCGACCTGAACATCAATTGGCGCGGGCATACCACTGTTCAGGACGGCATCTACTATGCCGCCGCTTTGGAAAAACTCCATCATCTCTGGAAAGTGACGCTCAAGATTATTCTTCACGCGCGCCATGTATTCGTAGCTGCCGATTTCGTGCCCATCCGCAAGCGCCACCTGGACTGTAGCTGTATGCATGCCAGAGTTCTGCGAGTAGATCGCCGAGAAATCCGGTACCGATCCGATGTTGGAGACGATCATCTTCAGGTCGCCCGGCTTAACGGTTTGGCGGATCATATCTTCGACGCGCTTCACCTCCGCTTCCGTGATGTCGATCCTGGTTCCCGGGGGCGCTTTCAGATTAATTAGAAACTGCCCTGCATCCGTTCGCGGAAAGAAAGAAAGATCAAGCGCTGGATACAGGAAAAGCGAGGCCACGAAAACAAGACCGAAAGCCACAAGCGTCAGAACTGGCCTTTGCAAGACACGCTTGACCAGAACATCGTAACCGGCGAGGAATCGTTCGAAGTGCCCGTTGAACCAGGCGTTGAATCTGATGCCGAAACTCGCTCTTTTCGGTGCGGCGTATCCGATGTCATGCCCGGCCGACGGCGTTTCATGCTCGCTGGCATGCTTAATGAACCGCGCGCAGAAGAGCGGAACCACCGTCATGGCTACCGCGTAAGAAGCAAACAGAGAAATCGCAACCGTCAGCGCGAGCGCCGAAAAAAGAAACTTACTAACGCCGTATAGGAACGTCACTGGAAAGAACACAACGACGGTCGTCAGGGTGGCAGCGAGCACCGGCAGTGCTACCTCGCGTCCACCTTCCTGCGCCGCTACTTCCGGCGGTTCGCCCAGCTCAAGATGCCGGAAGATATTCTCGAGAACCACCACCGAGTTATCGATTAGCCGTGAAAAAGCTAGCGCTAGCCCTCCAAGCACCATGCTGTTCACCGAACTCCCACCGAGCTGCAGGATGATGAACGTCGCGAGCGCAGAAAGCGGTATCGAAAAGAACACTGCGATCGTCGCGCGGAAGCTGCCCAAGAAGATCAAAATCATCAACGAGGTGAGGAACAGCCCCATGCCGCCTTCGTGCAGCAGCGTCTCGATGGCAGTCTTAACGAATCGCGATTGATCGAAGACGACGTTTGTAACCAGTTGCTTTGGGATATCGAATAAGTGCTTGATTGTCTCGCGCACGCCATTGACAACCGCAATCGTATTTGTGTCTCCGCCCTGCTTCAAAACAGGCACATAGACGGAACGTTGCCCATCCACTCGAACCACATTGGTTTGAATCTGATATGAATCCTGTGCCGTTGCCACATCGCGCACGCGCACTGTGTTCATTCCCACGGTCTTTATGGGCATGTTGGCGAGGTCCGCTATCGAGCTCACCTGCGCGTTCGTGTAGATGTTGTAATCGAGCGTCCCAATTTGCACATCGCCCGCGGGAAGAATTAAGTTTGAGGAGTTTACCGTCCGGACCAGGTCCATTGGACTCAGCTGATAAGCCTCCAGCTTGGTCGGATCGGCATAGACCATGATTTGCCTGTAACGACCGCCAAACGGTTGAGGAACGGACGCTCCCGGTACACTGGCAAGCTGATTTCGCACATTGAACTGAGCTTGATCACGCAGCTGCGTCTCATTCATGCCCTGTCCCTTGAAAGTCACGAGACAAACGGGCTGACTGGAAGCATCCATCTTCAAAACAACGGGTGGCAGGGTCCCGGGCGGGAGTCTCCGCAACTGAGCCATTGCCAGGTTCGATACGGTCGTAACGGCTGCGTTCGGGTCCGTTCCCGGTTGAAAGTAAACTTTGATCACGCTAACACCGGTGAGCGATCTGGACTCGATATGTTCAATGCCGCTCCCCAAGGTAAAGAAGCGCTCGAACGGCAACGTAATATTGGTCTCGATCTGCTGAGGCGGCATGCCATTGTAGAAAGTCGCGACGACCACTACTGGAATGTTCATGGAAGGGAACATATCCACCGGCATCCGCACAAGCGCAGCCCCCCCGACCACTGCAATTACCAGGCACAGCACAACAATGAAGTACGGGTTCCTGACAGCGAACTTTGACATCTAAGAACCGGCCTTAGGCTGCGTGATGTTTACGACTTGCGGGTTCACCTTGTCTCCGCTCTTCAGACCAGCGCGTCCGCCAACCACTACAAGATCGCCTTCCTTCAACCCGGATAGGACCTCGACGCGTGTGGAAGTTTCCAATCCGAGCTTCACCGGCACGATCTCCACATGCCCGCTGTTACTGATTCTGTAAACTTGCCGGTCGGCGCTCGTCAGATCGACTGCCGAAACCGGGATCGACAAGACGTTCGGCTTTGACTCAAGCTGCAAGTCGACTTCTGCATACATTCCGGGTATCAGCAACAAGGAAGGGTTTGGCACATCTACTTCGGTTTCCATCGTGCGCGTGGCGGTGCTCACCTTTTCGCTGAATCGTGCCACTTTGCCAAGAAAGGAACGATGTAACGAGGAAACATGCACATCCACTCCCTGACCCAGGCGGATGTTCGAGACGGCCGATTCAGGAACGGGAAGCAGTAATCGCAGGAGATTGTTTTGCGACAGTCGAATGACCGGCATTGCTTGGCTCTGTGAAGCCGTGCCCGCCTGGATCATCGAGCCTTGATTGGCATAGCGCATAGTGACCACGCCATCAAACGGAGCGGTCACTCTCGTGTAGTTGTAAAGGGTCTTGTATCTGGATTGCTCGGCGCGGTTGACCTGAGTTTGCTGTTCCGCCGCCATGAGGTTCGATTGCGCCGCTGAAACCTGCGCTTCTCCGACCAGGTCCTTACTTCTGGCATCGTCGATCTCTTGTTGCGCAACCAGCCCGGGCTTCGCTTTCGAGACATCCAGCAGGCGCTGATAAGAAAGATGCGCGATCTCGTGACCGGCTTTTGCGCGCTGCACATCATCTTGTGCGCGTTTGATTTCCGCGTCGCTCAATAGAACGGTAGCGGCCGCTTTCGTCAGGTCATCTTGCATTTCAGGAACTTCGAGCACCGCCAGGACCTGGCCTGTTCGCACCCGGTCCCCAATATCGACGTTGATGTTTTTGACAAAGCCGGCTACTTTGGACATCACGTCGACTTCCTGGTAGGGCGTGAATTCTGCCGTCAGGGCGAGCGTTTGCGAGAGGTTTGCCCGGACTGCTCTTTCGACCGCGACAGCAGGTTCGGCAGTGTCCGCCGGAGCTTCACTTTTTGCTGAACTTGGGCCGGAACAGGATCCCGAGACGACCAGAAGCGCCGTGCCAACTAACGCCGCTAGCAGTCGTGGAAAAGACATGGAATGCGCACTGCTTCCATCTTATGGATTCAAGATCACTCGCCGAAATCCCTATCCTTCGGTATTTTGTGCCGGCAGAATCGCTAGTGCGTATCCAGCGATCTGACGACTTGCCTGAGAGTAAGCCCGTATTACGGCGGGTAACGCTCCGGCTTTTTCTCTTGCGCGGAGCATCACGGCCGGTCCATCATTACCTATGCACTCCGGCCTGAACAACCACAACCTCATTGCCTTTGTGACCATCGTGGATGCCGACCGCGCCAAAGCTTTCTACCGGGATACTCTCGGCCTGCGCCTGGTCAGCGAAGAACTGCCTTACGCGCTCGTATTCGATGTCAACGGAATCATGCTTCGCCTTGCAATCGGCAGGAATGGACCAGCTCCTCGCGGTACGGTCTTGGGATGGGCGGTTCCCGACATCTCCTCGGCAGCCACTGATCTCGAACGAGACGGAGTCCAGCTCGAGCAGTACGGATTTCCGACGCAAGATGCGCGCGGGATCTGGACGACTCCAACCGGCGCCAAAGTTGCCTGGTTCAAAGACCCTGACGGAAATGTGCTTAGTATCTCCGAGCATCCACAATGATTCAGGCGGGTACCTGAATCTTTGGTAGGGAAGGCACGGTTAACCGCAGCCAGAGAAACGCCACCAGGTAGGCGCTCGAGGAGATGGCAAACAGAACGGTGTAGCTGTGAGTCACTTGGAGCAGGTAACCCACTCCGAGCGAAAACAGAACGCCTCCTATTGATCCGGCCATCCCGCCGATGCCGACGACCGCTCCGATAGCCTCTCTCGGGAACATGTCGGAGGCGATCGTGTACAGGTTGGCGGACCATCCCTGATGAGCCGCTGCCGCCAAACTTAACACCGCTACCGCCAGCCACTCATGGGTGAATCGCGCGGCAAAAAAGATTGGTAGAACTAAGCACGCCGCAATGAACATGGCCGTGTAGCGCGCCTGAACCATGCTGAATCCCCTGCGGTGGAGGAACGCCGGAATCCAGCCACCGCCAATACTTCCGACCGCAGAAACGTTATAAACCACAATCAGCGGCAGCCCCAGTTGCGAAAGGCCCAAATGAAAGTGGCTGTCGAAAAACTTTGGCAGCCAGTATAGGTAGAACCACCAGATAGGGTCGGTCAGAAACTTTGCGATCGCAAATGCCCAGGTTTGGCGGTACGAGAGCAGCGCTCGATAGGGAATCGCCGCAAGCTCAGACGGTCCGTCCTCATGAATGTATTCGTATTCGGATCGAGTGATCCGTTTGTGATCGGCCGGCGCACGATAGGAGACAAGCCACCACACGATCCACAGTGCTCCGAAAAAGCCTGTCAGCAAGAAGGCAGCCTGCCATCCGTAACGCAGCGTGATGATGGGTATTAAAGCGGGCGCCAGAACAGCGCCCAGATTCGCGCCGGAGTTGAAAATTCCGGTCGCCAACGAGCGTTCGTCTCTCGGGAACCATTCCGCGGTCGCCTTGATCGCCGCAGGGAAATTGCCCGCTTCGCCCAGACCAAGAAAGAAGCGCGCCAGCCCGAAGCCAAACGCTGTAGTCGCGAACGCGTGCGCCATAGACGCAATACTCCAGAGAGCCATCACGACGGTGTAGCCGATGCGCGTCCCGATACGATCAATCAGCCTGCCAGCTGTTACCAGGCCGATGGCGTACGCAATCTGAAACGCACTGATGATGTAGCCGTACTCTTGCTCTGTCCACCCGATGCTTTTCTGCAAGGTGGACGCAAGGATTCCTAGGACCTGCCGGTCCATGTAGTTGATCGATGTTGCGAAAAACAACATCGCGCACACTGTCCAGCGCAGCCGTCCCGCGTGTTTTCGCGTCCCTGCCGGAATGTGTTCTAACGACGTGTCCATGGCAACAGCGGATTATAGCCGGTAGGCCCGCCGCACCAATCCATTGGTCAAATCGTATGCCGCCTCGAAAGCTTCGTCTTCTTCCAGGCGATGTTCCACCACCAGCTTTGCGAGAAACGCGGAATCCACCCGCCGTGCTACATCGTGACGAGCCGGAATGGAAAGAAAGGCTCGCGTATCGTCATTGAAACCCACTGTGTTGTAGAAACCCGCCGTTTCGGTCGCGTACTCGCGGAAGCGCAGCATGCCTTCCACGCTATCGTTAAACCACCACGGTGGCCCAAGACGCAAACAGGGATAATGACCCGCTAAGGGCGCGAGCTCACGGCTGTAAGTGGACTCGTCGAGCGTAAATAGAATCAACGTAAACGTGCGCTCGTTGCCGAACTGATCGAGCAGCGGCTTCAACCCTCGCACATAATCAGTCGGCGTCGGGATATCTGCTCCCGTATCGCGCCCGAACTTTTTATAAACAGCCTCGTTGTGATTGCGCATGCTGCCCGGATGAATCTGCATGACCAGCCCATCATCGACGCTCATGCGCGCCATTTCGGTGAGCATCTGCGCGCGGAATAATGCTTCGCCGGCAGCGTTCTCCTCACCTGCCAGAATGCGCCGGAACAACTCAGCGGCCGCATCGGTATTGAGCGAAGCTGTTTGCGCCGTCGGATGGCCGTGATCCGTGGCAGTACAGCCAAGCTCTTTGAATCGTGCGCGCGCCTTTCGCAGCGCCCACAGGTAGCCACTCCAGCTTTCCGTATCCTCGCGATAGATCTCACCGAGCTTTCGAACGTTCTCGCGGAAGTTGGCGAACTCGGGATCGACCACGGCATCGGGACGGAAGGTGGGAAGGATTCGCCGGCGCCACTCTGAGTCCCGAATGGCTGCGTGATACTGCAGCGAATCAAGCGCCGAATCGGTCGTACTCAGCACTTCGATTCCGAAGCGGTCGAACAGGGCTCTCGGTCGAAACTCCGGACTCCGTAATTTGTCTGCAATGGTGTCGAAGTAAAGATCTGCGGTCTCCGCCGATAGCCTTGTGTCTAATCCGAAGAGCGTGCTGAAAACATAATCCAGCCACAGGCGCGTTGGAGTTCCACGAAATAGATAATAATTCTCGGCGAAAATACGCCAGATCTTCCGTGGATTCTCGATCGCCGATTGACCGATGCCGAGCTCTTCGAGCGGCACGCCCTGGCTATAGAGCATCCGAAAAATGTAGTGATCCGGGATGATCAGCAGCCGCGTCAGATCCGGAAAAGCTTCGTTTTCGGCAAACCATTTAGCCTGTGTATGGCCATGCGGGCTGATGATCGGCAGCGATGCGATGGAGTCATACAGCCGTCGAGCAATCTCTCGCGTTCGAGGATCACTGGGCAACAGCCGGTCTTTATCAAGGAGGGGCATCTCAATACCTGTTCGTAGAAGAGCCCGGCGGGGCCTTCAAACCTTGTCACACGTTATCGCATCAGGATTTGGAGTTGCCAGTATCTCGCATTCCTTACGCAGCGAAAGGCGAAGGAACGGGGCTCAGCTCCTCGGCGCTCAAATCGGGAGTTGTGCTCGCCATGCGAAAAGATGCGGTGAAGTAAAACGTGCTTCCCGTGCCAGGGCCGTCGCTTTCGACCCAGCTCCGCCCATTCATCAGCCCCACTAATTCACTGCAGATGGCGAGCCCGAGACCGGTGCCGCCGTATACGCGCGTATTCGAGCCGTCCGCCTGCGAGAAGGGTTCGAAGATGATCTGTTGCCTATCCTTTGGAATGCCGATACCGGTATCCCGAATCGAGAAACGCAACGTGCAGCAATCGACTGTGGCGTTTTCCGCGGCAACTGAAACAGAGATGCTTCCGCTGCGGGTAAACTTCACGCTGTTGCCGATCAGATTGAGCAGGATCTGACGTAGACGTCCCGGGTCTCCGGTCACGCGTTCGGGAGAAGCGCCCGAGTAGTCCACGTGAATGTCGATGCCCTTCGCCAACGCCGTATGCAAAAGGCAGCCGACGCTCTCCTCGACGATCTCTTTCGGAGTGAACTCAACAGATTCCAAGCTCAGTTTGTTAGCTTCAATTTTCGAGAAATCGAGTATGTCGTTGATGATCTTCAAGAGAGCGTCGCCGGAAAGCCTAACCGTCTCGAGGTACTCACTCTGCTCTTCGGTGAGGTCAGTCGAGAGAGCCAGATCCGTCATGTTCAGGATTCCATGCATGGGGGTCCGGATCTCGTGGCTCATATTTGCCAGGAACTCACTCTTTGCATGGTTGGCAGCCTCCGCGATCTCTTTAGCGCGTATGGCTTCGGCAGTACGCTGCTCGACGAGAATCTCTAGCTCTTCTTTCGATCGCTGCAGAACCTGCTCCGCCTGCTTTCGCTGTGTGACTTCTTCCACCACGCCAACGACCCGTTCGATGCTGCCGTATTTGCCATAGACGGGAAAAGCCCGGTCGCGAACCCAGCAGACCGCGCCCTGGCAGTTCAGCAGCCGGTATTCGAATTCGCCCGTATCTCCTGCTAGCTGCCTCATCTTTACCTGCTGAACGAGCTCCCGGTCTTCCAAATGCACGCGCCTGAACCAGGTTTCCGGGTCGCCCAGAAGATCAGCTTGTTTCTCCTCCCAGATCTGCTCGAAGGCATTGCTGACGTACTGATATTTGCGTGTAAGCGGGTCGACGGTCCAGAATATCTCGCGAATGTTTTCGGCAAGCTGCTGGAACTGCACAGTGCTCTCTTTCAATTCGGCGGTTCTAGCCTCAATAGCCGCCTGCAAATCCTCTTCGCGCCTTTTGAGAGAGTGAACCCGGAGTCTATGCGCTGCGAAGGCCAACCAGACGATCACGGCCACCCAGAAACCTTTAAAAGGCTTGGTCTGATAAAAGTGCGGCTGCAGAAACAATCCGCAACGTCGCCGGGTGTGTGCTCCAAACACCATCATTGTTCGCAGCCATGACCTTGAACTGGTAACTTCCTGGAGGAATGTTGGTGTACTGCACTGTTCTCTGCCACGCGCCCGCTTCCGTCCAGTCCTCATCGAAGCCTTCTAATCGATACTTGAACCGGATCTTCTCCGGAGCAACCAGGCTGGGACTGGTAAAAGCCAGCTCGAGTTGGCCTACGCCGGGCGGAACTTCTGCTTCCTTGTCGGCCGGATAGTGCCGGTGATCCGCGATGATGCTTTCGATGGCGACGGGGGGAGGGAACTGGTTCTTAACCAGCTTCGCCGGGTTTACGAATACCGCGCCTTTCATCGTTGGGAAAGCGAGCCGTCCGTCCTGCAGTCTCCAAGCTGCTGGTTGAAAGCCGCCGTTGCATTCCGTGCTGCGCATCCCATCGGAAGCTCCGTAAAGAGTGACGGGAAGTGTCTTGCTCTTCCCCTGCGCCAATGCAGCCAGGGCTTTCTTCTCGATTGAGTAAACACCCTTGTTCGAAGTCAGCCAGAGATTGCCTAGTCTCCCGTTTCTAAAATTCCTTTATATTTGCTGACCTTCCTGATAATCTGGCTGGCACTGGCGACCCACTGAAACGGACGAGGGCTGTTGTTGTGGTCGCGGATGTAGTCGCGGATCGCTTT
>JAABUQ010007902.1_pt1 | contig 15172 bp, 15 predicted proteins | sample 5560001 | NCBI WGS metagenome assembly JAABUQ01 (sample SAMN10711888, study PRJNA513371) | rock metagenome | isolation source: Antarctica rocks | place: Antarctica: Victoria Land, Finger Mt nord | collected 2015-12-18 | reverse complement strand
TGAGCTACCCGATCCGCCACGTCGCCGACTCACGCTGGGCGATGTCATGGGGCTGATCATCTCAACGGCAATTTCCCTGGCCTTGCTTCGATTTTCTAGTGGCATGAGAATATTTCAAATTGATTCGTCGGGGTACACTGGTTTACGACTCGTGAATATAGTCCCCGTAGTCCTCGGCTGCGTGCTATTGCCTCTGACATTCACGTTACTGGTCATCGGATTCCTTGACAAACGAACTCCGCGACGCGACCTAATTCAAAGTACAGGATTCGTGACCTGCATCTCCGTCGCCCTGGCCGTGATCTGGCCCGCCCTAGCTGCCTTATCCCGTTTCGTCAAGTCATTCTTCACAATAGTATATTTTCAAATTGATGGAGAGATTCATGGTGCGTTTGATCTATTTGTGGATCAATCGGCCTTGAGTGTGTTGGGTGCTTGGGTTGCCTTGGCCCTTACGGGGCGATGGCGTGTAGGACCGAGTTGGCTCGATCGTGCCGGTTGCTTCATCGGCCTTTGCTTCATACTTTCGCATATACATCATCGGCTCTACTACGTGCTGGTGCCCTTCCTTTGATTCTCGAACCGTCCGCTCGGGCTTCAGGATCAGCTGGCTGACCTCGCCGCTCCGGTTCGTCGATCGTAACATCTCGCGTGCCTTTTCCAAGCTAGAACGCTGCTGTTACGGGCCGGTGACGTGCTGGTGGTGTGGCGCTTCGACCGTCTGGGCCGCACGCTCAAGCACCTGATCGAACTTATGGCCGAGTTGGAACAGCAGGGCATCGACTTCCACAGCATCCAGGAAGCCATCGACATCACCACCCGGGCGGCAAGCTGGCCTAGCATTCAAGCATTCGGTTTATCGCTTGACTTCCCCCTTGGATTGGCGTCGCATAAAGGGGGTTATGCGACGCCAACTCGCCTCATTGGTGATCCGTCGGCATCGGCCTTACTTCCCGATTGGGAAAACGACCACCTCATCAAGGTGATGGTCGCCGAAAGACGGCCGTGGGTCAATCGCCAGGCCAAGGACCATCTCCCTCAACCTTCCGGCCCCGGCAGGTCGGCCGCGAACCCGGCGAGTTCTTCCGCCGTGGCGCTCCGGGCGGTCCGGACGTAGTAGCCGCTGGAGGCGACCCCGGCGCAGAGGCTTTCTTCGAGGGCCAGGCCGAGCATCCGGCCGAGGCAGAAGCCGGCGTTGAAGTGGTCGCCGGCTCCGGTGCTGATGAGGGGGTCCTGGATGAAGGGGCCGGGGAAGCGGGCGGATTCGGTGGCGGTGGCGGCGGCGGCGGCCTTCCGGGGGTGGATCACGACGCAGGACAGGCCGAGGACCTCGCGGATCGCGGCGGCGTCGGGCTCGATGGTGGCCTCGCGGTCGGCGCGGTCGGGCAGGGCGAGGACGGCGGCGACCTGGGCGGCCTCCTTGAGGTTCAGGCTGAGGGTCACGTCGACGTGCTCCTGGAACCGGGCGATGGTGCCCAGGGCGGCGCGGAGGTCGTCGGTGGTCCGCTTCTCGGGGTCGGCCAGGTCGATGAACAGGGTCGGGCCGCCCCGGGGGACGTGGGGCAGGACGTCGGCGAGGAGGTGGTCCCAGATCTCGCCCATCCGGGGGAGCATCGTCCAGTTGAGCAGGCCGACGAGGCTCGCCCCGGCGGCCAGGGTCGCGAGGTCGGCCGGGGGGAGGGTCGCGGCGAGGTTGGCCCAGCTCACGTCGGCGAGGGATTCGGACTTGACGAGCATCAACTTGCCGTCGGCGAACTCCAGGGCGTCGGTGTGGCCGGGCTCGGCGATGCTGACGACCTTGGCCCGCTGGCTGAACTCGTGGAAGACCGGGTGGATGGCCGGGTGGCCGAGGCAGCCGATGTAGGTCACTTCGAGCCCCAGCGCGGCCAGGGCGTTGGCCATGATCGGGCCGTTGCCGCCGAGCTTGCGCTGCTTCACGACCAGCTCGTAATTGCTCGACTCGCCCGAGGCGGCCAGGATCTTGCGGGCCATCGCGGCGATGCTGGCGACCGGCTCGTAATCGTCGGGCCCGTGCCGCTTGTCGACGACGGCGACGATCTCGTCGACGAAGCCGTCGAGGCCGACCACGGCCTTCAGGGCGGGCAGCCCCGGGGCGAGCCGGCGGAGCGCCTCGGCGGTGGCGCGGCAAGTCTCCTGGCGGTGGGAAGGGGTCATGTGGGCGGATCTCCCCTCGGTGGCCTCGTCCGGTGGCGTATGCCTATCAGGATAACCCGGGCCGGTCGCCGGCCCGTCGCGAAATCTCGGGGACGAGCCGGGATGGGAAATGGTTGATGGGTGATGGCTCATGCGTGGGGGCGAGGAGATCAATGCAAGCATCTGAACCCATGTCTCGGAAGACGAAGCCCCTGGCGGCGGGCGCGAGGCCCGGATAACCTCGACGGGACCCCGCCCTCGCGGGGTGGCCCGGCGGGTCGACGACGAGGCGAGCCCGGAGGACCATTCGTGGCCGACGATCGAATCAAGCGCGGATCGACCGGCGACGACGTGGTCGACCGGGGCTCGTCCTGGAAGGCCCTGGTCATCGCGCTGGCGCCGATCCCGCTCGCCCTGCTCATCACCTGGGCCCTGGGGGCGTCGCCCCCCTGGCGGCCCCGCCCGGCCCCGCCCGCCCCCGTCGAAGGCCACGGGCCTCGGTGAGGAGGGGCCCGCGCGGATTTCCTGGGCGCGGGCGGGCCGTCGGTCGATACAAAGGGTGTCGGAAGGATTTCCGGACCGGCCAGGGAAGGCCGGACGATGGGCGGCCCGAGGTCGCGTCTAGGGAAGGACGACGGCCGGCGTGCCCGGGGCCGGGGATCGGCCCGTCGGGAATCAACGGCGGCGTCCGCTTTCGGGACGGCCCTCGTCCGGGATCACCCGGTCGTGGGGCCCTCGCCGGGGGCGTCGATGTCGCGATCGGCCGCCCGGCCGGCGACCTCCCTCGTTCGGCGAGGGTCCAGTCGTCGGCCGGCGCGGCCCGACTTCGCTTCGAACCGAAGACAAGGCCCCCGGTCAGCGGGCGCCGACGCCGAGCAGCAAGTGGTTGCCGTTGGGCAACGACTTGTCGAAGTAGTTGAACTGGTCGGGCGGCGTCACCACGATCGTCTGGAACTGCGAGATCCCGGACAGCGACAGGTCGAACCGCATCTGGACCTTGCCGTTGGGGTCGAGCGGGCTGAGCAATTGGGTCGTGGTGACGAAGCCTTCCCCGAGGTCGCAGGCGACCGACTGGCCGGACATGGCCCGCTCGCTCTTGACCTTGATGAGCTTGAAGCCGTGGCGGGGCAGCGCCCGGCGGAGCTGGGCCTGGACCGCCGGCGAGATCTTCGGGTCCATCGCCGAGCCGTCGGGGGTGGCCAGGACGCCGAAGACGACGACTTGCCGCGCCGGGGCCCCTTGCCAGCTCGCCCGGGCCGGCGACGCCGGGGCGAGGCACGCCGCCACCGCGAGGACGCAGGCCAGCCAACCCGCCCGGAAGATTGGGATCATTCGGCGCCCGCGCTTTCCATGTCGCCGAAGGCATCGTGCTGGGTGTTGGCGGCGACCTGGAGGCTCTGGGGGGTGTCGTCCAGGAGGTCGACCTGGTAGCTGTTGGCCCCGATCCGCAAGACGACGATCTGGTCGTCATCGGCGGTCACCTTGTGCGGCGCCAAAACGGGGCGAGACGCCGGGATCGGCCGGGGGACCTGGGCGACTTCGGGCCCGGGGGCGACGCCTCGCCAGGCCGGGACGGCGACGGCGATCAAGACGGCGGCGGCCGCGGCGGCGGACAGGGCCCCTCGGGCCCATCGGCGGCGGCGGGCGTCCGCCCCGACCGGGACGAGTCGGAGCGTCGCCGGGGCGTCGAGGGCGGCCGAGGCGCGGGCCCAGAGGGCATCGAGGGCCTCGGGCCCGGGCTCGGGCGCCCGGGTCGCGTCCCAGGCCCGGTCGAGCCGGTCGGCCCGGCGCGCCCATTCGGCGCAGCCGGGGCAGGCGGCCAGGTGGCCGGCCCGCTCGGCCGGCGTGGAGCTTCCGGTCGGGGTGGCGAGCTCGCGGGTCAGGTCTTCGCAACGCATCGGGAACGCTCCGGGGTCGCGGTCAAAGTCCGTCGACGCCGTCCAGATAAGATTGAAGTTTGGTCCGCGCGTAATAGATCCGGCTCATCACCGTGCCGATCGGGACGTCCTGCACCTGGGCGATCTCTTCATAGCTCAAACCGGCCTCGGCGAACAGGACGAAAGTTTGGCGTTGCTTGGGGCTGATCCGGTCGAGGGCGGCGTCGAGGATCTCGCGGAGGTCCTGGCGGCGGAGGGCGAGGGCCGGGTCGTCGTCGGTCGTGGCCGGCTCGAAGCCGGCGGGGTCGCCGTCGAGGGGCCCCAGGCCGACCGTCGGCCTTCGCTTCCGCTTCCGGCCCGAGTCGAAGGCGGCGTTGGTCACGATCCGCAGCAACCAGGTCCGGAACCCGCTCCGGCCGTCGAAGTCGTCGAGGTGCGCCAGGGCCTTGATCATGCATTCCTGGGTGGCGTCCTGGGCGTCTTGCTCGTGGCCGAGGAGCCGGTAGGCGACCCGGTGGGCGACACCCCAGTGGCGGCGGAACAGCTCTTCCCGGGCGGGGCGATCCCCCCGGCGGGCCCGGTCGACCAGGACTTCGTCCGACGTTGGGGCGCCGATGGTTGCCTCGGGCATGCGATCCCCTCCAAAGCAGAGACGACCGGCCCCCCGGGCTTATTCATCCGGGGACGGTCCCGGGCGGGTCGCGACGGATTGTCGATTTTCCCTCAAGTCGGCGGCGAAGGTGGCCTTGACCGTTTCCCGGCCCCGACGCACAATGCCCCCCGTCCGAGGCCGATTGGCCATCGACCCGGACGCCCACCTCGGACGCGCACTCCCCGACGATGACCGGACCTTTCAGGATGAGGACCCCGCCGGGCCACACGCCCGACCGAGCCGACCGGCCCGGTCGCGGAAGAGGCCCGATCGACCGCCCAGGGATGGGCCGGCGATGGGGAGCGGATCGGGCTTGCCATCCCGCATGGCATTCGATTTACGAGGAGCTTCGCCGTGTTCCAACGCCGCGCCGCCACCCTGGCCCTGCTGACCGCCGCCGTCTTCGCCTCGTTGGCCGTTTCCGGCCCGTCGCGGGCCCTGGCCGCGGGCTCGACGAACTACGCCTATTATGAGCTGGTGAACACCCGGCCGACCACGGTGAACGACCTGATCGTGACGACCGTGGCGCCGCCGAACTCGATCACGCCGCCGGACGCCAAGACCAGCCCGTTGACGATCCTCGACGGCTCGTTCGGGTTCGACCCCAAGAACCTCCAGGTGTTCCTCAGCCCGCCCGACCCGACATCGGAGGGGATGGCCATCCAGTTCGCCAACGGCGGCCTGGCGCCGGGCGGGACCCTGAACTTCAAGGTGAGCCTGGACCCGGGCGTTTCGGCCGCGACGGTCCCGCGGCTCCAGCTCCAGGCGCCCGACGCCGACCTGAAGCTGGTGAGCCTGCCGCCGCCGAGCCCGCCGGTGGCCGCGACCCTGGCGCCGCCGGTGGCGGACGTCCCGGATGCCCCGCCGCCGCCGGCCCCGAACACGCCGGAGCCGGTGTCGATCGCGCTGTGGTCGGCCCTGGCGGGCGCGGGGTTGCTCCGGGCCCGGGCGTTCCGCCGGGCCCATCGGGCGGCCCCGGGCTGAGCCGGGCCGGGCCGGGCCTTGGCGACGAGGGCCCGGTCGGGCATGATGGGACTTTCGGGGGCGGGCCCGGACCGCCCCCGTCACCCTCCACCGCTGGGACCCCGGACGCCCGTGGAAATCCTGATCAGCGAAACCCAGATCCGGGAGCGGGTCCGGGCCCTCGGCCGCCAGATCGAGGCCGACTACCGGGGCCGCCCCCTGACCATCGTGGCGATCCTGACCGGCAGCCTGATCGTGCTGGCCGACCTGATCCGCCAGATCCAGATCCCCCTCCGCGTGGCGCTCCTCCAGGCCGGCAGCTACAAGGGGACGACCACGACCGCCGGCGCCCTCGTCATCAACGAGGCGTTCGCCCCCGACGTCGCCGGCCGCGACGTCCTGCTCCTCGACGACATCCTCGACACCGGCCAGACCCTGTCCGCCCTGGTCCGCCAGGTGGCCGACCGCGGGGCCTTGCGCGTCCGGACCGCCGTCCTGCTCCGCAAGGTCGGCCGCCAGGAAGTCCCGATCGAGCCTGACTACTGCGGGTTCGTCATCCCCGACGCCTTCGTCGTCGGCTACGGTCTCGACTACAACGACGACTACCGCCACCTCCCCCACGTCGCCATCCTCCCCCCCCAGCCCGCCTCGATGCAAGAAACGGCGGATTTCCCGGTGTTCCGGGACTGAGGGACCGGAGGACTGGGTTCCGGCCTTCCGCCGCCGGGTCAACGGACGAGGCGCCCCACCCTTGAGGAAGCTCCCATGTCGCGATTCTGCCCCTCCGTGCTCCTGGTCTGCCTGGCGAGCGCCGCCTGTCCCGCCCAGGAAGCCGACCCGGCGCATCCACCAATGGTCGCCGATGGTGGCGGCCTCATCCTCATCGCCCCCTCCCGCTCGGGCAGGACGCTCTACGGATACTCGATGCAGACCGGGGCCTGGGAGGGCATCGCCGTCATCAAGCCCGACGGTGCGCCCCTGGTGCCGATCGTGTCGTCGGGGCTCGGGTATGTCGTGGCGGGGAAGCGGATCTATGCGCTCAGCGGCGGGACCGGGAAATGGGCGGTCGTCGAGCTGGCGAAAGAAGCCACGCCGAAACTGGCCGTCGGCAGCCGCCTCCGCGTGGATGACGGGTCCACCATTCACATGTATTCGGCCGTGGTCGGCCGATGGTCGTCCGTGAATCTGGCCGGGGATGAAAAGTGACAAGTTCCGTCGCGAAGGCTTGATCTACCTCCCCTCTCCTCCCGGGAGAGGGGCCGGGGGTGAGGGACGCGGCAGTCACCAACGATACCGATTCCGAGAAGCCCTTCGATGGTCATCACTCGACCGGCGGCGCCCCTCACCCCAGCCCTCTCCCGGAAGGAGAGGGGGCCAGACTGCCCCATTCGTAACCGTGAATGCGTGCCGGGTCACGCGCCCCCTCGATGAAAATCGCCCTGGTGACGCGCCGGTATCCGCCCCTGATCGGCGGGGCGGAGCGGGTCTTGAGCTACCTGGGGCCGGCCCTGGCGGACGAGGGGGCCGAGGTCACGGTCTTGACGGCCCGGCCGGCGGGGTGGGCGGGGCCCGAGGGGGGCTCGGGGCGGTTCCGGGTCGAGCGGCTGGCGACGTCGCGGGCCCGGTTCGTCGGGACCTTCCTCTATATGCGCGAGCTGTCCCGCTGGTTCGCCCGGAACCGGGTGGACCTGGCCTATGTTTCGATGCTCAAGCATGACGCCTACGCGGTCGTCGGCGAGGGGCGGCGGCGGGGGTTCCCGGTGGTCCTCCGGCCGGAAGGGGCGGGGGCGACGGGCGACCTCGTCTGGCAATCCTGGGGCCGGTTCGGCCGGCGGATCGGCCGGCGGTGCCTCCGGGCCGACGCCGTGGTCGCGATCTCGGCGGGCGTCCGGGCCGAGCTGATCGCCGCGGGGTACGACCCGGCCCGGGTCGTCGACCTGCCCAACGGCGTCCCCGTGCCCGAGGTAGCCTGGAGCCCCCGGGAGGGGGACGGGCTGGTCGCGGCGTTCGTGGGCCGGCTGGCCCCCGAAAAAGGGCTCGATGCGCTGGTGGACGCCTGGCCGATGGTCGTCGCCGGGAGCCCGGGGGCGCGGCTGGTCCTGGTCGGCGAGGGTCCGGAGCGGGCCGGCCTGGAGGCGCGGGCGGCCCGGCTCGGGCTGGGGAACGCCGTCGCCTTGCCGGGGCCTTCGGCCGACCCGTCGGGTGTGCTCCGGGGGGCCGACCTGTTCGTCCTCCCGTCGCGGGAGGAGGGGATGAGCATCGCCTTGCTGGAGGCGATGGCCCTGGGCATCCCGTGCGTCGCCTCCGCCATCCCGGGCAACCGGGCGCTCCTGGTCGACGGGGTCCACGGCCGGCTCGCGCCTCCCGCCAACCCCCCTGCCCTGGCCCGGGCGATCCTGGGGCATCGGGCCGACCCGCTCGCCCCCTCGATGGCGGAGGCGGCCCGGCGGCGGGTGGCGGCGGAATTCTCGATCGGGGCGGTCGCCCGCCGCCACCTGGAGTTGTTCGCCCGGCTGGTGGCCGGGGGTCGGATGGGGTAAGCTCCCGGGGCGATCCGGCCGGGATGTCGGGCGGGACCGCGTCCAGGGAGGTCGGATGCGACGATTTTCGATCGCGAATTTGCTCGGGCTGGTGGCCGTGATCGCGCTGGGGTTCGCGGCGGTCCGGTCGGCGTCGGATTTCTGGCTGGGGGCGACGTTCCTCCTGACGATCGGCCTGCTCTGCGCCGGGGTGCTCGGGGCGGTCGTGGAGCGGGGTCATGGTGTCTGGTGGCTGGGGTTCGCGGTGTTCGGCTGGGTCTACTTCGCCCTGGGGTTCGAGCCGAGCCTGTCGCGCTTGACGGCGATGCCGTCGAGCAGCCTCGCCCGACAGGTGTTCTCGGCCTCGAACCGTTTTTCCGGCCAGGTGTCCGCGGGCAGCACGTCGCTCGCCAATCTCCGGATCGGGCCGGACGGGCGGCCGATCGGGCCGGACGGGCGGCCGATCGGGCTCACCATGCAGGAGTACGCGCAACGCTACGGCAACGCGGCGGAGATCGGCCGCTGGCTGATGGTCCTGGCCTTCGCCCGGATCGGCGCGGCGGTGTCGTGCCTGTTCACCAAGGGCCTGGGGCCGTGGCGGCGGCGGGGCGGCGAGGCGTCGGCCCCGGTCTCGGCATGACGACCATCGATGCGGAGGTCGGATGCGGCGGTTCTCGATCGCGAGCTTGCTCGGGCTGGTGGCCTTGGTCGCGGTCGGCCTGGCGGCGCTGGCCGGCGGGTCGCAGGCCTGGCGCGGGCTGATGTTCCTCCTGATGTTCGGCGTGTTGTTCACCACGCTCCTGGGCCTGATCTTCCGGGAGCGGCGCGGGCCGCGCTGGGTCGGGGCGGCCCTGTTCGGCTGGGGGTTCTACTTCCTGGGGCTGATCCCATGGACGACGTTTCCGGTTTCGGCCTTGCCCGTCGCCGTGGCTAACGCGATCTTCTACCGGGCGAACTCCTTCCCCGCCCCGCCCCCGGGAGGAATGAGGCGAGGATTTGGGATGGGAGGTGGGATGAACCTCGAGATCGATTACCAGATCCGGCGGAGTCATTCCGAGCGAATCGGTTCCGACCTCCTGGTCCTGTTGGCGACGGGGGCCGGCGTCCTGATTGGTGGCTTCCTGACCCGGGGCCGGGGCGGTCGCGGCCCGGACGTCCCGGCACCCGGATAGGGCGAACCGTGCTCAAGGTCTTGCAACTGATCCCCACCCTCGACCGCTCGGGGGCCGAGAAACAGATGGTCTTGCTGGCCACGGGGTTGCCGCGCGACCGGTTCCGGGTCGAGGTCGCGGCCCTGACCCGGCTCGGGCCCCTGGCGAGGGATCTGGAAGCGGCGGGCGTGCCGGTCACCCTGATCGGCAAGCGGCACAAGCTCGACCCGCTGGCGCTGGGGCGGCTGATCCGATTCCTGAAAGCCGGGCGGTTCGACGTGGTCCAGACCTGGATTTACGCGGCCGACACCTACGGGCGGGTCGCGGCCAGACGGGCGGGCGTCCCGGTGGTGGTCGTGGCCGAGATGGCCGTGGACCTCTGGAAAGGGCGGTCGGAGCGGTCCGTCGACCGCTTCCTGTCCCGGTGGACCGACCGGGTGGTTGGCAACTCGGCGGCCGTGGTCGAGTTCTACCGGGGGGTGGGCATCCCGGCCGCCAAGCTGGCGCTGGTCCCGTCGGGGATCGGCGCCGAGGAGCCGCCCGAGGTCGACCGCGCGGCCGTCCGGGTCGGACTCGGTCTCCCGGCCGACGCCCCGCTGGCCCTGTTCGCCGGCCGCCTGGCCGAGCAGAAGGGGGTCGACACCCTGCTCTCGGCCCTCGACCTGCTCCAGCACGTCCGGCCCGACTTGCGGACCCTGATCGTCGGCGACGGCCCGCTCCGCGCCCGCTTGGAGGCGACGGCCCGGGCGTTCCAGCTCGTCGACCCGGGCCGGGCCCGGTTCCTGGGCCACCGCGACGACGTCCCCCGGCTCCTGGCGGCGGCCGACCTCCTGGTCCTGCCCAGCCTCTACGAGGGGCTGCCCAACGTGGTCCTGGAGGCCATGCGGTCCCGCAAGCCCGTGGTCGCCACCGCCGCGCCCGGGACGACCGAGGTCGTCGAGGCCGGAGTCACCGGCCTGCTCGTCCCCCTCCGCGATCCCCCGGCCCTCGCCCGGGCGATCCGCGAGGTGATCGAAGACCCCGACCGGGCCCGCCAGCTCGGCCAGGCCGGCCGCGCCCGCGTCGAGGCCGAGTTTTCCGCCGCCCGGATGGTCGAGCGGTTCGCCGGGCTTTATGAGATGCTGGCGCGGGAAAAGGGGATCTCCCCTCCGGGAGAATTGGGGCACGAAGGTAAGATGGTTGATGGTTGAGGGTTGAGGGTACGAACGAAACGCCAGCCATCAGCCATCACCCATCCAACCGCCCCAGAAGATCAGGTCACGGCCGCGCCGCGACGGTGGCCGATGGTGGCCCCGGGGGGGATCTGCTAGGCTCGGTTCGCGAGGATGGTCGGCGGCCCCGTCGGGCCCGTCCCGTCCGGGCCGATCGGCCGAAGGGGGCCTCCGATGTGCGGGATCTGCGGCGCGGCGTGGACCGACCCGGCCCTGGCCCCGGGCGAGGATGACCTCGACGCGATGGTCGCCCGCCTCGAACACCGGGGGCCCGACGACGCCGGGACCCACCGCGACGACCACGCCGCGCTCGGCTTCCGCCGCCTGGCGATCGTCGACCTCCCCGGCGGCCACCAGCCCTTGAGCAACGAGGACGGCACCGTCTGGACCGTCTTCAACGGCGAGATTTATAACTTCCCCGCCCTCCGCCGCCGCCTCGAAGCCCGGGGCCACGCGCTCCGATCCGCCGGCGACACCGAGGTCCTGGTCCACCTCTACGAAGATGAAGGCCCGGGCATGTTCGCCCTGCTCCGGGGGATGTTCGCCTTGGCGATCTGGGACGCCCCGAGGCGACGCCTGGTCCTGGGCCGCGACCGCCTGGGCCAGAAGCCGCTCCTTTATCGCCACGACCCGGGCCGGATCAGCTTCGCCAGCGAGTTGAAGGCCCTGCTCGTCCTGCCCGCCCCCGGCGGCGGGCCGAGCCCCCGGGCCCTCGACCCCCTGGCCCTCGACCGCTACCTGACCTTCGGCTATGTCCCCCACCCCGGGACGATCCTGGCCGGGGTCCACAAGCTCCCCCCGGCCCACTTCGCCACCTGGCAGGACGGCCGCCTGACCCTGGCCCGCTACTGGGACCCCGACTGGAACCTCGAAGTCGACCACCCCCCCGCCGACGACGCCGACCGCCTCCGCGCCACCCTCGACGAGGCCGTCCGCGAGCAGATGGTCGCCGACGTCCCCCTCGGCGCCTTCCTCTCGGGCGGGGTCGACTCGACGATCGTCGTCGGGTTGATGCAACGGGCCTCCGACCGGCCCGTGAAGACCTTCTCGATCGGCTTCGGCGACCCCGCCTTCGACGAGAGCCGGTACGCCGAGCTGGCCGCGCAGGCCCTGGGGACCGAGCACCACGCCTTCACCGTCGAGCCCCGGGCCTGGGAAACCTTGCCCGAGCTGGCCGCGCAGTTCGACGAGCCGTTCGCCGACAGCTCGGCCCTGCCCACCTGGCACGTCGCCCGCGAAACCCGCCGCCACGTCACCGTGGCCCTCACCGGCGACGCCGGCGACGAGCTGTTCGCCGGCTACGACCGCTACCGGGCCGTCGCCCTCGCCGCCTGGCTCGACCGCCTGTCCCCGTCCTCCCGAGGGTTCCTGGGCGGCCCGGTCGCCCGGGCCCTGCCTACCTCGGTCCACGCCAAGACCCGACTCCGCCAGGTCCGCCGGATGCTCGAAGGGATCGCCCAGTCCCCCGAAACCCGCTACCTTCGCTGGATTGGCCTGCTCGACGAGCCCGCCCGAGCCTCCCTCTATTCCGACGACTTCCTCGACCACCTGTCCCGGGCCGGTACTCGCCAACCCGACGAGGCCGACCCCGCTTCCCTCATCGCCCGGGCCTTCGCCGTCGCCCCCAACCGCGATCCCGTCACCAAGGCCACGATCGTCGACCTCCTGACCTACCTCCCCAACGACTTGCTCGTCAAAGTCGACCTCGCCAGCATGGGCCACGGCCTCGAATGCCGGAGCCCGTTCCTTGACCATCGGGTCGTCGAGCTCGCCCTGGCCATGCCGATCCGCCGGAAGCTCCGCCTCCGGGGCGGCCGGTCCAAGGTCATCCTCAAGCAAGCCTTCGCCGACCTCCTCCCCCCCGCCATCCGGACTCGCCCCAAGATGGGATTCGGGGTCCCCCTCGACCGCTGGTTCCGGGGCGAGTTGAAGGAAGAACTCCGGGCCGTCCTCCTCGACCCCCGGACCGTCGGCCGCAACTTGTTCCGCCCCGAGGCCGTGAAGTCCCTGATCGACGAACACGTCGATTCCCGACGCGATCACGCCTACCGCCTCTGGGCCCTCCTGATGCTCGAACTCTGGTTCCGCCACCACATCGATGCCTGAGACGCGGGCTATGCGGCGATCCAGGCCGACCCACCAGCGTGGGTCGACCTCTAGGACGAGGTGGAGGCGTGGGACACCATGTCGGCCGATGGTTTGGGTGAATAGGGGTACCAGAGTGTCACGAGAGTTGACACGGACGACTTATTCCCTTCATAGCTTTCGGCGCTTCAAGGAGAGAAGGGAGAAGGGATCAGGCCCCTCGGCGGTGAACTCGGTCGGTCGAGAGCCGTCGGGCGGGCCGAGGTGAAGTGTCAGTGTGTCCCCGTCGAGTCGGTAGATCCCGAGGACCCGCGCCGGCTTCGGCCCGACCGTTGCGAGGTCAAGCGACCGGGGGAGGGCATCATCATGGAGCGTGACGGTGCTCACAAGTCGAGAGGTACCCGACGGTTCGGCGGTGGTCAGGGTCATGACATCGCCTTCGACCTTAACCGTGGCCGTCATATCCCGATCCGGGCCAAACGGTCCGGTAACCCACGTCCCTTGAAGGTGGGCCAGGTTGCCTTTCGGGGCGACACCGGACGACTTGGGCAAGGCGAGCGACCCCCGAGGCTTGCCACGGCGGAAGGTGGAAACTTTGAGGGAATCGTCACCTCCAGCACCGGGAAACTCGTTTGGGCGTGGTTGATTGAACCCCTCGCGGTAGCAGACGGTGAGCGAGTCTCCCTCGATCTTATAGATGAGGCGTTCGACCAACTCTTGTTCCTCGCGTTTAACGACCGGCGGAAACTTTGGGGTCGCTTTCTGAACGAAGTCGATCCGGTGGGGGACGACCTGCTCATCGAGCCGGATCTCGCTACGATGCTCACTCTCGCGATCCTCGACACTTGTGCCCCGGATGATCATCCACGTCCCCTCGATCTCCCATTTCAGGGAATCGAGCTTGTTGTCGTCGCGGTCGGGATCGATCTTGATCCAGACCCCCTGGAGCCTGGCCAAGTCTCCCGCGAGCGGCGATGCGGCCTTGCTCGTGGGCTTCGGCGTGGCTTGATCGCGTGGCCTCTCGCCATCGACCATGTCACTCCAGGCCAGGCCCCCCAAGCCCGCCACCACGACCATCCCGAGGCCGAGCACGACCGTCTTCATTTTCGACGTTGTTTGCATCGCCTTGAGTACCCCTCTCGCCAAGTGGACGACGTTCGACGGGACCGTACCGCCGCCCGCCGCCCGGAAATCCATGAACCGCAGAGCTAGCCGCGTCGACTCCGTCGCGAGGCCGGTGGAAACGCCCGCCGATGCCGGCGAGGTGAAGGCCAGGAGGCCGGCGGTGGCCGTCAAGCCACGGCGCGAGAGCCGGGACCGCAGCAGAACGCGAGCCCGGCTCAGGCGGACGCTCAGCGTCCCCAGGGGCCACTGGAGCCGTTCGGCCGCGACTTCGTATGTTAGTCCTTCGAGATAACAAAGAATGACCGGCAATCGGTATCGTTCCGGGAGTTTCGCGATTTCCTCGTGGATCGCCGCGTGGTCGCGGCTGGAGTCGACCGGCCCGGCCTGGGCCATCCGTTCGGCGGCCTGACGCTCGTGGATGCGACGCCGACTGGCATCGACCTTCGCCCGGGCGCAGACACGTCGAGCTACGCCGAAGAGCCAACTCGTCAGGGAATCGCCGCTGCGGATCGAGCCGGCCCGCCGCGCCAAAACGAGAAACGTCGCTTGAAAGGCGTCCTGAACGTCGTGAGGATTATCAAAGGCCTGGCGGCAAACCCTGATAACCGTCCCCCCGTGCCTCGCCACGATGGCTTCGAAGGCTATTCGAGAAACTTCATTAGGCCCGGACGTGATGCGATCCAAGAGCTGCGCATCGGTCAGCCCGGCACTCGCCCCCGAGTGATAGAGGGATTCGATCGTCCATACCAGCGCCCCGTCCCCGATGTCCACCATCTGTCGCGCCTCTTTGATTCCGCTTGAACCGTACTATAGTGCCCAAGGCCGGCCCGGCACTTTCACTTTTCCCCAACGTCTTCCAAGAATGAGGAGTTGGGATGAAAAGGGGAAGTCCTGCCTTATTAGGCTTGTCGCGACGGAGCCTTTTCCCTCTAGGGCGATCTCGCGAAGGCGACGACCCCCACCATTGGATCGCCGAAGCGGGGTCGAGTTGGCGAAATCGCCCGCAAGCATCACGAGCCGATAACCTGGTCCTCGCTTATTTCTTTCGCAACAGCCACAAGTGACCGGACCTTGCGGGCAAGGACCCGGAATCCAAGCGGATCGCGCGGCTGTACCATCCCCGGAAAGATCGCTGGGACCGGCATTTCACATGGGATGGCCCGTTACTGATCGGACTGAGCCGGGGCGGACGAGCGATGGTCGCCGTACTGGAGATCAATCACCCCGAGTTCGCGACCGGCCGGGGGTCGTGAGGACGGTGGGACCGCTCGTGAAGTTCTAGCGAAGTTAATTTCGCACATCAATAAATCCGGGTCGTGTCCGTAATCCATTGCATCGAGTCGACGTCCTTGCTTATCCTGACGCGGAGTCGCAATTGCTAGCTCTCGGGCCACGATACGTCGTCGGAGGTGGGCCGTGGACGACCTCTCTCGCT
>JAABUQ010007901.1_pt1 | contig 15172 bp, 17 predicted proteins | sample 5560001 | NCBI WGS metagenome assembly JAABUQ01 (sample SAMN10711888, study PRJNA513371) | rock metagenome | isolation source: Antarctica rocks | place: Antarctica: Victoria Land, Finger Mt nord | collected 2015-12-18 | reverse complement strand
TCAAAGTGCTGCCCGACTCGCTGGAGCACAGCGCCCGTGTCCTGCGCGACGCCTGGCCTGTGCCTGCCGCCCACAACGAAACCACAAAGCTGGATAATAAACCTAGAAACACAGAAACCTAGAAAGAATGGCAGTGATGGCTAACGAACTTCCCGCAAGCGCCAAAGCGGGCCTGATATTAACTTTGGCACAGCAGGCATCTACATGCCCCGCGTGCGATCTGAGCGAGACCCGCACCAAAGTGGTCTTCGGGGACGGCAATGCCGACAGCCCGCTGATGCTGATTGGCGAAGGGCCGGGCGCGAACGAGGACGCGACCGGCCTGCCGTTTATCGGGCGCGCGGGCAAGCTGCTGGACGAGGCATTGCGCGAGGCGGGCATGCTGCGCAAGCATATCTATATCACCAACGTGGTGAAGTGCCGCCCGACATTGGTGGAAGACGGCAAGATCAAAAACCGGCCTCCGCGCACCGATGAAGCGAGCATCTGCGTCACCACCTGGCTGGAAAAGCAGATTGCGACAATCCAGCCCTCCGTCATCCTGTGTTTGGGTGCGCCCAGCGCCAACGCGATTATCCATCGCAACTTCAAGATGACCCAGGAGCGCGGGCAATGGTTTGAAAGCAAGTACGCGCGCTACGCGATGGCGGCTCTGCACCCCGCGTATATTCTGCGCCAGCAGGGCGAGGCTTACGACATCGCCCGCCAGACACTGATTGACGACCTGATTGCTGCCCGCGATAAAGCCAAGACCGCCAAAGACGAGCCTCCGCTGACGCTGTTTTAGGCACACCCTGGGTGTGGCAGAGTATCCTATTGGGTGCGTACTGGCTGCGGCTTGAGGTTCCTGTTAGGCCACTGAGCGTTAGGCCTATTTATAGCATAGCCGAAAAATGAAGGAATGGAAGACCAGAGTTACGACGAACCGGTGTACACGCTGCGTGACGCAGTGTATGAGGGGAACCTAGAAGATGTACGCAAATTGCTAGACGCAGGCGTACCGGTAAATGCTCACGATAGTGAAGGAGGCACAGCATTGATGTGGGCAGCGGATGAGGGGCGCGAGGATATTGTGGCCCTGCTTCTGGCGCGTGGCGCTGACGTGAATGCCCGTGACCGTGCTGGTTGGACGCCCCTGTTGCTCGCGGCAAATACCAACCGACTTAGGATCGTAAGTCTATTGCTGCCACTGGAAGCCGATACGGCAGCCCGCACAAACAATGGGACAACGGTAGATGATATTGCACAAAGGAACAAGAACCCTTTGCTGACACGTCTGCTGAGCGAACACGAGCGAGGCTGAGCGTTGGTATTAGACTAACAACAAACGTCATGCTCTCGTATCCACTAAACGAAGCCGGCTGTCCATCCAGAGCACCAGGAGAAAGTGCGGAAAAGTCAGCGCGGCAATCAGCGATAGGTAAAAGTAGACAAAGCTGCCTGCATCGCTTGCCCGGTGCGCCTGCCACGCATATAGGCCGCCCAGCAGGGCTAAGGCCGCCACAGTGAGCGGCAGGGAAAGCCACGCTGTCCGCAGTACGCTTTGGCCCAAGCGACGCTCCGCAAGCCAGGTCTGCGCGATGGGGTCAAGCAGCATCAATCGCGCGATATGGCGCGCCGCATGCCACACGCAAAAGTACACCCCAACAGCCAAAATCGGCGGCACGCGCGTGAACAGCAGCGCGAGAAGCGCAACCTCAAATATGTCCAGCCAGAACGCTGAACGCTGGGCGGGGCCATACTCGCGCCAGGCAGACAGCGCGTAGCACACTGCCAGCGCGGCGAGAACGGCCAGCCCCGCACTGCGCATCGGGGCTGTCAGCACCCACTCTTGCCTGCTAGTCCCATACCACGCCAGTATGCCGCGCGTGAACGACTGAAAGTAGGCGGGAAACGCCAGCGGCGGCAGAATAATGGGCAGTGCGCCCCGCACCGCCCACACCAGCCCGGACTGCACACGCGAGGGGGATGCAGGCCGCCCCAAGAAAGTGTGCAGTGCCCACGCATCCCCCTGTCCCCAGTGCAGCCAAGACATCACGAGAAACACGCCCAGCGCAAGCGGCGGCAGCGCGCGCCAGAACGCGAGATAGCCTAAAGTCAGCGCGAAGTAGCCGAGGAAGAACAGCGCGAAGTAGGGCAGTGTCAGGGGGCGATGTTTTTCAAACGGCACCACCAAATGATCCATCGCGCCGTGCGGCAGGCCCAGCAAAACCATCCCGACAAGGAACGGCACAAACTGCCAGTGATTGAAGAAGCGGGGAAACAGCGGGTACGCAGCAATGAGCAGAAGCACGCATGCCCACGCCCCGCCCAGCACCCAGGGGCGCAGGCAGGCTATGGCAGCGGCGAATGGGAGGCGTGCAACATCTGCGGCAGCCAGAGGGGAAGAGAGCGCAGGGCCGCCCGCAGAAACAAGCCCTGGGGCAGAACGCGCAAAAGGGAAAGGTCGTCGTGCCATAGGCTTGTCTCCGACAGAAAGCGCACCAGGCGCGCGGCAGGCACACGCTTGAAGAGTGAGTAGAACACAGCAGGGAACCGTTCGGGATGGCGCTGCAAGGCCGTGAGGAACACGGTGTCTAAGAACATAAACTTGGATGGGGCCAGAGGCACAAAGGCCGTGTCCAGGCGTCCCTCTGCGTAAGCTTGGGCCAGCCGCCGCGTGTGCTCCCCAACGCGCGCGAATGCGTACCCGCTGGACGGCTTGACGCTGCCTGCCCCGGTGCCAATGCGGAACACGCGTCTGCTGGAGCGCAAAAGCGGCGGCTGCGTTGTCATGGGCAAATCGCCTGCCTCTTCGCGCACGGTGGCAAAGTCGGCTAGCTGCCAGCGCGTGCGGGCATAGGCGGCAATTTGGCGCCGGTGCTCGTCGGGGGATACGTCAATGTTTTGCCCGACATAGGTGTTTTCTATCAGGGCTTCGGTGGGGGAAAACGGCAGCACGTACATGAAGTGCAGCGCGTGGGGCGCACGCTCTACGCTGAAGTCCATCAATGTCGCCTCCCTGGGGTCAAACACTGGGCGGTCAGTCTGCACAAGCTGGCCGAAAAAGCGCTGGCGCAGAGAAACATCCTGGGGGCGAGCGGCGGGCAGGGGCGACGCGCCGTCAAACAAAACCTTGCCGCGATAAGCGCCTTTGTCCGTACGCACCACAACCCCCGTTGTGTCTTCGGCGTAGCCGTGCAGCGTCTCGCCCAGGCGCAGCGTGACATGGGGGTGGCGGGCAATCTGGGCGAGCGCATGGGCGTAGAAGTCGGCTCCGCGCACGCACGAATAGCCGCCGTGGGGCTGGGACTGAATGGCTTCGCGTCCGTGGCTGCCGCGCACCGACCAACTGTGCCAGGTGTGGCTAATCAAGGGGGAAAAGAGGGTGGGGTGCGTGTTCCAAAAGCACCAAGTGCGGTCGTTAATATAGCCCGTGCGCCGGTCCAGCAGCAGAATGGGGACGGTGACGCCCTGGTCAAGCAAGTGGCAGCAGAGGCTCAGGCCCGCACACCCTGCGCCGAGGATGATAATCTCGTAAGACGTAGCGGCCCCCGCTTGCTAGGTGTGCCAAAGAACAACAGTGCCGAAGAATAAGAGTGCAGAAGAATTAATTGCGCGAAGACAAGCGTCCCAAGGCGTGACGGTCCACAGGGACAATGATGCTGCCTTCTTCCCCGCCCAGCTCGTCCTGCATGGCGGCAAGGCTGCGCTGCGAGGAAATCTCCTCGCCGAGTATGTCAATCTCGCGGGCGAGGCGCTGTTCGGTGACATTGATGCCCAGCAGCTTCTGCTTTTCGCTAAGGGGAATGTCCAGGACGCTGGCGATGGCATACGAAAGAAACTCCGGCTCCTGCGGCAGTTGCAGGGCGCTGAGGGCGCGGCCTGTGCGGGCGAAGCGCAGCTGAAGGTAGGTCTTAAACAGCGCGGCGGCGCTGTCAAAGGGGCTTTGCAGTGTCAAGGGGTCAGTGGTCTGCTCCCAGAACGGCTCCACGCGGGCGCAGAGATAGGGGAGATGGTCGCGGGTTTCCAGGACGCGAAAGCGGGTTTCGCCCTGCACAACAATGTCCATGCGTCCGTCGGGCCGCTCTTCAAACTGCGTGATGCGCGCGGTTGTTCCCACCGAATGCGGGACGGATGGCGCGCCCACTTCCGCCCCATCCGAGATGAGCACGACGCCAAACGGGGACTTTTCCTCGCGGCAGCGCAGGATCATTTCCCGGTAGCGCGGCTCAAAGATGTGCAGCGGCAGGGGCATTTCGGGGTACAGCACGACGTGCAAAGGGAACAAAGGAAGGTCGTCATAGTTGACCATAGGGAAAGCTCTTTTCCAGCAATGAGCGCGGCTTACGGGAGCACAGAGTTACGGGAGCAAAGACACATAGCCCATCTGCTGCCCCAGGGCGATAAAGTCATCGGGAGTGGCGGGAACAGGCAGGTCGGCCTTGCGGGAGGCATTGTAGCGCTGCACCGCCATCTGCGCAAAGGCCAGGGGCGTCAGGGCGTGCAGGAACATTCCCTTCCAGCCAAGCTCGCGCGTGACGCGGGCTTTAATTTGTCCCAGGATGTCTTCGGCGTTGGCTCCGTCTACGATTTCATCGATGTGACGCCCCGCGACTTCCATCTTAACGTGTATCTTCATAGGGACAGTATACCTTCATGTACCGTGTGGGGCGCGAGTTGAAACACTTCGTAGAACGCATGAAGGACGTGCGGCTCAACGTCTAGGCGTGTCCAATGGGCGCGGGGAAGGCATTCGGCGACTGAGGTGACATCGCGGTCACGGATGCCACAGGGCACAAAGTCGCGGCGCGGGGGCGCAAGATTGGGGTTGATATTGAGCGCAAAGCCATGCATAGAGGTCCACCGTGAGACTTTAATGCCGATGGCGGCGATCTTGCCTGCGGGTGTCCAAACTCCGGTGAGGCCGGGTTCGCGCGCGGCATCAATGCCCAGGGCGGCGAGGGCTTGAATAAGCACTTCTTCCAAATCGCGCAGATAGCGATGCAAGTCTTGGCCGTGGGCGCGCAGGTCAAGAATGGGATAGCCGACCAGTTGGCCGGGCGCATGATAGGTAATCCCGCCGCCCCGGTCTACGCGTTCGATGGCAAAGCCCTGGTGCCGGAGTTCGTCTTCGGGGGTAAGCAGGTCGGTGTCTTGGCTGCCCCGCCCCAAGGTGATGGTGAGCGGATGTTCCAGGAGCAGCAGCGTGTCGGGGATTTGGCCTTGCTGACGCGCTGCGAGCAGGCGCATTTGCAGGGCGAGTGCCTCGGCATAGGGGGTCAGTCTGGGCAGGCTTCTCACAGCGCACGGGCTGGCATAGGGGGTGGATTGTTCTGGTATACTGCGTGGCATGGCGCGTCCTAATTTATCGTACCTTAAAAACACCGTCTTGTTTGTCGTCGGGCTGCCGTGCGGCGTGCTGATGGGGCTGACCGGCATGGGCGCGAGCGTACTTGTGCAGCCACTTCTACGTTACCTGCTGGGCCTGCGCGCCCCGCGACTTGCGGCGACGGCTCTGGTTGTCACAAGCGTGGCGGCGCTGGGAGCATTGGTTTCTTATGCGCAGCATGGGCATGTGCATTGGGCGCTGGCGGTGCTGGTGCTGGCGGGGCAGACCGTGGGGGCATTGCTGGGTCAGCAGGCCGTATTGCGCAGTCCCGGCCTGTTGCGTGCGCGCTGGTTGTGGGCCTTGTTGGTAGTCGCCCTGGGGCTTGCAATGTGCTACTACGCGCACCATATGGGCTTGAACACGCATTCTCTGGCTGTGTTCCCGGCGGCGACGGTGGATTATTGGTTTGACGTGCTGCTAGCCGCTGCTGCGGCAGGCATCCTCAGCGCCTGGATAGGTCTGGGTGGTGCGCTGATTGTCCCGGTGCTGCTGTTTGCGGCAGGCTTATCGCCGCTGGCGGCACAGGGAACAGCGATTGTGACGCTGGCGCTGGCCTCGCTGCCCGGCGCGTTGGTGCATGGCTTGCGCCAGGAAGTGGAGCCGCAGGCGGGAACATGGATGGGCCTGGGCGCGGTGATTGGCGGCCTGGTGGGGGCGTTCTACTCTGTGTCGGGCGTGTTGACGGCGGCGCAGTTGGTCTTTGTTTATGGGGCGCTGCTGATGCTGCTGGGTGCGTTGTCGCTGCGGCGGGCGAAGGAATAAGGCCCCCCGTCCTAATAATGGGGAGCCGGAGAAGAGTGAAGCCATAGCCCACTACCAATCCTGTCTTCATCATGCTCCCCATTATTGGGGCGGGGGGGCCACCTTGGGTAACGCAGTGGGGGCCAGGAAGGTTAGGGCTGCTCATGCGGCAGGCTCTCCCCATACATGGCTCCGTCACGGCCTTCGCGTAGGTGGGCGCGCGTGTCGGGCTTCGGGTTCATGGCCTGGCTGCGGGCTTCAATCTCGCGCAGGATTTGCAGGCGTGGGTCTTCGCTGCCTATCGCTGCGGGCAGAACTTGAACGCGCAGCCGCCTTCCCGCAAAGTCTGCTTTGTGGGCGGCAATCTCTTCCCACGTTCTTTCCCACTCTGTGATGATTGGTGTCATTGCCCCCGCTCCCCTGCTTAATACGCTTTTTGCTCCCCATGCCCTTGTGGACAGCGGCCTCCTGCTTGGTCAACCGGCGCTAGTTTCTTCCCCTGTGGCACTTGGAGCAAGGCATGAGCGCAGTGCGGTGTATGGTGCGGCGTCGTGTTAGACCGATGCCGTTTTGCTTGCGCTGAAGGTGCTTCCGTTTTATCGGGCATTCATCCCTGCTTGTGGCGTTTCTGACGGAACTGTCGGTAAGCATACTGGATGATGGTGTATACAAGCCAGGTTCCGGTCATCAACACATAATCGTACAGCCTGAGATGACGGGGTGAATTGAACCTGTCAACAACAGTCACCATCACCAGAAGAATACACAGTCCATCCAGATTTGATTGTTTGATGAAGTTCAAGGTCTCTCCTTCGGTATGTACCAGCGATAAACGCTTGTTCAGGAAGGGCCGTCTTGTAACTATCGCGGCCTTCTCCCATCGGTCTAACTTGCTGCTGTGCCACACAAGCGCGGTTTGACGTGCAGCAAAGGGTGCAAGGTTTGCCGGGGCGTGTCTGATTATCGGGATGTTCTGCGGGCGGGTGGTGATTTCCTGCTGCCTGCTTGCTGGTCTTCAGGCAGAATAGAGGTGAAGCAAGGTGACGGGGCTAAAGGCCAGGGCGAAGCGTGGGGGGCCGCACGGCGCGGGCTGCCCAAAAGAGGCCCTGCCGGGCGTAGCGGGCCGCAAAAGCGCACGGCTCGCCGGGCAGGGTGGCTAGGGCCGTGCCATCTCCGGTCAGGCGCACCGCAAGGCTGCTGAGGGCGTGTCCCCACGGCAGGCGACGGGCTTTAATGGCGGCTTCCTTGATGGCCCATACCAGCAGAAGGGCTTCGTGGTGGCCGAGATGTTCGCGCCATACGTTGTGCTGCGCGTGTCCTTCTGCGCCCAGGATGCGTGCGGCAAGGCGAGGGTGGGCCTGTCGTATTTGTTGGATGTCTATGCCTGCCGTGCCTTCCGCGTGGGTGTCGGCCCACGACGCTGCGCCCCATCCGTTGCTGTGCGAGAGTGTCCAGTTTATGTGTTCCAGGCCGGGCACACTGAGGCAGGGCGCCAGGCCGTCTGTGCCTACAGTGCAGTGGCGCGGAGTTATTCCCCAGTCTTGCCATGCCAAACGCTTCACAGCCAGTCGTCCTGCGAGCCAGTCACGCTGACGTGCTGGCGAGGCAAACCCGCCCAGGCGCTGCTGTTCGGCCTCGGTCAGCCAGTGCGCCAGAGTTTGCGCGGCTATCCATTCGGGGCTGACTGTCAGTGTTTGCGGCAATCCGTGCATGGGTGTGGGCATGGGGCCATTATGGCAGATGCGTGGGCCGCGTGCGCCTTTGCACGGCAAAAGGCTGAGGCGTGTGCTACAATTGCGCACACCATGAACGCGCTGCTGATTGTCAATCCTATCTCCGGGCACGGGCGTTTGCAGGAAAGCCGTGACGCTTTGCTCCTGGCTCTGCGTCCGTTTGTGCGTGGCGAGGCGCTGATCACGCAGGGCGCGGGCGAGGCCGAAGCTGCCGCGCAGCAGGCCGCGCTTTCGGGGCAGTATGATGCCGTGCTGGTGGCAGGCGGCGATGGCACTGTCAATGAGACGGTGAATGGCCTGGTGCGGGCGCGGGCGGACGGTGGGGCTGCGCTTCCTGTGGGCGTGGTGGCGCGCGGCACGCAGAATGTGCTGGCTCACGACTTGAACTTGCCTCAGCGCGACTTGCCCGGCGTGGTGTCTATGCTGGAGCGGGGCAGGACGCGCGCCATTGACCTGGGCCGTGCGGGCGACCGCTGCTTTTGCCTGATGGCAGGCTTTGGCTTTGATGCCATTGTGGTGCAGAATGTCGTGCCTGGCGTCAAAGACATCTTCGGGCCGGGCGCGTATGCCCTCGCCACGTTTCAAACATTGGCCCAGTATCAAAGCACCTCGGTGACTTTAACACTGGACGGCGAGGAAGTGCAGTCCGAGGCGTACCTCGTGGTTGTCGCCAATGCCTCGTCGTATGCGCTCGCGCAGGTGAAGATGGCCCCGTTCGCGTCCATTGATGACGGCTGGCTGGACATCTGCGTCTTTGAGCGCGCGCCCGGCGACCGCATCGGCTTTGTCACCCAGATTATGGCAATGTTCGCCCGCCGCCACCTCCGCGATCCCCGCGTGCGCTACTACCGCGCCCGGCACATTGTGATCCATTCTCACCCTCCCATTCAAGGGCAGCTAGACGGCGACATGTTCCGGGCGACCCCCCTGACCATTGATGTCATGCCGCACGCTCTCCAAGTGTTCGTTCCCTAATCCCACTCCTCCAAGGATACTCACCATGCCGATTACTCCTCGCCTCAATGCCCAAGGCCAGTACCAAGTGTATATTAATGGGCAGTGGCGCGACTCGCAAGGGACGCGCTTTTATGCCAATGCCAATCCTGCCCATCAGTCTCAAGTGCTGGGCCAGGTGGCCGAATGCACGCCCGATGAAGTAGACGAAGCCATGCAGGCCGCCGCCAATGCTTTTCCTGCGTGGCGGGCCATCAGCGGCAATGCCAAAACCAAGCTGTTTCTTCATGTGGCCCAGGCGCTGTATGCCCACTATGACGACATTGTGCGCACCATGACACGCGAGATGGGCAAGACTTTGTTTGACAGCAGCCTGGATTTGGATGAGGCCATCGGCGTTGTGGAATGCGTCGCGCCGCAGGGCTTGTCCCTCAAAGGCGAGACGTACCAAAAGAACATTGACGGCGTCGTCATGGAGTCTCGCCTAGAGCCGCGCGGGGTCGCCGCCATTATCACCCCGTTTAACTTCCCTGTCGCCATTCCGATTGCCCAGGTTCTTAGCGCACTGGTGACGGGCAATACGGTGGTTTGGAAGCCCTCGCATCTCATTCCCGAAAGCAGCCATGCCATCATTGGCGCTTTGGAAGAAGCTTTTGCCTGGGCCGAGGCGCGCACGGGCATTACGGTTCCGCGCGGCACGCTCAACATGGTCAGCGGCGATGTGGAGACCGGCGAGGCCGTGATTACCCATCCTGCCGTGCAGTGCTTGTCGTTTACGGGAAGCAAGCCGGTCGGCGATGCCGTAGACGCGCGCGCCAGCGGCCTGGGCAAGCGCGTGATGAAGGAAGTCGGGGGCATCAATATCTTTTATGTGCATAAAGACGCCGACATCGCCCGCGCCGCCCGCAACTTCATTTATGGCAAGACCATTACCGGCGGCCAGCGCTGCACATCCATCCAGGAAGTGCTGTGCGATGCCAGTGTGTATGACCAATTTGTCGCCGCGTCCCTAGAGCAGACCAAAGGCATTGTGATTGGCGACGGCGCAAGTTCTGAACTTGCCCATGCCGACAAAACCCCCGGTCTTTACTCCGTTCCGCCCCTGGTGTCCGAGGAGCAGCAGGCGCGCGTGCTGGGCTTGATTGAGCAAAGCGTGAGCGAAGGCGCGCGCATTGTCCATCAAACCCCCGTGCCGGACAGCGTGGCGCAGAAAGGGCATTATGTCCCGTTTACGCTCTTGGAAAACGTCGGCACGGACAACATACTCGCCCGCACCGAAGTCTTTGGGCCAGTGGGCATCTTAACTAAAGTGCAGAACGTGAATGAAGCGATTGCCACCATCAACCGCAAAATCGGCATTGTCGCCTGCGTGGACAGCCAAAACAAAGACGTCTCGGAGCATTTCATCCAAAGCGTTCTGCGCACCCGCGTGGATGATGGGCGGCATGGCACAGGCGCATTCTGGGCCACCCGCTTCGGCGGCGACCGTGGGGCCGGGTCGGGCAACCCGGCTTTGGACGAAAATATGGTCATGGGCTACGTGCTGTGGAAGACCATCTACCGCGCCTACAAGCCCTTCGCCGAACCCGAAGCCGACGACGCGGGCATCTGAAATAAACGCCTGTGTTGGTGCTTTACGCTTATGGCAACCCGCAAGACTATCGCCTACATTCTGATTGGATTATACGTCATCGTGTTAGCGTGCTTGTCTCCATACATCTGGTCACTCCGGGATGGCATTGCACTTGGGAGCAGGACGACTACGGGTTTAGATGCGATAAGCCACTTCTGGTCATGGTTTGCCATTCCTGTGGTTTGTCTTTCCCCTTTATGGCTCACCGGAGCCTGGCTGCTGTGGACGGCGAACCGCCCGAAGCAACCCGACGCAACAGCGGCATACCCTGCACCCGATGAGCCGGGCGTGTGGCCGCCCCCGCCAACAAGCCCCGGCACTTGATGGCAGCCAAGCCAATCTAAACACGGCATGAACACGGGGTTGAAACCCCGTGTTCCTAACCATGCACTGGCTGTGCACTCACCATCCACAGGCATCGCAAGCGCGCTCTGCTGCCGTCCCAAGCCATAACCAACGACGGAAGAAAACCGTCCGTCGTTGGGACAGGCTGAAAACGCGCTGGCAGCGCGTTAGCAATTCCCACACAACAGGAGGGATTATGGAACCGCTCAAAGACAACCCGACCTTGAAAAAGATTATGGCCCTGCAGAAAGGGCGCGCAAACGGCACATTGACCCAGGCCGAGTATGAGCGCAAAACACGTATCCTGCAAGTGGAGCTGCAAGCCGCCGCCGACAAAGAACGGCTCCAAATCAAAACATGGGCCATCCAAAGCGGCAAAGTCCGCGACGAGGCCGAATACAAGCGCCTGTGCGCGCACTACCATGATGCTTATGGCGACTCGTTCCACCACTTCCTCACCAGCATTCACGCCGGGGCCGGGTTTGTGACGCTCAACGAGAAGATGCTGGACGACGCGCGTTTGCTGGAGCTGCGCTTTGGGGGCAAAATCATGGACATGCAGCAGGCCGCCGACCTCGCCGAGCGCGAAGCCGCCGAAGCGAACAAGCTGGCCGAGCGCGAAGCCGCCGAGAAGGCAGGCAAGGACAACGCGCCTGGCAGCTAAAAGTGTGGTACACTCTTAAGCACGGGAACCTAGACACGCCGCCCCCGCGTTTTATCATTAGAATACAATGTCCCAGCCCACTGCCACGATACCAGAAGCCGCCGCCGTGCAGGACAGCCCCGCAGACGCGCTGATTGTCCGTGCCCGCGTCTACCATCCCACGGCAGACGCCGCCCTGCTGCGCCGCGCCTATGCCTACGCCGAGGCCAAGCACAGCGGGCAGACCCGCCGGTCCGGTGAGCCGTATATCACGCACCCCCTGGCTGTTGCGACTATCCTCACCGAGCTGGAAATGGACGACGCCACTTTGGCGGCGGGCCTGCTCCATGACGTTGTGGAAGACTGCGGCGTCACCCGCGACCAATTAGCCGCGGAGTTTGGGGACGAAATCGCCGACCTCGTGGACGGGGTCACCAAGCTGAAACTGGCCGACTTTGAAGCGCGCAGCGAGATTGTGCCCGGCGCGCGCCTGGACACGCCCGCCCCCGAAGTTCCCAGCGAGACAGACAACCCGGAGGCCGCCGCGCGCAAAAAGCGGCATGGGGAAACAACAAAGTCTGCCGCCAACCTGCGCAAGATTTTGCTCGCCATGGCAAAAGACCTGCGCGTGATGGTGATCAAGCTGGCCGACCGGCTGCACAACATGCGCACACTCGCGGCCATGCCCGAGCATCGGCAGAAGAAGGTCGCGCAGGAAACGCTGCAAATCTTCGCCCCCCTCGCGCACCGGCTGGGCATCTGGCAGGTAAAGTGGCAATTGGAAGACCTGGCGTTTAAGTATGTCAACCCCGATGCCTACAACGACATCAAGCAGAAACTAGACCGCACCCGCTCTCAGCGCGAGGAAGACATCGCCACCGCCACCCGCGTGCTCAAAGAGCGCCTGGCCCAGGCCGGGATTGTCGCCGACATTCAAGGACGCCCCAAGCATCTGTATTCCATTTATAACAAGATGCGCAAGTCCGACCTAGACATTACAGAGATATACGACCTCGTCGCCCTGCGCGTCTTAGTCCAAACACTGCCCGACTGCTACCACGCATTAGGCATTGTACATGAGCAGTGGATGCCCGTGCCGGGCCGCTTTGACGACTACATCGCCAAAACCAAATCCAACGGCTACCAATCTCTGCATACCAAAGTGTTAGGCCCGAACGGCGAGCCTTTGGAGATACAAATCCGCACTGTAGACATGCACCGCACCGCAGACTTCGGCATTGCTGCCCATTGGCAATACAAAGAAGGCAAGCCGAAAGGCGGGGATGCGCGCTTTGATAAAAAGATGACCCTGCTGCGCCAGCAGTTGTTTGACTGGCAGTCCGACGCTAAAGAGCCGGGCGAGTTCCTGCGTTCGGTCGTCAGCGACCTGTTCACAGACCAGGTGTTTGTCTTTACCCCCAAGGGCGATGTGCTGGACTTTCCCTTGGGCGCGACGCCTATTGATGCCGCATTTCGCATTCACTCGGGCCTGGGGCAGCACTGTTCGGGCGCGAAAGTCAATGGCAAGATTGTGCCCCTGACCTATCAATTCAAGAACGGCGACATTGTTGAGATATTGTCCCGGCCTGCCGCTAACCCTTCGCTGGACTGGCTGGCAACGGCCAAAACCAGCCATGCCCGCACGAAAATCAAGGCTTACTTCCGCAAGCTGCGCTTTGCCGCCAATGTCGCGCGCGGGCGTGAGCTATTGCAAAAAGAGCTGGAGCGCCTGCACCTGGACGCCAAGCATCTGCTCTCGCCGGACGTGCTGGGCAAGATTGCGCAGGCCGTCAACCTGCACTCGCAGGACGAATTGCTTGCCTCAGTCGGCTATGGCGACCAGCCTGTGGGGGGTATCCTCACTCGGCTAAAGGCATTGGTGCCCGAAACGCCGCGCCTTCAGGAAGCGCAGGCCGGAACGCACCGCGCGCATACCAATTCGGGCAAGCTGGAGGTGGGCGGCGACCTGGAAGATGTCGCTATTGTGCGGGCCAAGTGCTGCCAGCCTGTGCCGGGCGACGACGTGATTGGCTATATGACGCGCGGCAAGGGAATTGCTTTGCACCGGCAGGGCTGCCCCAATGTCGCCCACTACCAAAGCACCGAACCTGACCGCTTGATGGAAGTCAACTGGAAGCCTACGGGGAGCGGCGAGCGTTACTCCACCGACATCAAGATGGAGCTAACCGACCGCCTGGGCCTGCTGGAAGACATCGGCAAGCTGTTTAGCGAAAGCAAGACCTTTATTCAAGCGATCCGCACGCGCTCGCTGCCCAACCATACCGCGATGATGCAGATTACGTTTGACGCGTTTGACGTGGATCATATCAACGCTATTATCAAGCGCCTGCACCGGCTTACCGATGTGATGGATATTCATCGCCTGGGAGCCAATGAAGACCCCGTGGATTGACATGAACTTCTTGTTTGGCCTTCTTGCTTTCAGCCCGCTCATAATGCTAGCTGTTTGCGGGTTAGGGTTTGGAATATACCTATCTGGTCAATGGCGTGAGTACAGAACTGCTGGGAAACATCATAATACATGGAAAAGCGTATGGTCTGCTGGTTGGCTGGTAGTGACTTCAGCATTGCTTGCATTGATGCTTCCTACTATCCGAGACAGTTTGCTCTTTATCTTACTCATCCCTCTCATCGCTTCCACACTCTGGCTGAGTGCTTATGGCTTGTTTCGCAGGGCAAAGGCGCAGGACGCTATTCCACTGCCGCGCTATGACGACCCGCAGGAAGGCGTCTGGCCCCCGCCGCCCGCTAATCCGCCGTGAATCAACGGACGCGCTCCCAGCACAATCAAACGCCCGGCGGGACAGTGTCCTGCCGGGCGTTTGCTAGTTTACTGTAAGCTTGGCATTAGCTTTGTGTCGCCTGCGGGTTGACCACGCTCTCGGCCACCTGGGTCAGCTTTTCGTCGGCCTGCTTTTCCTCCTGCAGCGTCTGGGCGAGCAGGTCGGCGACCTGGCTGTTGCCCATGCTGTTGGCGTGCGTGACAGCCATGCCGTAGCCGTGCGTGACAGCCGTGCCGTAGCCGGCGATCTCGTAATGCTCGGCGCGCCAAGTGGGTACCACGTCCTCGGTTGCCAACGGCCTCAAGTCGTACACTGGGTTTGGCAGCACGTACAACCTAGCCGGGACATGTGCGCACTCTGCGACCGGCCCTTTTCCCGGCGCGACCCAGGCCGTCTACGGCAGTGGGCCGGGAGATGCCGTCTGGCACCCCGACGGCTCTCATTATATCTTGAGTGATGGACACGCGAAGTGGATGCGCGGGGCGGCGGTGTCGGCGGGCAACAATGCCAAATCTGTCAGTCCGTCCGTGCAGGATACTGTCACCCCAGCGTTTGATGGCGGCGAGGCGGCCTCCGACGACTACAGCGGTGGTGGGAAGTTTACCAATGCTCCATTCGCCGCCACTTACAGCGTTTATGGGGAGAAAAGCCTGCGCCAGTGCTCAGAAAAAGCCTGCGCCAGTGCTCAAAAGCCGCGTAGTTTTTGCCGCTGTTAAAGTACACTGCTAAAATAAACTGGCTGAGACAAGACACGAGGCTGCTGTCCGCCATCACAACAATGGGAACGAGATGTCCCAAGCCGCATTTGCAGTATGTTTCCAGTACATTAATATGACTTCCACCAAACCCATATACCTCGCGCGGGCGTTTGCTATGGCAGCGCTCTGCGCGCTCTTGCTGCTGCCCCTCGCTGCCTCGCTTCCGGCACAGGCTGCCGTTCAAGACTAC
>JAABUQ010007899.1_pt1 | contig 15175 bp, 11 predicted proteins | sample 5560001 | NCBI WGS metagenome assembly JAABUQ01 (sample SAMN10711888, study PRJNA513371) | rock metagenome | isolation source: Antarctica rocks | place: Antarctica: Victoria Land, Finger Mt nord | collected 2015-12-18 | reverse complement strand
CCTGCAGACCCGCGAGTACCACGACACGCTTCAAACCATGCGAAGGCGGCAAACCACAGACGAGTTCCGCAAGGCGTATGCCGCCCGCGCGGGCATCGAGAGCACCCATGCGCAGGCGATCCGGCGCAGCGGGCTACGCCGCACTCGCTATCGCGGGCTGCCGAAGACTCACCTGCAGCATGTCGTCACCGCAGCCGCTATCAACCTGCTCCGGATCGCTGCCTGGGCGAGCGGTACACCCTTGGCCCAGACTCGCTGCTCCCACTTCGCAGCTCTACAGTTCCAATCGAAGTGAATTCGCCACCAGTGTCAATGTTGGGTTTGCCCCTACCTGGAAGGGCTTCGCAACCGCGAGATCGCCGACCTGCTCGGAACTTCGCAGGCAGTAGTCGCGGTGACGTTGCACCAGACGCGGTCGAGGCTCAAGAAACAATTTATGGACTCAGGATGGGAGACGCGATGAATAGATCTGGAGCAGAGAAGCGGACGGGGCAGACTTGCTGGACCGTTCGGTACAAGCCATTCACGCCACAGAGCCGGATGCGGCCGAGCTATCGGCTTCCGCGCGGCGGGTTGCAGAGCGGCTGAACGCGGTTGCGTTTGACGGAGCGCAGGCGAGTGGGATCGAAGGCTGTGACGATGTCCGTCTGCTGTTGCATTCCTACCGTCGTGGCACGCTGGGCGAGGGGCGCACCCTGCTAGTAACGGCTCACCTGCGTGACTGCGGATCGTGCCTGCGGGAGTCTTGCGCGGACGCTACAGGAACGGCGCTGGACTGGCGTTCGCCGCTTCTTGCGACGGAACAGACAGCCCAGGTGCCGCTCTGGAAGCAGGGCGCTCTGCGCTGGGGTGCGCTGCCTGCGGTGGCCTCGCTGATGCTGCTGTTTGCGGTGTACAGGATGTACCTCCGTGCGCTGCCCGGGGTTCACGCAGAGGTGCAGTCGGTCGAGGGTGCAGCGTACCGAATCTCCGGTGCGGAGATCCAGCAGATTGCGGCGGGCGATACGCTCGCGGAAGGAGACCGCCTGCGAACGGGAATCGGCGCGCATGCCGTTCTGCGGCTGACCGATGGGTCTGCTATCGAGATGAACGAACGTAGCGTGGTGGGTGTCGGTGTCCGCGGCCAGGATACGAACATCCTGCTCGAGAACGGTGACGTGGTCGTGCAGGCTGCGCACCGCGAACACGGCCATCTCTACGTCAAGACGGCCGATTTTCGCGTGGCGGTCAAGGGCACGATTTTTGCGGTCGATGCCGGCATCAAGGGTCCGAGCGTAGCGGTACTGCAGGGCACCGTGCAGGTCGATCATAGAGGCAGCAACCGTCTGGTGCCGGCGGGCGACCAGATGGCGACCTACCAGACCGGAGTCTACACGCCCGTGGCGCAGCAGATCGCCTGGAGCCACGATCGCGCTCGCTACCTTCCGCTGCTGGCGCAGTTCGCGGTGCTGGAGCATCGCCTGCAGACGGTTGCGTTTCCAGCATCGCGCTACAGGAGCGATCTGCTGGCACGCATGCCGGCGGATACGACGCTCTACTTCAGCATCCCGAATCTCGGCGAGGCGCTCAGCCAGGCGAACCGCCTCTTCCAGGACCAGTTGCAGCGCAGCCCGGAGCTGCGGCAGTGGTTCGATGGCAGCGGGAAGAACAACGATATTGCGTCCCTGGTGATGGGGTTGCGATCTGGCGTTGCCTAGACGCACCCCCACATACGCCTTCACGGTTCCCCCGAGATACAGGGGACCGTGAAGGGGACGACATGACGTGCGCGTGAGCTGCGGCGCCTGATCAGTACTCCCAGGGTGCTGAAGCGCCCCAAAGTGCTGTTTTCCCCGCAGGGCTCCATGCTCCCCACAGGGCCGTGGAGGCATCCTGGGTTGAGGCCCCCCACAGGGCGGTGGCAGCTCCCGGAGTTGAAGCGCCCCAAAGTGCGGTGGCGCCCCACAGAGCGGTGAACGAGGTGGGGGTGTTAGCTCCCCAAAGTGCAGTGGCGCCCCACAATGCAGTCGAGCTATCGACGTAGCTGCTAGAGGCGTTCTGCCCGTATACGTTGGATGCACCCCAAAGTGCAGTAGCACCCCACAGCGCGGTGGATGGAGCAACCTTGGAGCCGAAGGAGTTCTGCCCGTATACGTTCGATGCGCCCCACATTGCGGTAGCCCCCCACAGTGCCGTCTGATCCTTGAGCAGAAATAGGCTCGCTGTGCTCGGATCGTACGCAGCGATCGGGGACATTGCAGTTCCGGTAGGCAGACGGGACGCATTTGCTTGTGCATCCGTCAACGCCGCCATGACATCAAGGTACCCCGCTCCCCTGGTGAGCAGGTCGTTGTGAGCCGTATAGACCTCGCCCGTCACGGCATCGGTCACCGTGCTCGTCTGGGGGAAGAAGCTCCGATTGGCATTTCGCATCAACAGGGCTTTGGCCTGATCAGGCGTCAGCTCAGGTTGGGCCTGCAACAGCAGGGCTACCGATCCACTGGCAACCCCCGTTGCCATGCTTGTACCGCTAAGCGGAAAGTAGTCCTCGGAGGGGCTGCGGTCCCCCTTGGAGATGTAGAAGGAGTTGAGCGTGACGAAGGTTGGATTGTTGATGGCCAGCGTGTCGTTCTCGAACAGCAGGCTGCTGACAAGATTGCCTGGAGCCACTAGATCTGGCTTGACGACGTGATCGATGAAAGAGGGCCCTTTGGAACTATAGCTGGCCATCGCATCGTCCTGGATCTGTGGTGTTCCGACCGTTCGGACGGCGCCGATGGTTACCACATAAGGATCATTGCCTGGGGCCTCAATCGTTCCATATCCCTCCCCATTCAAAGCGAGGTCGCGGCCATCATTGCCGGCCGCAACCACGACTATGATTCCCGCCTTCCATGCCTTTTCTACTTCCTGGCAAAGCGGGTCGAGCTTGTAGCTCTCGTAGATCGGTCTCCCCAAAGAGAGATTGATGACGCGGATGTTGTAGGTATCCTTGAGCGCGATGGCAGTCTCGATGGCATTGATTACCGAGGAATCCAAACCATTGCCGTTATCATCCAGCACGCGGAGGTTAATCAGATTCGCATTTGGGGCAACACCCGAGAAGGTGCGGAAGTATTTCTTCCCGGTAGAGTCCTTCCCGTTGCCCGCAATCAGTCCAGCTACGTGAGTGCCATGGCCGAAATGGTCGCTTGCATCGTTTGGAGCCGAAGGAACAAAACTCTGACTGTAGACAATCCGCAGGCCTTGCTTCTTTCTGCCTTTGCCCCAAAGGTCATCGACCGGATTTACACCACTATCGATGACGGCGACGCCGATGCCTGAGCCGTCATAGCCCTGGGCCCACACCTGCTGGGCGTTGATCGGTTCGGTGGTGTATTCAGCGCTGGTGCTGATTGAGGACGGCCAGGGAGCCTGTGAGGAGGGCTGCGCACCGGATTGCTGTTTCGCCCCGATATGGCGATCTAGGGAGACGTAGGTTACATTCTGGTTGTGAGACAACTCGTCGAGCGACGACTTCGGGATACGTGCTGCAACTGCCTTGATCCCATGTAATCTCCGGTCCACAGAGCCGCTTACCCGATTGATGGAATGGCTTTCTGCATCGGTCGGATCAGACCCGTACTGAATGATGACGGAAACCTCGGACGAGGGGGCGGCGACCACGTCCGAGGAAAGCTTAGCCGCTTTATCCGCAGCTAGAGCGAATGTAGAGAAACATAGAAGTCCAGCGGAACTTAGCGCATATCGTGCTAGCTTTGGTAGGCGATTCATAAGGGTAACGCTCCAGGTTATCAGTGAGAATCTGGGTAAATTAGATCCCAGAGGTGCAACAGTATGCTCGGGATTGCCGCCGCGCTATGACTCGTGAGTTGTATCTGCTAATGCCACCCCTGGCGTACGTTCCGTCTCTGACGCCATATCCTGTGCCCCTTCCGTGACCGCGGTGGAGCAACCAAGACCGCTAGCTTGTTTTACATGTGGGTTACACCCGCTGAGCAGCTGCATACCATGATGCGTTTGGGCCGCGAGCTAGGCTTGGTGCCTGTCATGGTTCCAAAGCTAAGTGCTCGAGCAGGACCTCAGGAGGTACTGGAAGGGTACGCAGCAACGCGAGGGTGGCGGGTTGGCGGGCCTTCCGGCCAATCCCGCTCACGGGAAGGCACTCTGCAATTCGACCACCATCCAATACCGCCAAACGTTGGCAAAGCTGCAAGACGGACAGTAAGTCATGGGAGATGTAGAGCACCGCGGTTCCATCATCACGATTGACCTGGCGAAGCAGCTGGAGAATCTCTACCTGCGTGCTCGGATCGAGAGCGCTGGTCGGTTCATCGGCTATCAGCAGCGCGGGGCGATGTAGAAGGGCGAGCGCAATGACAGCTCGCTGGGCCTGCCCGACACTGACTTCACTTGGTTTCCGTGCCAGAAAACTATCCTCCGGCGGAAGATGAACCTGGTGCATCAACTCCTTGAGGCGAAGCCGGAGCTGACTTGAAGGCCCTTCCTCATGAGCTTTCCAGGCCTCTTCGAAATGTGCCCGGAGCGACAATGCTCCATTAAGCGCGCTCATTGGACTCTGAGGCACCAGTGCGATGCGTCTACCCCGAAGGCGCCGGGCATCCCGTTCCTTCATGGTGAGGAGGTTCTTTCCCTCCAACAGAACTTCTCCTCTCGTCCAGCCCCGTTGCCAGGGTAGAAGCCCCATGAGTGCGAGTACCAGCGTGCTCTTTCCCGCTCCACTGGTTCCCACCAAACCCAGCTTCTCCCCTCTCTGGACCTCCAGATAGACGCCCTCCAGAACCGTCTGGGTGCCGTATCCAGCGTGTAAGCAGACACTCATCAAGCACTCGCTCAACGTCCTTCCTTCCAATGGATCATGTCGATGTTGGAGACGACGCCCGGCTGCAGCACCGACAGTTCAACTCCGGCCAGAAGCGGTGACACCGCGTAGAGCATATTTGGATACACCAGATAGATGAACGGCTGTTGATCAAAGGCGATCTGTTGTACCCGGTCGAAAGCATGCTTCCGATCCTTCTCATTCAGAGTCTCTGCCTGAAGCTGCATCTGTTGGTCGATCTCGGCTTCCCAGGCTGTTGCAGGCTTCTTTTCAGAGGGATTCCACTGGTGGTTGGGTGACGAACTGAGCCAGATGTTCATCACTGAACTGGGGTCCGGATCAACATTGGATAGACCCAGCAGGGCCGCTTCGTAGGACTGCGTGTGCATGAGTCGCTCGATCAGCGCCGGGAAATCCAGCGTCACGACTGTAACCTTCATCCCGAGAGCCGCAAGATCCTGCTGAATTAGAGATGCCATCCTTTCACGCGAGCGGTTTCCCGTGTTGGTCAAGATGGAGAACTTCACCGGATGGCCATCGCGATCGACCAGATCCCCAGAGATCTTTCGGAACCCCTCTTTTTCGAGCATCTGCATCGCTTGCTGGCTGTCTTCGTGAATCGTTTCAAGGTTTCTGTTGTACCAGACTGTATTGGCGGGCGAGATAAATCCGTTGGCTGGCGTCGCATGTCCGTGATAAGCGATGCGAGCCAGGTCTGCCCTATGAATCGCCTGGGAGACCGCCGTGCGGAACACCCGGTTTTGAAACCACTCCTTTTCCCAGACAGGGAGGGCCGATCCGGCCGCCTGATTGAACCAGAGCTGCTCTGTATTGAGAGAGGGGCCCAGATCGTGTACGCTCTGACCGTTTTTCCGAGCTAAGAAGCTGTAGTTCTCGGCCGGTAGGCTATCGATCAGGTCATACTGGCCACGGATGAAGCGGATCTGATCCTGTTCCCGGTTGCTCAGAATGTCTAGGCGCAACGTAGCGACATAGGGCAGCTGTACGCCGGAGGAATCGTGCCTCCAATAATGAGGATTGCGCTGCAGGCGGATAAACTCTCCGCGCCTATACTCAACAACCACATAGGGACCAGCGGATACCTGGCTAGCGCTGGGGCGGTTTCCCGGTTCGACGGCAATCTCATCGAAGATCTTTCCAATCGACACCACCCGTTTGGGAAGATGGACTCTCACGGTTAGCGAGTCTGGAGTGTCGACAGAGACATCATGGGGGGAGAGAAATTCCTCGGCAACCGGTGCCGCCGTGGCTGGGTCCAACACGCGTTTCAATGTCGAGGCGACATCGAGGGCACCCAGTGGAGAGCCATCCGAGAACCGTAGGCCGCTTCGAAGATGAAGGACGACCAGGCGCCCATCAGGCGAGAGGCTCCATGATTCCGCGAGGGCAGGCTCCAGCTGCTGCGTTCGGCGATTGATCCGTAGGAGAACACCGCCAGTAAGATATCGAACCATCTCCGAAGCCTGGTCATCCACCTTGGCCGGATCCAGAGTCTTTGGATCGTACTTCAACGACCACGCCATCTGGGTGGAACCAGCGGTGGCTTGAGCGTTGAGAATCCCTATAGGGACAAGCGAGAGCGCACTCACGATAAGAATAGTTTTGTAACGCAGTTTCATGGGTATACCTCAAAGACGAGCATTTCCAGAATGACAAGTAGGACTACGAGAAGGACTATGGGGAAGTACACCCATCCAGAGCTGGCGAGAACCGCGGAGTGCTCTAGAGCAAGCAGCATCGACCCCCAGGACGGAAGCGGTTCACTCACGCCGAGGCCAAGAGTTCCAAGATTCGCTTCCGCGACAATGCAGGCCGGGATACAAATGAGGAATTGAGATAAAACGAGCGGACGAAGGTGGGGGAGAATGTGACGTCGAGCGAGCTGCTTGGTCCTTAGGCCGGAGGCGCGGCCCTGGATCATCCACGTCGAGTTCAACACGGCGTAGGTGCGGGCGTAGGTCAGGCGAGCATATGCTGGCCAGCCGAGCAATGCCAGCAGAAGGAACGTCACCAGTGCAGACTGGGTTGGAGCCAAAGAAAGTGGAAGGGCGGATCGGACCATCATGAGCAGAAACAGCCAGGGAAGAGCCAAGAAAAGATCGGAGAAATACATCAGACCGGCAGCAACGCCTCGCGGCGCAAAGGCGGCAGTCACGCCGATACTGACCGCGATGCAGGTGGCGAGAGCGGAGGCCGCGATCGCACCCGCTAATCCGATGATCGAAGCAGCCGCAACACGCGTTGAGCGATCCCGGCCAAGCTCGTCAGTGCCGGCCCAATGCCTGGGAGACGCTTCCGCGGCAATCTCTTGCCGATCTTGGGTCGCGTAGTTCCACGGAGAATGCACAAGGATTAGGCAGGCCGCGGCCATAAGTGCAAACAGGAGAGTCAGAGCACCTAATCGCATTGGAGTTTTCCCAGGCGACGCGCCGGCTCGGCGAGCATACTGACCAGGCCGATGCACATGGCCATCAGCAACGTTACAGCCAGCAGGACCGGGAGGTCACGGTTCATCGCAGCGGACCAAGCCAGTTGGCCAAGCCCCGGCACATTAAAAACAACCTCTACAGGAACGACGGCGCTGAGGGCGATCACAAAGGACATTGCCGAGAGGGCAAGCAGCTCAGTTCGGAGGGTGGGGAGCAGGTGTACCCATGTAATCCGGTGGGGAACGATTCCCTGCGCTCTTGCATGAAGAAGATGAGGTGCCCTCCACGTTTGGCGAAGAAGCTTGTAGATAAACTTAAACTCTCGCACGCCAATCAGTGCCGCCAGCACGAAGACGGGGCCTCCGACATCTGCAAGCAGGCACGTGGTGGCCAAGACGCCGAGTGGAATGGCAAGGCAGATGGCGGTCGCCCCCGCAATCGCTATCTCTCCCGAAGCTTCTCGGCGAGCGCTTAGCGGCAGAGCGAGGATAAGAGCCACCAGCCAGCCACATGCCACTCCGCCTATCAGCAGTCTTGTCGTGACCGCGACACGAGATCCCATCAGCTCTGCTACTGGCACATCATATTGTTTGGAGCGACCTAGATCGCGGTGCAACCACCCACTCAGCAGAGATTGAGTCAGCATCACGATCGACCCTTGATGGTCTTGCTGGACTCTTAGATCGGCTCGCGCTCCGTCGGCATAGCGGGCATCCATCTCCCGGCCGTCCGTGAAGTAGCCGGGCGCGAAGCGGACCAGAGCAATGGTTCCGAGCGCCGCCATGAGTAAGAGAGAGACGAACCGGGCCATACGTGTAAGTAGCCTAGCGGCGGGCCTCATCATACCCCTACGGCTTCCCGAGGCATCTCGGTGCTAGCTACCAGATCATAGTGAGCCTGTTTGTCCAGATACATGCGCCGGTCGGCCACTGCAAGCAACTGCTCCGCCGTATCGCCGTCGGCCGGATAGAATGCCGCTCCCAAGCTCGCTGAGACAGTGCCTTCCAGGCCACCTCTCCAGCAGGCCGTCGCTACGGCAGCCGCAAAGGATGCCAGTCTTTCAGGTGCACTATTTTGGTCCATTCCCGGGATCAGGAAGACAAACTCGTCCCCACCAATACGCGCAATAGTGTCGTAGGATCGGCAGTTCTGGCGGAATCCTTCCGCGACGGAGCTCAAGAGCATGTCGCCAACCATGTGCCCCCGCCGATCATTGACCTGTTTGAATGAATTAAGATCGCATACAATGACCGATAAAGTGTCTCCGTTGCGCCGACATCTATTTAGCTCCGTCTCCAGTTGAAGGAACAGACGTCTGGCATTTGGAAGATTGGTAAGGAAGTCTGTTTCTGTATCGCGCTCCGCACATCGAAAGCGGAGCGCGTTCTGCAGGGATAAGGATAGTTTCGACTCCATCACCTGCAGGACGCGGAGGTGCTCTCTTGAGAAGGAGTCTGCCTGAAGCGAATACAGCGTCAACACGCCGACGATGGTTTTCTGCAAATCGAAAAGGGGTACGGAGAGCGCAGCGCGGAGCTCGTGCATTTGTTCCGGCCTGCTCTGATAGGACAACTCAAGAGCTGCATTTCCATTGAGGATAGCCTTTCCATTTTGGGCAACCCAACCCGAGATGCCCCCGCCCATCGGGATCGGCTGAGCGGAGAAGCACTTCGCATCCTCGCCGTCCACATACTGCGCCGCCAGGCTTTCTCCGTTCCTCAGATACAGGGCACAGGAGTCAAACGGGATTAGGCTGTGGAGTCTGGATGCCATCACAGAGATCGTCTCATTCAGGCTGAGCGAGTTGCCCCGAGATTGACTCATCTCGAACAGCGCCTGGGCTTCCTGACTGGCTGCCGCGATCAGGTTGAGAGAGTTGATGCCCTTCGATGAATCGCCTCTGCGTTCCGCTCCGGCTTCCCGTGCGGGCTCGACGACCTGGGTTTCCGTTCCGCCTTCTTCAAAGCCGGCCCCCGGGGCCTGGCCGCGCCACACTTCGATTCCAGTGTTCAAGGGCACGAAACCACTCAGGTCTTCCACTCGCGCTGACTGCTCCGCCTTCCCATAGTGCTGCTCCAGAACCGCCACTACCCGCGGGTCGAACTGCGTGCCAGCCAGGCTTTTAATGAGTTCCATAGCTTTGGGCAGCGGCATCGCTTTGCGATAGGGTCTATCGGACGCTAAGGCGTCGAAGCAGTCCACTACGGTCAGGATGCGCGCTCCGATGGGGATCTCTTCCCCTTTGAGCCCATCCGGGTATCCTTTCCCGTTCCACCACTCATGGTGGGACCTGACAATAGGCACCACGGGATAAGGAAACCGGACCCTCTCCAGAATGTCAGCCCCCACAACGGGATGGATCTTCATCTTTTCAAATTCTTCCTGAGTTAGCTTTCCCGGCTTATTGATGATGTGCTCCGGAACCGCCAACTTGCCGATGTCGTGGAGGAACGCCGCGGTGTGTAGCGCCTGCATCTCAGGTTTACTCAGCTGAAGAGCCTGACCCATCTCGGTTACATATTCGCGCACACGAAACAGGTGGTCATGCGTGTTCTGATCTTTCGCCTCGATGGCCATCGCGAGACCCTCGATCGTGCGCAGGTGGAGTCCCTCCACCTCCTCCAGATGCTGCTGCCTCTCCTTCACCCGGGTCATCTGGGCTGTGTAGGACCGATATACGGTGTAAACCACGGGAACCAGCAACATTGAGGTGGCCCAGCCAAATCGGACGCTGATCAGGTCAGCCAGTGCAGCCAGCACAGCGCCGACGATATAGAACGGAAGATACCAAGGGAAACTCGACTTCCATAACGTGATGGCGTTGGCGCCCGTAGAAGAGGCGATGACCAATGCGACTGGGATTGTGCTGCAGAAGAAATACGCGACCGCCGCAACAGCCAGCGCAGGTGCAAAGGCCGTATGGTGCCGGTGCAAGACGGTATATGCTAGGAAGGCGAACGCCGTCGCGCACATCGCGCTGGCGATGTTGAAGGCCGTCTGCAGCGCGGTAAACAGCTTCGCGACACGCACTCTGCATTGGGCTGCCGTCGATATGGCGGCCAGGAGAATAGCCTGGGAGGGTGAAAGCTGCACGATTGCGAGAAGAAGAAAAGGGAAGTTAAGGGACATCGTGCCGTCGCCGCGGGGCAACGCTACCTTGAGCCCGGAGCTCAGCAGTATCGCCGTCAAGAATACGGCAAATTGCAACCACGAGTGGCTTGGAAACTGAACCGTCCAGGCGGTAGACGCAACCGCCGAACCGATCATAAACCACACTAAGAGAACTGTCCTAACGGGCATTGTTGCTCCGCGATGGAAATATGGGTCTACCGTTTGGAGGACGCATGGTCCCTGTAGCCCTGATGCTATGGAGGCACCACAAGAACGTATATGGCCCCCAAGTTGTAATAAGCGGGTCGAGTACAGGAAGATAGCAGCTCTCCAGGAGCACCGCCGAGTACAACCGTGCCCCCTTCGTGGTATTGGACCGCTGGGAACGTAACCCCTAGACTGGCAATCACGAAGAGTAGCCAACAGCTTACGAGGTCGATCCGCCATACTCATGCGTCCCAGGTTTTGTCCGTTCGCCACACGTACGTCATACGCCTACTTCGACCGTAGTTATTCCCTGGACCACAGCTCACAGGCGAAGGTATCCCTTCTGGACGGTATCCGCCCCGTTGCACCGTTGGACGCCTCTTTCCGAACGCCAAGCCTATCCACGTTTGACTCCATTGTCCCTACAGAAGGGAACTTTGACCATAGCGCCCCTCTCGTCGCAACGAACTCCCCTTTCCCAACGGTCGATCCAAGCACACACACACCGGGTTTTCTGTCGATCGGCAGCAGGTCGCTTGACCAGGACCGCACGAGAACGGAAGAGCAGAGAGCGATAGCCGAGAGCATCAGGAATGCTGTGGATCATGCCACCGAGACGTCGCTGGGACGATCGCGCTAAGTCGTTTAGGTAGGATAGGACAAACACGATGCCACTTGATAGATTCGCACGCGTTACACGGGATCTGCATCAACGCTCCACGCGTAGAACGCGCGTTTTGTTCGCTGGCAACCCCCTGCCGATGTGGATCTATGATGTGAACTCCTTGCGCTTCTTAGAGGTCAATGAAAGCGCTGAGAACCAGTACGGGTACACGCGGACTGAGTTTCTGGCTTTGACTCTGAACGACATTACCCCGGAACAGGATATGGATGGCGCCCAAGACCTCATCCATGGCGAGGATTCCGGCAGCGCCTGCATCCACCTCAGGAAAGATGGAACTCGGATCAATGTTTGGCTACAGACCAATGAGGTTCGCTTCCGGGGCAGACATGGAAGGTATGTGGTCGCGGAAAACATCACAGAGTGGCTGCAGCTGCATGCCAAACTTCTTCAGCTCGCCCACCACGATGCCCTCACCGGTCTGCCCAATCGGGTGTCGCTTGAAGCGCATATGCATTCCACGCTGGAAAGACAACAATTCCGTCTGGATTACCAGCTGCAATACAGTATGGATGGGCAGATCCGTGGGATGGAAGCATTGCTGCGTGTACCTGATCTCAATCTGGGTCCGATCGGTCCGGACCGCTTCGTCCCGATGGCAGAGGAGAACGGGCTGATCCACCCAATCGGCAAGTGGGTCCTCGAGGAAGCCTGCCGCCAGCTGATGGTATGGAACTCGCGACGCCGGACCCCCATCAGCATAGCAATCAACCTCTCTCCATTGCAGCTGATGCGTGCAGATTTTCCCCATGAGGTTCAAGAGGTCATCTCCGCTTCGGGTATCGATCCCGCGTGGCTCGAGATGGAGATCAGCGAAAGAGTCGTTGTGAAGTTTGAAGATATGGTCAAGCCGATGGAGCAGCTTGCGGCTATGGGTGTGCGCTTTGCGGTGGACAATTTTGGCACCGGCTACTCATCTCTGCAGCATCTGCTCCAGCTGCCTGTCTCCACGCTGAAACTGGACCGTGCTTTCATTCAACAGCTCAGCGACTCCAGTCGCAGTTATTCCATTGTTAAGGCGGTCATTTCGATGGCCCACGGCTTGAACATGCACGTGATCGCCGAGGGCATAGAACATGAGGGTCAAGTCAAGGTTCTTCGGGAACTCGGCTGCGATGGCATACAGGGCTTCTTCTTGTCACGCCCGGCATCCCCCGAGACCCTTGAGGCTCTTCTTCTCGGTAGATAAGGCCTCCGAGAGCCTGGCTAAGGGGAGCGGGGCAGTTCGAGCTCGGCGTGCGTGCGGGTGAGAATGGATTTGTAAGCCGGCCTGTCCAGTTCTCGATGGATGGCGAGCCAACAAGGCCGCGGTGCCCGGCGATGTAGATGCGGGCGTGGAGAGGCATGTGGAGCTCGAGCGTGGGCACGTCCTAGATCATTTCTCCATTAGGTGTACACTATTTTGCTCCTGATGGACCGCGACATTGATCAGGATGGCGAAGGCATACTTCGGATGATTGCGCTGCAAGCTGCTTGCCGCGTTTGACGCTGGCGAGGGGTCTTTGCGGGTTTGGCTGCGCGGTTTTCGGTCAGCTACGATTATGCAAAGAAGGTGAGTGCGCAGCGACTGCGCACGGGTAAGTCGGAGCGTGTTGAGCAGCGAAGCCGGGTGACACCGGCGGTGCAAGCGGAGTTGCTGCGTCTGTTGCGGGAACAACCGGATCGCATCCTGGCTGAGTTGCAACAGGACCTGTCGGTCTCTCCCGGCGTTGTTCTGAGCCGGGCGCATCTATGGCGGGTGCTGAAGCGGCTGGGTCTGCGGCTCAAAAAAAGTCACTCCACGCGACCGAGCGGGACACGGAAGCCAACCTCATCCGCCGCGAACAGTACCTCGATTGCATCCGGTCGATGGACCCGGAGAAGCTGATTTTCCTTGATGAAAGCGGGGTCTCGACGCAGATGACGCGGCGTTTTGCTCGCGGCCTGAAAGGAGCCCGGGTGCACGAAGGCACGCCCGAGGGCAACTGGAAAATCCTCACGATCCTGGGTGCGATGAGCCTGCGCGGCATGATCGCAACGATGACGGTGGAAGCGGCCACCGACACAGAAATTTTCCTTGCCTATCTGGAGGAGGTGCTCTGCCCGCAACTCCGGCCTGGAGATGTGGTCGTCATGGACAACCTCAGCTCGCACAAAGTCTCTGGCGTGCGCGAGCGGATCGAGGCCGCGGGAGCCGACCTGCTCTACCTGCCGCCTTACTCGCCCGATCTCAACTCCATCGAGAAGGCATGGGCAAAGCTCAAACAAATCCTACGCTCGGCAAAAGCTCGCACCCGCGAAGCGCTCGATCAAGTTATCGCAGAGCGCCTCGCAGAAACCACTCCCGAAAACGCCCACGCATGGTTCAGGCACAAAGAAAGCAGAGTATACCTATAGGAGGAATGCTCTAGGTTTCGCGAACGGTGTAGGCGTCGAAGCCGTATTTGCGCACAAGGGCGTCACGCTGCGCAGATTCAGTCGGCCTCCACCATCTCCCGGACGAGGTCGTCGAAGCTGATGCGGGGTGACCATCCTAGTCCCGCTTTGCCTTAGAGGGATCGCCCAGAAGCGTTTCGACTTCGGTCGGGCGGAAGTATCGCGAGTCCACGGCGACGACGACGTTTCCTTGTTTTGTCTAGCGCCTTCTCGTCGACACCGCTTCCCTGCCAGGTGAGATCCAGTTCCAGAAGCTCGGCGCACCGTTTGACGAAGTCGCGGACACTGTACTGCTCCCCGGTGGCGATCGCGAGTTCCTGCGGCTTTTCTGCTGCAGCATGAGCCACTGCATCTCGATGCAATCCCGGGCGTGGCCCCCAGTCGCGCTTTGCATCGAGATTGCCAAGGAAGAGCTCCTTCTGCAGCCCGACCTTGATGCGGCTCAGGCCACGAGTGATCTTTGCGGGTATCGAAGGTCTCGCCACGAAGTGGCGACTCATGGTTGAAGAGGATGCCATTGCAGGCATACATACCGTATGCTTCGCGGTAGTTCACCACGATCCAGTAGCCGTACATCTTTGCGACCGCGTAGGGAGAGCGGGGATAAAAGGGGGATGGTCTCCTCCTGCGAAATCTCCTGTACGAGGCCGTACAGCTCCGAGGTGGAGGCCTGATAGAACCTCGTCTTCTTCTCCAGACCAAGGATGCGAATGGCCTCCAACAGGCGAAGGACGCCAAGTGCTTCCGCGTTAGCCGTATACTCCGGCTCCTCGAACGGAACCCGGACGTGCGACTGCGCCGCAAGATTGTAGATTTCGTCCGGCTGGACCTCCTGCACGATGTGGATAAGGGAGGAGGAGTCCGTCATATCGCCGCAATGCAGAATGTAATGACGATGAGGGAGGTTCGGATTTCATAGATGTGATTGATATGTGCGGTATTGAAAGGCATGTACGCCGCTTGATGCCGTGGACTTGATAGCTCTTGGCAAAGAAGGAATCCAGCGAGTTACGCGCCGTCTTGGCCGGTGACACCGGCTATAAGTGCTTTCTTCAAAGCAGAGTTCTCCAACGAATCGCTGTGGCAAATCTTACTTGAAACGGTTCCGGGCGCTTCGTTTCGAGGTGCTGTCGTAGAGCTTGGTGTGCTGCGTGAGCTCGATCAGATCACGCTCTAATTGGAGGAGAACCTCTTCCCGGCCAAGGTGTCGAATTGGTGTCGAGCCATCGGTGAACGAAGAGGCAGGAGGGCCAGGATCTCGAGCCCCTGCTTGTTCCCCATGTGCCGGAGTAGGACGATTGTCTGATGCTGCAACCCGAGCTCCTGGCCGGTCAGTCTGTTTGCGGCTTCGCCTTCGAATCGTTACCGCCAACAGTCGCCCTCTAGTACTACAGTTGTAGATGGTATGCTGTTGGTGCTGTGGTTTGATTTCCCGCCCTTTCTATGGCGAGACGGATTTTGGGATGGAAGCGTGAGTTGTTCGGTGCG
>JAABUQ010007898.1_pt1 | contig 15177 bp, 15 predicted proteins | sample 5560001 | NCBI WGS metagenome assembly JAABUQ01 (sample SAMN10711888, study PRJNA513371) | rock metagenome | isolation source: Antarctica rocks | place: Antarctica: Victoria Land, Finger Mt nord | collected 2015-12-18 | reverse complement strand
TGGGCCCCCCCCCCGGCACGCAGCGCCGGGTTCTGCGTTCGAGGGCAAAGGGCCGAGCGCGCGCTGTCGCGCGCTACCCACCCCCGACCCCTCCCTAAAAGGGAGGGGAGAATGCGGCGGGGTGACGGTCACGCGGTGCGAGAGTAAGCCCTTCCCATGACCCACCCCTTCTACTCCCTCCACCGGCACGGCATGCTCCGGGTCGGTGCGGCCACCCCGGTGGGGACCGTGGGAGACAGCACCGCCAACGCCGCCGCGACGATCGCGCTCGCGCGGCGGGCGCACGACACCGGCGTCGACCTGCTCGTCTTTCCCGAGCTCAACGTCACCTCCTACGCGATCGACGATCTGCACCTGCAGTCTGCGACGCAGCGCGCCACCGACGCCGCGCTCGCCCGGGTCGCCGCCGCCACCGCCGAGCTGTCGCCCGCGCTGCTGGTCGGCGCGGCGCTGGCGCGCAACGGGCGGTTGTATAATTGCGCGGTCGCGCTGCATCGCGGGCGAGTGCTGGGCGTGGTGCCCAAGACGTTCCTGCCCAATTACCGCGAGTATTACGAGAAGCGATGGTTCGCGAGCGGGATGGGCCTCGCCGGGCTGACGATCGACGTCGCGGGCCAGACCGCGCCGTTCGGCACCGACCTCTTCTTCGCGGCCAGCGACCTGCCGCTGTTCACCTTCCACGCGGAAATCTGCGAGGATTACTGGGCACCCACCCCGCCCTCCACCTATGGCGCGCTGGCGGGGGCGCTGGTGTGCTGCAACCTCAGCGCGTCCAACATCACGATCGGCAAGGCGCGCGAGCGCGATCTGCTGTCCGCCGCGCAATCGGTGCGCGCGCACTGCGCCTATGTCTATGCCGCCGCCGGGCCGGGGGAGAGCACCACCGACCTCGCCTGGGACGGGCAAGGTAGCGTCCACGAACTCGGCGAACGCCTCGCCGCGTCCGAGCGGTTCGGTCGCGCGCCCGGCGTCGCGTTCGCTGACATCGACCTGGAACGGATCGCGCAGGAGCGGCTGCGCGATGGCACGTTCAACGACGCCGCGATCGCCGCCGGGCACCCCGAAACGCGCTTTCGCCGGGTCGCGTTCGAGCATAGGCCCGCCTTCGACGACCTCGGTCTCCACCGTCCGCTCCGCCGGTTCCCCTTCGTCCCCAACCGTCCCGAACGGCTCGACGAGGATTGCTACGAGGCGTTCAACATCCAGGTGGAGGCGCTGGCGAAGCGCGTCGCCGCCTCGGGCGCGAGAACCCTGGTGATCGGCGTGTCGGGCGGGCTGGACTCCACGCACGCTCTGATCGTCGCGGCCAAGGCGGGCGACCGGCTCGGCCTGCCGCGCTCGGCCATCCTCGGTTTTACCCTGCCCGGCTTCGCGACCGGCGAGACGAGCAAGGTGAACGCCTGGGCGTTGATGCGCGCGCTCGGCATCGGCGCGGAAGAGATCGACATCCGCCCCGCCGCGCGTCAGCTGCTCGCCGACATCGCGCACCCGTTCGCGGGCGGCGAGCCGGTGTACGACGTGACATTCGAGAACGTGCAGGCGGGGCTGCGCACCGACTATCTGTTTCGCCTTGCCAATCAGCGCGGCGGGCTGGTGGTCGGCACGGGCGACTTGTCGGAGCTGGCGCTGGGCTGGTGTACCTATGGCGTCGGCGATCAGATGAGCCATTACGGCATCAACGCGGGCGTGCCCAAGACGCTGATTCAGTTCCTGATCCGCTGGACGATCGCGACGCGGCAGTTCGACGAGGCCACCCACGCGGTGCTGGCGAGCATCGTCGCACAGGAGATCAGCCCCGAGCTCGTCCCCGCCGACGCGAGTGGGGCAGTGCAGAGCACGGAGGCGACCGTCGGCCCGTACGAGCTCAACGACTTCTTCCTCCACTACATCGTCCGCCACGGCCTCGCGCCGTCCAAGGTCGCGTTTCTCGCCTGGCATGCGTGGCGCGACGCGGAGGCGGGGCTGTGGCCGCTCGACTGGCCGGCGGACAAGCGTCGCGCCTACGACCTGCCGACGATCAAGCACTGGCTGGAGCGGTTTCTCCACCGCTTTTTCCAGACCAGCCAGTTCAAGCGATCGGCGCTCCCGAACGGGCCGAAGGTGAGCGCGGGCGGCGCATTGTCCCCGCGCGGCGACTGGCGCGCGCCGTCTGACGGGACGGCGGCGGTGTGGATGGAGGAGCTGCGCGCCGGGGTGCCTTGAGCCCTGCCTTCTCGCGCGGCTCTTAGCTGTCGCGCTCGTCGTCCGGCGTCCGGGCGGTGCCGGTGGTGGTCGCGGTCTCGCTGCCCAGCGTGCTCGGCTGATGACGGTCGTGCATGTCGCCCGTCGCCTCCATCGATTGACCCTTCATGCCCGGTTGATCCTCGCCAGGTTCGGGGTGATTGAGCCGCACGGGTTCTTCGTGCCGTTCATGCCCGCGCGCGCCGACCATGCCGGGCGTGTTGCCGCCGTGCTTGCGGATGTCGGCCTTGCTCATCGCTCGTCTCCTCGCTGCCCCCAACGCGCGAGGAACGCCGCCGGTTCGCGGGCGATTGCCCGGCCGTCGCGACTGGGGCACAAGCGGCGGCATGCGCCAACTCCTCGCCCTCGCCTTTCTGCTCGTCGCGGCCAGCAAGCCCGCATTGCCGCACGTTCGGCTCGATACCAGCGAGGGGCCGATCGTGCTCGAACTCGACACCCGTCACGCGCCGATCACCGCGACCAACTTCCTCGCTTATGTCGACGAGCACCGGTTCGACAATACCAGCTTCTACCGCGCCGCCCGGGCCAAGGCGGACCCGCGCCGCGGCTTCGTCCAGGGCGGGGTCAACCACGTCATCGGCCATTCGCGCTTTCCCATCGAACACGAGCCGACCAGCAAGACCGGGCTGCATCACCTCGACGGCTCGATCTCGATGGCGATGTTCAAGCCGGGGTCGGCGCAGGGGGATTGGACGATCCTGGTCGGCCCTGCCCCATCGATGGACTCGCACGGCGCGGACCCCGGCTATGCCGCGTTCGGGCATGTGGTCAGCGGCATGGCGACCGTACGCCGCATTCTCGCCGCCAAGACCATGCTCAACGCGGGCGACGGCGTGATGAAGGGCCAGATGATCGCCAAGCCGGTGGTGATTACGCGGGCGGTGCGGGTGCCGTAAGCAGCAAGCCAACGCGTGACCCCGCGCTATGCGCTCCCCATATCGGGCCGATGACCGCACCCTTCATCCTCGCGTTCGGCGACAGCCTGATCGCGGGCTATGGCCTTGGCCCTCACCAGTCCTTTCCCGCGCAACTTGAGGGGCTGCTCCGCGCGACGCGTCCCGGAGCGGTGGTCCGTAATGCGGGCATATCGGGCGATACCAGCGCGAGCGCGCGAGCGCGGTTACCGCGCGTCTTGTCCGCGCTGCCACGCCGCCCCGACCTCGCCATCGTGGAGCTGGGCGCGAACGATGTGTTGCGTGGGCTGCCGCCGGAGCGGATGCGCGACAATCTGTCGTGGATGCTGGACGAGTTCGCGCGGTGCGGCATCCGCATACTGCTTGCGGGAACGCTGGTGCCCGGGTTTCTCGGTGCGTTCGCAAGCCGGTATAACCAGGTGTTCCCGGCGCTCGCGGCGCGGCACGGGGTTACGCTCGACCCGCATTTCCTCGACGGTGTCGCAGGCGTCGCCGGGCTGACTTTGTCCGACCGGCTCCACCCCAACGCACGCGCAATCGCGATCGTGGCGCGGCGGATATTGTCGCTCGTCGAGCGTGAACTGGATCGGGCGACGGTGAAGGCGGCCTGACGAAACGGTGAAGCGGAGCGCCGGGGACGACCCGACGCTCCGCCATACGCTTAGAAGTGCGCGATGATGCCTGCCATCGGACGCAACGAGTGCGCGTTGCCGAACGTGTTCACCTCGCCGCGCAGCCGCACACCGCCGCGATGCGTCAGCCCGCCCAGGCCGATGTCCTTGGGCCCGACCTCCAAGCCGATGCCGTATGTCATCGACCGGAAGTCGTGATTGTTGCCCACGTCCCGGAAGTTGACCCACTGATAGCCGACCTTGCCGTAGAACAGCCCGCTATCCCCGGCGCGGAAGCCCGCGCGGCCCGCGCCGCCATATTCCCAGTCGATGTCGCCGGAAAAGCCCTTGGCGACGTTGCCCTCGACGCCGACGAACACCGGGCCGAGCGGCACGTTGGCCCCGACCACGCCCTGCGCCAATCCGCCCGCCAGCTTGTAGCGACGGTTAACGGTGCCGTTGGCGTTAAGCACCTGCGGAATGCCCGCGCGGCTCGCCTCGTTGTCGAACTGTTCCCAGCCGCCCATCACGCCGACATACGGCTCCAGGCCGAACGCGCGGCTACCGTCGGGCGCGCGCGGACCCTGGCCGCTGGTCGACGCCGTATCCGGGGCAGGCTGCGCATCCTGCGCCAGCGCGGGAACGGAAAAAAGTGCAACCGCTGCGGCGGCCACGAGAGAGAAATGACGCATGATGATACCTCGATTGCTGTTCGCGGTCGGCGGCGTGCTGTTGCTTGACCGACGCCGACCCAACCGTGAAATAGGATCGATGTTGCACCGCACCAGCAACGTACAGCAAAGAGAAGGACACCTGTGATATTCGCATCACGGTTCCTTACGCTCAGGTGAATAACCTGATTAACCTGAATGAGGTTAGCGATTAATTAACCAACCTGAGCAAACACTGATGAGTTATTCGCGCGATACAGGCGCAGAATGATGTCACGCGTGTTTCGAAGCCGGTGGTCGGCACTGTGGTGGGCCGGCGGTATTTTGTGGACTGCCTACGACATCGGTGCAGCGCAGCCCAGTACGCCTGCAAGCAACGAAATCGTCGTTGACGCGACCGGCGCGCCGGTCAGCGCCGACGATCTGGCCGCGCTGGCTAAGGCGACCGGCTAATCATCCCGTGCCGGCCGCCCGTCCTCAGGGTTTCAGGGCCACCGCGTCCCCATCGGGCAGGTCGTCCCCTTCCTCGGTTTCGTCCTCGTCGAAGTCGTCCTGCGCGTCGTCTTCGTCCATGTCCTCTTCCGCCATGCTGACGGTCGCGTCTTCCTCGCCGACTTCGCCGTCCTTCATCACCAGATCGTCCTCGACCTCGTCGGCGTCGTCCTTGCCCAGGCCTTCGACGTCCGGGGTCAGATCGGTCAGGATCGTCCCGTCGGACGGGCCGTCGCGCGTGGCCTCCAGGATCTCGGCACGCTGGCTCTCGTCATAGCCTTCCTCGTCGAAGCTGTCGTCGCCCGACCCCTGCGGCATCACCCGGTTCCCGCCCATTTGCTGCTCCTGTTCGCTCGGTTCTACCCCCAAGCGAACGAGCCTCGACCCTGGTTCCTCTACGCGGGACGGAACAGCCGCCCGCGTTCGGTGATCGCGATGATGCCGAGCGCGACGATGCCGCTGACCAGGAACCCCGCCACCATCGCCCGCGGCGTGCCGTCGAACGCCTGCCCGATCGCCGCGCCCAACAGCGTGCCGACGGTGACGCTGGTGAAGCCCTGAACGCTCGCCGCCGTGCCCGCGATACGGCCCATGTTCGCCATCGCCATCGCCGAGAAATTCGCGCTGGCCAGCCCGAAACAACCCATCGTCAGCGCCTGCGCGAGGACGAACACCCATAGCGGCTCCGCGCCGCGCATCACGATCGCCATATGCACGACGCTGACCACGATCAGCCCTACCACTGCGCCGTGGCTGATCCGCCGCGTGCCGACGCGCAGCACCAGCGCCGCGTTGGCGAGGTTCGCCGCCGCCATCGTCCCCGCCGCGACGCCGAACACCACCAACAGCTCGCGCGGGCGGTGGAACGTATCGGCCATGATCTGCTGGATCGTCGTCAGATAACCGTAGAGCGCGCCCATCATCGCGGTCGTGGCGAGCGTATAGCCTAGCGACCAGCGATCGCTCACGGCTAGCCGCCACCCGGCGACGATCCGCTTGCCGTCGAGCGACGCGCGATCGGCCACCGCCAGCGTCTCGGGCATCCGCAGCGCGAACCACGTTCCCAGCATCGCCGCGGCGACCGCCACCGTCTCGAAGATCAGCCGCCAATTGCCGATCAGCAGCACCGCCGACCCGAACATCGGCGCGACCACCGGCACGATCATGAACACCATGAACGCGATCGACATCACCCGCGCCATCGCGCGCCCGTCATAGCAATCGCGCACCATCGCGGTGGTCGACACGCGTGTCGACGCGACCGCCACCCCGCCCGCCAGCCGCGCGGCGAGCAGCAACGGAAAGCTCATCGCCGCCGCGCAAAGAATATTGACGATCGCGTAGGCGGCGAGCGAGACGAGGATCGTACGCCGCCGCCCGAACCGATCGCTGAGCGGGCCGTGGACGAGCTGACCGATGCCGAAGCCGAGCGTGAACGCGCTGATCACCAACTGCCGCCGGTTCTCGGTCTCGACCCCCAGCGCGTCGCCGATCGCGGGCAGCGCTGGCAGCATCGAATCGATCCCGAGCGCGACCATCGCCATCATCGACGCGACCAGCGCGACGAACTCGACGAAGCCGATCGGCGCGCCCATGCGGACGGTGGGGCGCAGGGCGGTGGTGACGGGCATAGGGCGTCAGGTAGGGGCTATGCTGCAATGCGGCAATGACGCGCGACAGGATGACAGGCCCCGCGACGGAGGCCTATACCGCTGGCATCCCTTCCGGAACACACGCCATGCTCGACACCGCCGCCCATGTCCCCACGCTCAGCTTGGCCGATCAGGCGCGCGACCCGGACGCTTTCGCGCGCAAGTTCGGCGCGTCGTTCGAGCGGTCGGGCTTCGCGATCGTCGCGGATCACGGCATCCCCGACGACCTCGTCGCGCGCGCCTGGGCGGAGACGGCGGCGTTGTTCGCGCTGCCCGAGGGTGAGAAGCGCGGCTATCACCTCGCGGGTGGCGGTGGAGCGCGCGGCTACACGCCGTTCAAGACCGAGATCGCCAAGGGCGCTTCGACGGTCGACCTCAAGGAGTTCTGGCACATCGGCCGCGAGCTTGCCGCCGGGCACCGCTTCGCCGACCGAATGGGCGCGAACGTCTGGCCCGAACAACCGACCGGGTTTCGCGACACGTTCATCGAACTGTTCGCTGCGTTCGATCGCGTGGGCGACAAACTACTATCCGCGATCGCGCGCTATCTGGGCTTAGCACCGGATTGGTTCGACGCGGCGGTGAATGATGGAAACTCCGTGCTGCGGCTGCTCCATTATCCGCCGATCCCCGCAGACGCCGACGGGGTACGCGCGGGGGCGCATGAGGACATCAACCTCATCACGTTGCTGCTCGGCGCGGAGGAGGCAGGGCTGGAGTTGCTCGACCGTGATGGCCGCTGGCTGGCGATCAGACCGCCGCAGGGCGCGCTGGTCGTCAATGTCGGCGACATGCTCCAGCGGCTGACCAACCACGTCCTGCCCTCAACCACTCACCGCGTCGTCAACCCGCCGCCCGAGCGCCGCGCGCATTCGCGCTATTCGATGCCGTTCTTCCTCCACCCCGCGCCCGACTTCCTGATCGAGACGTTGCCGGGGTGCGTCAGCGCAGCCAACCCGAACCGCTATCCGCAACCGATCACGGCGCATGATTACCTGCACGAGCGGCTGGTAGAGATCGGATTGATCAAGGCGTAGGAGTATCCATGACCGACAGCCCCGAAAGCCGCATCATCGCCGACATCGCGATCAACGAGGAGGAGCACCCGTCGCGCCGCGTGACGCTGCCCGGCGCGGAGGAGGATGAAGCGGCGGACGAGCCGGTCGCGGAGGCAATCGCCGACACCAACAAGATCGAGCGGGATTGGCCTGTCGGCTAAGCCCGGCTCACCCCCACCCCTCGTCCAAGAACCGCGTCGCCATCGCGCAGTGCATCGCCACGCCGCGCGCCATCACGGCTTCCTCGATCGTCATGCGGGTGTTGTGGAGCGGTGGGTTGGTCGCCGGGTCGCTCCCGTTGGGCGCGACGCCGAGGAACGCCATCGCGCCGGGGGTCTGCTGGAGGACGTAGGAGAAGTCCTCGCCACCCATCATCGGCGCGAGCATGGTACGAAACGCGCCTTCGCCGCCCAGCCCCGTCGCGACCTCGCGCATCAACGCCACCGCGCGGGGGTCGTTAAGCGTGACCGGATAGCCATCTTCGACGGAAGTCTCGACCGTCGCACCGTGCGCCGCAGCGATGCTCTCCGCCACGCGGCGGAACGTCGCGCGCACCTGATCGCGCACGGCGGGCGACAGCGTGCGCAGCGTTCCCATCAGCTCGACCTCGCCGGGGATGATGTTGTGCGATGAGCCGGCGTGGATCTGCGTGATCGTCAGCACGGCGGGGTCGCTGACGGGCACCTCGCGCGCGATCGCGACCTGGAGCGCGAGGACGAGGGCGCAGGCGACCGGGATCGGGTCCACCGCCTCGTGCGGCATCGCCGCGTGCCCGCCGCGCCCACGCACCGTCGTGCGCACGGTATCGGTGGAGGCGAGCAGCGGCCCCGCGCGCGTCACCACCGTGCCCGCCGGCATGTTGGGCGAGATGTGGAGCGCGAACGCCGCGTCGGGCGCGGGGTCGGCGAGCAGGCCGTCGGCGATCATATGTCGCGCCCCATGATGCCCTTCCTCGCCCGGCTGAAACATGAACACCACCGTGCCCGGCAGCTGGTCGCGGCGCGCGCACAGCGCCCTGGCGGCCCCGACCAGCATCGCGGTGTGCGCGTCGTGCCCGCACGCGTGCATCGCGCCGGTGTTGCGCGACGCGAACGGCAGGCCGGTCTCCTCCGTCATCGGCAGCGCGTCCATGTCGCCGCGCAGCAGCACCGTGCGCTGGTTGTGAGTATCCCCGCCGCCACGCAGCAACGCCACTGCCCCGCTGGTCGACGGTCCCTCGCGCCACTCGAGCGGCAGGCCCGCCAGCGCCGCCCTGATCTTGGCGGTGGTGCGGTGACAGTCCAGCCCGACCTCCGGGTCGGCATGGATCGCGCGCCGGAGCGCGACGGTCTCGACCAGCTCGGCCTCGCCGGCGGCGATCCAGTCGGTGTTGGCGTTTAAAGTCATAGGATAGAACCCGTTGTTGCACGGCCCTTGTTTCATTGACTTGAAACGAGAGCAAGCGCGCGAGCCGAGCGGCGGCAAAGCCGCCGCTAAGACGTCAGACGGGATCGGCAAGCCGACCCGCTGGCCGGTCGCGATGTGCGCTTGCGCGCACCGGTGCGGTCGCGGTCGCGCCTACATCGTCGCCAAAAGCTCCTTGATCGCGACGAACGCGAACCCCACCGAGCTATCCGCGATGCCGTAAGGCATGAACAGCGTGTCGCCGTGCTTCACCGCGCCGCAGGTATAGACGACGTTGGGCACATAACCTTCGCGGTCCTGGTCCGCCGCCGCGAGCAATGGCTCGCGCGTGCGGCCGATCACCTTGCCCGGGTCATCCTTGTCGAGCAGCACCGCGCCGATCGAGTATTTGCGCATCGCCCCGACCCCATGCGTCAGCAACAGCCAGCCCTCGTCGAGTTCGATCGGCGCGCCGCAATTCCCGATCTGCACCAGCTCCCATGGGAACTCGGGCCGCAACAGCATATCGCCCTCATCCCAATGCAGCAGGTCGTCCGAGCGCAGCAGGAACAGGTTTTCGCCATCCTGACGCCCGATCATCAGATACTTACCGCCGATCTTGCGGGGGAACAGCGCCATCCCCTTGTTACGCGCGGCCGAGCCGGTCATCGGCACCAGATCGAACGCGCGGAAGTCGCGGGTGCGGAGCAGTTCGGAGCCGATGATCGATCCGTTATAGGCGGTATAGGTGCCAAGCCACTCGACCGACCCGTCGTCGTGCGTGAACTGGACGAGGCGGAGGTCCTCCAGCCCCTTGGACTGCGCGCGGGTGATGGGGAAGATGACCGTGCCCGACAGCGTCGAGTCGCGATGGCGGTGGACGGTGACCGGCCCCTCTGGCAACGCATCCTCACCATAGCCGGAGCTGTCGGCGGCGGTCGCGAACGGCGGCTCGGGCGCGAGCGTCAGGTCGTGACCGTTGGAGATGATGCCCTCACGGAAGGCGACGGACGAGATATGCCCCTCCCCGACCGCGCGCAGCGACATCAGGATGCGCAACGACCCGTCGGGCATGCCCGACTGATCGAAATGCGGCACCGCGCTGGGATTCATCAGCGCGGCGGCGGCATAGCTATACTCGTGGCAGAAATACGCGCCGATCAGCTGGCGCTTCTCGTCGCCGATGGTCGCGCCGTCGAGACGCATCATTACCTCGATGTCGTCGTAGCGGGTCATGAACACGCGCCGCGTCTGCCAATGCCGCGCCTCGAAATCGCGCAGCACGAGTTCGAGTTGGTCGCGTGCTTGCCCGGGCGACATAGCCAGCACCTCGGCGACCAGCCGCTCGGTGCGGCTCGGCGCGCCCGAGCCGCCGCCCCAGGCGAGATGGAACGGCCGCACTACCACGCGCGACGGGTCGGCATGCAGCCGCAATTCGTGATCGTATAAATTCACTCGAGTGTCGCCCCGCTCGCTACGCCACGCGCGCGCGGGAGGCGAACCTCACGCGACGGCGCCGGTCGCCCCTGCCACGCCCTTCGCCCCGCGCGAAAGGGTGGAAATGGCGCAGGACGCCATCTGCAGCGCCAAAATCGACTCCGCGCCCTGATTGCGGTTAAGTCCGGTCGGCATCAGCCCGTCGAAACACCCGCCATCCGCCTTGCTCGCCAGCGGCAGGTCGAGGTCGTTGGAACCGAGATACCAGCCATAGGCCTTCATCGCTTCGCCGCGCCAACGCTCGTCGCCGGTCGCTTCCCATGCGGCGACGCACGCGTCGATCGTTGCTTGCGCCTCCAATGGCTGCTGGTCGAACGGCAGCGGCTCCTCATACGCGCGGCCGAAGCTCTCGGTGCCGACCGCGCGGAAGCGGCCTTCGGGGCTGGTCTGCATGCCGACGATCCAGTCGAGCGTATCAAGCCCGCATTGCAGCAGGTCGGCACGCTCCAATGCGACGCCCGCGCGGATCAGCGCCTGAGGCAGGCGCGCATTGTCGTACGCCAGAACGATCTCGAACCAGCGCCACTCGGGTCGCCGCGCCTCGCCCAGCAAGGCGAGGTGCTCGTCGGGGAACCGCTGCAGGATCGCGCGCGAGAGTTCATGCCCCGGTCGCGCTTCCAGCATCGCCGCTGCGCCCAACATCGCGAACGCCTGCGCGCGCGGGCTGCCGAGGTCGAACGCGAGACTGGCGGTGGCGTCGAACAGCCCGAGCGCCCAGTCGCGATGCTTGGCGAGCCGAGAATCGCGCGCCGTGATGCCGAGCGCCCAAAGCGCGCGGCCGTTCGAATCCTCCGATCCGGCCTCCTCACACCAGGTCCGGTCGAAGTTCATGAAATTGCGGAACCGGCGCTGGTCCGGGTTCCACGCATATTGGACGAATGAGGCGTAAATCGTCGTCCAGCGGTCGCATTCCTCCTCCGACAGCTCGGGCACCATCGTCATCAGCATCAGCGCGCGGGCGTTATCGTCGATGCAATAGCCGTGGCGACGGTCGGGGATGGAATAGATCGAATGCTGGAGCATGCCCGTCGAATCGCTCATCCGCACCACGGCGGCGACATCGGGGCTGAGCGGCTGCGCGGGGGTCGCCGGCGTCGCGAGCAGGCGAACGGGTCGCGCGGCGACGACCGCCGCCATCTCCGCCACCGCGCGCTCGGCGAGCCGCGACCAGATCATCGTGCGGCCGCGCGCATAGGCGCGTTCCGACAAACGGTGACGATCGCGGTCGGAGCCGAGCAGGTAGTTGATCTCGCGAGCGAAGGCGGCGCTGTCGCCGAACGGGACCAGCACACCGTGCCCGTCGCCCAGGATCTCGGTCGCGTGCACATAAGGCGTCGACACCACCGCCTTGCCGACGCCGACCGCATAGGACAACGCGCCCGACGTGACCTGCGCGGGGTTGGCATAAGGCGTCACGAACAGGTCGGAGGCTTGCAGATACTCGATCAACTCGTCGTGGATGACGAACGTGTCTAGAAACCGGATATGCTCCGCGACGCCCAGCTCGGCGGTGAGCGCGACCAACTTGTCGCGATACGCCTCACCCTCATTTGCGACCAGATTGGGGTGCGTCGCGCCGAGCACGACATACAGCAGCCCGGGATGCTCGGCGGCGATCGCGGGCAGCGCGCGGATCATCGTCTCGATGCCCTTGCCAGGCGACAGCAGGCCGAAGGTCAGCACCACCTGCCGCCCCTGCCACCCAAAGCGCGGCTTTAGCAGGTCCGGGTCGACCAGCGCGCGGTCGGGGACGCCGTGCGGGATCATCACCACCTGACGCGGGTTAGCACCATAAACGCGGGCGAGGATCTCGCGCCCACGCTCGGCCATGACGATCACCTTGGCGGCGCGGCGGAGCAGCCCTTCGAGCACGCGGCGTTCGTCGGCGCTCGGCTTTTCGAGAATGGTGTGGAGCGTGACGATCAGCGGCAACGACGTCCGGTCGAGCAGCGCCAGGATGAACTCTCCCGCCGCGCCGCCGAAGATGCCGTATTCGTGCTGCAACCAGATCGCCTGCGCGCCGCTCGCCTCGATCTGGCGGGCGGTGGCGAGATAGGCGGACAGATCGTTTTGCGAAATCGAGCGCGTCACCTCGGCCGGGTAGGCGTAGGGCGCGTGGTGGTCGTCCATCGCGTAGAGATCGACGCGCAGGTTGGGAAAGCTCGCGCGTAACGCCGCGCAGATATCGGTCGTATAAGTGGCGATGCCACATTTCCGCGGCAACGAATTACCGATCAGGGCGATGTGATCGATCGTGGCGGATATGCCGTCTTGTTGCACCTTCCGGGTCCTTTACGCGGAGGCGACGCAGCCACCCCCTTTCGCCTCATAAACGAACATAGAGTGAGATGGTTGCTTTCTTGCTGCATTGCAACATGATCGTCATGGCGCGAATGAGGCCTGGTTCGCCTCACCCGCGTCCGCGATAGGGTGGCACGCCCTGGTCCGGCAGCCACAAGCCTTGCGGCGGCACACCCGATTGCCAGAACACGTCGATCGGCATGCCTCCGCGCGGATACCAATAGCCACCGATCCGAAGCCATAGCGGCCCCATCTCCGCCCATAGCCGCTCGCCGATGCCGACGGTGCAATCCTCGTGGAACGCCCGATGGTTGCGGAACGCGCCTAGGAACAGCTTCAACGACTTGGACTCGACGATCGTCTCGGCGGGCGCATAGTCGATCACCAGATGCGCGAAGTCGGGCTGCGCCGTGACCGGACACAGGCTGGTGAACTCGGGCGCGGTGAAGCGGACGAGATACGGGCGGCCCGGGCGAGGATTGGCGATATAATCCAGCACCGCCGCTTCCGGGTTGGCGGGCAATTCACTGATCTGGCCTAGGTGCGTGGGGGTCATTGCCTCTATCTAGGCACGCATGCTCGCGATGAAACCCGCCATCCTGATACCTGTTCTGGGCGATCAGCTCAGCACCTCGCTGTCCGCGCTCGATGGCGTGGACCGGGCCGACGCGGTGGTATTGATGATGGAGGTCGCGGAAGAAACCACCTACGTCCGCCATCACAAGCGCAAGATCGCGTTCATCTTGTCGGCGATGCGGCACCACGCTGACGCGCTGCGCACGGCCGGCTGGACGGTCGACTATGTGACGCTCGACGACCCGGACAACAGCGGCAGCTTCACCGGCGAGATCGCGCGCGCGGTGGAGCGCCATGCGCCCGAGCGGATCGTCGTCACCGAAGCGGGCGAGTGGCGGGTACTGGCGATGCGGCAAGCGTGGGAGACGCTGTTCGGCATCCCCGTCGACCTGCGCCCCGACACGCGCTTTCTATGCTCGCATTCGGCGTTCGAGGCGTGGGCGGGCGAGGCGGACACGCTGGTGATGGAGTCGTTCTACCGGACGATGCGGCGACGTACCGGCCTGTTGATGGAGGAAGGCAAGCCCGTCGGCGGGCGCTGGAACTTCGACACCGACAATCGTCAGCCTGCGGCGGGGGCCGACCTGTTCATGCCCAACCCGCTCTCCTTCGCGCCCGACGCGACGACGCGCGATGTGCTGGCCTTGGTCGAGCGGCGCTTTCCCGATCACCCCGGCGCGCTCGACGGGTTCGACTATGCGGTCACGGCCACGGATGCCGAGCGCCAGGCGGCGTATTTCCTCGCGCACGCGCTGCCCAAGTTCGGCGAGTACCAGGATGCGATGCTGACGGGCGAGCGGTTCCTGTGGCACTCGATCCTGTCGCCATACATGAACGCTGGCATGCTAGACCCCGTCGACCTGTGCCGCCGCGCGGAGGCGGAGTACGTCGCGGGGCGCGCGCCGATCAACTCGGTCGAGGGCTATATCCGCCAGATCATCGGCTGGCGCGAATATGTACGCGGCATCTATTGGCGCGAAGGGCCGGACTATCCGCACCGCAACTTCTTCGGCAACACCCGCGCGCTGCCCCGCTGGTACTGGACCGGCGAGACGGACATGCACTGCCTGCGCGAGGCGCTAGGCCAGACGGTCGCCACCGCGCACGCTCACCATATCCAGCGTTTGATGGTGACGGGCAATTTCGCCGCGCTGATCGGCGCGGACCCGCATCTGGTCCACCTCTGGTATCTCGAGATCTACATCGACGCGTACGAATGGGTGGAGCTCGTCAACACGCTGGGCATGAGCCAATACGGCGATGGCGGGCTGACCGCGTCCAAGCCGTATGTCTCCTCGGGCGCGTATATCAACCGGATGAGCGATTATTGCGGGCACTGCCGCTACGACGTGACTAAGCGCGTCGGCGAGGACGCCTGCCCGTTCAATGCGCTCTACTGGGACTTCCTCGCGCGCAACGAGGACAAGATCGGCAACAACCCGCGCCTGCGCATGCCGTACCGCAACTGGGACCGCTGGGGCATGAAAGCGCAAGCCGAGACGCGGGAGCAGGCGGCGGCGTTCCTGGTGAAACTGGACGCGGAGCCGAAGGGGTATTGAGGATAATCGGACCGCTTGGGGCACTGTCCGCATTTGGTGGTGAGCGCTCGGTCCGCCTTCAGACGCGAAGGGCAGAGAACCCGCCATTCAAGCGACGTCAAAACCGTTCGGGGCTGTTGAAAAACCCCCGATACCTCGATCGCGTCCCCATGTTCACGCTGCAAGCGGATTGGGAGCAAGGCCATGATGGGCGCGACGTGCGGCGCGGATCGAAGCGGTGCG
>JAABUQ010007897.1_pt1 | contig 15177 bp, 15 predicted proteins | sample 5560001 | NCBI WGS metagenome assembly JAABUQ01 (sample SAMN10711888, study PRJNA513371) | rock metagenome | isolation source: Antarctica rocks | place: Antarctica: Victoria Land, Finger Mt nord | collected 2015-12-18 | reverse complement strand
CGGCCCGGATGGTCTCGCCCTCGCCCGCCACGTCTACGCCACCGCCGGCCTCCCCCCGCCCCTCACCAGCATCTCCTGTCACACCCTCGAAGACCTCCGCTCGGCCGCCCTCGCAGGCTTCGACTACCTCCTCTTTGGCCCCATCTTCGAAAAGCGCGTCCACGGCCAACTCGTCCGCCAGGGCCTCGGCCTCCACCAACTCCAGGCCGCCGCCCATCTCCTCCACACCCTCCACCCCGACCCCGACGCACCGTACAGCAAAGCCCCCAAACTCCTCGCCCTCGGAGGCGTAACCGAAGAAAACGCCCCCATCTGCCTCAAAGCCGGCGCCGACGGCATCGCCGGCATCCGCCTCTTCCTCCTTCCCCCGCGCTAAGTCCCCACCACCTCCCCCACCTCCGCCCGCAGCCCAAGCCGTCGCAGCAGCCGAGGAATCGTCAGCCCCTGCACCACGATCGAGAACACCACCACCACATACGTCGTCACCAGCAGCAAACTCCGCTCCGCACCCTCCCCGTTCGGCAGCGACAACGCCAGAGCCACCGCCAGGCCCCCGCGCAGCCCACCCCACGTCAGCGTCAGCACCGTCCCCGGAACCTTCTGCCGAACCGCAGCCAGCGCCTGCACCGTCGCCCCCACACTCAGAAACCGCGCCAGCAACACCACCGGAATCGCCAGCAGCCCCGCCGCGAGGTACCGTCCCTGGATCGGCAGAACCACCAGCTCCAACCCCAGCAGCAGAAACAGCACCACATTAAAAATGTCGTCCACCAGCTCCCAGAACGTGTCCAGGTTCGCCCGCGTCTCCTCCGACATCGCAAACCTCCGCGCGCGCCCGCCCACCAGCAGCCCCGCCGTCACGGCCTCGAGCGGCGCCGACAGCTTCAGCACATCCGCCAGCGCGTATCCACCCATCGCCAGCGCCAGCGTCAGCAGCACCTCGATCCGGTAGTCATCCACCGGCACAATCAGCCGGTACGTGATGTACCCCAGCAGCCCCCCCAGCCCGATCGCCCCCACGGCCTTCAACAGCAGCAGCACCCCAAACCGCCCCGGTGTCGGCAGAGCTCCGTTCGCCGACGCCTCGAGCAGCGCCAGAAAGATCACTGCCCCCACCCCATCGTTGAACAGCGACTCCCCCGCCAGCTGCGCCTCCAGCGCCGCCGGCGCTCCCACCCGCCGCAGCATCTCCAGCACAGCAATCGGGTCCGTCGGCGAGATCAGCGCCCCAAACAGCAGCGCCCCCATCACACTCAGCGGAATCCCCACCGCCATCAGCGCCAGCTTGAACATCCCCGCCACCAGCACCGTCGAGATCGCCGTCGCAAAGATCGACAGGCTGAACACCGCCAGCTTCTCTCGCGAAAGCTCCTCCAGGTTCAGCTGCAGCGCCCCTGCAAACAGCAGAAACGCCAGCATCCCATGGAGCACAACCACATTGAAGTCGATGCCCCCGACCATCCGCCCCGCCCAACGATGCAGACCCGGCGCCACGTGTCCCCCCAGCAGGATCGCTCCCGCCGAACACAGCGCCAGAATCGTCGTCCCAATCGTCGTCGGCAGCCGCAAAACACGGTAGCTCACCAGCCCAAACAGGGCCGCCACCGTCACAATCGTACTTAGCAAAGCAAAGGTCGTCATCGTCGTCTCAGCCGCAATCTTCGTCGGCCAAGGCAGTGAGATGACGTCGAGCCGCCGCGCTTTACTGGACAGCTTACGATTCCCAAAAACGCTCCAGCTCGAACCCGAACGTCTCCTCCGCCACCGCTCCCCACAGCTGCTTGTACCCCTCTCCCCCGCGCAGGGTATCCAGCCACACCACGCCCTCGCGATCGCACCGGTCAAACGCATGCGCCAGCAGCAGCGTCCCCGGGCTCACATCCCCAAACTCCGGTTCGATCCCAATCAGGTACGCATACATCCGCCGCCCACGCCCCGCCCCATGTCCCGCCGGATCCACCATCGCGTACAGCACCGCCATCACCCGCCCGTCCATCGTCAACCGAAACATCCACAGCATCCCCGCCTGCAGCAGCGGCCCGACCGACTCCCGATGGTGCTCCTGCACCGCCGCCGACTCCAGCACGCCCCCCTCCTGCCACCGCCTCCCATGCAGCGCAAGCAGCTCCTCAAACCCCTTCCGCGCCTCCTCCGCCGTCTCCGCGCAGCCATAGTCCAGTCGCCCCCGAGCCTCCGCCCGCCGCCGGTACCTCCCGCTGTTCAGCCGAATCTTCGCCGGCAGCCGCGCCCATCCCTCCACCCGCACCGCCGACGTCGCCTCCGCCCCGCACACCCGCAACCCCGCCCGCCGCGCACACCCGAGCAGCGGCGACTCCGCCCGCAGCTGATGCAAAATTCCCCGATCCCACCGTGCACGCACTCGCATCAACTCGGCCAACGCCACCCCCGCAATCAACTCCGCATCACCCTCTGCCTCCCGCCGAAACAATCCACCCAGATAGTCACTCGTCCCCGCCCCGAGCAGCAGCAGGTGCCGCTCCCCACCCTCCGGCTGTATGTACACATACATCGGCAGCAGACCCACCAGCCGCCCCGCACCATCCCGCACCGTGACCACCAGCAACTCACCCTCGCCCACATGCCTCCACCACGGCAGCAGCCACGCCGCGCTCTGGAACGGCGTCGCCCACCCATCCGCCGCCCACAACGCCTCCCACTCCGGCTCAAGAACCTCTAATTCCGCAACCGTCGTCAACACCGAAACCGTCAGCGCCCCGATCCCACCCGCCTGTCCCGCAGCCTTCACCCCGCTCCCATCCACGCCAGAAGCACACGCTGCCCTGAGTCCCCCGCCCAGCATCTCCCGGTAAAGCCCCTCATACCCCTCCACCATCCGCGACACCGGAAACCTCTCCGCCGCCACCCGCCTGCACTCCGCCGCGTCAATCTCCCTCACCCGCCCGATCGCCGCCGCCATCCCCTCCACATCGCTCACCAGAAAACCCGTCCGCCCCTCCTCCACCACCTCCGGAATCGCCCCCGCCCGGTACGCCACCACCGGCGTCCCCACCGCCATCGCTTCCATCGCCACCATCGAGCTCGTCTCCGGAGCCAACGTCGGCAGCAGCAGGCACCGCGCCCGCGCCAGCAGCCGCGTCTTCTCCGCTCCCGACACCGGCGGCAGCAGCCGCGCTCCGTCCCCCAGCCTCGGCTCAATCTCCTCATGGAGATACCGCAGATGCTCCGCATACGGAAACGTCTCCCCAGCCAGCAGCACCGGCACTCCCGCCCTCCGCGCCGCATCCATGCCGGCATGCAGGTTCTTCTCCGGGCAGATCCTCGACAGCATCACCGCATACCCGCGCCGCTTCGGCAGTGTCTCGGCATCCGGCGCCACCACCCCATTTCCGATCACCGCCACCCTCTCCCGCACCCCCTCCGGACACGCTCCGCGCTGCGTCTCCGACACGCACTGTAGCCGGTAATTCCGCGGCAAATTCCAGATCGACTCCGGGTACCAGCTCGGCGGCAGATGCAATGTAACCAGCACAGGAACATTCTCCTGGATTTTGTAACGATGGAAGTCAATCCCGTGCATGTGCACCAGATCGACCGAATGTTTTCTCAGCGCCTCGTCAATATTCGCCTGGTGAGCCCGCGTCACCTCCTCCCGCACAACCTCCGTGATCAGCCCCGCCCTCACCGGCGTCGTCAGCAGCACCCCACGCACCTCGGACCCCTCGCGCGCCACTACGATCGATTCATACCCGCGCACAACCAGCTCCGCCTCCAGCAGCGTCAGCACCTGCTCCGCCCCGCCCACCAGACCCGGCCCCACCACCGCAAACGGATACGCCACACTAAGGATCGTCACACTCATGCCGCCCCGCGCCCGCAAGTCCACGGCAACCCCATAGCGCTCCACTTCATGAGCCTCGCGCTCAAGCCCCGGTCTCCCTCTCCGCCGAAAACCCCATCTCCGCAATCAATCCAAGCAGCGCCGCCTCCGAAACCACCTTGGGATGAAACACAATCGTCGCCAGCCCGTCCGGATATGTCGCCCGCGCCAACATCACGCCCTCCTCCCTCCGCAGCAGCGTCTCCAGCCCCACCGCGCACGTCACGCACGTAAACCCCTTCACGCGAAACACCACCGTCTTCCGCTCCGCCGCCTCCACACCTCCCGCCGCCAGGCCGCCCACACCCAGCACCGCCGCTATCCCCAGAAACCTTCGTCGTAGCATTCGCCCTCTCCGTTGCAAAAACCTCGTCCTACTTCGCCGCCGCAGTCCCGGCCTCATACGCCCACGGCGTCTCACCCGCGGCCCCATCCGAAAACCGCGTATCCGTGTACTCGCTGAACTCAATCCTCTTCGTCAAAACCCCTGTCTCGATCATCAGGTCCCGCACCATGTCGAAGTCAGCCTTCCTCGGCGCCAGCGGGCTGTACACCACCCGATCCATCGGCTTCGTCAGCGCCCACCGCAGCAGCGCCGGCTTCTGGTTGTAGTAGAACCGCCCCACAAAATCCGCCGCGTCATCCCGGTGCGGCTTGCCCTTGTCCAGCCACAGCCCCGACCGCGCAATCCCGTCCACCAGCGTCTGCACCGTCTCCGGCCGCTGGTCGATCAGGTCCTGCCGCACCACCAGAATGCACGACATGTAATCCGGCCAGTACTCCTTCGCCTGGAACAGCACCCGCCCGAACCCGCCCATCTCCGCCTGCGACGGAAATGGCTCGCCCATCACAAACCCGTCGATCGCCCCGGCCGCCAGCGCCCCCGAAACATCCGGCGGAGCCATCTCCACCAGCTTGATATCGCCCGGCTCCAGCCCCCAAACCTTCATCGCCCGAAACACAATCAGCCGCTCATCCGAAAACCTGCTCGGAATCGCGATTGTCCGCCCTTTCAGATCCGCAAACGTCTTCACCGGCCCGTTCCGCTTCACCACCATCGCGCTCCCATACCGGTGTCCCAGGTACACCACCTTGATCGGCACGCCCTGCGCCTTCAACGCAATCGCCAGCGGAGCCACCACAAACGCCGCCTGCACCTTGCCCGAGATCAGCGCCTCCTTGATCTCCGGAAACCCCTGAAACATCCGCGGCAAAAAGATCTCGCCCTTGTCCGACACCTTCGAAATATAATCCGTCACCGGACACGTCAGCTGGCACGTCACCGGAAGATAAGCCACCGTCACCTTCCTCTCGGCCACCGGCCGATACTCATTCAGCACCGCCGCCCAGTTCACATTCAGCCACGCATGCAGCCCCGTCACCAGCACCAGCCACACACCTACGCCCGCCAGCACCTTGCTCCTAAGCCTCATGCCGAAACCCCCATCGCACCGGTCGCACCGTCTCCAGCCGCCGAAACAGCAGGTCCAGCACCAGCCCAATCACTCCAATCAACAGCATCGCCGCCACCACCAGATCGTATCGCTTCCCCGAGTTCCGCGAGTCGATCACCAGATATCCCAGCCCCGAGTCCACCGCCACCATCTCCGCCGCCACCACCACCAGCCACGCGATTCCCAGCGCCAGCCGCAATCCCACCAGGATCTGCGGCAACGCCGCCGGAAACACGACCCGCCGCAACACCTCCACCGGCGACAACCCGAAGTTTCGCCCCGCCCTCCGGTACACCGTCGGCACATTCGCCACGCCGCTGATCGACGCTGTCACAATCGGGAAAAACGCCCCCAGAAAGATCAGCGACGTCGCCGCATGATCCCCGATCCCGAACAGCAGGATCGCCACCGGAATCCACGCAATCGGCGAGATCGGCCGCAAGATCTGCATCACCGGATTCACCACCTGGTTGGCCGCCGGATACCACCCCAGCGCCAATCCCAGCGGCACTCCGACCACCGTCGCCGCCCCAAACCCCAGCGCCACCCGCCGCAGCGAGTCCGCAATATCCCTCCACAGCACGTTCTTGTGCAGGAGCTCGCGCATCCCCCGCGCCACATCCATCGGCGAGGGAAACACCTTCGTCCCCGTCGCCTTCACCGACACATGCCACAGCAGCAGCAGCCCCGCAAACGCCGCCACCGGCCACGCCACCTGCTCCCACCTCCTCGGCATCGCCAGCGTACTCATACCCTGTGCGCCAGTCCGATCTGCCCAAAGATCCCCTCGCGCAGCTCCAGATATCTCGCCGAACTCATCTCCCGTGGATGTGCCACATCGATCGTTACAATCTCCTGGATCGTGCCCGGACGCGCACTCATCACCGCCACCCTGTCCGCCAGCTGCACCGCCTCGTCAATGTCATGGGTCACAAACACAATCGTCTTTCGCTCCGCCTGCATAATCCGCAGCAGCTCGCCCCGCATCACCAGCCGCGTAATCGAGTCCAGCGCCCCAAACGGCTCATCCAGAAACAGCACGTCCGGATTCACCGCCAGCGCCCGCGCCACCTCCACCCTCTGCTTCATCCCGCCCGAAAGCTCCTGCGGGTACGTCCTCTCAAACCCCTCCAACCCCACCATCTGCACATAATGCCGCACCCGCTCCTCACGCTCTGCCCGCGCCATTCCCTGCAGCCCAAACGCAATATTCCCCTCCACCGTCAGCCACGGAAACACCCCACGCTCCTGAAACACAAACACCCGCCGCGGATCGGGCCCGCGCACCGCCTCCCCATCCACCGTCACCGCCCCACTCGTCGGCTTCAGAAAACCCGCCATCACATTCAGCAGCGTCGACTTTCCACACCCCGAAGGTCCCAGCAGGCACAGAAACTCACCCTCCCCAACCTCGAGGTTGATCCCCTCGATCGCCGTTAGCCGCGCCCCGTCGCGCTCAAACACCATGCCGACGTTCTCCGCCCGCAACTTCGTCTTCGGTCCCGGCTCCATCACACCCGCTTCCCTCGGCAACGCCCTTAATCCTTCGAGTAGCCCCATCGAAACGACTCCAGCCTCTCCAGCGATCCAATCCCCGTATCCAGCAGCAGCCCGATCACGCCGATCAGCACCATGCCCGCAACCACCAGGTCATACCGGTTGCCCGCATTGCGCGCATCCACAATCAAAAATCCCAGCCCCGAGTTCACCGCGATCATCTCCGCTGCTATCACCACCAGCCAGGCCACACCCAGCGTAATCCGCAAACCCACGATCAGCTGCGGCACCACCGCCGGATACAGCAAGCGCACAAACATCTCCACCGGTCGCAGCCCAAAGTTCCTCCCCGCATTCACATACACCGCCGGAACCCCGCGCACCGCGTTCATCGCCGTCACCAGCAGCGGAAAGAAGCAACCCAGAAAGATCAAAAAGATCGACGACATGTCCCCAACCCCAAACCACAGAATCGCAATCGGGATCCACGCCAGCGGCGAGATCGGCCGCAGAAGTTGCACCAGCGGATTCAGCGCCATCTCCGCCCTCCGGTACCACCCGATCGCCAACCCCAGCGGAATCGCCGTCACCACCGCCAGCCCAAACCCCCACGTCACCCGAAACAGCGACGCCACCACATACCTCCCCAGCAGCCCATGCCGCAGCAGATCCCGCAGCCCACCCACAACGCCCCAGGGCCCCGGCAGCAACCCGCCCGGATGCCGCATCACCGCCACCTCCCACGCCAGCAGCAAGGCCGCGATAAACGCAAGGGGACGTAGTTGCACCAGCAGCCTCAATCTCCGCTCCTCTCCGCGCACACCACTCCCTCACCCATCCGCCCTCGCAAACGCCGCGATCCCAACACATATCGGCGGAGAACGGAGGCAGGCACCTGCAAAACTTTGATTTCGCGTACCTCGCGATACTAGCCACAGTTGCGTCGGCAAGCGTCCATCATAAGTTTGAATTGGTGATCAACTCCGATCACCCGTACCTCGCATCGCGCTCAGACGCATCACCGGAGGCGGAGACCGCTTCGTCTCACCCATCAGAGCCGATCCGCCACAACCTCAGCCAGGCTCACCCGAGCCCTCTAAGCCACCACCTTCAGAATCGCAATCCGCAGATCCTCCCGCAGCAGCGCCTTCGCCTTGTTCAGCTGGTCCTTCGCACCCTCCAGATGCTTCTCGAGCGCGGCCTCGCTCTCCCACTCCTCATACGTGAAAAAGCTCCCCGTGTAGTACTTGTCCTCGTACAGGTTGTAGCGCAGGCACCCCGCCTCCTTCTGCGAAGGCCCCACCAGCGCCTCAAACAACTCCCGCACCTCCGCCTCATGCCCGCTCTTCGCCCGAATCTGCCCGATCACACCGATCTTCTCGCTTCCAAACACGCTCATGATCTCTCCTTGTTTCATCTGCTCCCCAACCAGCACCACGGCAAAACAACAGCGCCCCACACGGGACGCCGCTCTTCACCCCATCAGCACACGCTTCACCTACTTTTCACTCAGCGGCTTCGCCATCTTCTCGTGCATCGCCGCCTTGACCGCATCCGGCACAAAGTTCGCGACCGCACCTTCGAGCTTCGTCGTCAGACTCGCCGCGTACACGTGCTTCTCGCCCTTCATCAGCGCCGCAAAGCCCTGCTTCGCCACATCGTACGGCTCGGACTCCTTCTTGCCCTCCTGCCCGACCTTCGTATCGTCCATGCCCGCACGGTGGAAGAAGTCCGTGTCCACCGGCCCTGGCTGCAGCGCCGTCACCGTCACGCCCGTGCCCTCGAGCTCCGCCCGTATGCTCTTCGCAAACGACAGGTCAAACGCCTTCGACGCCGCATACACCGCCTCTCGCGGTGCGATCATCTCGCCGGCAATCGACGCCGTAATCAGGATCTTCCCCTGCCCGCGCTTCACCATGTGCTGCACCACTCGCTTGGTGATGTGCACCGTGCCTTCCACGTTCAACCGGATAAGGTTGATCTCCTCATCCAGGTCCGTCTCCGCAAACAACCCGCCCACACCGACGCCGGCGTTGATTGCCGCTGCATCCACCGGTCGTCCAAGCGACTCCACCTGGCTCCAGAAACTCTTCACCCCGTCATACGTCGCCAGGTCCGCCTCAATGGCCTTCACCTGCACGCCCATCGCCCCGAAGTCCGCCGCAGCCTTCTCCAGCCGGTCTCCATTCGAAGCAATCACCAGATCGAATCCGTTCTCCGCGAAGACCTTCGCCAGGTTGTAACCGATTCCGCTCGAAGCTCCCGTAACCACTGCCATCTGATTCGCCATCTCCCCGAACCTCCTCAAACTCGATATGCGTGCGTTCGTAACACCCCATCAGATGCACGCCCCGCGCCGCACGTCGCGGGTACGCGCGTGCTCCCGTCCGCTCCACACGCGACTCCGTCCCATGGCATCCAACCCTCAATGACTCGGCACCGCCGCACCCCTTTCCCCCTCCTTGCCTCCGCGCTGTTCGCCGCCGCCACCACCTCCGCACTCGCCGCTCCCACGGGCCAAAGCTCTATCTTCGCCAATCCCCCCAGCACCCCCGCCGACCACACCTTCGGCAACCTCGAAACCGTCGCCACCTTCAACGGTCCCATGCCCCAAGGCGTCACCGTCTCCCGCTCCAACCGCATCTTCGTCAACTTCGCCCGCTGGGGCGACGACATCCCCTTCACCGTCGCCGAGATCGTTCACGGCAAGGCCGTCGCCTACCCCAACCCCGAGGTCAACGACTGGCCCGGCCGCAAGCTCCCCAACCCCAACGCCTTCGGCATGACTCCACAGGAAGAGGCCGCCAACCAGACCCACCTCGTCTCCGTCCAGTCCGTCGTCGTCGACGCCGCCGACTACCTCTGGCTGCTCGATACCGGCGCCCCCCTCCTCAAAAACACCGTACCCGGCGGACCCAAACTCGTCTGCATCGACCTCCGCACCAACAAGATCGTCAAAACCATCCTCATCACCCCCGAGATCGCCGGCACCAATACCTACCTCAACGACGTCCGCTTCGACCTCCGGGTCGGCGACTCCGGCCCGCAAGATCCCTCCACCGCCATCGGCAGCAAGCCCGCCCCTAACCCCAACGCCCCACCCAAAGACCCCATGTACCCCCTCGCCGAGCGCTCCCCCGGTACCCCCACCCCCGGCGCCGACAGCATCCACGGCACCGCCTACATCACCGACAGCTCCTCCGAGGGCCCCAACGCCATCATCGTCGTCGACCTGGCCACCGGTAAAAGCCAGCGCCGCCTCAACCAGCACTCCTCCGTCCTCTCCGAAGACCAGTTCCTCATGTTCGCCGAGGGCCGCCCCCTCTACCAGACCCTCCCCGGCCATCCGCTTAAGGCCGTCAACTTCGCCGCCGACAGCATTGCCATCTCAAACGACGGCAAAACCCTTTACTACTGCCCCATCAACAGCACCAAGCTGTACGCCGTCTCCACCGACCACCTCCGCGACAGATCCAAGTCCGACGCCCAGGTCGCCGCCACCGTCCGCATCGTCACCGGCAAAATGCCCTCCGACGGCCTCGAGTCCGACGCCCAGGGCAACGTCTACATGACTGATCCCGGCACCGACTCCATCCACCGCTGGAGCCCCGAAACCGGCCTCACCGAAACCCTCGTCCACGACCCCCGTCTCCTCTGGCCCGATACCATGAGCCTCTCCGACGACGGCTACCTCTACGTCACCGCCAACCAGCTCAACCGCCAGCCCACCATGCACAACGGGGTGGACTTCCGCGTTAAGCCCTACACCCTCTTCCGCCTCAAGGTAGACGCCAAACCCGTCCGCCTCCAGTAACCCGCCAGCTGTGGGCCGCAGCCCACCCGCCTCCCACAGCGCCCCGTCCATCGCAACCCGTCCATCGCTGCCATCGTCAAGCCCCCAGTAACGTCCCTGCTCCCTCGAATCGATATCCGACAATCTCCATGCAGGCAGCCCTTCTTCTCGCCGTCATCGCGCTCGTCTCCACCCTCGCGATCACCCGGCTAAGCCCCTCCCCCGGCCACGTGGCAAAGCCGGGCGACCCGTCCGACGCTCCCTCAATCCCCAACCACCTCGCCCACAACATCGTCCTCATCATCCGTCACGCGGAAAAGCCCGCCTCCGGCCCCGGCCTCAGCCCAGTCGGCCAGGCGCGCGCCCAGGCCTACACCTCCTTCTTCCATCCCTTCGCGGACGCCTCGCCCGCCATCCCGCCCTTCACCGTCGACGCTCTCTTCCCCGTCGACGCCCTCTATGCCGACGCTGACTCCCCGCGCAGCGCCCGCCCCCGCCTCACCCTCGAACCCCTCTCCCGCCTCCTCCATCTCCCCATCGACAGCTCCATCGGCACATCCGACTCAGCCGGCCTCGTCCGCCACCTCCAGCGTGAGCCTCACGGCGCCCGCCCGCTCCTCTGCTGGCGTCACCGCGAACTCCCCCTCCTCCTCCGCGCCCTCGGTGCCGACCCCGATCTCCTCCTCCCCGAAGGCAAATGGCCCATCGAAGATTTCGACAGCATCGCCCTCCTCACCTTCGACGGCAAAGGCCGCCTCGCCACCCAGCAGCTCCTCCGCCCCAACCTGCCACTCACTCCCAACACCGCGACCTGACCCTCACATAACCCGGCAAACAGCAACAGGCCCTCCATCCCGGAGAGCCTTCGCTTGCCGTGCAGCCGGGGAGGTCGAGCTTACGTCGTCGCCGTCGTCGCCGCGACCCCCGGCTTCACCGCCGTCTTCGCCACAGCCTTGTCCACCACCGCATCCAGCAGCTGGTCAGGGTCCCGCCGAGCCCCCTTCTTGACCATCCAGCCACCAGGTTCCCCTTCGGAACGCGCCCACCCCCCCAAGCTCCCCCCAAACCGTCAGAACCTTCCACAAAGGCCCGAGCCCTCCTACCGCGAACTCCCGGAATACGCCTCGTCGGTAACCTGCTCCATCCACACCACGTCCACACCATGCTCGTCCGCGTTCTGGATCGCCAGATGGACCATCGTCCGGTCAACCGTCGCTCCATGCCAGTGGCGCTCTCCCGGCTCGATCCACACCGAATCCCCCGGCCCGATCGTCTCCCGCGACCCTCCCTCAAGCTGCACCCATCCCGTCCCCGACACCACATGCAAAGCCTGCCCCAGAGGATGGGTGTGCCAGGCCGTACGCGCGCCCGGCTCAAACGACACCCGGGTCGCCTTCAAGCGAGCCGGCGTCCCTCCCGTCACCACCTCATCCATCCACACCGCTCCCGTAAACCAGGCCTCCGGTCCCCGTCGGCACGCCAACATCTCGCTTCGAAGTAGCTTCATCGTTCCGCGATTGTAGCGAACCCCCGCATCGCACCCGCCTTTGGGAGCACCGCTAGGCTCATCGCCCGCCCCGCCCCCACCGCACAATCGGCAGCAGACTCGAATAGTCGTCCGTCCACACCCGCAGCCCCGCCCGTTCCGGAATCCCTTCCGCCGCCCACCGAAACTCCTTCCGCGCAAACAGCCCATCTCCCGCACCCGCGTCCGCCAGCAGCACCCACCGCGCCGCAAACTCACCCCGATCCTCCCTCCCCGGCGAGTCCACCACCCGCGCCTCCATGCCCGCCGCCCGCGCCAGATTCCCCAGCACCGGCGAAAGGTCCAGGTACTGGTTCGAGACATGAAACGCAATCACCCCGCCCGGCGCCATGTGCCTCCGGTACTCCCGCAACGCCTCCAACGTCAGCAGGTGCACCGGAATCGCATCGCCCGAAAACGCATCCACCACCAGCACATCGAACCCCTGCGGAGCCTCCCTCCCCAGCGACACCCGCGCATCCCCCTCCACTACCGTCACCCGCGCCTTCGACTCCCGCAGGTACGTAAACAAACCCCGCGCAATCCCCTCCATCAGCGGGTTGATCTCGTAAAATTCGATCGCATCCCCGTCCCGCCCATACGCCGCCATCGTCCCCACCCCCAGCCCGATCACGCCGATCCTCCGCCCTCGCCCCTCGCAGCAATACCCCAGCACGAGCCCCACCCCCGAGTCCCGCGCGTAATACGTCGTCGGCTCCCTCCTGTACTCCTCCGCAAACCACTGCATCCCGTGCCGGATCGATCCGTGGAGCAGCACCCGCGACGTCCCCGCCTGCTCCGGCTGGTCGCTCTGCCGCACCCGCAGCGACCCATAAAAGTTCCGCACGTTCAGCATCGACTCCATCCGGTACCCGTTGTACAGCATCCCCACCAGCGCGCAGCACAGCACCGTGCTCACACCCCACAGCAGCCGCTGCGGCCATCCGTCCTCCCACGTCACCGCCAGCGCCATCGCCGCCGTCATTGCAAACGCCATCGCGAGGTCATAGTTCGCCCGAAACACCAGCGGACTCACCACCGCCACAAACATCGTCCCCGCCGCCCCGCCCGCTGACAGCACGAGGTAAAACCCCGCCGCCGAGCTGATCCCCAACCTCCCCCCCAACCTCCCGAAACCCGCCGAAGAAGCCTCCCCGGAACCTGCCGATCGGGGCCGCAACGCATACACCTCCGCATGGCAGAACCAGCACGCAAACAGCAGCTCCAGGAGGAAGAAACCCACGCTCATCCCGATCGGCAGACTCACATCCGTCTTCGACAGCAGATATCCCAGGCTCGCCAGCATCACCACCAGCACCCGCACCACCACCCCCCGCCGATACACCCCCGGAAACTCAAACGCCAGCACAAAACTCGCGAGGTACACCGCCAGCGGCGCCACCCACAACAGCGGAATGGCCGCCACATTCACCGTCAGGTGGCTCGTCACCGCGCACAGCTGCGTCGCCGCCGCCGCCCCCAGCCCAAACCAGATCCACACCCGACCCCGGACCCCGCCGCCCTCCTCGCCTTCATCCCCTTCCGCCAAGCTCCCACCGCCGCCGCCATAGTCCTCACTGCTCTCGCTTCTCCTGCCTTCGCCCACCCTGCTTTCGCCCTTCCTGCTTTCGCCCTTCCTGTTCTCATCCTCTTGCTTGTCATCCTTCGCGAAGCGGAACACCTGCTTCTCTACCCCTCCACCCCGCACCGCCAGCCAACCACAGATCACCGCATACACGGCAAACCCCACCGCCCACCCGACCCGCTGCATCCCCAGCGTCAGGTACGGCTCAATCGCCACTGGATACGCCACCAGCGCCAGCAGCGACCCCACATTCGACAGCGCAAACATCCGGTACGGTACACCTCCGCCCGACCTCCGCGCCGCCCACACCTGCAGCAGCGGACTCGTCGCGCTCAGCAGCAGAAACGGCAGCCCCACCATCCCCGCCAATCCAACAAATACCGCCGCCGCCGGCTTCTGCGTCGCCCACCCCAACCTCCCCAACAGCCCGCCCCGCAGCCCCACCAGCGACAGAACCCCCACCACCAGCAGACCGCAATGCAATGCCCCCAACAGCCTCTCCCGACCCACCCACCACCCCGCGAGCAGGTACGCATACCCGTATCCCAGCAGCAGAACGCACTGGAAGAAGCACAGGCTCGCCAGCCACACCGCCGAACTCCCGCCCAACACCGGCAACAGGATCTTCGCCGCCATCGGCTCTACCGCGAACAGCAGCCAGGCCCCCAGAAACACCGTCAGACCATATGCCCAGTAGCCCTGTCCGCCTCGCCGCACGTCCAAACCCGTTCCCCTCTCGTATCCGCGAGGCCGAGCCTCAACCTGACCGCGATCCGTTTTCCCCCTACTCCGTGCCGCAACACATCCCCAACCGGCCCCGCGACGTCGATCGCGGCGGCTACTGCCCCAGCTTGAAGTTCAGCGTCACCAGCGTCTGGAACTCCGTCGGCTGCCCGCCCATCACATACGGCTTGTACCGCCTTCGCCGCACCGCGTCCTGCGCCGATTGCTGCAGCAGCACCGGTCCGCTCACCATCTGCATCCCCCGCACCCTCCCGTCCCTGTCCACCGTCGCGCGGATCGTCACCGTCCCCTGGATCCCCAGCTGTCGCGCCTGCTGCGGATAGATCGGCGACGGAGCCGACAACAGCGTCCCCCCCGTCGTCAGGGGAGCAGCCTCCGGCCCCCGTGTCCCCACCCGCGGTCCCGTAGCCCGAGGCAGATCGCCCGCCCCTGTACCCCCCGCTGCCGTTCCTCCCGGCGCAGCCGCCATTCCTCCGGGCGCCGGCGCCGCCGCTCCGCCCCCCGCCGCCGCCCCGCCCCCCGGTCCCGACACCGGAGCCGCCCTCTCCACCGGCACACGCGCTACGCCATCCACCCCCGCAACCTCTGTCACCAGTTCCGGCCGCGGACTCTCCATCCGCACCACCGGCGGTCCTTCCGCCACTCGCGCCCCCGCCACCCGGTTCCGACTCACCTCCGGTACCGCCTCCCCCGCTGCGACCTTCGTCGCCCCCCCAACTC